>WNFE01008396.1_pt1 | contig 13588 bp, 10 predicted proteins | sample 5400451 | NCBI WGS metagenome assembly WNFE01 (sample SAMN13153344, study PRJNA577476) | soil metagenome | isolation source: 200 cm saprolite under Douglas fir tree site 2 hole 2 | place: USA:California | collected 2015-04-18 | reverse complement strand
GATTTGGAAACGGAAGGCGCGGGTTACGGCGACATTGAAATTAAGCAAGCCATTGAGGAAGGCACGATTCCAGGGCCGCGGATTTTTGGCGCCACGCGCGCAATTTCCACCACCGGCGGCTACAACCTGGAGGGTTACGCGCCGGAACTGGACATGCCCAAGGGCGCGCAGCTTGTGGATGGTCCGGTGGAAGCGCGCAAAGCCGCGCGGCAACAGCTCGAGCACGGCGCGGACTGGATCAAGGTGTACATGACACATCGCTCGTGGGTGGACAAGCAGGGGAATCTGGTTTCGCAGCCGACGCTGACGCTCGAGGAATTGAAAGCCGTTGTGGATGAAACGCACGGATGGGGAAAGAAAGTGGCTTGTCACGCGTACAACGGAATCGGATTGCAGCGCGCGCTCGATGGCGGATGCGATTCCATCGAGCACGGGCTGGAAATTTCCGACGCGCAGATCGCGCAAATGGCGCGCCAAGGAACTTGGTATTGCCCGACGATCTCGCCGTATTACGGCGATTGGGCGCCCGCCGATACGCCGGGAGGAAAGCGCGACCGGGCGCGGGCGGCGGTGCATGAAGGGTCTTTCAAGAAAGCGCTGAGCGCGCACTTGAAGATTGTGTTTGGCACGGACATGGGCGGAATGCCGTGGACCGAGCCGATTGCGCAGGAATTCAAGCGCATGGTCGGATTTGGAATGACGCCGATGGACGCCATCCAGTCCGCGACTTCGCGTCCGGCGGAGATGCTGGACATGAAAGGCGAGATTGGCGTGGTGGCACCGGGAGCGTTTGCGGATATTGTCGCGGTGACCGGCGATCCGCTGAAGGATGTTGGCGTGTTGGAGCAAGTGCGATTTGTGATGAAGGATGGAGCGGTGTTCAATAACGAGATTGCGAAATAGTTTGAGAATTTGATCATAAGTCGACGCGGACGCCTTTCCAGAAGGCGATGCGGTCCTTGATTTCAGCGGCGGCGGGTTTGGGCTGGGGGTTGAGAAATCGCTTCTGGCGCGGAGGACTTTGCTACAATCGCGCGGTGAAAGGGAGGGTCGATATGGCTGAGCAGAATTTTGCGAATCACGCGAAATTTTTTCCGCAGTTTCACTTTTTCGTCGTGCCGGTGATGGTCATCAATCTTGTCTGGGCGATTTACCGGTGGTATGCGACGGGATTTTCGTGGGAGGGAGGCGAGCGCGTGCTGCTGGCGGCGGGGCTGGCGGTAGGATTCCTGAGCGCGCGAATGATGGTGTTGAAAGTGCAGGACCGCGTAATCCGTTTGGAAGAGCGGCTGCGTTACGAGCGGGCGCTGCCGGCGGACTTGAAGCCGCGCATCGCGGAGTTCACGGTGAGCCAGATGATTGCGCTGCGGTTTGCGAGCGACGCGGAGCTGCCGGGGCTGGCGCGCAAGGTGCTGGACGAAAAAATCAGCGAGCGCAAGGCCATCAAGCAGATGGTGAAGACCTGGAAGCCGGATTACTTGCGCGCGTAGTTTTTCGTCATGCGTATTATTTCTTGTCATGCGCCTGGCTCTTCGTTGTGCGCGTAGCTTTCGCCACGCTCGCATAGACCTATCTGCCTAGAAGATGCTGCGCACGACGCCGCCTTCGGCGCGAACGGCGGCACCATTGATGGCCACGGCTTGCGTACTGGCCAGGAACGCAACCACTGCAGCAACTTCTTCCGGTGTTTCAAAGCGCTTCAACAACGAAGTGGGCCGCGTGGACGCAAAGAACTGGCGTTCGATTTCGGCAGTGGGTACGTTTTGCTGCTTGGCCATGTTCTCGAGGAACTTGCTGGCGCCTTCGGAAGCGGTCGGCCCTGCAAGAACGGAATTGACGGTCACTCCGGTTCCGGCGAGGGACTCCGCGAGTCCTCTCGCCACCGCGACCTGAGCGGTTTTGGTCATGCCGTAGTGAATCATCTCCGCGGGAATGTGCTGCGCGGATTCGCTGGAGATGAAAATGATGCGGCCCCAATTTTTCTTGAGCATTGCGGGGAGATAAGCACGCGCGAGGCGGACGCCACTAAGCACGTTGACCTCGAAGAAGCGCAGCCAATCGGCGTCGGAAATTTCCGCGAAAGGCTTAACTTCGAAGATGCCGAGGTTGTTGACGAGCACATCGGCTTCTTGGATTTGTTGCAGGAAACGCTCCACGCCAGCGGAAGTGCCGAGATCCGCGGCGACGCCGCGGAGATCGGCTCCGGGAACGCGCTGCTGAATGGATTTGAGGGCGGCGTCGACGCGAGCTTGCGTGCGGCCGTTTACCACGACCTTCGCGCCCTCCGCGGCGAGCGCGGCAGCAATCGCCAAGCCGATGCCAGCCGTTGAGCCGGATACGACTGCGACTTTCGCTTGCAATCCTAGATTCATTGTTTTGCCTTAGCGCGCGACTTGCGAGGCGGTGCCTTCGATTTCCGCGAGGTCTTGCGGGGTCAGCTTGAGCTCCGCGGCGCGCATTACACCTTCCGCTTGTCTGGCATTGCGGGCGCCAACGATGGCGCCGGTAACCGCGGGAAGGCGCAAGGTCCAGGCAATGGCGATTTCACCGGGCGTGCGGCCATGGCGCGCGGCGACTCTCTTTATGCGCTCCACGAGTTCGAGATTCTGGGAGAGCTTGGGCTCGCTAAAGTCGGGACTGTTGCGGCGCCAGTCGTCTTCGGGCAATTTCGCGGCACGCTCGCGGGTCATAGCCCCGGTCAGCAGACCGGAAGCCATGGGCGAGTAGACGATCACTCCGATACCGCGGCGCTCGCAATAGGGCAGGATTTCGTGTTCGATGCGGCGGCGAATCAACGAATACGGCGGCTGCAGAGAAATGACGGGAGCGATTTTCTCGGCGCGCTGGAGTTGCGCGACGTCAAAATTGGAAACGCCGATCCAGCGGACTTTGCCTTCTTTTTGCAATGCGGCGAGGGTTCGCCAGGATTCTTCGAGGCTTGGGCCGTTGTCTTCCGGCGGCCAGTGGATTTGGTAGAGATCGATGACGTCGACATGCAAGCGGCGCAGGCTGTCTTCGCATTCCTGGCGAATGGAGTCCGCGCGGTGGACGATGCTGACGCGGCCCTTGTCGTCCCAGCGCATGGCACATTTTGTGAAGACGTACGGGCGCGCACCGCGCCAGTCTTCTAAGGCGCGCGCGACAACCTCTTCGGAATGGCCGACGCCGTAGACCGCGGCGGTGTCGACCCAGTTGACGCCAAGCTCGAGAGAGCGATGAATGGCGGCGATGGAGTCGGCATCATCCTGCGCGCCCCAGGCGAAGTCCCAGCCTGAGCCACCGACGGCCCAAGCGCCGTAGCCTACGGGCGTGATGTGCATGTCGGACTTCCCTAGCCTGCGCGTCTGCATGACGCCTCCTGAAGCATGGTCGTGGCCTTCTCTAGGTTCGATGAACAAACAAAGAAAAAGTTAAACGGATACGAGCCGCGTGGTCATGTGCGCAAATCGGGGTATGTGGGCTGCGAGAGCGACTCGTGGTCGCGTTCGGGGCCGGGCATGTCGCAAATGATCTGCGGCTCATCATCGTTCTCCTTGATCATGATGGAGACGGTGCGCAGGAGTTGGTTGGTGATGTACGCGAGGACCGCGGCGCGGCGCACGGAGATGCGATTCTGCACCACCAGGGTGAGCAGCTTGCCCAGAAAGTCGTTGAGCTGCTCGGCGGATTTGAGCTCGGCGAGCTGCGCGGTGAATTCCCCGGAAAGATCGACGTCCAGCGGTTGCTGGACCTGGGCTTGCAAGCTGGCGTGACGGAAGCACAAGCCACCAGGAGGGAGAGGGCGCAAGCGGCATTGACGGCCGTCCCGGGTGCGGCGATGGCAGCGAGCCGCAGGGGCGGGGGCGGATGGGGAAGCGTCTACTTCGTAGGTGCCGTTAGAGTTGGGTGTTTTCGGATTCATTTTTTTGTCCTTTAGTTTGTTTGAAATCACCGCCCGAGGCCACTGGTGAGCGGAGTTGGTGAAGCAGCCAAGGGGTACACCCCCGTGGCGACAGAAAGAGTGCGGAACCAGCTGATGGGAAAGGGTTTGCAGCGCGCACGTGGAGCAGATGACGGGGGTAAACGCAAAACTGGGGCTGAGAAGACAGATTGCCGAGGGAGGATAGGAGGAAGACCGTGCCAAATCGGGACAGCCGAGGGCTGGAGCGCGTATTTCACGTCTTTGTATAGCATGAAATGGATACCTTGTCAAGTATTTTATTAAGTGGATATCCGTTCGAACGCTTGAGGCGGCGTTAGTGCTTGAAGAAGAGGGACTTAGCAGAGTAGTTGCAAAGGGTTTGCAACTGAGTTGGGGCCTGAACACAAAGACGAGCCGTACTTCTCAAGAGACAGAACTTCTTCTTGGGTTTCTCGGAGCGAAACCATTTCAGCACGCGACCGGCTGCCACGGGAACTGTCCATTTCGCCTTAAGGAAGAGGTGGTCCGGTGAGGGTTGACCGGCTCAGGCCTCTTGCCTGATTCTTGGGGCTTGACAGCAACTCTGCTCGAGGGCATATTTTGCCGGTCATCCCAAACTGCTACCTCGGAACGTGGCCTCCCGCGCGAGGTCGGCTCCAAGTCCTCATTATTCGTTCAGTCCGCACGGCGGACCCAAGGCTGGCGTTTCGTGATTTGTGACCCGACGCTGTAGGCAGACCAGGAGGCTCCATGAAAACCAGGATTGGGTCTCTTGTTCTGCTCATGCTACCCGTGGTGGTCACGGGCTGCGGCGGAGGCGGAGGGACCCCCATCGCAATTCCGATTCCGCTTGGGATCTCGATTTCTCCTCCGGCGGCAAATCTGAACCAAGGCGCAACGCAATCATTCATGGCCACAGTCAGCGGCGCCAGCAACACTGGCGTGAACTGGACCGTGCAGGAAGGTGCAGCGGGAGGATCGATTACCAGCATGGGGGTTTACACCGCCCCGAACCGGAGCGGCACTTTTCACGTGATTGCGACCAGCCAGGCCGACATGACGAGTTCAGCGAGAGCGCCGGTCACCATCGCTGCCGTTGCAATCTCCTTGAACCAAACGGCGGTGACTCTTGATGTCGGTAATCAATTCTCGTTCGCAGCGTTTGTAACAGGGACGGTAAATACGGGCGTCGCCTGGGCCGTACAAGAAGGCACGTCTGGCGGCAGCATCACCAGTTCGGGGCTCTACACCGCTCCCGGGACTGACGGGACGTTCCACGTGATTGCCACGAGCCTGGCGGACAGCACCCAAACGATAACGGCAACCGTCACCATCGCGACCCTCGTGGTGTCAATCATCCCACCGAGCGAGGTGTTAGGACCACAGGGCGTTCGCGACTTCAGCGCAAGCGTGAATACTTCTTTAAACGCGACTGTCACCTGGATAGTGCAAGAAGGGGCCGCCGGTGGCACGATTACGCCCAGCGGCCAATACACGGCTCCAAACGTGACCGGCGGGTTGTTCCACGTGGTTGCCACTAGTGTCCAGGACGCAACGAAGAATGCGATTGCTAATGTAACCATCGTGGCTTCTGGATTCCGGCCCACTGGGAGTATGAATAATGGTCGCACGGCACACACGGCCACTCTCCTGCAAAGTGGAAAAGTGCTCGTGGCCGGAGGGGATGCGTGCATGTTTGATCAGTATTACGGTGATTGTCCGCAGTCCTCCGCAGAGACTGGGCGTATGTCGGTGAATCGTGATTTCCATACCGCTACGCTGCTAAGCAATGGCAAGGTGCTGGTAACGGGTGGACGTGATGCGAGCGCGGAGCTCTATGATCCGACTTCCGGGACGTTTACTACCACGACGGGCAGCATGAGCGTCGGTCGGAGTTCCCACACAGCGACGCTGCTGGCCACTGGAAAAGTGCTTATCGCCGGCGGGCAGAACGTGAGTGGAGCGCTCGCCACCGCCGAACTTTACGACCCAATTAGCGGAACGTTTATGGCTACGGGTAGCATGACGGCGGCGCGCACCTCGCATACGGCGACTCTTCTGACGAATGGGAAGGTCCTCATCGTGGGAGGCTCCAATTCCACAGGCGATCTGGCTACAGCAGAACTGTACGATCCGGCAACAACGAACTTCACCGCGACTAACAGCATGGCGAGTCCACGCACGTTTCACACGGCTACGCTGCTGAACACTGGCAACGTTCTTGTAACGGGAGGAATGGCGACGGCGAATGGGGCTTCGTTGTCGAGCGCGGAGGTTTATGACCCGGTCGCTGGCAGCTTCAGCGCGACCGGAGCCATGGTGACTGCGCGTGATTCCCATTTTGCCGTCCCGTTGGCAAATGGAACCGTGCTGGTGGCTGGCGGCTCCTTCGGCTCCAGTGGTGCTTTCACGGCTGAGCTCTACGATACCGCGAGCGGAACCTTTACCGAAACAGGCGGTATGGAAACAGGCCGGGCGCTTGCGGCAGCTGTGGTGCTGGCAGATGGTCGAGTGCTTGTGAGCGGTGGATCCGATCTAATTTCGGCGGAGTTGTACAAATAGAGGGACGAGGTGCGGTGGCGCTGATGTTAATGGGAATCGCTATGCTCTGCGATAAGAAATTCCTGATCGGCGTGCTAGTTCTCCTCATGGTAGTCATTCCGGCTGGCGGCCAAAGCGAATCGCGACCCCACGTGATCGTCGTTGGGGTGAACGGAATGGAATGGGACATCATTCGCCCCTTGTTGTTGAAAGGCGAGCTTCACAACTTTGCTGAAGTCATCCAGCGTGGCGTCTATGGGAAAATGAGGACGCTCTCCGCCCCGAACTGTCCCAAGGTTTACACCTCCATCGCCACCAGCACGTCTCCGGAGGAGAACGGCATCACGGGTTTCGTTGTTGGCGGGAGGACCGCCAGCAGCGATATGCTAAGGCGGGAACCCCTGTGGTCGATACTGTCAAAGCGGGGCGTGACGGTCGGCATGGCCAACGTTCCAGCGACGTTCCCGGTCATGCCGCTAAACGGCTACATGATCAGCGGCATGCTCACACGTGGCCAAGGCTGCGAGGATGGAATCCTTTGTTCACCGAAGCTGTCGGAGGTGAAAGGCGGAGAGGCGGTGTATCCGCCCAGCATGGTTGCTGAGCTAGAGATGAATGTGGGCGACTTCTGGATTGATTGCTCGCGTATGCCGACAGCAGAGGATCTGAAAGGCAAAAAGCTAGAGGCTATCGACCATTGGCTCCAGCAGGTATCGCAAGTGCGTGCTCAGCAAGCGAAGTTGTTTGACTATTTGTTGAGCCACCATCGGACGGACTTCACCATGCTCGTGCAATCCTGCGAGGACCGCGTCGGGCACTGGCTCTATCCCATTCAGCCCTACAACGCTGGCTACGACCCTACGCTGCACAGCGTTCGTGTGGATGCGTTCCCTGACCAGTACCGTGCGTTTGACCAGGTGCTCGGAGGGATCCTGCGTTACGTAGACAGAAGCACCTACCTGTTCATCATTTCCGACCACGGAATCAAGCCGCTGCGGGAATTTGAAGAGGGTCGGCGCCTGTACCACTCAGCGCACGACCACGGCGGCAATACTCCGATCATTGCCAAACACGACTTCGAAGATGGCGACGATGTGCCCGGGATTTTCATTGCGATGGGCCCAAATATCAAGAGAGACGTGCGACTGATGGGGTTTGCCGTCAGCGTCTTCGACATTGCGCCGACGATCCTGAACCTCTATGGGATCCCCGAGCCGACACAGATGAAGGGCCGCGTCCTGTCTGAAATCTTCGAGGCTCCAAGTTCGCAGGCCGCACAGCCGAGCGCGAAATAGAATTCACTTCTACGGCTTACTGTTCTGTCGTTAGACTCCTTTGCGTTTCGGAGCGGCTAACTCCCGGGAAGCCGGATAATCGGACATCTGAAAACCACTTGATGTGTGGTTAAGCCTTACGCGGTGGCGGTGGCGGCTTGTGAGGCATCTTCGACGGTATAGACCACGACAGCCTTCTTGCCGCCTTTGGCGGCGGTGGCGTGGACGGAATTAAGGTTGACGCCTTTCCCTGCGAGCTTCTCAAGGGATTGCGCCAGCGCACCCGGCTTGTTGGGCAGATCGTACTGTTCCGCGGGAGTTTCCGCGTAGGCGATGCGTGCGGCGTCGAGGGCTTTCTTGGCGCGCCGGGCATCGTCGACGACGAGCTGAACGGTTCCGGCCTTGCCCTGGGCAGTTGCCAAGAGAGAGAGAATATTCACCTTGGCATTCCCAAGTGTTTTGGCGATTGCAGCGACTGCACCGGGTTGATTGTCAACCGCGATTGTGAATTGTTTGGTTTTGGCCATGCGGGCACCTCCTGGCGTGCTGATGAAGGATTATACGCCTACCGGACATCTGGCAAAGTAATCTTGGGTCCGGTTGCACGTCTTCGGTCAATGCGTTAATCGGATATTGAATCCATTCGTTGGTGGTAAACCCTCTCACTAACAGTGATCTGGAAGTGGGCCGCTTTGCGATAAGCGCGAGGCGGGTGCTTAATCGCGCAGGACGACACCCAGGAGAGAATCGTGGACTTGAAGTCCGCCGTTGTAATGAATGAAGCCCAGTTTCCTGAATTTGTTCATGAAAAAATTCACCCGCGCACGTGTCGTGCCAATCATTTCCGCCAGCATCTCCTGCGATACTTTGGGAAGCATCTTTTGCGGCCGGGGTTCCTTGCCGTAGCGCGCGAGGAGCAACAGAGTCCGAGCCAGCCGTTTCTCGCTGGAGTTAAAAAGCTGATCAATCAAATCTTCCTCGATTCGGATGTTTCGCGAAAGAATGTACGACATGAAGAGGTCGGAGAGGGCACGTTCCGTGTGGAGCACGCGCATCATCTCTTTTTTTTCAATGACCAATACGGCTGTGGGTGTAATCGCGGCAGCCGTCCCCATACAAATACGCTGGCCTGCCAGGCACCCCTCGCCAAAGAAGTCGCCGGTCCCCAGTATCCCCACGACCGCCTCTTTGCCGACCTCATTGACAACGGAGAGCTTCACACCGCCATTCTGGATGTACATCACGCTCGTAGCGGGATCACCTTGAGTGTAGATCTTCTCTCTTTTGCGATACTGCACAATACTTCGCGCCACGCCGGCCGAATCGAGAAAGGCTTGGGCATCGAAAGCAGGCCTTTCCTTGACCCTTATTTTGGATTTGGTCTGGCTTGAACTCGCGATCTCTTTCATAACTCCACCGCTTAAGGCCAATAGTAGCAGAATCGCGCGACTTCATGCAAGGGTCTAGGTGTACGGGCTATTAGCGCGCCACAGCTGTGCCGTAAGAGTTAACACAAATAAAAAAGTGTACAATATTGGACAGACGCTACTATGCCCCCGCGATAGCTTTTCCAAGCTTAGGATGAATACATTCTCGGGGGCCAGTATGGCAAAGGGAAGGACTGGCCCCCGTGAATTTTCCCTAGCTTCCAATGGCTTCGACACCAGCAGCCCGCCTCAAGCGAAATGCCCTGAGCGGATCAGAAGGCAGACATCCGCCTTTGCACATCCTGTTTGTGCATAGTCAAGCAGGGGAAGTGGAGCGCTGCCTGCACGAACTCGAGAAGGTGCATTTCACGGTCAGAGCGGAGATAGTTGCAACTCCCGAAGAGTTTAGCGAACGGCTGGGCTCGCGCGCCTATGACCTTGTTGTCGCCGAGTACCCCAGCACCAATTTGCGGGAAACGCAGGCAGTGGAACTCCTGCGCCTGTCGAAGAGGCAGGTCCCGCTTATCTTCGTCGGTGGCAGCCTGCAACGTGAGACGGTGGCGGGGTTCATTACAAGAGGGGCCTACGACTGTATTGAAATGGGTCACATTGGCCATCTTCCCGTAGCCGTTCATCGGGCGCTGGCGGAGAAAGTATTGCGCGACGAACGCGACCGGGCGCAAAACGGCTTGAGGCATTCGCAAGCACGTTACCGCGCGTTGGCAGGAAATCTAAGCTACGGAATTTGCCACTGCGACCTGAACGGCAAATTCCTCGAAGTGAACCAGGCCATGGTGAAAATGCTCGGTTATGCGTCAAACGAGGAACTCGTGGCTGTAAACCTTGCGAGTGAACTTATTCGCGATCCTGTCAAACGAGCGCAATTGTTGGGGCAACCAGATCAGCAGGGTTCAGTCGACCCCCTCGAAATACAATGGAAGCGAAAAGACGGCACAACCCTGAAGGTCCGGCTCAGCGGACAAGAAGTCCTGGGTGAGCAGGGCGAGCTGGACACCTATGAGCTCATCGCTGAGGATGTCACTAAACAGCGGCAGTTGGAGGATCATCTGCGTCAACAGGCGGCCCGCGACCCACTGACCGGACTGGCCAATTACCGCCATCTTGCGGAAGTCCTGGATATGGAAATCAAGCGTTCGGAGCGCACGGGGCGAGAGTTTGCCCTGTTGTTATTTGACGTCGATGGATTGAAGCACATCAACGACCGCTACGGGCATCTGACGGGAAGCCATGCGCTTTGCCGGGTGGCCGATATTTTGAGCTTCTGCCGGGACACCGATACGGCGGCGCGCTACGGCGGCGACGAATTTGCGATTGTCTTGCCGGAAACAGACGTAGAGGCGGCCAACCAGGTAGCGGACCGTATCTGCGACAGCATTGCCAATGACGCCGCGGGACCGGCGCTCTCCGTCAGCATAGGCGTTGCAGTTTATCCCCACGACGGTGAAAGGATCGAGACCCTCCTACACGCGGCAGACGTGGCTATGTACTCGATGAAGGCCAGAAAACGCAAGCCCCTTGACGCGAGGTAACGCGTTGCCTCGGGTAAGTCTTGAGAACAGGTGCTCGTCCAACGACCGGGGATCCTCGAAGTCGCTCGCATGCAAGTGGACGTAAAGGCGGCCTACCCCGAAGAATCCGCCCCGTGACAAGCGGACGGCAATCGGCTGCGACGTCTAGAGGTCCGTTAGACAGCGCGAGATGCACCGCATTCGGGCCTGAAGAGGACAGTTTTTGCCATGCCCGTTTGAAGTAAATCGGTGAACTGGCCCGCGCCCAGGGGGCGGCTGAAGAGGTAGCCTTGTCCTTCCGTACAGTGGAGGGACTGCAGGAACGCGAGCTGTTCGCGTGTTTCGATGCCCTCGGCAACCACCTGTCGCTTGAGTTGCTTGCCGACGTTAATTACGGCGGCGAGGAGCGCAGCGTCATCTGGATCGGCAGGGGCCTGCTGGACAAAGGACCGCTCAACTTTCAGAACTTCAACAGGAAACCGCCGGAGACAGCTGAGGCTGGAATAGCCGGTGCCAAAGTCATTCACGGCGAGGTGTACGCCCATAATTTTGAGCCCCTCGAGGACAGAGGTAGTAGATGCGGCATGCTGCAGAAGGACGCTTTCGGTGAGTTCCAACTCGAGATAGCGCGCTTCCAATCCAGTTTCCCTAAGTATTGTGCGAAGGCCCTGGAGAAAATCCTTGTCGCGGAACTCGACGGCAGAAACATTGACCGCAACAATCATGGGCGGCAGCCCGGCGTCCTGCCAGGCGCGAGCTTGCCTGCATGCTTCGTGTAGCACCCAACGGCCGATTTCGAGAATAAGACCACACGCTTCGGCGAGGGGCACGAACTCGGCGGGAAGGACGAGTCCTCGGTCAGGATGCTGCCACCGTATCAACGCTTCGGCCCCCGTGATCGTGCCGGTGCGTAGATCTACTTTCGGCTGATAGTGCAACAGGAACTCATTGCGCTCGAGAGCGCGGCGCAAGATGTCTTCGAGAGATCGCCGCTCGACGGCCCGCACATTCATGTCAGCCCTGAAGAATTGGAAATTGTTGCGGCCGTTTTCCTTGGCGTGGTACATCGCAGTATCTGCATTCTTGATTAGCGCTTCAGCATCCTCTCCGTCTTCCGGGTAGATGCTGATACCGATGCTGCCCTCGATATGAAGGTCGTGTCCCTCAATGAAATGGGAGGCACCGATCGAGAGAAGCATTTTTTTCGCACTCGCGGCAGTGTCTTGCGCATTTGCGATCTCTGAGAGCAGGATCACGAATTCATCGCCACCCTGGCGGCTGACGGTGTCTGAACCGCGCACGGCCGCCAGCAGGCGATTAGAAACTGACTGAAGAAGCTTGTCGCCGATGGCATGTCCCACTGAATCATTGATGCCTTTGAAGCCGTCTAAATCCAGAAAGATCACGGCGATATGGCTATGGTGGCGTCGCGCCAAAGAGATGGCGTAAGAGAGCCGGTCGTTGAGCAGCATGCGATTGGTCAACTTGGTAAGAAAATCGTGCTGCGCCGAGTGGGTCAATTCGAGCGACACGGCGCGCGCCGCACTGGCATCGTGGAAAACGACTACCGCTCCGGTAACCGCGCCCGCGCGGTCATAGATAGGCGCCGCGGAATCTTCAATGGCGGATTCAAATCCGTCGCGGCGGATGAGGATACAATTTGGAGTCAGCCTCACAGTCTCATTTCGCTCGACGGCCGTCTCCATGGGGTCTCGAGCGGTCTGGCGTGTGGCACCGTCAATAATCTTGAAGACTTCGGCGAGGGGACGGCCAAGAGCTTCTTCGCGGCGCCAACCGGTCATGCTCTCTGCAAATAGATTGAGGTAGGTGACGTTGCCGGAAATGTCGGTGCACAGGACCGCGTCACCAATGGAGTTGAGGGTGACCTCGGCGCGTTCTTTTTCCACGAACAACGCATCCTCAACAGCTTTGCGCTCGGTGGCGTTGCGCAGAGCGCGCGGCAGCGAATAGCTATCAAGGTGACCCGGCAGGAGATAATCCTGCGCACCGCGCGCTACGGCTTGTTTCGCCAGGGTTTCGTCATCGATGTCACCGAGGATCAGAACAGGGACGTCGGGCGCCACGCGGAGCAGCTTCTCGAGCGTCTCCATAGCGTGACTGTCAGGCAGCGGCAAATTGAGCAGAACAGCGGCAATTCCTTTTTTGCCGAGGCGAGCGAGACCCTCGGAAAGTTGCCCAACCCACTCCACGTCGAACGCACAGGGGTGTGCGTCCGTGAGAGCACGTCGAATCGCATCGGCAACAGCGGAATCGTTTTCAATTAGCAGTATTCTTAAGCGCAGAATAGGCGCGGTCACAGCTACCCACGTTCTCTGGAAGGGGAGAACTAAGCAACGAGAGGAATTTGATTATCCCAGTTCCTTGCAAAGAGGTCAACTAGGTTCTCACCGCGAAGAAGCATGAGGGTCGGAGCCGCAGAATCAAACTATGCCAGCGCATTGCGGTCCCCAAAAAGCAGCGGTCACTTTGCAGTTAGTTGGCGGTGAAGGCGACGTCTAGGGTTGCTATCTCGCCGTTGGGATTGGTGATTAGGATTTGCTGCGGACCGGCGGTTAGCAGTGGAGTTGTGAGGGTTAGGGTATTAATGTCCACGAAGGTTGTGGCGGCGGATTTTCCGCCGATGGTTACGGTGGCGCCGGATTGAAAGCCGCTGCCGCGGATGGTCAGCGTTGCGCCACCTAAAGCGGAAGCGGACGCGGGGGAGATTGTGCCGATGGCCAGCGGGACGTTTGCGAGTTGCACGATGGTGAGGCCGGAGGTGGTGAGGGCGAAAATTCTTTGGCCGCTTTCGTCGACGGCGAGAAAGACGCCGTGGAGGGCGTCGATGTCGGTGGAGAGCGTGGCGAACGGCTCCGGCAAGAAGATGCGCAGGCGCAGATGGCCGGTGTGGGCGTC
>WNFE01010215.1_pt1 | contig 13589 bp, 15 predicted proteins | sample 5400451 | NCBI WGS metagenome assembly WNFE01 (sample SAMN13153344, study PRJNA577476) | soil metagenome | isolation source: 200 cm saprolite under Douglas fir tree site 2 hole 2 | place: USA:California | collected 2015-04-18 | reverse complement strand
TTGCCCGCCTGAGCCAGGACGTCGCGTCCGCCGTGCGGGGGCTCGATCGCGGAGGACAATGATAGCCCGCGAACACACGGCAGTCTCGACCCTGGGCATGCTCGCGCTGATCGCGGCGCTCGCGCTCTGCCCCGTCCTCGACGCCACGCGCGCGGCCTCGGCCGCGGACGACAGCGAAACAGAGCTGGCCAAGAAGACGCAGAACCCCGTCGCCGACCTGATCAGCGTGCCGCTGCAGAGCAACTTCAACTTCAATACCGGCACGAAGGATGCGACGGTCTACGTCCTCAACGTGCAGCCGGTCATCCCCATCAAGCTGACCGAGGACCTGAACCTCATCACGCGGACCATCATGCCCATCATCAACCAGCCCTCGCTCTTCGACGGCATGGAGAGCGCCTTCGGCATGGGCGACATCAATCCCTCGTTCTTCTTCTCGCCGTCGAAGTCGACCTCGTTCATCTGGGGCGTGGGCCCGACCTTCACCTTCCCGACGGCGACCAACCGGCTCCTCGGCGCGGGCAAGTACAGCCTGGGGCCGGCGGCCGTGGCGCTCGTGATGCACGGCCCGTGGGTGGTCGGCGCGCTGATGAATCAGCAGTGGTCGGTCGCCGGTTGGGGTCACAAGGACGTGAACGCGATGCTGATCCAGCCGTTCATCAACTACAACCTCGAGCACGGCTGGTACCTCACCAGCTCGCCGATCATGACGGCCGACTGGACGGCGAGGGCCAGCGACCAGTGGACCGTTCCCGTGGGCGCGGGGGTAGGCAAGCTCTGGCTACTACAATGCCGACAGGCCGAAGGACTCGTCGCAGTGGCAGCTACGCTTCCAGATCCAGTTCCTGTTCCCGAAGTAGACTAAGCGCCTACTCGGGGTTCAGCGCCTTGCGCACCTTAGGCGGCAGCTTGTCCGCCTGCGACACCAGCATCGTGAGCTGCCAGCGCTGCGTGACCGTCAGCGTGCGCTCGAACCCTGGCATCCCGCTCAGCCGGATGCCGTGCGTCACCTTCCAGAACGTGATGCCTTCAGGGTTGCGCGTTACCATGTCGTCTTTCTCGAACAGCTGCGGCGGCGGCGGGAACATCCCCTTGGAGACGAAGGAGGGCTGCCGCCCGGGAATGCCGTGACACGGCGAGCAGTTTTCCGAGTAGAGATCCGCGGCCGCCAGCAGGTTGGTCTCGTCGACCTGGAGCGGGTTCTTGTCATCCCTCGCATTGCCGAGGCTCGCTCGGAGCGCCAGCCCGGCGACCGTCCGTTCGAGCGGCAGCGGCTTGGCGCTGGTCTGCATCGGCACGCCGCCGGCCCTGATAAAGAGGTAGCCGCCGACGGCGAATCCTACGAGCGCCGCGACGATGCCGAGAACGAACCAGCCGAAGCGTGAGGTCATGGATCACTCCAGGAGGAAACGGCTGCGATATCATGGTGCCGAAGGGGGGACTCGAACCCCCACGGGTTGCCCCACACGCCCCTCAAACGTGCGCGTCTGCCAATTCCGCCACTTCGGCCCGACGAAGGCAGAGTATGCCGTCGTCCCGAGCGGCTTGTCAATCAGCGGCCGAGCCGGAGCACGCGCCCGACGGTCGACTGGCGCAGCCGCGGGTCGAGCGCGTCGCGGATTCCCTCGCCGAGGAGGTTGTACGACAGCACGGTGATGAGGATGGCCAGTCCCGGGTAGAGCGTCAGCCACCAGGCGTAGGTGATGAGCTCCTTGCCGTCGTTGAGGATATTGCCCCACGTCGCGTAGGGCGGCTGGACGCCGAGCCCGAGGAAGGACAGTCCCGATTCGGTCAGGATCGCCGCGGGAATGCCGAGCGTCATCGCGACGAGCACCGGGGCGATCGCATTGGGCAGGATGTGCTTGAAGATCACCCGCACCGCGCCGGCCCCGATGGACTCCGACCAGATGACGAATTCCCGCTCGCGCAGCGTGAGGAACTCCGCGCGCACGAGACGCGTGACACCCATCCAGCCCGTCAGGCCGATCACCGCCATGATGGTCCAGATCGAGGGCTTGAGGAAGGCCAGCACGGCCAGCAGCAGAAAGAAGCGCGGAAAGACCAGCATGAGATCAACCAGCCGCATCACGAACGCGTCCACGACGCCGCCGTGGTACCCGGCCATGGCGCCCAGGAGGATGCCGATCAGCACGGCGATCCCCATCGACACGAAGCCGACGGCCAGCGAGATCCGGGAGCCGTAGAGCAGGCGCGAGAGCACATCGCGCCCGATCTGGTCGGTGCCGAGCCAGTGCTTCGCGGAGGGGCCCTCGAGAATCCGCTTCGTATCGGGCTTGTCCGGGTTCCACGGCGAGAGCGCCGGCGCCAGGACCGCGATCGCGACGAGAAGCCCCACCACCACGCCGCCGCACAAGGCCAGCTGGTTGCGGGAGAACGTGCGCCAGAACTGGCGGATCTCCCCTCGCCTTGCGCGGGTCGACGCGCGCATCCTAGCGGCGCCGTCGCGACGCGAAGCGGATGCGCGGGTCCACGAGCCCGTAGGCGATGTCCGCGAGGAGGTTGGCGAGGAGCGTCAGCGTGGCCACGATGACGAGATTGCCCATGATGACCGGGTAGTCGCGGGAGAAGACCGACTGGACCATCAGCTGGCCCATCCCCGGGATGGCGAAGATGCTTTCGATGATGACGCTGCCGCCGATGAGGCTCGGCAGCGAGAGCCCCAGGATGGTCACGACCGGCAGCAGCGCGTTGCGGAGCGCGTGCTTGCCGATCACGACCGGCTCGGGCAGCCCCTTCGCCCGCGCCGTCTGGACGTAGTCCTGGCGAATCACCTCGAGCATGCTCTGCCGCATGTAGCGCGAGAGCCCCGCCAGGCCCGTGAAGACGACGACCGACACGGGCAGCACGAGGTGGCTCAGGAAGTCCCGCTGCTGCTGCCAGAAGCTCATGTACTCGTAGTTGAGCGACCGCAGCCCGGAGATGGGCAGCCAGTCGAGCTGCACGCCGAAGAGAATCATCAGCAGGAGCGCCAGCCAGAAGTCAGGCGTCGCGAAGCCGACGAAGACGAAGACCGTGGTGACCTTGTCGAAGAGCGAGTACTGGCGCGTCGCCGAGGTGACGCCGATGGGAATCGCCAGCGCGACGATGACGAACATCTGGACGAGGTTGAGGAGGAGTGTGATGGGCAGCCGCTCGCCGATCTTGGTCATGACGGGCTTGCTGTCGGGCTGGAAGGAGCGGCCGAAGTCGAGGAAGGCGATCCGGTTGAGCCACCGCCAGTACTGGACGTAGGTGGGCTGGTCGAGTCCGTACTCCTTGTTCAGCCGCTCGATCAGCTTGGGGTCCTGGCTCGTGCTGTCGGTGCGAAGGTAGTCGAACGGCCCACCCGGCGCCAGCTGGATGACCAGGAAAGAGACGAAGGTGATCCCGATGAGCAACGGGATCGCCAGCACCAGCCGGCGCAGGGCGAAGAGCGCCATCCACTACTGCCCGGATGTATATCGCTGCAGGGCTTTCGGCACGAACCAGTCGATGAAGTTGTAGTCGATGCCGGCCGGCGCCGGCTTGATGCCCCGTACACGCGAGGCCACCGCCCAGAGCGAGTCCGGGTAGTAGAGGAAGACGTACGGCTGATCGTCGGCCAGAATCTCCTGGATCCGGTGGTACACGGCGACGCGCTCCGACTGGTGGCACGTGGCCCGGCCCTTCTCGAGGAGCGCGTCGACCTCGGGGTTGGCGTACGAGATCGAGTTGAGCTGCTCGGCGCCGTTCTGCGAGGAGTGCCAGATCGGGTACTGGTCGGGGTCGCTCGTCGTGCCCCAGCCAAGGACGATGGCCTCGAAGCGCTTCTGCCTGATGTACTCCTTGAGGAAGGCCGCCCACTCGATGGTCTGGATATCGGTCTGGACGCCGATCTCCTTGAGGCGCTGTTGAATCAGCTCGGCGGCCTTCTTCCGCTCGTCGTTGCCCTGGTTGGTCCGGATGGTGAAGGAGAAGGGCTGGCCTTCCTTGTTTCGCAGGATGCCGTCGCCGTTCCTGTCCTTCCAGCCGGCCTCAGCCAGGAGCAGCTTGGCCTTGGCGGGGTCGTACGCGTAGCGCTTCACCTTGTCGGTATAGGCCCAGGTTCCCGGGCGCAGCGGGCCCGTCGCGATCTGCCCCAGCCCGAGCAGCACACCGTCGATCAGCTCCTGCTTGTTGATGGCGTGGGCGAAGGCTTGTCTCACCCGCTTGTCCGCGAAGCGCGGGTCCTTCAGGTTGAAACCGAGATACGTATAGCGGTTGTCCGAGAACTTGTACTTGTTGAAGTCCTTCTTGAACGCCGGATAGTCCGTCTGGCGCGCGTACTGGATCGCCGTGAGCCGGGACATGTCGACGCCCTTGGCCATCAGCTCGATGTAGATCGTGGCCTGGCTCGGGATGATGCGGTAGATGACGCGGCTGAGGTAGGGCCGGCCCTCCATGTAGTAGTCCTTGTTCGCGATCAGGACCACCTTTTCTCCCGTCTTCCATTCGTGGAAGCGGTACGGCCCCGTGCCGATGGGCTTCAGGACCTGGGGCGCTTCGCGGAGCTTGCCGTCCTCCACGTACTTTTCGAGCAGGTGCTTGGGCAGGATCGTCTGGCCCCAGCCCATCAGCGCCTTCGCGAAGGGCTGCGAGTAGGTGACGCGCACGGTATACGGATCGACGACCACGACGTCCTTGATCGGCTCGAAATCGTTCCGATAGGCCGTCGGGGTCTTGGGATTCATCATGGTCTTGTACGTGAACAGCACGTCGTCGGCCGTGAAGGGCTTGCCGTCGTGCCACTTCACGTTCTTCCGCAGCTTGAAGGTCAGCGTCATGCAGTCCTTGCTGAACTGCCATGACTCCGCCATCTGGGATTCCCAGTTGTAGTCTTTGTCCTGGCGAACCAGCCCGTCGTAGATCAGGCCGCCGACTTCGTGCGACGCACCGTCAGTGGTGATGTTGGGGATCAGGCCGGTGATGTCGCCGATCGAGGCCTCGACGAAGGAGTCGCCTTGGACGGGCTTCTCGTTCACCATCGTGGCCTCATCGCCCGCAATCGCGGCGTCGTGCCCGCAGCTGCCGCCGAGAGCGAAGAGAGCTACCACCGCCAGGAGCGCGCTTCCGCGAGCGGGGCGCATGCTACTTTTTCTCCGGCGCGGGCGCTGCGGGAGTGGCGGGCACTGCGGGAGTGGAGGTCCCTGCCGGCGCCGAGGCCGGCATGATCGTCGTCGAGCGGTGGTGGGAGAGCACGGCCAGCGAGAACGACGTCACCAGGAAGACGACGGCGACCGCGGAGGTGATCTTGCCCAGGACGGTCGGAGTGCCCATGGAGCCGAACACGGCCTGGCTGCCGCTGCCTCCGAAAGCCGAGCCGATGTCGGCGCCCTTGCCCGCCTGGAGCAGCACCATGCCGATGATGATGAGGCAGACGAGCACGTGGATGACGACGATCAAGGTGAACATGCGCTGGCTACTCCTTCGAAGATCCGCCCCTCGAGGCGGATTTTCTCGCGATGGTGATGAAGCTCTGCGCCTGCAAGGAGGCGCCGCCCACGAGGGCGCCGTCGATATCGGGCTCCTGGATCAGCGCCGCCGCATTGTCGGCCTTGACGCTGCCTCCGTAGAGGATGCGGAGAGACTGCGCGATCTCTTTCGAGGCCAGCTCGGAGACGATCCCGCGGAGATAGCCGTGGACCTCCGCAGCCTGGGCGGGCGTGGCGTTGACGCCGGTACCGATCGCCCACACGGGCTCGTAGGCCAGGACCGAGCGCGCGATCTGATCGGCGGCGAGCCCGGCCCATCCGGCGCGCAGCTGTCCCTCCACCACGGTGAAGGTCAGCCCCTGCCGGCGTTCCTCCTCCGTCTCTCCGACGCAGAGCAGCGGCTGGAGTCCATGACGCAGGGCCGCCGCCACCTTGCGGTTGATCTCCTCGTCCGTCTCACGAAAGATGCTCCGCCGCTCCGAGTGCCCGAGGATGACCAAGCGGCAGCCGAGCTCGACGAGCATCCCCGGGGCGATCTCCCCCGTGAACGCGCCCTTGTCCTCCCAGTGGCAGTTCTGGGCGCCCCAGACGATGGGCGAGCCCGCCAGCACCTCGGCCACCACCGGCAGCGACGTGAACGGAGGGCAGAGCGCCACCTCGACGCCGCGCGGACGCTTGAGGCCGTCGCGCACTCCCGAAGCCAGCTCCCGCGCCTCCGCGATGCCTCCGTGCATCTTCCAATTGCCGACGACCAGCGGCGTCCGCATCACGCCGCCTCGTCGAGGGCGGCCACACCGGGCAGCGTGCGGCCCTCGAGAAACTCGAGAAACGCGCCGCCCGCCGTCGAGATGTAACCGATGCGATCGGTGACGCCCGCCTGCCCGACCGCCGCGATGGTGTCGCCGCCGCCGATGACGGAGAAGCCGCCGCAACCGGCGACCGCGCGGGCCACGCCGAGAGTGCCGGCCGCGAACGGCGGCTTCTCGAAGACGCCCATCGGGCCGTTCCAGACGACGGTCCTGGCGCCCTGCAGCGCCCCGCCGAACTGGGCCACCGTGAGCGGGCCGATGTCGAGGCCCATCAGGTCGTCCGGAATTTCCCGCACGCCGATCGTCCGGACGCCGTCCACGCTGTCGGGCCCCGTCGCGGTTACGACGTCCACGGGCAGCCGCATGCGCACGCCCATGCTCCTGGCGCGCGCGAGGATGCCGCGCGTCTCATCGAGCCGGTCGGCCTCGAGGAGGGAGCGGCCGACGCCGTAGCCCAGCGCGGCGAGAAACGTGAACGCCATGCCGCCGCCGATCAGGAGAGTCTCCACGCGCTCCAGCAGGTGCGCGACGAGGGCTAGCTTGTCGGAGACCTTTGCCCCGCCCAGCACGGCGGCCACTGGCCGCTCGGGCCGCTCGAATATCCGCCCGAGGGCTCCTAGCTCGCGCGCCATGAGGAGGCCGGCCGCGGCGGGGTGGAGGTGGTGCGCGATGCCCTCGGTCGAGGCGTGGGCCCGGTGCGCGGCCGCGAAGGCGTCGTTGACGTAGACGTCGGCCAGCGCCGCAAGCCGGCGCGCGAACTCCGGATCGTTCGCCTCCTCTTCCGGGTGAAAGCGCAGGTTCTCGAGCAGCACGGTATCGCCCGGCTTGAGCGCAGCCGCGGCCGCCTCCACCTCGGGCCCGACGCAATCGGGCAGGAGCGGCACCGGCCGGCCGAGCAGGTCCTCGAGACGCGCGGCCACGGGAGCCAGCGAAAAGCGCGGGTCGGCCTTGCCCTTCGGACGCCCCAGGTGCGAGGCGAGGATAAGCGAGGCGCCGGCCTTGAGGCAGTGCTCGATCGTGGGCACGACGGCGCGGATGCGCGTGTCCTCGGCGACCCGTCCACCCTCGAGGGGGACGTTGAGGTCCACTCTCAGGAAGACACGCTTCCCGGCGAGATCCAGTTGATCGACGCTGAGCTTTGCCAAGCTACAGGGACTTCGACATGTACCGGATGAGGTCCTTGACGCGGTTCGAGTAGCCCCACTCGTTGTCGTACCAGGCGAGGACCTTGACCATGGTGCCGTCGATGACCGCGGTCGACGGCAGGTCCACGATGGACGAGTGCGCGTTGCCGTTGAAGTCCACCGACACCAATTCCTCGTCCGTCGTATCGAGAATGCCGCGCAGCGCGCCGCCGGCCGCGGCGCGGAAGGCGTCGTTCACCGCCGCCGCCGTCGTCGACTTTTCGAGCTCGGCGGTCAGGTCCACGACCGACACGTTCGAGGTCGGCACGCGAATGGCGAGACCGTCCAGCTTGCCCTTGAGCTCGGGCAGCACCAGGCCCACCGCCGTGGCGGCGCCTGTCGTCGTCGGGATCATGCTGACCGCGCCCGCTCGCGCGCGGCGCAGGTCCTTGTGCGGGAAGTCGTGGATGGGCTGGTCGTTCGTGTACGAGTGCACGGTCGACGCGAAGCCGCGCTTGATGCCGAAGTTGTCGAGGAGCACCTTGGCGACCGTCGCGAGGCAGTTGGTGGTGCACGAGGCGTTGGACACCAGCTCGTGCTTGACCGGATCGTACTTCTGCTCGTTGACGCCGAGCACCACCGTGATGTCGGGATCCTTGGCCGGCGCCGTGATCACCACCTTCTTGGCGCCAGCCTGGAGGTGCTTGGTCGTTGTCGCCTTGTCGCGGAAGACTCCCGTCGACTCGACGACGATCCCGACGCCCATCTCGCCCCATGGCAGGGTCGCGGGATCCTTGGCCGAGCAGACGCGCACCTCGCGTCCGTTGACGAAGATCGCCTCGCCCTTGTGAGTGACCTCGGCGTCGAGGATGCCGTGGACCGAGTCGTACTTGAGGAGGTGAGCCAGCGTCTTGGCGTCTGCCAAGTCATTGACCGCCACCACTTCGAGCTCCGGCGCCTGGAGGGCAGCCCGGAAAAACACGCGGCCGATCCGCCCGAATCCGTTCACTCCGACCCGCACTCCCATGATGTGCTCCTTGAGGATGATTGTTGAGGATTCGCGGCGACTTCCGTCTCACAAGAGCCCTGATTATAGGCGGGCGAGGCGGGCCGGGGCGACCCCGCAAGCGCCGCCCCGGACCCGGCTCAGGGGCATGCAGGGCGCCGCCCTGCGGCGCCCTGCGCTAGAGGGCTCGAGCGACCGTTAAGACGCCCACCGTTGCCGCCCCCGCGCGGCTGAGAGTCCTGGCGCATTCCCCCGCCGTGGCGCCGGTGGTAAGCACGTCGTCCACCAGCACGACGTGGCGGCCGGCGATGAGGCCGGGGCTCTGGACGGCGAAGGCGTCGCGGACGTTCCGCCTGCGAGCGGCGGCGTCGAGATCGGCCTGGGGCTGGGTTGGCACCGCCCGCCGAAGCGCATGCGCGGCCACCGGCACGCCCCAGGCGCGCTCGAGGCGCCGGGCCAGGAGGAGGGCCTGGTTGTAGCCCCGCTCGCGCGCGCGACGCGGGTGGAGCGGCACCGGCACGAGGAGGTCGGGCGCTGCGCCCGGCAGAGCCCGTAGCCCCAGGCCGGCCAAAAGGTCGCCGAGTGGATTTGCCAGCCCTCGCCGTCCTCCGAACTTGAACGCGTGTATCGCCTCGCGGGCGATCTCGCCGTATCGCAAGGCAGCCCGCGCGTACGCGAAGCCGGGGCGGCGGCTCCGGCACGCGCCGCACAGTCCTTCGACGCCTTGGGGGATACCGCAGCATCGGCACCACGGCGGCAGGATGCGCTCGAGGCCCTCCCAGCACCTTCCGCAAAGGGGATCGCGCCGGCCGGCCCCGAGGAGCCCGTCGCAGACGGGACAGAGCGGCGGGAAGACGAGGTCGAGAGCGGCCGTGATCCACGGCCGCCAGCCGCGGGCCTCGCCGGTGACTACGGGGGACGCTACGGGCGCGACGTGTTCCAGCTGCGGCACGACGGGCACCGGTCCGTCCAGCGGCCGTGTTCTGCCCCGCAGGCGGCACAGCGGTAGGGCCAGTCGAAAGCGCCGGAGAGCGTGAGCGCCCGCCGGTACTCCTCGAAGGCCTCGGCCGTCTGCCCGCGGCGCTCGAAGATCGTGCCGAGGACGGCGTGGAGCCCCGGCAGGTTCGGCTCCCTGACCTCGACCTTCTGGAATTGGTCGGCGGCCTCGTCCAGCATGGCGAGCTCGAAGTAGACGCGGCCGAGCGCAAAAGCCAGCGGCACGCTTTCCGGAACGCGGGCGCTCGCGGCCTGATAGAGCGCGATCATGCGCGTTGGGCGGCCCTCGACCCGGTACGCCTGCTCGAGGCGGGAGAGCAGCGGCAGCTCCGGGTGGGTCTCGGCCGCCCGCTCCCACACGCGGAAAGCCTCCCGGCTGTCACCCGCGGCCACATGGGCGTCGCCCAGCGAGATGATCGCGGGCAGGAAATCGGGCTGGGCGCGAAGGGCGTCGCGAAAGCGGAGGATGGCGCCCTGCGCTTGGCCCTCCGCGAGCAGCGCGCGCCCAAGCTCGTACTGGATGCCGGCCAGCGTCACCTGCTCCCCGATTCGATCTGAGACGCGATCGGAGCCGAGAGCGACCAGGCGCTCCTGCGCGCCCAACGCCCGCTGCCAGTGCGCTTGGGCCATGCAGATGTCTCGAAGCGCTCGGAGCGCGGTGAGGTTGTCCTGGTCGCGCGCGAGCAGCCGCTCGAGGAGAGCCACGGCCTCGCCGGGGCGGCCGGTCCGCCGGAAATCCTCCGCCGCTGCTAGCACGAGGTCGGGCTGCTCCTCGCCGCGGAGGGCGTCCAGGTGGTGGACCAGGGCCCCCTTGGCGTCGCCGCGCCCAAGCGCCAGCTCGCCCAGGCGGGCGTGCGCCTGCGCGTGATCGGGATCGCGCTTCAGGAGCTCCTCGTAGGTCTGCTCCGCCGCCTCGACGCGGCCTGACAGCTGGGCGTCGACTCCGCGGTGGTAGAGATCGCCGAGGGACTCGGCGCGCCGTGCCTCGCGCGCGCGCTGGTACTCGCGGTACGAGCGCCCGAGGTCGCGCACGAGACCTGCGACCAGGGCCAGCACCGCCCCGGCCAGGAATGCTCCGACGACCAGCGCGGCCAGGGGGACCTCCCAGGTCCACTCGGCGGCTGCAACGCGGACGTGGGAGGTGTTCTGCGAGGCGAGGTATGCGACGACGGTGCCGAAGGCAAGAGCGAGCAGGACGCCGAAGCGGACGGACACGGCTGGCGAACCCCGGCGGGCGTTACCCGGCGGCGGTGCGCTCTTCTTCCTCGACGAGCCGCTGACAGTCGATGCAATAGCGGGCGAAGGGCAGCGCTTCGAGACGCTTGTCGGAGATGGCCTCCCCGCACCGCTCGCAGTCCCCGAAGTTCCCTCCGTCGATCTTCTGCAGCGCGGAGACCACTTCCTTCAGGACGCGGCGGTCGCCATTGCTCAGCTCGAAGAGAAACTCGCGGTTGTACGACGTGGCGGCCTGGTCGCCGAGGTCCTTCGTCGAATCGTCCTCGGGTCCCTTGCCGTACATCACGTTCTTGCCCACTTCCTCGACGAGCTGGCGATGCTTCTCCTCCAGCTTCTTCCTGAACTGGGCCAGACGGTCCTTCCTCATCGCTGTCTCCTCCGCAATACGGCCGCTCCGGGGCCGGATTTAGTCGCGAAGGGTACCACGCCCCCGAGGGAGAATCAATCGCCGGCGGCCGCGCCGCGCTCCAACGCCAAGAGAGGCGCGTCGCCCCACAGCCGCTCGAGCGAGTAAAAGTGCCGCGTCGCCCCGACGAAGACGTGCACGATGACGTCGACGTAGTCCAGCAGGAGCCAGCCGCTCTCCGCGCTGCCTTCCTGGTGCCGCGGTCGCGTCCCGGCGGCCTTGAGCGCCATCCGCACGGCCTCGACGATGGTATCCGCCTGCGTCGTGGACCGCGCGCTCGCGACAAGGAAGAAATCCGCGACGCTGGACAGGCCCCGGAGGTCCAGGATGACGACGTCGTCGGCGTTCTTGTCCATCGCCGCGCGGGCCGCCAGGCGCGAGGTGGCTTCGGCCGAGAGGGATGCCATCAGGGCCCCTGCCGATAGAGCCGGTGTTCGCGGATATAGGCCGAGACGGGCTCGGGCATCCGGTAGGCGAGGCTCCTGCCATCGCGTGCCCGACTGCGCAGGTCCGAGCCCGAAATGGGCAGCGAGGCCGCGTGGTAGAGGACCGGGCCGTCCGCGCTGCCGAATGCGGACAGTCCGAGCTCGTGGAGCACCTTCTGGGCCGGAGGCGCCTCCGGCTCGAATCCCTCGCCGCTTCGCGGCACGACGACCAGGCGCGCCAGGCGTGCGACCTCCCTCGGCTCGCGCCAGCTCAACAGGTCGAGGAAGGTCTCCGAGCCGATGAGCAGGTGGAGGTCGCCCTCACCGCGAAGAGCCTGGAGCGTGTCCACGGTATAGGAAGGCCCGCGCCGGCGGAGCTCGACGTCAGAGACGGCGAAGCGCGGATGCTGGCTGACGGCCAGCTCGGTCATCCGGTACCGATGCTCGGCGGAGGCCAGCTCGGCCGCGGGCTTGTGGGGCGGCACGGCGGCCGGCACGAACAGCATGCGGTCGAAGGAGAGAGCCTCGCAGATCTCGTCGGCGACGAGCAGGTGGCCGAAGTGGATCGGGTTGAACGAGCCGCCGAAGACGCCGACCCTTGGCACCGGGGCCGCTACTCCCGCACCTGGCCGTCACCGATCAGGACGAACTTGGTCGTCGTCAGCTCGCGCACGCCGACGGGCCCGCGCGCGTGCAGCCTGGAGGTCGAGATGCCCATCTCGGCGCCCATCCCGAACTGCGAGCCGTCCACGAGACGGGTCGACGCGTTGACCAGGACGGCGGCCGCATCGACTTCCCGGGTGAAGCGGCGGCTGTTCCTGAGATCGGACGTGACGATGGCCTCGGCCAGCCCGGAGCCGTGGCGCCGGATGTGATCGATGGCGGCGTCGAGCCCGTCGACGACCCGGATCGCCACGATGTGGTCGAGGTACTCCGTGTCCCAGTCCGCCTCCGTCGCGGGCAGGACGGCGGGCACGAGGTCCCGCGTGCGCTCGTCACCGCGCATCTCCACCCCGGCCTCCCGCAGCCGCGCGGCGACTTTCGGCAGGAACGCCTGAGCCACGGCGGAGTCCACGAGGAGCGTCTCCATGGCATTGCACACGCTCACGCGCTGCGCCTTCGAGTTGACGACGATCGCCGCGGCCATCTCGAGGTCCGCGCTCCCGTCGACATAGACGTGGCAGAGGCCCTTGTCATGCTTGAGGACTGGGACGGTGGCGCGCTCGGCGACCAGCCGGACGAACTCCTCGCCGCCGCGCGGGATGATGAGGTCGATGAAGCGGTCGAGCGTGAGCATGGCCATGACCGCGGCGCGATCGGCGGTGTCCACGACCTGGACCGCGTCGGCGGGCAGGCCGGCCTTCTCGATGGCCTTGCCCAGCACGGTGACGATGGCCGCGTTGGACGCGAGCGCTTCGCTGCCGCCCCGCAGCAGCACGGCGTTTCCCGACTTGAGGCAGAGACCGGCCGCGTCGGCGGTGACGTTGGGGCGTGACTCGTAGATGAAGCCGATGACGCCCAGCGGGACGCGGACCCGCGAGATCTCGACCCCGTTGGGTCGGCGCCACGCTTCGACGGTCTCGCCCACCGGATCGGGCAGCGCGGCGACCTGGCGCAGGCCTGCGGCCATCCCTTCGATGCGCGCCTCGGTCAACGTCAGCCTGTCGAGGAAGGCGGACGTGAGGCCGGCGGCCCGCCCGCGCACCAGATCCGCGCGGTTGGCCTCGAGCACCGGGGTGACTTTCTCCTCGAGCCCGCGCGCCATCTGCAGGAGCGCCTCGTTCTTGGCCCCGGTCGATGCCAGCGCCAGCACGCGGGCCGCCTCCTTCGCCGCCCGCGCCTTCGCGGTCACGTGCTCCGTCACGTCCATGGTCTCAACATCCTCCCGGGCCGGAGAGCACCACCAGGTTGTCCCGGTGGATGACCTCTGCAAGCCCCTTGTACCCGAGGGTCTTCTCGATCTCCGCCGACTTCGCGCCGCGGATCCGCCTCACCTCGCCCGCGTCGTAGTTGACGAGCCCGCGCGCGAACTCCAGGCCGTCGGGCTCGGCCAGCGCCACGACCTCGCCGGCCCTGAATTCTCCGTCGACGCCGACGACCCCTGACGGCAGGAGGCTCTTGCCCTTCTCAGTCAACG
>WNFE01002501.1_pt1 | contig 13590 bp, 14 predicted proteins | sample 5400451 | NCBI WGS metagenome assembly WNFE01 (sample SAMN13153344, study PRJNA577476) | soil metagenome | isolation source: 200 cm saprolite under Douglas fir tree site 2 hole 2 | place: USA:California | collected 2015-04-18 | reverse complement strand
CGGCCGAGGAGGTCGCCCACGCGTTCGGGCCGGGCGTCGAGATCGTCCTCGACAGCGGCCCCTGCCGGGGAGCGTCCTCGACGGTGGTGGATTGCACGGGGGAACAGCCCCGCCTGCTCAGGGAAGGGCGGTTGCCGTGGTCGGAACTCCAGATGGCGGCGACCGGCTGAACCGCGGCCGTAGACTCAGGGAATGGCCCGGGACGAGGAACTCTTCGCGATCCTCCAGCGAGAGCGGGAGCGCCAGAACACCACCCTCCAGCTGATTCCCTCGGAGAACTTCGCGTCCCGCGAGGTTCTGGAAGCGACCGGGTCGGTCCTCACCAACAAATACTCCGAGGGCTATCCGGGCAAACGGTATTACGGGGGCAACCAGATCATCGACGAGGTCGAGGAGCTGGCGCGGGACCGGTGCTGTCGTCTGTTCGGCGCCGACCATGCCAACGTCCAGCCCCATAGCGGTGCCAGCGCGAACCTGGCGGTGTACCTGGCCATGCTCGAGCCGGGCGACACCGTTCTCGGTATGCGCCTCGATCAGGGCGGCCACCTGACCCACGGGTCGCCCGTCAATGTCAGCGGCCGCCTCTACCACTTCGTGTCGTATGGGGTGACCGAGAGCGACGAGCGGATTGATCTTGACCAGCTGGCATCGCTGGCCGAGGAGCACCGGCCGAAGATGATCGTTGCAGGTGCCACCGCGTACTCGCGAATCCTGGATCCCGAGCCGATCCGCAAGATCGCGGACGCAGTTGGCGCCCTCTTCGTCTTCGATGCTGCCCACGTGGCCGGCCTGATCGCCGGCGGGGCCCATCCCAACCCGGTCGGCATTGCTGACATCGTGACGTTCACCACCCACAAGACGTTGCGCGGTCCACGCGGTGGCTGCATCGTGTGCCGGGAGGAGTTCGCGACCGCGATCGACAAATCCGTCTTCCCCGGCTTGCAGGGTGGCCCCCTCGAACATGTAATCGCGGCCAAGGCGGTGTCGTTCTGGGAGGCCAGTCAGCCGTCGTTCAAGGAGTACGCCGCCCAGGTGGTCCGCAACGCCCAGGCCCTGGCGAAGGCGCTCGCCGCCGAAGGGTTGCGTATCGTCTCCGGAGGCACCGACAACCACCTGATGCTGGTCGACCTCAGGCCGTTCGACGCCGACCTGACCGGGAAAGCAGCCCAGGAAGCACTCGACCGGGCCGGCATCACGTGCAATAAGAACCAGATCCCTGGCGACCCACGCTCGCCGTTCGTCACGAGCGGTCTCCGCCTCGGCTCACCGGCTATGACCACAGCCGGCATGGGGGAGTCCGAGATGGGCCAGATCGCCACCTTCACCGCCCGGGTCTTGCGCGAACCGGCCAACGAGGCAGAGCTCGCCAGCGTCCGCGAAGAGGTCGCGACCCTCTGCTCCAAGTTCTCCCCCTACCCCTAGCACTGCGAGTTCGTCCCCGCCGGGACCGGCATCCCGCAGGGGACCATGACGCACCCGAGATACCAGGAGGGCCCTCATCACTGACTACAGGGGCTACGCCATTGTCCTGGCGGTCGCGACGTTTGCGACCTGGTCCCTGACTTTCGCCGCCCGCCGTCTGGCGGAGAGGTTCTCCCTGGTTGTCCAGCCCGACGAGCGGCGCGTCCACGAGCGGCCCACGCCGACCGCTGGTGGCGGCGCCATGTTTCTGGCCTTTCTGACCACGATGATCGTGGCGTCACAACTCAAACAGTTCCGGCCCGTCTTTCGCGGCAACTCGGAACCACTCGGCCTGGTCCTAGGCGCGGCCGTCATCTTTGTCATGGGCATGGCCGACGACCTGCGGGAGATGTCCGCCCCGGGCAAGGTCGCAGGCCAGGTCCTGGCCGGGAGCGTCCTTTACCTCTCCGGCATCACGATGCTGTTTTTCAAAGTGCCCTTCTTCGGGTTCATCGCGCTGTCCTCCGATCTCGCTCCCCTGATGACCGTGCTCTGGGTGGTGGGGATGGCGAACGCCATCAACCTCATCGACGGTCTCGACGGCCTGGCTGCCGGGATCGTCGCCATCGCGGCCGGTGCGTTCTTTCTCTATGGCCATCAGCTGCTGAAGGCCGGCAACCTGACCGCCGGCAACTCGGGACCTTTGGTCGCGGTCATCGTGCTCGGGCTATGCCTCGGGTTTCTGCCCCACAACTTCCATCCGGCCAAGATCTTCATGGGCGACGCCGGCGCCATGCTCCTCGGGCTGCTCATGGCAGCGTCCACACTTTCTGTCGTGGGCCAGACCGACGACCCGTTTAGCGGCCGGACCTACTTCACGTTCGCCCCCATCTTCATCCCGTTCTTCATCCTGGGAATCCCGATGCTCGACACCGCCTTCGCCATCGTCCGGCGGGCCGGGCGAAGGGGGAACCCTTCCAAGCCGGACAAGGACCACTTGCACCACCGTCTGATGCGCCTCGGACATGGGCAGCGTCGTTCGGTGCTGATCCTGTGGTCGTGGACGGCACTGCTGTCCGGGTTGGTTCTCTACCCGGCGTTCACCAATCGCGGCAACGCGGTAATTCCCTTCGCCGCCCTCGCGCTGGGAATTGGTCTCTACACCATCTTCGTGCCCTCCGGCCGCCGCTTGACCCTGCTCGGGAACGGGCCCACCGGAGGATCGGCTGGCCCGGAGGCAGCATCCACCTCGCGGCCATCGGGCCGCCGCCGCCGGTCCCCAGTGGCGGCCGAGCCTGATAGTGGTGGCGGGAGTGTCAGCGGTGCCGGGGGAGTGCGGAGACCGGACCCGTCGGATGGCGACGGCTCCAGGAGTCGCGGGGTTCGAGCCAAGGGTGCTTGAGGCCGCCAGGGGAGTTCCTGACGGTCCCGGCGTCCTTTTCGGGTCTTTCGTGCCCTCTCGGGCATCATGGGCGCGGTTTCGCTATCGTCCAAACCCTGGATTTGCGCACCCGAAGCCGATTTCTCTACATTGAGAAAATCTTCACAAGCGGCGATGAGGCCGCCGAGGACTGACGTGGAACTGAACGACAAACGGCATCTTTACAACGGGTTCGGGGACAGCCTGGCTCGAGCGTTTGAGTTCGCCGTGACCCCGGCGATCTTCGGGTTCCTCGGCTACCTCCTCGATCGCGCCATCGGTACGCTCCCCGTGTTCCTGATCCTCTTCAGCCTGATCTGCGTGGTCGGGATCATGATCAAGAGCTTTTACGCGTATGACGAGGAGATGAAGGCGCACGAGGCGGCGGGGCCATGGGGCCGTGCCAAGCCACCCACTTCGGGTCGGCCACAGGGGAGCTGACGTCATGTCTGAGCTTGTGACTCGAGTCGACGGCCCGGCCGTTGAGCGTCAGGTCGCGACCGACATTGTTCGACGAGCCCTACCGGTCGTGCCGTTGCTGCTGATCGGCGCGGGCATCGGTTGGGGATGGGCCGGGACGCTGTCCGCCGGTTACGCGGTGATCCTCATCTTGGCGAACTTCTGGGCGTCGGCGGCCATCCTGGCCTGGGCGGCCCGCACCTCGCTGAATCTGCTGATGGGCGTGGCGCTTTTCGGCTATATCGCCAGGCTGGGACTCATCACGGTGGCGGTCCTCGCGATCAGCGGTCAGAGCTGGTTTTCACCAATCCCGCTCGGAGCCACCATCATTCTCACTCACCTCGGACTACTCATTTGGGAGACCCGATACGTGTCGGCGTCGCTCGCTTATCCCGGGCTGAAGCCCAATCCGAGACAGAAAGGAATCTGATCGGTGTCGGTTCTCGCCAAACTGAACTTCCCGCCCATTGGTGAGTTGATCGACTGGAAAAGTTTTGGCCCTCTCGGGTTCAACAAGACGGCACTCATCGACCTCATCGCGATGGCCGGTACCCTCTGGCTGTTCTTCGCGGCGGCTCGCAAAAAGAGCCTCATCCCGCGGGGTGTGCAGAACCTGGCCGAGTTCGTCATCGACTTCATCACCGATCAGATCATCATGCAGACCATCGGACCGGACGGGATGGTCTTCCTGCCGTTCCTGACCGCGCTGTTCTGCTTCATCTTCATCGGGAACATCTTCGAGATCATCCCGATCTTCCAGTTTCCGGCCAACGCCCGGATGGCTAACCCGCTCCTCTTGGCGTTGGTGGTCTGGGTGCTCTTCATCTACATGGGCATCAAACGCCAGGGCTTCTTTGGCTACATCAAGTCTTCCCTGGTTCCTCCTGGCGTACCCAAGGCCCTGCTGATCCTTGTGACCCCTATCGAGGCCTTGTCGACGTTCATCGTCCGACCGTTTTCACTTGCCATCCGGCTCTTCGCCAACATGCTGGCCGGCCACCTGCTGCTGGTTACGTTCGCGCTGCTGACCGATGCCCTCATCTTTCACAACACCATCCACATCCTGGCTCCGGTCGCGATTCTTCCCGCCGCGATGGATGTCGCCATGACCGGTTTTGAGGTGCTGGTGGCTGTTCTGCAGGCATTCATCTTCACCATTCTCACGGCCGTGTATCTCGGCCTTTCCATGCATCCCGAGCACTAATAAGGAGGAATCGGGTGATTGACAGCGTGTTGGCTGCAACCAACGTCACCATCAATGCCCAGGAGATCATCAAAGGCCTGGGTGCCGTCGGGGCAGGTATTGGCTACGGCGCGGCCGCCATCGGGCCGGGTATCGGTATCGGCATCGTCGTCGGCAACGCCATTACCGCCATGGCCCGGCAACCTGAATCGGCCGGCATGGTCCGCACGACCATGTTCCTGGGTATCGCCTTTACCGAGGCGCTAGCCCTCATCGGTTTCGTCGTATTCATCATGCTCAAGTTCGTCACCTGAGGAGCGACCCGTGCATCTGGTCTTTGCCACTTTGCTCGCCGAAGCCACGGCGAAATCAAAGAACCCGATCCTTCCCTCTGGCGCAGAGATCGTCTGGGGCGTCCTCTCGTTCGTCGTCCTTTTTGCCATCCTCGCCAAGTTCGCCTTCCCGGCGGTCAACAAGATGATGCAGGACCGCACCGAGAGGATCCGCGGCAACCTCGAGGAGGCCGACCGGGTTCGCGGCGAGGCGGAAGGCATCCTCGCCGAGTACAAGCAGCAGCTGGCCGACGCCCGCGGCGAGGCCAACCGGATCATCGAAGAGGCCCGGCAGGCGGCTGAGCAGCTGCGTCAGGAGCTGCTCGCGCGAGCGGACGAGGAAGTCGCCGAGCTCCGTCAGCGCAACATGGAAGACCTTCGTCTGGCCCAGGATCGCGCCGTCAGCCAGCTCCAGAACCAGGTCAGGGGCCTTGCCATAGACCTGGCCGAGAGAGTCGTCGCAGCCAACCTCGATCGCGACCGCAACCTCCAGCTGGTCGACCAGTACATCGCCGAGCTGAACGCGACAGGCAGGTCATAGCGTCGTGGCCGACCGCAACGACGCCTACGCCGCCGCCCTCCTGGAGATCGCCAAGGCCGAGGGCAGCTTGGAAACGATCGAGGACGAGCTGTTTCGCTTCGCTCGAACCCTTGAGGGCAACGACGAGCTGCGCACGACCCTGTCCGATCCGACCATCCCGGTCGAGCGGCGCCACGCGATCGTCGACCAGCTTCTCGGCGGTCGGGCCTCCCCGATCACGACCGCCCTGGTGTCGTTCGTGGTCGGTGCCGGCCGCTCCCGGAACCTGCCTGACATCATTGATCGGCTCGTCGCTCGGGCCGCCGAGGAGCGGCGCGAGGCGGTCGCCGAGATCCGTACCGCCTATCCGCTCGACCCGGAGCGACGCCAGAAGCTGGTCGAGGCGCTCGAAAAGGCCACGGGCAAACACATTTCCATGAAGGAGATCATCGACCCCTCCGTCCTCGGGGGCGTGGTGGCGACAGTCGGCGACACCGTCATCGACGGCACCGTTCGCCACCGTCTCGAACAACTTCGAGAATCCCTTTGACCACAGGAGCACGAGCACAGGAGCGCATGGGGCATGGCCGACCTCACCATTAACGCCGACGACATTGCCGCCGCCCTTCGTAAAGGGCTGGAGGGCTACAGCCCGCGACTGGAGACCCAGCAGGTAGGGCGCATCACCGAGGTCGGCGATGGCATCGCTCGGATCTCTGGTCTTCCGCAGGCGTTTGTGAACGAGCTGCTCGAATTCGAGGGCGGGACCCTCGGGCTGGCCCTCAACCTCGACGAGGAGTCAATCGGCGCCGTCATCCTGGGCGACATGGGCCACATCGAGGAAGGCCAAAACGTCGTTGCTACGGGCCGGATTCTCTCCATCCCCGTGGGTGACGGCCTGCTGGGCCGGGTGGTCGACCCCCTCGGCCAACCCGTCGATGGCAAGGGCCCCGTGCCCTCGAGCACCGTGCGCCGGCTGGAAATTCAGGCCCCCGGTGTTGTTGACCGTCAGCCGGTTAAGGAGCCGCTCCAGACAGGGATCAAGGTCATTGATGCTATGACCCCGATCGGTCGTGGGCAGCGGGAGCTCATCATCGGTGACCGCAAGACAGGCAAGACCTCGGTGGCGATCGACACGATCATCAACCAGAAGGGCCTGGGGGTGAAGTGCATCTATGTGGGCATCGGTCAAAAATCGTCGACGGTGGCCGAGACCGTCGCGGTGCTGGAGCAGGCCGGAGCGCTCGAATACACCGTGGTTGTCAACGCCCCCGCGTCCGAACCCTCGCCCTTCAAATACGTGGCGCCCTACGCAGGGTGCGCCATGGGCCAGCACTGGATGGAGCAGGGCGACAGCGCCCTGGTCGTGTATGACGACCTCTCCAAGCAGGCCGAGGCGTACCGGCAGATGTCGCTGCTGTTGCGCCGTCCGCCCGGTCGGGAGGCCTATCCCGGCGACGTCTTCTACCTGCACAGCCGGCTGCTCGAGCGGTCGGCGAAGCTTTCGGACGAACTGGGTGGTGGAAGCCTCACGGCCCTGCCGATCATCGAGACCAAGGCGGGCGACATCTCCGCCTACATCCCGACCAACGTCATCTCCATCACCGACGGTCAGATATTCCTGGACCTCGATCTGTTCAACTCGGGTGTGCGACCGGCGATGAACGTGGGGACGTCGGTGTCCCGGGTGGGCGGCAACGCCCAGATCAAAGCCATGAAGTCGGTCGCGGGCGGACTCAAACTCGACCTGGCCAACTTCCGCGAGCTCGAGGCCTTCGCGAGCTTTGGTTCGGAGCTCGACAAGTCGAGCCAGGCGCTGATCGACCGCGGCCGGCGGTTGGTAGAGCTGCTGAAGCAGTCCAACGGCCGCCCCCTGCCAGTCGAGGAGCAGGTGGTCTCGATCTTCGCCGGCACCCGCGGCTACCTGGACGACGTTGACGTCGCCGCCGTCCGCGATTTCGAGACCGGATTACTGGAGGATGTGCGAGCCCGCTTCAGCGGCTTGCTGTCTGCCATTCGCAGCGGCGACGCGCTACCCGAAGACGAGCTGGCCCGGGCCGTAGAGTCGTTCAAGGAGCGGTTCGTGGCAGGCGGTCAGACGGGAAGCGGGGGCTGATCGGTGGCTGGCGGAGTCGAACGCGCCCTTCGTCGTCGCATTCGAAGCGTCCAGTCCACCAGGAAGATCACTCGCGCCATGGAGCTGATCGCGGCCAGCCGAATTGTTCGGTCCCAGCAACGCGTCGTGGCCGACCGGCCGTACATCGAGCAGCTCACCGAGATCATCCGGCATCTGTCCCGCGCCGGAGCCGGGCTTAACCAGCCGCTGCTGGTCTCGAGGGAAGAAGTGCGCATCGTGGGCTTTGTCGTCGTGACAGCCGACCGTGGTCTCTGCGGCGGGTACAACGCCAACATCGAACGGGCGACCGAGCGGGCCATTGCCCGGGAGCAGGCCCAGGGGCATGACTACCGCCTGATCGTTGTCGGGAAAAAAGGTCAGACCTATTTCCGTTATGGAAAGTTCCGGGTCGATGAGTCCTTTATCGGCTTTAGCGAACAGCCCGGTTACGAGCAGGCCCGCGCCATCGCCCGTGATGTGATGGGCCGCTACGAAAGCGGCGAGGTCGACCAGATCCAGCTGATCTACACCCAGTTCCTTTCTGTCGGCAGCCAGCGGGCGGTCGAGCGACGCCTCGTGCCGATGGATGGCTCCGCGCTGACGGAGGGGGCGCGCGAGGACACGGACGGCGGCTTGACGGCGGCATATGAGTTCGAACCGTCCGCCGAGGCCATCCTCGAGGAGCTGTTGCCTCGCTACGTCGAAGCGCGGCTGTTCGCGGCCCTGCTCGAGTCGGGTGCTTCGGAGCAGGCGGCGAGACAGCGGGCCATGAAATCGGCGACCGACAACGCCAACGATTTGATCAAGAGCCTCGAGCGGGTCGCCAACCGGGCCCGCCAGGATTCCATCACCACCGAGATCAGTGAGATCGTGGGTGGGGCCGAGGGCCTGGCCAAGGCTCATGCCGCCCCAGAGGTATGAGGAAGAGGCGAAGAATGAGTACCCAAAAGGAGTTCCCGTGAGCGTCACTGAGCTACCCAAGACCGCTAAGAAGGACGGCCGAATCGTCGCCATCATCGGCCCGGTCGTCGACGTCGAATTCCCGCCCGACGATCTGCCGGAGATCAACTGGGCGCTGGAGTTTGACGTGGTGGTGGAGGGCAAGACGACGGCGGTCGTGGCCGAAGTCGCCCAACACATCGGTGACAACCGGGTCAGGGCGATTGCCATGAAGCCCACCGACGGCCTGCGGCGAGGGGAGCCGGTACGAAACCTGGGACGCGGGATCGTCATGCCCGTCGGCAAGGCGACCTTGGGCCATGTGTTCAACGTCATCGGCGAACCACTCGACACCAAGGGCAAGCCCGTCGAAGGCGTCGACGACTACTGGGAGATCCACCGCCCGTCCCCGCCATTCGACGAGCTGGAGCCCCAACGCAAGATGTTCGAGACCGGCCTCAAGGTCGTCGACCTCCTCGAGCCTTACGTGCAGGGCGGCAAGATCGGTCTCTTCGGCGGCGCCGGCGTGGGCAAGACCGTGCTCATCCTCGAGATGATCACCCGTGTGGCCAAGGAACACGGTGGCGTGTCGGTCTTCGCGGGCGTGGGGGAGCGGACCCGCGAGGGCAACGACCTCTGGCTGGAGATGCAGGAGTCGGGCGTCATCAAGAACACCGCGCTGGTCTACGGCCAGATGGACGAGCCACCCGGAGTGCGCTTGCGGGTCGGGCTGTCGGCCCTCACCGTCGCCGAGTACTTCCGTGACGTGATGAACCAGGACGTGCTGCTCTTCATCGACAACATCTTCCGCTTCGTCCAGGCCGGCTCTGAAGTGTCCACGCTGCTCGGACGGATGCCATCAGCCGTCGGCTACCAGCCAACCCTGGCCGACGAGATGGGCGAGTTGCAGGAGCGGATCACCTCGACCAAGGGCCGCTCGATCACGTCCGTCCAGGCCGTCTACGTGCCAGCCGACGACTACACCGACCCGGCGCCATTTACCACCTTCACCCACCTGGATGCCACCACCAACCTGTCCCGCGACGTCTTCGCCAAGGGCATTTTCCCGGCGGTGGATCCGCTGGCGTCGACCAGCACCATCCTGCAGCCTGACGTCGTCGGCGATCGCCATTACAGCTGCGCCCGCCGGGTCGTGCAGATCCTGCAGCGGTACAAGGAGCTTCAGGACATCATCGCCATCCTCGGTATCGACGAACTGGCCGAGGAGGACAAGGTGCTCGTCACCCGGGCTCGCAAGATTGAGAAGTTCCTCGGCCAGCCGATGTACGTGGCCGAGAACTTCACCGGCATCCCCGGGACGACCGTACCGATCGCCGACACGGTCGAGGCGTTCGAGAAGCTGTCGGAGGGTGGTTTCGACGACGTCCCCGAGCAGGCCTTCGTCGCCGTGGGCGGCGTCGACGACGTCATGGCCAAGGCCCAGAAGCTGCAGGGCTAAGGCAGCCGATGGCCCTCAGCGTCGCACTCGTCTCGCCCGAGCGGATTCTCTACACCGGGGAAGCCGACATGGTGGTCTGTCGCACCACCGACGGTGAGATCGCGTTCCTGACCGGCCACGCTCCTTTTGTCGGCGCGCTCGGGATCGCCCTCGTTCGCATCCAGCGCCCCGACGGCGACGAGGTACGGGCCGCCGTTCACGGCGGGTTCGTCGAGGTTCGCGACAACCGGGTGACGATTCTCTCGGATGTGGCCGAGCTGCCCGAGCAGGTCGACGTCGACCGGGCCAGACGGGCCAAGGAGGCGGCCGAACGGCGTTTGGCCGAGAACAGCGACGATGCCGAGGCGGCCGCGGCCCTGCGCCGGGCCGAGGTCCGCCTCGAAGTGGCCGGCCAGCCGGTTCGGTAGCGCGATCTGGCCAGGCTGCGGCTCGGCGTCGCCCTCCTGCTGCCGGGACCGGTTGCTCACGAAGTAAACGGGCTACGGCGGGCTGTCGGAGACAAGAGCCTCGGCCGGGTTCCGCCCCATCTGACGCTCGTCCCGCCCGTGAACGTCCGGGAGGAGCGGCTTGAGGACGCCCTGGGGGTCCTGCGGGCGGCGGCCGCTTCTTCTCCAGCTGTGTTGCGACTCACGCTTGGCAGTGCCGCCACGTTCCTGCCCGCCAATCCTGTCCTCTACCTGTCCGTCTCGGGAGACCTCGCGTCGCTCGGCGGGCTGAGGGACCGGGTCTTCGCCGATCCGCTGGCCCGCCCCTTGACGTGGCCTTTTGTCCCCCATGTCACGCTGGCCGATGACGCCGACCCGGGCGTGTTGTCGGCCGCGCCGGCCGTCCTGGCGGGCTACCGCGTGGAGGTGTCGATCGAGCGGATACACCTGCTGGAGGAGGTGCGGGTGGCAGGTCACCGGGTCTGGCGGCCCATCGCCGACGTGGCATTCGGTCCACCGGCAGTTGTCGGGCGGGGCGGGCCGCTGGCGCTGGAGTTGGTTCGCGGGTCGCTGATCGACCCGATGGCGGCGGCAGCCTTGCGGGCCGGGGGCGGCGCCGGCGAGGGCGTGGGGGTCGAGGGCGTGGGGGTCGAGGGCGTGGGGGTCGATGGTGACTCGTCCCCTCGTGTGGTAGTGACTGGATTGCGGGAGGGGCGGGTCGCTGGTGTCGGCGTGGCCTGGCTGGGCCCGGATGGCGGCCAGGTTTGTGTGTGGGTAGTGCCGGCGCACCGGCGCCAGGGCATCGGGGGGCACCTGCTGGCGGCGGTCGAGGCCGCGGTGGCCGATGCTGGTTGGGGCTGCAGCCGGTTGTCGGGGATCGGGCCGGCCGGGTTCTACGCCGCTCGCAGCCGGTTCAGCGTTGGTGAGTCCGAAGGGTCCGAGTAGCGCCAATCAGATGTTAATTCAGGACCTTTGGTTCAAATTTGCCGAAAATGGGCGCTTCCGAACGAACGGTCACGAATTCACACCCGAATGCGCCCGGATTGCACGCCTATTCGAAGCGGATCGACGAATACCGGGTCAGCTTCTTCAGCTGGTGACGGGCATCGATGCGACGCACCGTCCCCGACTTGGACCGCATCACCAGCGACTGGGTCGCAGCGCCCCTCGCGTCGTAATGGACACCCCGCAGTAGTTCGCCATCGGTGACGCCGGTGGCGGCGAAGAAACAGTTGTCTCCCCGGACCAGATCATCGATGGTCAAGACGGCGCCCACGTCGTAGCCGGCGTCGACGGCGGCGCGGCGTTCATCGTCGTTGCGGGGCCACAGCCGGCCCTGCAGCTCGCCACCCATGCACTTCAACGCCGCGGCTGCGATGACGCCTTCCGGTGTGCCGCCGATTCCGAGCAGAAGGTCGGCGCCGGAGTCGGCCCAGGCCGTCGAAATGGCGCCGGCCACGTCCCCATCGGGAATGAGCCGGATCCGGGCGCCGGTCGAGCGCACCTCAGCGATCAACTCCTCATGTCGTGGTCGATCGAGGATCACGACCGTCACGTCCCTCACCGATTCGTCCTTGGCCTTGGCGACCGCCTGCACGTTCTCGGTCGGCGACCTGGTGATATCGATGACGCTCGCTGCCTCGGGCCCGGCGGCAATTTTTTCCATATAGACACACGGTCCGGGGTCGAACATGGTGCCTCGTTCACTCACCGCGATGACCGCGAGCGCATTGCCTCGCCCGAGGGCCGTGAGGGTAGTGCCATCGATGGGATCGACCGCGACATCGGTAAGAGGAGCGGTGCCGTCACCGACCCGTTCCCCGTTGAACAACATCGGCGCCTCGTCCTTCTCGCCTTCACCGATGACCACAATGCCGTCCATGGGCACCGTCTGGAGCAGGGCCCGCATGGCGTCGACTGCGGCGCCGTCCGCTCCCTCTTTGTCGCCCCGGCCCATCCATCGGGCCGCAGCCATGGCCGCCGCCTCGGTCACCCGGACCAGCTCCAGGGCGAGGTTGCGGTCAGGAGCTTGACGGACTGAGTCACCGCTGGTCATAACGGGCGAATGTACCGGCTCAAGGCTGGCGGAGAAACTCCGCCGCCCACGAAGCGCCCACGAAGCGCCCACGGAGCGTCCACGGAGCACCCGTGATGTGATCAGGACCCCTGTAACTGGGTAGTTTCTTCGCCCGTGACCACTACTATCGAGGCCCCGCTGGACGTCTCGCGCGTCATCGATGAGCCGATTGTCCAGGGCCGGGGCACCGACCTGCTCCGCTACGCAGTCCCCGTAGCGGCTGGTCTTGTGATCGCGGGGATCGCGTTGCGGTTCTGGACCCTGTCGGATCTATGGCTTGACGAAGCGCTCAGTGTCAACATCGCCAAGCTGCCCCTGCATCAGATTCCGGGGGCGCTCCGCCACGACGGCGCCCCGCCCCTGTACTACTTCTTGCTGCACGGGTGGATGGCCGCGTTCGGCACCGGCGATTTCGCGGTCCGGTCTCTGTCCGGCCTGGCGTCGGTCATGGCCTTGCCGTTCATGTGGGCTGCGGGCAAGCGCGTCGGTGGGCGCGCCTCTGCCTGGGCCGCCGTGCTGTTGATGGCGACGTCGCCGTTTGCCATCACCTATGCCACCGCGACCCGCATGTACGCCCTGATGATGTTGTGGTCGATCCTCGGGCTTCTGGCGATGGTCCGCGCCCTGGAGCAGCCGAGCCGGGTCCGTGTCGCCGCGGTCGCCGTCATGACCGCCCTGATCATCTACACCCACTACTGGGGTCTGTACTTCGTCTTCGCGGCCGCGGTGTGGTTGTTCTTTCGGGCTCGCCGTGCCGCGCCGATGGAGGATCGATCGGCGCTCGAAGAGCAGCGCACCAGCCGGCGGGTGCTCGGGGCCATGATCATCGGCGGGGCCACGTTTTTGCCGTGGTTGCCGTCGTTCATCTTCCAGAGCCTGCACACCGGTACGCCGTGGTCAAACGCGGCCGGCCCAGGAGATGTCCTGGGCGTCCTTGGCGAATACTCGGGTAGCGGCCCATGGGGTGCAGCCCTGGCACTGTTGTTGTTCACCTTGTTTCTTCTCGGCCTGTTCGGTCGGGCCATTGATCAGCAACGAGTGCTCCTCCAGTTACGGACCCGCCGCCGGGTCAGGCCCATCGCGTGGGTCTTTGCCGGCACGCTGTCCTTCGCCGTGGTCGCTGGAGCGATCGCGCAGGCCGCCTTCGTCGGGCGCTACGCCGCTGTCGTCTTCCCGCTGTTTATCCTGCTGGCCGGTCTCGGTGCTGGTGTCTTTCTCGATCGGCGGGTGATGGCGGCCGTCTTGCTGGTGACATCGGT
>WNFE01002483.1_pt1 | contig 13629 bp, 10 predicted proteins | sample 5400451 | NCBI WGS metagenome assembly WNFE01 (sample SAMN13153344, study PRJNA577476) | soil metagenome | isolation source: 200 cm saprolite under Douglas fir tree site 2 hole 2 | place: USA:California | collected 2015-04-18 | reverse complement strand
TCAAGCTGAAAGGTTACAACCCGAGCCAGCTCTACACGCCCGCGGTCAACTTGCAGTTGGGAACTCGTTACTTCAAGTCCATGGTGGACAAGTACGGCGGCCAACTCGAATACGCTCTCGCCGCCTACAACGCCGGCGCGGACCGCGTGGGTGACTGGCTTGAGCAGGGACATTATCGGGACGCGCAGGAGTTCGTGGAGTCGATCCCGTTCACCGAGACGCGCGAGTACGTGCAGGCCATCTTGCGGAATGAAACCGTGTATCAGCGGCTGTACGGGACGCCGTAGCAGGCTGGGGCTGTTGATGACAAGGCGATGTGCGCCCACAACGCGCACGCTCTGTTCCGTCGCGTTTGTATCCTGGATTGAACCACTCTAACGCGAGGTTTCTTGCAACGTCTCATCATCCAAGGGCCCGTTTGACAAGTTCTCGCGCCCGCAAGTACCTTCGAATTTCAGGGATTTCCAGCCGCTGGAGGTGGAATGAAGTTCCGCAGAGTCCTCTTGTTCGCCCTTGTATTTTGTTTCTCATCTCTTGTACTCAGCCAGGATCTGGCCTCGTTCGATAAGCGCATCACCACAAAAAAACTCGCCAATGGCCTGACTGTGATTATCTGCGAGCGTCCGGAAGCTCCGGTGTTCTCGTTTTTTACGCACGTGGATGCAGGCTCCGTCCAGGACCCCATGGCCAAAACCGGTCTGGCGCACATGTTCGAACACATGGCGTTCAAGGGCACCGACAAGATCGGCACCCGCGACTACGCCGGCGAGAAAGCTACGCTCGCAAAGGTTGAAGTGGCTTACGCTGCGTACCTTGCCGAACGCGACAAGCCGGTGAACCGCGACGAACAGAAGCTCAAGCAACTCGAGCAGGGCTGGAAAGACGCCATTGCCGAAGCCGACAAGTTTTCCGCGCCCTACAATAACGAGTTTGGCAAGATCGTGGAGAGCGAGGGTGGCGAAGACATGAACGCCTTCACGAATTATGACGAAACGGGCTATCACTACTCGTTTCCCGTCAACCGGCTGGAGCTGTGGGCTTATCTTGAATCCGAGCGCTTCCTGCATCCGGTGATGCGCCAGTTTTACAAAGAGCGCAACGTCGTGATCGAAGAGCGGCGTATGCGAACGGACAGCAATCCGATCGGGCGGCTGCTCGAGCAGTTTACTTCGGCCTCGTTTGCCGCCCATCCTTATCACCGGCCAACGATTGGGTGGATGTGGGACCTCAACTCCTTCTCAGCGACCGACGCGCAAAATTTCTTCGACAAGTACTACATCGCCCCGAACCTCGTCGTCACCGTAGTCGGCGATGTGAAGGCCTCCGAGGCGATGCCCATCATCGAAAAGTATTTCTCGCGTTTACCAGCGCGTTCCACGCCCGACGAGGCCACGACCACGGAGCCGCCGCAAAAATCCGAGCGCCGCGTGGTACTACACGAGCAGTCCCAGCCACTCTATCTCGAGGGCTATCACCGTCCTGATTACCACAGTCCGGATGACGCCGTGTACGACGCCATCACTGACCTGATGTCGAACGGCCGTACCTCACGCCTGTATCGCACGCTGGTGCGTGACAAGCAGATCGCATCCGATTCGGCAGGATTTTCCGGGTTGCCGGGCAACAAGTATCCGCACCTGTTTGCCTTCTATGCCTTCCCGATTCCCGGACACAAGCCGGAGGAAATGGCTGACGCCATCCACGGCGAAATCGAACGGCTGAAAAAAGAAGATATCTCGGACGAAGAACTGAAGATGATCAAGACCCGCGCCAAGGCCAGCCTGCTTCGTTCGCTCGGCTCCAACGAGGGATTGGCCTCCAACCTAGGCCTGTTCCAGGCGCGCTATGAAGACTGGCGGGAATTGTTCCGCTCCGTGGACCGGATCGACAAGGTGACGAAGGCGGATATCCGCCGCATCGCCAACCAGATTTTCGTGCCCGACAATCGGACGGTCGGAATCATTGAGTTTGCCGGGCCCCCAGGGCCTGCGCCTGCTCCGCAAGGAGGTGCCCAGTGAAGCGCGCTCTGATCGCACTGTTCGCACTCATCTTGATTGGCAGCAACGCTCAACTCTGGGCACAGGCGGCAAGCTGGAAGGATGTGCTAATTCCCCCGCTCCCCGCGTTTCATCCGGCACAGCCAAAACGCATCGCGCTGCCCAACGGTATGGTGATCTTTCTACAGGAGGATCATGAACTGCCGCTGATTGATGGTTTCGCCCGCATTCGCGGTGGTGGTCGGTCGGTTCCCGCGAGCAAGAATGGGTTGATGGACATTTACGGCGAGGTCTGGCGCACCGGAGGGACAAAAAATCAAACCGGCGATCAACTTGATGACTACCTCGAGCAGCGCGCAGCGCACGTGGAAACCGGCGGCGGGATCGACTCGACCACCATCAACTGGTCATGTCTGAAGGGCGACCTGGACGATGTCTTCAAAGTATTCCAGGATCTGCTTCAGAATCCCGAGTTTCGAGCCGATAAAATTCAGATCGCTCAGAAGGGAATGTATGACGGCATCTCCCGACGCAACGACGATCCCGGCGGGATTGCCGCACGTGAGGCCGCAAAACTAGCCTACGGCGCTAAGAATCCCTACGCGCGCGTACCAGAGTACGCAACCGTGGCCGCGGTTACTCGTCAGGACCTGGTGGATTGGCACCACAACTACGTTCATCCTAACAACATTATTTTGGGTGTGGTCGGCGACTTCGATTCTGCCGCGATGGAAGCGCGCATCCGGCAGGCTTTCGGAGCGTGGCCCAAAAGCCAGGCGGCGAAAGATCCGGAAATCAAGTTCACTCCCGCCAAGCCCGGCAATTATCTGGTGGAGAAGACCGACGTCAACCAGAGCAACATCTACATGGTTGGTCTGGGGACGACTCGCAAGGACCCGGACTACTTCGCGATCTCCGTTTTCAATGAGGCCTTCGGCGGCGGGTTTTCGTCACGCCTCTTCGGCGACATTCGCACTACGAAGGGACTGGCGTATTCGGTCGGGGGCGGAATCGGCACAGGATGGGATCGGCCCGGCATGTTGCGCCTGGTCATGAGCACGAAGAGTGAGACTACTGGGGAAGCCATCCAAGCGCTGGACGAGGAAATTTCCGACCTCTCCAAGAAGCCGATCACTGATGAGGAAATCAAACGGGCCAAAGATGCGATCCTGAATTCCTTCATCTTTCGCTTTGACTCTCCCGGCAAAGTCTTGCAGGAGAAAATGGCTTACGAGTTCTATGGCTATCAGCTCGATTTTCTGGAGAAGTATCAGAAAGAGATTGAGAAGGTAACCAAAGAAGATGTGGCGCGGGTCGCGGCAAAATATATGCATCGCGACCAGATGCCGGTGCTCGTGGTCGGCAACCCGGGCGAGTTCGACAAGGCGTTCTCGTCGCTCGGGCCGGTGAACAAGCTGGACACTACGATCCCGGCCCCACCGCCGGGAATTGTGGGGGATCAGGGCTCGCCACAGCAGCGCTGTTTTCAAGATTAGCCTTCGGAAGGGCACGACTTCCAGTCGTGCCGCTCGTGGCCCCGACATCTATACTCGGGTCATGGTCTATGCCGGCAAGGCCCGGACGCTTTCCGTCTTCTTCTCTGCTGTTCTTTGTTGCTTCCTTGTCAGCCCGTACTCGACGTCGCAGAATCTGCCGTTGCGTACCGTCCACGTCTTCGTCGCCCTGGCCGATAACGAGCATCAGGGCATCGTTCCCGTCCCGGCACGATTGGGAAATGGGTTAGATCCCGCCCGCAATCTATACTGGGGTGCCGCGGCCGGAGTAAAGACTTTCTTCGCGCGGAGTGCCGACTGGGTGGTGATCAGCTGCGGCCAGAAACCGAAGGCCGAAGTTCTGGAACGATGTATTTTCAAGCACCGAAGAGCAGATGTTTATCTGGTGGCCGACGCTTATCGAGGCGACGAAATCCGGCAGGCGATTCTCGATTTCTTCAGTGCAGCGGCCGGGGCCAGTGCGGAGAGCATCACTCTGACAGCCGACTCGTCCGTTGTGACGCTTACGGCCCGCGGTGGTTCGAATCTCGTGGCGTACGTGGGACACGATGGGCTGATGGATTTTCGGTTGCCGCTTGTTCCCAGCAAGAAGAACGAAACGCATCGGGACGCGGTCATCCTCGCGTGCGCGAGCAAGCAATACTTTGCCGATGCGTTGCGGGCATCCGGTGCGCATCCCTTGTTGTGGACGACCGGACTGATGGCTCCCGAGGCCTACACGCTGAAAGCGGCACTCGATGGCTGGATTGGCGGGGAGACCAACGAGCAGGTCCACGAGCGTGCTGCTGCGGCCTATGACAAGTACCAGAAATGTGGCATGCGCGGCGCACGCCGACTATTCGCTACCGGGTGGTAGGACGGTACGGGTTTGCATCGCGCTGGAAATGCCGGACCTTTGGTCAACTACTTAGGGCATCCGTTTCATTACTTCCGGGCGCGTCCGATAATGCGCATACTCATCCTGTGCCCTCCGACACGAACTCCCGGACACTCTCTGCCTTCCTCGACTATCTGCGAGTGGAGCGCGGATTAGTGAAACTGACCATCGCGGCCTACACAAGCGACATCGCCCAGTTTGCTGACTTTCTGGACAAGCGCCGCTTATCCTTGACCGACGCGCGCCGTCAAGATGTCCGCGATTTTATTCAGGATTTGTTTTCAAACCAGCTCGACGGGCGGTCGGTGGGAAGAAAGCTTTCTGCCATTCGCCATCTTTACCGCTACCTGCTGCTCGACGGCAAAATCGAAAAAGATCCAACCCTCAATATTGATTCTCCGAAGCAGTGGAAAGTGCTGCCCAAATCGCTCAGCCGCGACGAAGTCGAGGCCACCTTGGGCGCCACCCAGCCGCGCAGTGAAACCGCACGCGCCCAGGCTCTCGCGCTTCGCGACCATGCCATGCTGGAGCTGCTTTATGCGGGCGGGGTGCGGGTCTCCGAAGTTGCGAACGCTCGCCTCGAAGACTTGAAGCTTGAGATGGGATACATCCTGGTGCGTGGCAAAGGCGACAAAGAGCGCATGGTGCCGATCGGTATTCCCGCGCAACAATCGCTTCAGAGTTACTTGAAGAACAGCAGGGAAGTGCTTGCTAAACAAAGGAGTTCGCCACTGCTATTCTTGGGAACCGGCGCGCGCCGCTTGACGCGCCAACGGGTCTGGCAACTGGTGGGGAAGGCCTCTGTGGCCTCCGGACGGCACGCCAGCCCGCATATGCTGCGTCACTCCTGCGCCACCCACATGGTGGAAAATGGCGCCGACCTGCGGACCGTGCAGACAATCCTTGGTCATTCCGATATCTCCACCACGCAAATCTATACCCATGTTGCGCTCGATCGGCTGAAGAGCGTGTATGCGAAGCATCATCCAAGGGCGAAGACAAGAAGTTGATGCCTGTGAACCGCAAACAGCCGCGTACGCCGGTCGAACTCGCCACCGATTCGTTCCTGCGCCACCTGAGGGAACGCAACGCGTCGGCACATACCATCAAGGCTTATACCAGCGATCTCGACGCTTTCGCTGCCTACATAGGGTCGCGCGACTGCAAGACGATTGACCACATCGCCATTCGCGGCTTCCTGTCGCACCTTTACGACCAGGGCCTTGGAAAGACTTCGGTCGCGCGTGCACTCGCCGCGTTGCGATCGCTTTATCGCTGGCTGGCGCAGGAGGGGGTGGTTGAGCAGAATCCGGCGAAGCTGGTCTCCACACCCAGGTTGGCGAAGAAACTTCCGCGCGTGCCGACCATAGAAGAAATGAACTCGGTGCTCGACGGCAAAATGCCGGAGGTGGCATCTTTCCCCGCGCGTGACCGGCTGATGCTGGAACTGCTTTACGGTTGCGGCATCCGAAACTCCGAGTTGGTTGGCATTAATGTTGACGACATACGGCTGAGCGCCGAAGCCATTCTGATCCGAGGAAAAGGGAAGAAAGAGCGCTACGTGCCCTTCGGAGGTGCAGCGCGCTCTGCTTTGGCCATCTATCTGCCTTGGCGGCTGCAACTGCTGGCTACCTTGAAGAAAACGAGCGCGGCCTTACTCATCAACCAGCGTGGCGGCCGCCTCACTACCCGCAGCGTGGGACGCATCGTCAAGCGCATCGCCGTCGCCAAGGGTCTTTCACCGGACGTCCACCCGCATACCCTGCGGCACGCCTTCGGCACACACATGCTGGAAGAAGGCGCAGACCTGCGCGCGATCCAGGAGCTGCTCGGCCACGAGCGTCTCGCTACCACTCAGCGTTACACGCAGCTTTCGGTCAAACACCTGATGAACGTGTACGACCAGACCCATCCGCGCGCGAAATGAGATTGCCTGCCGCGCACTTTTGATCGATTGCTGTCGGCATCCTTGCGTCGACATCCTTCCGCGTGAGATAGTTTCCCGTTTTCCAATCTTCAACCCGACTCAGGTGCTATGTTCCGCCTTATCCCACGCGAGACCAAGTTTTTCGAACTGTTCGCTGAACTGTCGAGCAGTTTGACGGCCGGAGCGACCCTTCTGCGCGCCATCCTGGAAGATCCGCACGACCTGGAAGAACGAGTCAAACAGATGCAGGCCATCGAGCACGAGGGAGACCGGGCCACCCACGCCATCATCGCCAAACTGAATACTTCATTCATTACGCCTTTTGACCGCGAGGACATTCACCGGTTGGCTTCATCACTCGACGATGTTCTCGACTTTGTTAATTCCGCCGCGGTCCGTCTGGTGATGTACAAGATTACGCAGCCACCGGTGGCCGCCGCTGAGTTGGCGGGCCTGATCGTCCTGCAGGCCGAAGAACTTGCCCAAGGAGTGTCACTGCTCGAAAAGAACAATGGAGTTCTTAAACACTGCGACGAAGTCAATCGCCTTGAAGATGAAGCGGACGACGTCAGCCGCAAGGCGATCGCCGTCCTCTTTGAGAGCGAAAAAGATCCGATCCAGCTCATCAAAATGAAGGAGCTCTATGAGGTGCTCGAGTACGCGACCGACAAAGCCGAGGATGTCGCCAACGTGCTGGAAGCGATCGTGCTGAAGAGCGCCTAGATTCACTCGAATCCATGCCATCCAGGAGCCCGTTCCGGTGAATGTAGATCTGCTGCTCGTAGTCATCACCATCGTGGTGGCTTTGATCTTCGACTTCCTGAACGGCTTCCACGATGCCGCTAACAGCATCGCGACCGTGGTTTCCACCCGCGTACTTTCTCCCAAACTGGCGGTGGTCTGGGCTGCCGTTTTCAACTTTCTGGCTGCCTTCTTTCTTGGAACTGCCGTGGCCAAGACCATCGGCCGCGGCATGATCCGCCTCGATGATGTGAATCAGTACGTCGTTCTCGCCGGCCTTTTCGGCGCGATTGTATGGGACGTGCTGACTTGGTGGTGGGGCTTGCCGACTTCTTCTTCGCACGCCCTTATCGGCGGCTACGCCGGCGCGGCCATGATGCATGCGGCCGTGCACAGCGGATGGCGTTCCTCGTTCTCCGTGATCATTGCTGCTGGCTGGTACAAGACTCTGATCTTCATCGTGATTGCGCCGGTGATGGGAATGACTCTCGGCCTCTTGTTCATGACCAGTGCGTATTGGCTGCTGCGTCGTAAGGCGCCTCAACAGGTGGACAGCTGGTTTCGCAAGCTGCAACTGCTCTCGGCCGCCTGCTACAGTCTCGGGCATGGCGGCAACGACGCCCAGAAGACGATGGGCATCATCGCCGGCGCTATGTACACCGGTGGTTTCATGAGCAAGCAGGATATGCTGGCGAACTGGGGGCAGTTTCACTGGCCGATCATTCTGTCCGCTCACGCTGCCATCGCCGCGGGGACTTATTTTGGCGGCTGGCGCATTGTTCATACCATGGGCCAGAGAATTACCAAGCTCAGGCCCTTGGGCGGTTTTTGCGCGGAGAGTGCTGGGGCCATCACTTTATTCGGCACCGCTTTGGCTGGGATTCCGGTCTCGACTACTCACACCATCACCGGCGCCATTGTCGGAGTGGGCGCTGTCCACCGCTTTTCGGCCGTGCGCTGGGGAGTGGCGAGACGGATCGTGTGGGCCTGGATCGTGACCATCCCTGCTTCTGCCCTGATGGCCGGCGGAGGATATTGGCTCATCCACCTGTTTCAGTCGCAAGCCTGATGCATACGGTGGACGCTCCCTTAGACTTCGTTCAGGCAGGTTTTGTCTGCGGATTCTCGCTTGAAAATGGGCTTGCCTCGTTACCTCGGTAATTTTGTTCCTACCCCAACGTGCCTCACCATTCCAGTTGTGGCGGAAGAAGTGTCTGTCTCTCTATGTTCGGCATCCGAGGTCTGTCCGCGCGAACGCGGATTGCGGCTTGAGGTTCATGCATGAGTAAAGTCATCAGAGAACTGTTTCTACTGCTGTCGCTGTTCCTCATCGCCGCCACGCTGCAATTCTTTGCCGACTCCCTGCCCATGGTGCTGTGCTTTTACTTCCTTCCGACCCTCTACTCCGCCTATTTCTTCGGACGACGCCACGCGACGCTGACTGCCTTTGCCTGCATATTTGTGGTCATCCTGCTCAATTTCGTGAACAACTTGGTACCGGCTCATCCCACTCTCACGCTGCCGGGAGAGCGGTTATTCAATTTCGCTATCTGGGCTGGAATTCTGGCGGTCACCGGTTACGTGATGGGCACACTGTACGAGCGCAAGCAGACGATGACCAATGACATCCGCGACAGTTTCAGTGGCCTGCTGGTCGTTTTGCAGCATTTTCTGGCAAACGAGCAATATACCCAGGGTGAAAACCAGCAAGTTCTGGATCTTGCTACCCGCATGGCCCATGTGATGGGTATGGGCTCGGACCGTATCGAACTGCTGCGTTCGGCCATACTGCTACGCAGCCTGAACGTGCTCGGAATCAGCCACGACATGCTCTACAAGGCGGCCGACATAACGCGTCACGAGATTGTCGCCAGCTTCCGCAAGAACCGGAAGCAGGATCCGCGCGCTCAGGCCATGGGCGGATCCTTGCGCCGCGTCATCCCGATTATTGTGGCAGAGCAGATTCTCGAGGAGCAGGGCGCCCGGGCGGTGAACGTACCGATCGAGGCTCACATTCTGGCAGTGGCTGACATGTATCTGCGATTGACCACTGCCCCAGAGGGCAAGGCTATGTCACCCGAGGAAGCCGAAGGCATGATCGCGGCGGCCGCGGGCGAAAAGTTCCAAAGTGGCGTCGTCGACGCCTTCGTCAAGGTATGCGGCGAAGGCGCGCGCGGGGCCAGCGCCGGCGCGTAGTCCTGTGTCGTAATTCTGAAAGAGATCGAGCCGGTCCTTAACGGGACCGGCTCGAATTGTTGGCGACCAATTTGCCGCTAGTTCACAGCGAAGATCAGGTCGTCATGGTCGTTGAAGGAGCCCGCTGTACACGAAGACGCGCTTCCCAAATAGCGGAATTGCGCCCGCACGGCCTGCAAGCTGCCGGTCGGAAGAGTGAATGTCCTGGAAATGGTCTGAGCGCCGGCGACTGTAGGAGTAATGGTCCCGATCAGAACCCATGACGGACTGTTCGCGTTGGCAGCGAAGTAGAGGTCGAGGTGGTCCGACGAGGGCGTGGTCCAGGCCCAAATCGTCGCGCTGACCGTTGCGGTATTGCCGTGCGTTAGCGATCCGCCGTTGGTACTGGCGACCACGATGCGATCGTTCGATTCGTCGGAATGGAAGGTTCCCGAGTTGCCGTCAACGCAGGTACTATTGATGGTGTTGGGATGGTTCACTTCAACTCCGCCGCTCATCGTGCCGCGACCCAACAACAGAGTCGGACCCGAATCGCAGGACGAGCCTACCGTCGCACATTTCGGCGCTCTAAGCGTAGGGTCGAACACCGCGTTCTGTGGTCCTCCTCCGCCTGACGCATTCACGGTCAAGGAAATTGTCGTGTTGTGAGTGAGCGAGCCCGAGATCCCCGTGATCGTCACATTGGTTGTGCCAGTTGTCGCCGTGGCAGAAGCAGTCAGCGTCAATGTCGAAGTGGCGCTGCTGTTAGCGGGTGGAGTAACCGGGTTGGGAGAGAAGGCCGCTGTCACGCCGCTCGGCAAATTGGAAGCGCTAAGTGTCGTCGCGGAATTGAAGCCGTTCAGACTGGTGATGGTGATGGTGCTGGTACCATTTGCGCCTTGTGTGATGGTCAGCGAAGACGGGGAGGCGCCAATCGTGAAGTCGGGCGTCACCACGCCGCCGCAGCCCGGGAACTTGAAGTTGGCAATGCGTGTGTTCCAGTTGAAGCTGCCGGTAGTCTTCATGTACTCCTGCGTGTACCAGAAAGTGCAGTCGTCCACCGGATCCACTGTCATAGCGCTGTAGTCGCCCCAACGGCTGAGGCCGCCGGTCTGCGATCCTGCGCCGGTGACTACGTTGACCTCCGCTTCCATCGTGCCCGCTGGATCGGTCGGGACGCGCCCGGTGTATCGAACCGAGGGACGAATGGTGCTGCTCGACACGCTGTACCCGACGGCCATATCGCCCGTCTGATCCATCGCAATGCTGCCCATCCAGCGATAGCTTGCGTCCGGAGCGAACGTGCCTTGCTGGGCCAGACTGGGCGTGCCGCTGGGATTCTGAATCTCATACCAGCGCACGCCGCCCCCACCGGTTATGGATACAGAGTGGTTCGTGACCAGTGACTCGTGCGAGCCAAGGTTGCGATAGGCAAGCCGGTACATCAGACGGTCGGCGAGTGAATCCAGACGCTGGGTGGTGCTGGGTTGCACGACACAAGTTCCTCCGTTGCACAGAGGAGTAAACGCGGCCACGTTGATCACTGTTGGCCCAGTGAAGGTTGAGTTCGAAGGAGTGGTGAAGTCCACGTGGAATTTGTAGAGATTCAGGTTGTTCGTTCCGAAAAACAGCAAATAGTTCGGAGAGCCCGCGGGCGGAGGAGTGGTACCTTCCAGATCAGAGGGTAGCAGTCCGCCGACCGATGAATTCTGCTGGAAGCAGACTTGGGTCGCGGACTGTCCATTCAGCATGGCCGTGCGGTTGTAGGAGCAGGCATCGGCGCCCACAAACGTGTTGCCGTTGAACATATTAAAAGTTTCGTAGTAGCCGTCGGGCCAAACGCCCATCTTGGGATAGTCGTCGAAATTGTTGTATTGGAAGCTGTACCGGTTGTAACTGCCGGTCGCATCTGACGTGGTGGAGACGGCGATGCATTGCAAAAAAGGCGTGGTCGAAACGGAGAACTGACTGAAGACCCATCGCTGCGCCAGCTTGTCATAGAGAACGACCGGATCGCCGTCATTGTTCGTCTGACATCCGCCACCGAATCCTGCCCACAAGGTATTGCCCGCGGTGGGCCCGGCGACGAGCGCGCCCGTGGTCTTGTTAAAAATGGCGAACGATTCGTTTACCCACTGCACATATTGCGTCGCGCCGACCGCGCCGTTGGTGTCCGGGGGAGCACTGTTAACGGTGAACCCGTATTGACCCGCGCCCAGACCTTCAAAGCTGGTGCCCACCACGGGCGTGAACGGAACCACGCTTTGCTGACGGACGGAATCTTCCGCCTGTCCTTGTCCCTGTATGCCCAAACCGGGAGGTAAGGGAATCCGTCGAACGGGTTTGGCTTCGTGCTTGAGTAACGAGGGGGGCGGCATCAACTTGATCATTTCGCGCAAGGGCGGAGAGACATCGCGCTGTACTTCGCGGCGCACCGTCATACGCGATTGTGTGAATCCGAATAGACAGCAACTGAACAGCAGACCTGCCAATACCGCGGCATGTCGCAGGGAGGGCGACTTCTTTCCAAACATTGCGATCTCCTTCGTGATTTTGAAATTGGCTACCGGGCCCGTGTTGCAGGGAAGCAGGGAGAGTCGTGCAGAGAACAAACAGCAACGTGACTACTAGACATAATAGTAGATCATTGCCAACAGTTGTCGAGTGCCTTGTTGGGAATTTTCATTGCAAACTAGAGGAAAACTCCCCACCGACCGTCCGGTGGGGATTTGGGTGGCGCCGGCATCTTGCCGGCTGTCTCGAGGGCATCCTGCCCTCGCCGATACACGAGAGGAACGGCGGCGCTACTTGGTATTTCTTTTCAAACGTGACGCCTTTTGGTCCTCGCGGGATGGGTGCGGGACTCCTCCGGGCAGCCGCTGGGACGTCGGGCTACGGGGTTTTACATCGTCAACACCACCCGGAAGCGGGCGCGACCGCTGATCATCTGGTCGTAGGCCCCGGCGGCCTTTTCCAGAGGATAGCGTTCGATCATGGGACGCACTCCGGTCTGGGCGCTGAAGGCGAGGGTTTCTTCCGAGTCTTTCGCAGTACCGGATGGCCAGCCTTGAATCGACTTACGGCCACCGATCAATTGCAGCGGACTGACAGTCAAAGGCTCGAAACTGGCTCCAATCACCAGCAACTTGCCACCCGGCGCCAGACCATCCACGAGCGCTGAAATGGATTTCGAATCGGGCGCCGTGGCCAGAATCACGCCGGCGCCACCCAATTTTTGGAGGGCCTCAGCGGGATTTCCGGCCGCCGTGTCAATGTAAATAGTGGCTCCGAGTTTGCGGGCGAGCGGGTCTTTGTCCTGTCCGCGCCCGATCGCGATAGTACGGTATCCCATTTGCCGGGCATATTGAATACCGAGATGACCAAGTCCGCCGATACCTTGAATCGCGACCAGATCGCCGGCGCGGGCTCCCGCATTACGCAAAGAATTGAAGACCGTGATTCCGGCGCACATCAGAGGAGCGGCTTCGGCGGCGGGCAGATCGTCAGGGATAGCGGCGACTGCTTCGGCGGGCGCAATCACATACTCTTGGTAGCCGCCGTCGAAATGAATGGCGGTGATCTTTTCGTTGCGACAGAGGATGAAATCGCCCCGGCGGCAGAACTCGCAAGTGAAGCAGTGCCCGCCGTGCCAACCGACTCCGACGCGTTGCCCGGCTTGCCAGTTCGTGACGTCAGCGCCGACGGCGTCGATGCGTCCGGCAATTTCATGACCGGGAACTCGCGGATACTGAATGCCCGGCCAGAGTCCTTCTTTGACGAGAACATCGCTATGACAAATGCCACAGGCTTCCACCTTGATGCGAACCTGGCCGCGGGCCGGGTCGGGAATATTTCGCTCGACGAGTTCGAAGCTGCCGCCGGGTTTTCGTACTTGGACTGCTTTCATGCGAGCCATTTTTCTTTTCCTCAGAGATCGTAGGGTGAGAATTGCCGATGCAGGTTAATCAGATGAGGAAGGAACCATCGAGGACGCAGCGTGCTGGAGTTTTGTCGCTGCTTTCGATTTCTTCAGCCCTTCACTATCCAGCAACCACTAAGCACTTTTCTTCTCGACCTCGCCCTCAAAGGAATGCTCGGGACTCTGGCCCGGCTCAGGAAAATCGGAGTCGGCGCCCTCCGCCAGGGGATGAGGGTTGCGATGAGGCAGCTGGCCTTGCATCGAATTGTTGCCGTCCTGCTTGCGCTCGTCGGGCTCAAGCGAACCCTTTCCACGGTCAGAATCGTCTTTCAGATGATCGGCGGCGTGGTCAACCACGGAAACCTCCCATGAATCCGGGGATTCAAAATCATCTACAGCGCACCGCCAGCCTACGCCCAAACACTCCAGCGGACAACGGGAAATCCCGTATTCTTCGATCGTAAGTTCTTGTAATGACT
>WNFE01002478.1_pt1 | contig 13635 bp, 13 predicted proteins | sample 5400451 | NCBI WGS metagenome assembly WNFE01 (sample SAMN13153344, study PRJNA577476) | soil metagenome | isolation source: 200 cm saprolite under Douglas fir tree site 2 hole 2 | place: USA:California | collected 2015-04-18 | reverse complement strand
ACACCCTGCGGAGTCAGCATCATGTTAGCGGGCTTGATGTCGCGGTGAATCACCTTCTGCTGATGGGCGTAGCTGACCGCGCTAAGCACCTGGCCGATATAGTTCAGCGCGTCTGGCACAGGTATGGCACCGTGCTCCAGCTTTTCGGCCATGGTTTTGCCTTCGACGTACTCCATTACCATGTAGAGCTGGTTGTCGGCGGTGAACGCGGTTCGGAGCGACGCGATATTGGGATGATTCAGGCTGGCCATGAGCTTGATCTCGCGCTGGAAACGCGCGGCCAGTTCCTGCCGTCCCGCGAGATCGGGGAGGAGGACTTTCATGGCTTCAATGCGGTCAGTGATTACATTTCGAACCCGCCACACCCTGCCCATTCCGCCGCTGCCCAGTTCATCAAGAATCTGATAGTCGCCGATCCGCTTGGTTTCGTCGGTCATGTGAGGACTCCGCTTCTAGCTGCTGGCTTTCTGGCTCCTGGCTTGGCTTTTGGCTTGTGTAGCAAGGAGCCAGAAGCTAGCAGCCAGAAGCTAGAAATTATGCGCTGCCACAATCCTGGGGGTCAAGGCTGTTGCTCGGCCATGGCCTCCCAGCGCGTCCGGGCGACGGACAGCTTGTACTTGGCCGTATTGAGGCTTTTGCCTGCTTTCTCCTGCACCTCTTTCGCGTTCTGGGAACCTGCTTCTACCGTCCTCAGGATCTTCAGATTGGTCTCGGCTTCAGAAACGTACAGCGCGGCTGCGCCCATGTTTTCCGCGGCGATGGGATCAATCGAATGAGCGCGCTGCGTGGCCAGACTGAAATCGGCGGGAAGGATGACGATCTGATCCGGCAGCTGCGGATGCTTTTCCGGAGCGATGCGTTTCAGCCAGTCTTCAATCACGTGAATGGCGACTTTGAGTTGCAGGGTCACAGCAGCCAGGTCAGTACGGACTTGCTGATCCATCTGCTTGCGCACCAGAGAGAGTGTCTCCGCCGCAATTTCCGACTGCCGGTTGGAGGCGGCCACCTGTTCCCTGGCGGCATCCGCCTGCCGCTTGGCGTGTCCGGCGTAGTAGATATTGACCGCGGCCAGCACCACCACCAACCCCACATTGGCGATAGCAGTGTATGCCATGATTTGATTAATGCTTAGACCGAATACTTGCTCTGACATCCCGAAGCACCGTCCGGGGAAAGTATAGACCGAACCAATGTAGGGGAGAGCGTCCCGCTCACCCAAATCGGGTAGTGGCGCAGTATGAATACTTATTCAAAATTGTCATTCCTAAGCGCAGCAGTATCGCGCGAGGAATCTGCTGTTTTGCTGAGCAGAAGCAGATTCCTCGCCGATAAACCGGCTCGGAATGACAATGGTCTGAAAATGCATTCACTAAACTGCACCACTCCTCCAAATCGGGACCCTCTTGACGAACCCCCGCCTTCCCGGTACGATTCTTCAAGTTTGCTCTTCGGAGCAGACCTTGGATTTCATGCAGAGTGGCTGAGGGACGAGCCCTGAGAAGCCACGACAACCGGATCGGAAGGAGACTTCTGGTCGCCCGGTGTCAACTCTCGCCCTACACAGGGGGAACATGAGATTCGGGGTGCAGAATTTCCAGCATCTCGTTCCTCTTTTCCTCAATTTAGGGAAAGAGGATTTCGCGTTTTAGGACCCTTTCTGGACGGCTCGTCCCGCAGGCTACTCCGAAGCGAGTGGCTCAATGACCTACGAATTACGCTGTCGGGAATGCGGAAAAAGCTGGGGAAACCAGCCCCGTTCCATCTGCGACGATTGCTTCTCTCCTCTGGAAGTTTTCTACGATTACGACGCCGTGCGCTCCAGCTTCACCCGCGAGCGCATTGCCCAGGGCCCTGCCAGCATGTGGCGCTATTCCGATTTGCTGCCGCTGCCGCAGGATTATCGGCCCACGGTTCCAGCCGGTTTTACCCCACTGCTCGAGGCGCCACGTCTGGCTCGAAAGCTGGGCGCACAGCACCTCTACTTGAAAAACGACGCGGTCTGTCAGCCCTCCCTGAGCTTTAAGGATCGCGTCGTTGCAGTGGCTTTGGCCCAGGCACGGAATTTTGGTTTCGATACCGTCTCCTGCTCTTCCACCGGAAACCTGGCCAACGCGGTCGCGGCGCAAGCTGCCCGCAACGGGTTCAAGGCCGTGATTTTCATCCCCGCCGATCTCGAGCCCGCGAAGATTCTGGGCACGCAGGTTTTTGGCGCGAAGCTGGTACGCATTTCCGGAAGCTACGACCAGGTCAATCGCCTGTGCTCGCAAATCGCGGACGAGCGGCACTGGGGATTCGTCAACGTGAATCTGCGCCCCTATTACGCGGAAGGATCGAAAACCGTTGGCTTCGAAATCGCCGAACAGCTCGGCTGGCGGCTGCCCGATAACGTCGTGGTTCCAATGGCGGGCGGATCGTTGATCGTAAAAATCAAGAAGGCGTTTGACGAACTTGTCCAGCTTGGACTGGTTGAAGCCCGTCCGGTGAAGTTCTTCGGCGCGCAGGCAACCGGCTGCTCTCCGATTTCAACCGCAGTAAAGGCTGGGAATGTCGATATCGAACCACAAAAGCCCTCCACCATCGCGCGTTCGCTCGCGATAGGAAATCCGGCGGATGGTCACTACGCTATCAAGGTGATTACCAAGAGCGGCGGATGGTCCGAGGACGTTTCCGATCCCGAACTGGTGGAGTGCATCCAGTTGCTGGCCGAATCAGAGGGAATCTTCACGGAGACTGCTGGAGGCGTGACCGTGGGTACAGCGCGCAAGCTCTACGCTCAAGGGCGGATCGCTCCCAACGAGACGACCGTGCTGTGCATCACCGGCAACGGTTTGAAAACCACCGATGCGCTCGCGGGTAAGTACGAACTCGAAGAACCCATCGCACCGAAGCTCGCGGAGTTCGAGAAGTACATGGAAAGAACGCTGGGCGCTTCAGAGAAAGATGCGTCTGGAAAAGACGGGCGAAAACTAGATCTTCCAGAGACTGTGGCGGTTTAGATGACCATCACGGTTCAGATTCCGACGGCGCTGCGACGGCTGACCGCAGGCAATGCGCGAGTCACGTGCTCAGCGACCAATCTGGGAGAACTGTTTAACGCGCTCGACCAGCAGTTTCCCGATCTAAAGTCTCATCTGCGCGATGAATCGGGTGAGATTCGGCGCTTCCTCAACGTGTATGTGAACGAAGAAGACATCCGCTTTCTGGGCGGGAACAAGTACGCCTTCCAGGATGGGGATGAAGTGCTGCTGGTGCCGTCTATTGCTGGCGGCGCTGAGTAGCGGCGCTTAGATCTGACGGATTGGCTTCTCGGGAGGTCCCGGAGGGACCTTTGATAGTAGCCCGCCACTTCAGTGGCGGGTGGGCTCACGAGAGGATGCGCGTGCCGTCTGCACGCCTGAAACGGACTCCCAACGCCTTGGGTGGTATTTCAGCCGTCCATACAGGACGGGATTGAATTCGCCGAGCGACCCGGCGTTGAAACGCCGGGCTATTGTCAGGCGTCCCTACGGGACGCACTGGCTTCCGACAAGCCCCGGGCCGGCGCAGTGCTGAGGTACGTCACATTTTCCGCAGCGAAGTTGGGGCAATCGACGCAGACATACAACCTTAACAAAATCAATCCGCCCATGGTTGCGGCTTGCGATCCCAGCGGTGCTCCTTCAATTTGCGAAGCAGCGCCGCATCGAGCGCACCGGCGTCGCTCATCGCTATATTTTGCCGCACGTGATCCAGCTTTCTCATGCCGACAATGATCGTGCTCACCGCAGGATACGAGAGAATATACCGCAAGGCCATTTGCGGCAGGGTAAGTGACGGCGGCAGCACCGCCTTCAGTTTCTCCACCCTTTCGAGCGTCGGGATGAGGTTCTTAGGGCCGAAGTACATGGCACGCCAGTCGCCCTTGGGAAACTTGGTTTCCGGCGTCATCTTTCCTCCGAGGCTGCCTTCGTCGAGTGGCACACGCGCGATCACGCCAACATTCAATTCCTGGCACACGGGAAAAAGTTTGTCCTCGGGCGCTTGATCGAAAATGTTATGGATTACCTGCACCACGTCTACCAGGCCGGTGCGCAGAGCCTTGAGGCCGTTTTCGGGCTCCCAGCGGTTGAGACTGAGTCCGAACGACCGGATGGTTCCGTCGCGCTTGAGCTTTTCGACTGTGTTGCGGAATTCAGGTACGTCCACCCAACTGTCGTCCCAAACGTGAAATTGCAGCAGATCGATGGAATCGACGCGAAGCTTTTTCCGGATCATGTCGGCGTGTTTCAAAACATGGGCCGCGGGAAAGACATCCTGATACTCGTAGGCGGACCTGGCCGGCCACTTGCCATTGAGGGGAGGAATCTTCGAAGCCGCATACAGACGTTTGGCTGGGTTAGGAGGAGAAATGTTGCGCGACAAGATTTCGCCCAGCAAGCCGTCGCTCTTGCCATCGCCGTAGGCCCAGGCGGTATCGAAGAAGTTGCATCCCAGATCGGTCGCCAGTTGCAGCGCCGCGAGAGACTCTTTATCGTCCGAGCCAGTCCACCCGCTCATGCCCCATAGTCCGTGCGCCATCTCACTGACTTCAAAACCTGTACGGCCCAGCTTCCGATATTTCATGATTCTCCCTGGTGGGGTGAAAGGACTTAGATTGTATTCGTTACGGGCGCGAAAATAAATTTATGAGGCGGGCGGCAGTCGGGTATAATCTAACTAACTGGTTAATTAACGCGAGGACTGGATATGAAAGCTGCTACCTCCAAACCGCGCATGGGCTCCCGGGGACGCCCCGAGGAAAGCCGCGCCGCCATCCTGGAGGCCGCCGTGCATGAATTCTCCCGGGAAGGTGTAGCCGGGGCACGTACCGACGCCATCGCGCGGGCCGCGCGAGTCAACAAGGCGCTGCTCTATTACTACTTCAAGGATAAGGACACGCTTTACGGTGCGGTGCTCGACCAGGCCTTCGGCGGGCTAACCACCACACTCCTGAAAATTCTCTCACTCGACCTGCCCCCTCGCGAGAAGATCATGGCTTACGCCGGCGGACATTTCGATTACATCGCCAGCCACGCGCGTTATCCCCGGATCGTGCAAGGAGAAATGATGCGCGCCGGCCGGGGAGGGTCAGCCCAGTTCCAGCGCATCGTGAAGCAGTACTTTCGCCCCCTCGCGGGCAAGCTGGCTGAGGTCATCAAAGAAGGACAGGCCACGGGTGAGTTTCGATCGGGCAACCCGGAGCAGCATTTGCTTTCGATAATCGCGGTCATCGTCTTTTATTTTATTAACGCACCGGTGATGCGAATGGTGAGCGGGTCCGATCCTCTGTCTCCGGAGCTTATTGCCGCCCGGCGGGTCGCGGTGCTGGATTTCATTTCGGCGGCACTGTTCCGGCAGGGAGACATCTCAAAAGGAGCACGAGCGTGAACGCGCGCAATAAATTTCTGATCATCCTGGCGGTAATTCTTGGCGCGTCGACGATCTACTACCTGCTTTCGACGCCCCGCTCCAGCGATCTGGTGCTGATTGGGACTGTGGATTCCAACCAGATTATCGTCAGCCCGCAGATGCAGGGCCGGATTGCCAAATTGCTGGTGGATGAAGGAACGCAAATCAAGCAAGGGGACCTGATCGCTGTGCTCGATCCGTCGGAACTGGAAGCAGAAGCCCGGGCCGCCGCTGCCATGATCGATAGCTTGCGTTCGCAAGTGTCCGCTACGCAAGCCACCAGGGAGGCGACCCAGGGGTCGACATCGAGCAACGTGGTAAACGCCCAGGCGCGATTGCAATCCACGCGCGCCCAGCTGTTGCAGGCGGAGGCCACGCTGCAACGCACGGAGAGTGACAGCCGCCGCATGATTGAGCTGGCGAAACAAGGAGTCGCCTCTGACCAGGATCGGGTGCAGGCGGAGAGCAATCTGAAAGCGCAGCTGGCGACCGTACAGTCGCTGAAAGACCAGGTGAGCGCGGCGGATGCCGACCTGAATGCCGCGCTGGCCAACACGCATCAGGCCCACGCGGCCGCCAGCACGGTGCAATCGACACGCGCGCAGTTGGCCAACGCCGAGGCGCAACTCAAGGAAGCGGAAGTGCGGCTGGGCTACACCAAGATTTATGCGCCGGTGAGCGGCACCGTGTCCGTGCGCGCGGCGCGTGAAGGCGAGGTGCTCACCGCGGGACAGCCCATCGTCACCGTCATGGATTTGGGTGATACATGGGTACGCGCTGCGATTCCCGAAACCGAGTCTGACCACATCGGCCTGGGAGACACGCTTCGCATTCGCATGCCGGGCGGAACCGTAACCTCCGGAAAAGTCTTCTTCAAAGCTCCCGAGGCTGATTTCGCCACCCAGCGCGACGTTAGCCGGCGCAAGCGTGATATCAGGACAATCGTGCTCAAAGTTCGGCTGGATAATCCCAAAGGCGCTTATGTGCCTGGGATGACGGCGGAAGTGCTGGTGTCGCCAGAACAGCTGAAGGCTTCAGCAGCAAACCAGGCCGCGACTGCGGACAAGAGACAGTGACTTTAATTTTCAGCTTTCAGATTTCAGATTGACGATGGCAGACCATGGTTGCTGACTTCAAACCAAACGGTGCACCCGAAACCCGCCAGCCTTCCGCGGAAGTGCGTTCGCCCTCCGCGGTAGGGAATGCCATCGAGGTGGACCATATCGTCAAGAAGTACGGCGACTTCACTGCGGTCGATAACGTTTCCTTCAACGTGAAGGAGGAAGAAATCTTCGGCCTGCTGGGGCCAAACGGCGCTGGCAAATCAACGCTGATCCGCATGATGACCACGCTCATTCCAATCACGGCCGGTGTGGCCCGGATTGCTGGACACGACGTCCAGAAGGATCCCGACGCGGTGCGCCGCACTATCGGCGTGATTCCCCAGGCCCTCACCAGCGACCTCGACCTCACCGTCGAGGAAAACCTTAGTATTTACGCGAAGCTCTACGACGTTCCCGCGAACAAGCGGCAAACCACAATTGACGAACTTCTAGGATTGGTGGATCTGACGAAATGGCGCGGAGCCCAGACCAAGACACTCTCCGGCGGGATGCGGCGGAGACTGGAAATTGCAAGGGGCCTGGTACATAGCCCACGCATCTTTTTCCTCGACGAGCCGACCACAGGCCTCGATCCCGTTTCACGCGTCGCGGTTTGGGAAATGCTGATGAATATCAAGTCGCACCGCCAGCTCACCATTCTGATTACGACTCACTACATGGACGAGGCGGACCGGCTGTGCGACCGCATTGCCATCGTGGACCACGGCAAGCTGGTGGCACTGGATACTCCACCCGCGCTGAAGGCGAGTGTACCGGGGTCGAACGTTATCGAAGCGCAATTCGACAATGCGCCCGCAAACTGGGAACAAAGCTTGCACGGACTAGTCGGCGTCACTTCGGTGCAGCACGAGGGAGCGGGCATGTATCGAGTACTGACCGGCGACGGATCGCGCACCACCACCGAACTGGTGGAAACCGCAGTGCGGGCGGGAGTGGTGGTGAAATCGCTCTCGGTACAAAACACCAGCCTGGACGATGTATTCGTCCACTACACAGGGAGGCAGTTGCGCGACGAACTGGTGAAAGCGCACAGCTTCGTGATGCCACCCAGACCAGGAATGCAGCCATGAACCGGATGTTGGCTATCGTCGAACGCGAAATGCGCAAGTTCTTCCGCTCTCCCGCTCTAATGTTTGTTTCGATGATCTTCCCGCTGGTGCAACTCATCGTGCTGGGAAATGCGTTCGGGGGAAAGATACGCGACGCCCGCCTGGGCCTGGTAGATCAGGACCGCGGGACGCAAGCGTTAAGAATCCGCGAGGCCTTTGATTCCGTCCGCGCCAATATGCGGACGTTTGAACCGTTCTACTACAGCGATCCGAAACAGGCGATGGAAGACGTTCGCAACGGGAAGATTGAAGGTGCCGTTATTATTCCGCCGCAGTATTCCCGCAAGGTGTACGAACACGAGCAGCCGCAGATCGCTCTGGTGGTGGACAACAGCGACAATTTCATGAGCGGGGCGCTCGAGGACGAACTCACGCAGATCACCAACTCGCTGAACAACCCGGTGGTCGAGCCCCGAATCCTGCAGCAAAGCGTGCTGCAGATCGTTGAACTCTATCCCTATATCGAATACATGAAATTCCTGCTGCCGGGCTCGATCACGCTGGCAATCTTCATGTCGGTCATGATCGGCGGCGGCATGCTCTACATTGACGACAAAGCCCGCGGAGTTCATGAAGGCTATCTGGTCACTCCCATCACCAAGGCTGAACTTGTCTTTGGACTGAACGCAGCCAGCGCCGTGAAAGCCGTGATGGTGGGGATCGTTATCACCTTGGTCGGGTCGCTGCTGGCTGGCGTGGGTACTCTCTTCTCATTCTCCACAGCGCTGGGATTGCTGGTCATGATTGTGCTGACCGCGGTGGCCTTGAACACCATGATGTTCCTGCTGGTGGTCCGGGTGGATGACCCACTGGTGCCACGCGCGATTTTTGGGATTCTGAATACGCTGTTGTTTTTTCCCAGCGGCGCGGTTTACCCCATCCAGGCATTTCCCTGGTGGCTGCGCGGCATCGCCAGGGTGGACCCGTTCACCTTTGCCGTACATGGTTTCAAGACTCTGCTGCTCAAAGAAGCCGGTTTGTCGGCCATCGTGCCCGATATGATCTATCTTTCCCTGTTCGCGGTGGTGGCGTTGAGCATAGCTACGCCATTGTTTAAAAGAACGCTCTAAGAGGAAAAACGCCGAGACCACCGGAGACCCCGAGAAGGCTCGGTGAAAAGAATTGCTCGGCGTGCGCGGCGGTTAAATGCCTTGTTGATGCTGGATCAGTTCGAGGATCTCGCCGTTTCACTACCGGACACCGCCTCGGCCCACAACTCGATGGTTTGGGAGTTCCCTGCCAATCGCGCTTTAGATCCCGGAACTGTAGTGTGCGAAGCAAGTCGGGAACATCGTGGGCCTGTACAACGTAAGTGGAGAAATGGGCACATTTAGGCGCCGATTCAGTCGACGAGTTGGTTCCATGCTACTCGTCTCACTCGTAGTTCCTCTTTATTCACAACAACCCGCCGCTTGGAAGGACCCATCTCCCCACATCACACGATTTGTCACCGTAGACAAGAACGTTCGGCTGGAGGTGCTCGATTGGGGTGGTTCTGGCAGGCCCATCGTGCTCCTAGCCGGAGGGGGTGACACAGCGCACGTATTTGATGAATTCGCGCCCAAGTTAACGTCCAGCTTCCATGTTTACGGCATTACGCGGCGCGGCTTCGGAGAATCCGGTTTTTCCGCCTCGGAGTACGGAGCCGATCGCCTCGGTGACGACGTGCTGACCGTCCTTGACTTGCTCAAACTGAAAAGGCCGGTGCTGGTGGGACACTCAATCGCGGGAGAAGAGTTGAGCTCGGTCGCCAGCAGGCACTCGGGTCGTGTCGCAGGGCTGGTTTACCTCGAGGCCGGATATCCTTATGCATTCGATAACAGCAAAGGACCGACTATGAAGGAGTTTCGAGGTATCAACGCGCCTCAACCTCCGCCGCCAACTGAAGCCGATATGGCCAGCTTTATTGCACTACAACAGTATTATCTGCGAGTTCTTGGATTCACATATCCCGAGGCGGAGCTCCGTCAGCAATGGAATTCCACTCCAGACCAACGGGTTGGGAAGCAGCGCGACTTTCCGGGTTACACGACGATTATGGCAGGCATGAAAAAGTACACCGATATTCCGGTGCCCGCGCTCGTGATTTTTGGGATCCCCCACGGTCAAGGGAAATGGGTCGATAACAGTACGGACCCCAAGGTGTGCGAGGCGGCCAAGGCCTATTCCGCGGCGTTGACAGCTTTGACAGAAAGCCAGGCGAAGGCGTTTGAAAACGGCGCCCCAACCGCGCATGTGGTTAGACTGCCTGGTGCGCATCATTACGTCTACTTGTCAAACGAAGCGGACGTGCTGCGTGAAATGCGTTCCTTTCTTCGCGGCCTGCGGTAGGGAATGAATGGCCGAGATTGTTGGTCCGCATGAGCCAGAGGCATGCTGCGCGAATCCATCGCGATGGTGGGCCAATCGGTAGCGTAGGTCGGCTAACTAGTCGAATTGTCCGGATGCTCGGCAAACTGACCCACTACCGCCTTATTGGAAACTTTTACCTGCCTCCGCCATTCTATTATGCTTAGGGAACTATGACTCTGCTGGATGCCGCACCATACGATCCGGGCCCGGCGCGCCGGCGCAGGATAAAAATTCTTGCCGCCGTACTCGTTGTAGTTGTGCTGGGGATTGTCGCGTGGACGAATCGCTACTGGTCAGAAGAACGGATAGTCGGCAAGTTTTTTGCGGCGCTGAAGAATAAGGACTTTGAGACCGCCTACGCGATTTATTTTGCCGACCCTGCCTGGAAAGAGCATCCCTCGAAATATTCCAGGTATCCGTTGGAGCAGTTCACTCAGGATTGGGGGCCAGGAGGACAGTGGGGCATCATCAACAAATATAAAGTGAATGGTGCGAGCGGTTGTAGCGGCGGCGGAAGCGGGATCGTGGTGGACGTAGTAGTCAACGATCGTGCCGAGCACGCTCAACTGTGGGTAGAGAAATCCGACAACACGCTGAGTCTGCCACCCTGCGAGCTGCTGTTTCGTTAAGGCTTCGTCCTAGACCCGCTTCGCCGCGAGTTGTTCCAACGTTTTCTGCAGCGATGCTTCATCACCCACGTTGAGGCTAGTCTTCGAGCGGTCGATCTGACGCATCAGCCCACACAGCACTTTGCCGGGGCCGACTTCCACGAACATTTGTATTCCTTTCGCGATCAGCAGGCGCACTGACTGGTCCCATTTCACGGAACCAGTGACCTGCCGAACCAGAGCGTCCCGGGCGGGGTCAGGGTCTTCGATGATCGCCGCGTCAACGTTGCATACGACCGGAACTTCAGGTTTCTGCAATTGGAGCAACTGAAAGTCTGCCGCGAGTCTGTCCTGGGCGGGCTTCATCAGCGAGCAGTGAAAGGGCGCGCTGACCGACAGCATGATTGCCCGCTTGGCGCCGCGCTCACTGGCCAGCTTGGTGGCGCGCTCGACCGCAGCCGCATGCCCAGAGATCACGATCTGTTCGGATGAATTAATGTTGGCAGGTTCACAAACCTCGCTCCGGGCAGCGTCCGTGCAGACTGCCGTAACTTTTTCCAAATCCATCCCCAGGATCGCAGCCATTGCGCCCACGCGTACCGGAACCGCCTCTTGCATATATTTTCCGCGATTGCGTACTGTGCGCACGGCGTCAGAGAAATTCAGGGTGCCAGCGGCGACGTGAGCGGAGTATTCGCCCAGGCTGTGTCCGGCGACAAAGGCGGGGTTGACGCCTTTTTCGTGCAAGACTCGCCACGCAGCCACCGATGCGGTCAGGATGGCAGGCTGAGTGATTTCCGTCATGCGCAACTTTTCTTCGGGACCTTCGAAGCACAACTGAGACAGCTTGTAGCCGAGGGCTTCATCGGCCTCTTCGAAGGTTTGCCGGGCGACGGGATATTTTTCTGCCAGCTCCTTGCCCATGCCCACGGCTTGGGAGCCCTGGCCGGGAAAGAGGAATGTGATTTGAGATATGGTCATATCTTGTTTTTCGTTTTTGCTTTGCGTGGGGGGCAGAGCGAAGTCGAAGGATGTCCTTACCTGCTCGGCCGACCCAAGCTCGGCAACCCCGGCGAGCTGTGCTCGCCCACCCAGACGAGGACGTCTGGCCTACGTGGTTCGTTGTGGCTACGTGCTTACCGACACCGCAGGCCGCAACCCTGCCACTTCTTTCGCAATCTTGTCATTAATATTGCGCTCGGCGAACTCGGCGGCAACACGCAGCGCATTTTTGATGGCGTTCGCGTTCGACGATCCGTGGGTAATGAAGCACACGCCTCTCACACCGAGCAGAGGGGCGCCGCCATATTCGGTATGGTCCAGGCGTTTCTTGAAATCGTGGAAGGCGCTGCGCGAGAGCAGGTATCCCACCTGGCGGGTAATGGTGGCCTTCAAGGTTTCTTTGAGAGTGGCGCGGACCAGATTGGCCACACCTTCCGAAGTCTTCAGCGCCACGTTCCCCACAAAACCGTCGGCGACGATCACGTCCACTTTGCCACTGTAGATGTCGCGGCCTTCCACGTTGCCGATAAAATTCAGCGGCAGCCGTTTCAGAAGCTGAAAAGTTTCACGCGTCAACTCATTGCCCTTGGTTTCTTCTTCGCCAATGGAGAGCAAGCCGACCCGCGGACGCCGGGTGCCAAACATGCTGCGAAAGTAGATCTCCCCCATGACAGCGAACTGTTCCAGATTCTCGGGCTTGCAGTCCACGTTGGCGCCCACGTCGAGCAGGATGGCGACTGTACTTACGGCGGTAGGAAAGACAGCGGCCAGCGCGGGACGATCCACTCCTTGAATTCCTCCCAGCACCATTTTTGCCGTGGCCATGGCCGCCCCCGTGTTGCCCGCAGTGACGAAACCCGCAGCGCGGCCTTCGCGTACCAGCCTTACACCCACGTGGATCGAGGAATCGCGCTTGGAGCGGACCGCCTGGACGGCTTTGTCGTCCATGGTGATGACTTCACTGGCGTGGACGACTTCGATGGGGAGTCCGGCGGCAGCATGATAGCGGTCGAGTTCGGCCCGCAACTCGGGTTCACTACCGACGAGCAGGGTGCGGACGCCGTGTTGCCGTGCGGCCTGAATCGCACCTTCGATTTCAGGTTTCGGCGCCCGGTCCGAGCCCATCGCGTCCAAGGCTATGACGCTTGGCATGGAGAGTTCGAGCTAGCTGGCTTCTTTGACGTCCAGAACTTCACGGCCCTTATAGTAACCGCACTTGGGACAGGCGCGGTGCGGCATCTTGCGCTCATGACAGTTGGGGCACTCGGAAAGCGAATGGCTTTTCAGTGCATCGTGGGCGCGACGAGTGCTGGTGCGCGCTTTGGAGTGTCGCCGTTTCGGATTTGGCATGGATTCCTCTGGTTTTCTTTCGAGCTTGGTATCTAGAAGATCTTAGTTCTTCAAGATCAGTGATTCAGTTTGTCGCGAATATCTTTCAGCGCCAGCCACCGCGGATCTTCCACCGGCTCGGCGCAGTCACACTGCTCCACATTCAGGTTCTTGCCACAGTGCGGGCAGAGACCCCGGCAATCGTCGCGACAGATCGCCTTCAAGGGAAGCGCCAGCAAAACCTGCTCCAGCAAGACATCCTCCAGCAGCAGGCCCTCACCTTGATAATAACTGACTTCAGCCTCGGCCGAGGTCACAGAAAGCTCTTCCCGCCCTGCATCCGCTCCCTGGGGACGGTACAACAGATCAAACTTGTGGGTTACATCCTGTACAACTGGTTCCAGGCAGCGGGCGCAGGCCAACTGGACTCGAGTGTCCAGACTGCCTGCAATGCGTATGTCCTTTACTATCTGATGCTTGCCGTGCTGCTCTTCGACCAGCTGAGCGCGCCCAGCGGTACGCAGCGCTTCCACTTGCTGCAGATCCTCTCCCAGATCAAGCACACCGGAACCAATTTCTTCCTGGAAATCAATGGGATGCTGTTCCAGTTCTTGGATTTCGATGAACATCAGGCACCCCCCGCGCCGCCCACCCCGTACCGCGAAGACCGCGGAAGCACACTCT
>WNFE01002474.1_pt1 | contig 13641 bp, 13 predicted proteins | sample 5400451 | NCBI WGS metagenome assembly WNFE01 (sample SAMN13153344, study PRJNA577476) | soil metagenome | isolation source: 200 cm saprolite under Douglas fir tree site 2 hole 2 | place: USA:California | collected 2015-04-18 | reverse complement strand
TTCAGCACGCGTTCCCGGTCCCCCTGCATGGCGTATGCCGTAACGGCGAGTACGGGCAGAGCGGCCAGGCTAGGATTTTCCCTGATGGCGCGGACCACGGCAAAGCCGTCAAGTACCGGCATGCCGATATCAAGCAGCAGTATGTCGGGCTGCGACTGTTCCAGCATCCGGAGTGCTTCGGGGCCATCGCACGCTTCCACCACGGTGTACCCCCGTGCCTCCAGCAACTCGCGAAACAATTCGCGGTTGATGGCGTTATCCTCTGCAATGAGAATCTTGGTCATGACTGCCCCGCGGACTTTGCCAGCTTGCGGCCCCGAACAACTCTGCCAACTTCGATAATGAGTTGTTGCCGCCATGAACCATTCTTGTGAAAAAGAGCCTGGGTTTCACGGCTAAGAAGGGCGATCTCTTCTTGTGCCAGTGTCTTGCCTGTCATGACAAGAATAGGTAGTTCTTTCAGAGGCGTTTCTTTCCGTACATGACGGATAACCTCAAAACCATCCATGCCGGGCATCAGAAGATCGAGCAAGACCGCGCTTACTATTTTTGAAGAGAGCACTTCCAGAGCTCTCGCTCCGCTTTGCACACTCTGAGTCTCGTATCCGGCCGACCGCAGTGTCTCCTCCAACAACTCCAGAGTCTTGGGGTCGTCGTCGACCAGCAGAATAGTGGCATCATCGTTATCGGCGGCAGTCGGGACATGCTTACGAACGGTTTCCAGAAGCACCGGTTTGCGAATTGGCTTGATGAGGTAGTCTGCCGCACCCAAGGCAAACCCCACCTGTTTTTGGTCCACGATGGAAACGATAATGATGGGAATGTTTGCAGTCTCAGGCCCTTTTCTTAGCTCAACAAGCGTGTCGAAGCCATTGCCGCCCGGCATAAATACATCCAACGTGATCGCATCCGGGCGCAATTGCTTGGCTCTCCTGACAGCTTCAGCACCCGACTCCGCCATGACAATCCGATATTCTGAATCGAGGTAACTGGCAAGAAGTTCCCGGGCGGGAATTTCGTCGTCTACAACCAGGATAAGCGGCTTTACGCGGTTTGCGCTCAATGCGCCCGCAGCATTCGCCAACTCGCCGACCGGGAAGGCGTCGGGGGCCGTTCTGGATCCTGTGGGAAGGGTAAAGGTAAATCGGCTGCCTTTCCCAGGCTCACTTTCCACCGAAATGCTGCCCCCTTGTTGTTCTACCAGCCGCTTCGTAATCGCCAGCCCCAAGCCCGTACCTTCGTGGGTCGTCTCGGCCGCCCCTTCAACCTGACGAAATTCCTCGAAGATGACTGCCTGATCCTCGGCACGGATGCCGATTCCGTTGTCCGCAACAGATATACGAACCGAATTCCCGTCCGCTTGACAGTCGATGTCAATGCGGCCGTCTTTGGGGGTGAACTTGACCGCGTTACTGATCAGGTTGTAGAGGATTTGTTTGAAACGAACCCGATCGGCATAGACGGCCCAATCTGCCTCCATCTTGTGTTCTACCAGGATATTTTTAGCCATCGCCAGCGGGCGGATCGTGGAGAGAACTTCTGGGAGCGCATCCTTAACCTGAAAATCCTCGCATCTCAGTTCGAGTTGTCCGGCTTCGATCTTCGAAAGATCCAAAATGTCGTTGATTAACTGCAGCAAATGTGACGATCCCTGTTTAATGTGATTAACAAAGCGCTGCTGCTTGTCGTTGAGCATGCCGGCAGTCTGCTCGGCCAGAAGATCCGAAAAGCCCACAATCGCGTTCAACGGGGTTCGCAATTCGTGGCTCATACTGGCGAGAAACTTGCTCTTAAGGCGGGTGGCCCGTTCGACTTCGCGGTTCTGTAGTTCCAGTGCTTTATTGGCGGCGGCAAGTTCCGCAGTGCGGGCCTGGACTCGTTTTTCCAACTCCTCATGCACTTTGCGCAAGGCCCCTTCGTGCTCCTGAATCTGCCCCAACATCTCATTAAATGCTCCGATCAGGATGTCCGGTTCATCGTGATTACCAGTTGGAGTGGCCCTGATGGAATAGCTCTTGTCGCGGGAAACGATTCGTGAAATTTCCGCCAAGTGAACGATGGGTTCAGCGACGGCACGTTGGAATACAGATGCAACGAGAAACGCGGCAACCAGCGATCCCAGCAGGACGATGGCTGCAATTCCCGCGTAGCGCTTAAACCGGTGTGTCATCTCCCGGAGATCGGAGCGAATGTAGACTGCACCGGTCGGTTTGCCCTGAAACACGATCATATGGACCAGGACGAGTTGACCACCCTTGAACCAGTGAGCCTCGGCTTGTCCAGAGGGAAGTGGAGTCAGTTTGAGATCCTGGCTGCCGCCATCGCGGAAATAAGTAGCGAAAGGTTGGCCGTCGAGCGTATAGATGCCAGCCGAAACGACATTGGGTGCGGCCTTCAACGCCGAGAGAGTGTTCTCGGCTGAATGTGGATCACTGAACAGCAATGCGGAAACCGAATTGGAGCCAGCCACCTGGGCCTGAATCGACAGGTTGTGCACCATGCCCTCTCGAAAGCTGACTAGGTCGTAAGTGATAAATGCGGCGCAGGCAAGCAGCAGCGCGGCTCCGCTGACCAGCATATTCATCCTGGTCAGTTTCCTACCAATCGAATAGTGACGGACTCTGAGCATGGTGTGTCAGTCTCCCGTGGAGGAATTTCTCCTTACGGTGGTAGCCACTTTGAGCAGTTCGGAGCTCAGAGCCAGGCCAGCATGTTGAACAGCACCGAGGTTGACTTCAAAGCGGACCTTTTTCCCTTCGAGGACGAACTGGATCATGCCGCCACGTTGCGAGAACTTCGGCATGTCACTGACGGTCAGAACAGCCTCTTTGTCGAGGGCTTCGATGATTTTGCTAAGTCGGCTGTCCTCCGCGGAGCTCATGAAAAGAATGTGGCATCTGGCCGCTTCCTGCGGCGTGGAGATTCGTTTGGCTGTGACACTCTTTCCCCCTATTGTTTCGCCTGCAAGGGTGGCATCCAGAGCGGGCCCAAAGGGGTCCTGGCCGAGAACACAGACGGTGAACGAGTCACTGTTGGATGTGACACTGGCAGGCCATTCGACGAAGCGGCCGAAATTATAGAGATAGGCGGCCTTAACGTCGTAGTCGGTAGGTCTTGAAGCTTGCGCCCGCAGGCAGGGAACGGCAAGTAGCGTCAAAGCAAGCGCCACAGCCGTGAGCCAAGGCCTGGGATCATGGGAACGCCAAGCCATGCGACCTGATGAGGGAATGCACCTTAGGGAGTCTGTGTCGTGAGCTGGACTCATGGAGGTCAATCCGCGGTTCGTCTCCACGCGATCTGTGCATAGACACTTCGCTTGATCCCGACCAGCGGTCCAGGGTTGCCTCCGAACTCTGCATGATGGGGCTGGAACAGGTTCTCTCCCACCACAGAAAACTCCACCTGCCGGGTAGCCCGCCAGGCCAGATGCGAGTCCGCCGTGCTATAACTGCCCACTAGCTGGGCAGGCAGGGCGCTCACATAGCGATAGGTCTGATCGAACTCAAATCCTTTGGGCAGATTGAAGCGAGATTGGAGGGTTACCTGATTGTGCGGACTTGACCCCTCCTCTTTAATTACGTAACCGCCGCCGTCGACCACACCCGGCATACTCTCCAGATTCAGATTCAGATACGAATATGTGGCCTTCATCTGCCACGAGCGGGACGGTTTCCAATCGGGGGCGATTTCGAAGCCGTCGGAGCTGCCTCGCAGTCCGTTGGTGAAGGGAAAGCGAATCGTGAGGTGGAGCGGTGCCGGTGTGGGGTCGAGCGTCACCCCCGGCGCTCCCAGACTGATAAGATCGTTATAGTTATTGTGGAAAATTGCGATATCCACATAGAACTTTGGAGTTACCAGGGTCCGGTACCCAGCCTCGTAGCCAATCAAACGTTCGGACGACAGTTGTTGGTTGCCATCAACCGCCACGTAAATCAATGGACTGGGGATTCCGAAGGCTGTGAGATGAAAGTCTTCCTCGATCCGAGAGGGGGTCCGGACGGCTCGGGTGACCGCCGCCCAAAACGTCTGCCGGGGCGTGATCGCCCACAACCCACGTATGCTGGGCTGGATCTCGAACCCGGTGTAGTTGTTGTGTTCAAGCTTGGAGCCAACTGTGAGCGAGAACTTGTTAGGCACGATCGCGATCTCATCCTGGACGAATCCACTGTAGACATTGTTCGCGATGTCGTGAGGGATGAAATCAAGCGTGGGGACGGTCTGTACGAACTCGCTCGGGCTTAGACGGGCCCCGACGCCCCAGCTGAAATTCTGACGCTCGCCCAGGGTTAGATGGTGAATAAAGTCCAGGTCGAAGGTGTTCCGAGTCTCTTGATAATGAGGGGCCAGGGCATAGGTGCGGTCGTAGTAGGCCTGAACTTGAATCTCGGACCCCTCTCGCAGGTCGTGGCGCCACTTCGCCAGCAGGTTGCCTCCTGACACCGCCACCGCTTGATTCGAGATAATTTGTGCCGGTGGTGTGAATGATCCGTAGCCCACCGTCTCCCCAACCCCGCCCTTGTACATATCGCCTTGTATTGTGAGATGGTCGTTGTGCCTGACATCCCAGTCGGTTCGGAAGCCCATCTGTCCCATTCGCCAGGTATCGAACCGCTGGTCATCAGGATGGAAACCTGCTCCGCGGCTGAAGCCCTTCCCGTAGACGCGGTAATCGAAGCTGCCGCCGTGTCCAGCTCCATAGCGGAACCCGCCGACGCCTTGATCGATATTTCCACCGCTGACGGAAGCGAGCGTCCCATGAGTGTCTTTCGCCCTCTTCGTGATGATGTTGATGACGCCGGTAACCGCATTCGCACCCCAGATAGTGCCACCCGGTCCTCGAATGACTTCGATACGCTCGACATCCTCAAGTATGATGCCGTCCTGGAGCGCCCAATAGACACCCGCAAAAAGCGGAGTATAGAGGCTGCGGCCGTCTACCATTACCAGCATCGACTTTGAAAACTGGTCGGCAAATCCTCGTATGCCAACCGCCCAATGGTCGTTGTCGATTCGGCTCACCTGTACTCCTGGAACCAGCCGCAAGGCTTCAGGAATACTCGTGGCTCCCGATCGCCGGATGTCTTCGTTGGTAAGCACGTACACAGCGGCCGGAGTCTTCCAAACCTCTTCTGGCTCTTTGGATGCGGTCGTCACTTCCACGTCGCCCAGTTGTGCTAGGCTCAATTGCTTGAGAGGTTCGCCGGCCTTTTGTTCCGCTTGCGACTCCGCGCGACACTCATTGATCAGCCCTGCGAGTAACACAAGAACGATCATTCCGGTGGATTGGCCAACCGATTTCAGCAGTGAAGATCGATCGGCTTGCGCCGCGACACCCCTCGTGGCCCTTCCGCAGCCAATGGGACAAATAAATCTACTCATACGAAATCCTTGCCGGAGGTCTCCCGTTTCAACTCTCCCCGCCTGCTGCGGCGCCGCGAGCCAGAAAATCCGCGGTGCCGCTCCTGACCAGTTGCTCGAACTGGTCGAAGATGTGTGGATCCCACCAGCCCTTGCTCACCTCTTGTTTCATGGTCTGCAAAGCATCCGTGATGGAAAAAGCGCGCTTATAAGGTCTGTCGGTAGTCAGCGCGTCATAAACGTCGACGATCTGCAGTACTCTGGCGCTCACTGGGATTGCTTCTCCCCTAAGGCCGTCCGGGTACCCAGAGCCGTCACACTTTTCGTGATGGTGTCGAATAATCGGAAGCACGAAACGAAAGGATTTCAACGGAGCGCAGATGCGCTCGCCCACGACTGGGTGCTCCTTGATCAGCTTCCATTCGTCCGCGGTCAAGCTGCCGGGTTTCAGGAGAATCGCATCCGGTACCGCAATTTTCCCAACATCGTGTACGACTCCGGCACGCCGTAGCGCAATAAGTTGATCCTCCGAGAGTCCGAGGTGCTCACCTAAACGACATGAATACTCCGATAAACGTTCACAGTGACCGTGCGTGTAGGGGTCCTTGCCTTCAATACTCCTCGCCAGAGTAAACAGGACAGATTCAGCCCGCTCCAATTCGTCGGTGCGTTGCTTCAGCTTCAAGAGCGATCTCACGCGGGCGAGCAGTTCGCTGCGATCAACCGGACGGCTCAAGAAATCGTCGGCGCCGACCTTGATTCCTTCGAGGCGGTCCTGCTTGTCAGATAGCGCCGTAATCAAGATTACAGGTACTAAATATGTGTCGGGGTTGGCCTTGATTCTCTCGCATACCTCAAACCCGTTCATGCGAGGCATCATGACATCCAATAGCACCAAGTCGGCTGGTACCCGGGCCAACTCTTCAAGGGCAGCTACTCCGTCTGACACAGCTATGACCTTGAATCCTTGTGTAGAGAGGAGCTCTTCCAACAATTCTCGGTTCGAGGATTGATCGTCCGCAACCAGGATGGTCCCGGTAATTGATTGGTTGGAATGCAACACCTACCTCCCTACACATTGGCAATCAACGATCAGTAAGCTTTGCACATGGAGATGCCATGAGCTAGTTACTGAAGTTATGATTGCCGCCTTAGGGAACAGGTTCGCACTCGCCCTACTAGCACTGGATCAGTAGACTTTTGTTGCTGTGGGAACGCTCTGTCAGAGTAAGAGAGATTCTGCAATTCTGACGTGAAGCGGTTATTTATTGGGAAACTATCGGTGTGGCCGACTGTCTGGCTTGGTAGAATAGTTCTACCCGAATGATATATAGGCTCGAACCGTTTCCTGATGTTCGGCACTCATCTCAGTAAAGTAAAGCCCCTGCCGACCTTCCTGTGCCCACACCACCAAACCTTGAGCGTGAATGACGCTACGCTGTCCATTGAAGCAAAGTGGCCGGATAAGTCTGCAGGCCCGAGAACGAGGTGAGGGTAGGGTCGGCTTCGGCAGCGCGCAGTAGTCGTAGTTGATGTTGACGCTGCCCCCCACCACATTGTCCACTAACGGCAATCGCCTTAGGCGTTGGTGGATAGCCTTTTCAGCCACGTCGATGCTCGCTGGCAACTTGTCCCGGTCGAATTCCATTGCCGCGGCTCTATAAACGTCGAGCCAATCCCTCGTTATTATGGCTCACCGACGGAGTCTCCTCGCACAGGCGCTTCCGCATCAAGGAATCTGCATCCCGCGTACAAGCAAACACGCACCAGGCTACCAACAGGTGCGCAGTTCAAGTGTCATCCGCGCTTTCCTTTATCAGCGCCAGATGGCAATCAACATTGCGACGATCACGACAGCTCTGGCGGCATGAGGAAATCTGGCCATCATGTGGATGATGCCCGAAATGCTTCCAATACCGAGATAGGGCATGTGCCTACCTGCCTTCTCGAACCAGCATCGCTAGCACACCACGTGTGCGATCTTGACGAATCCGGGGGCTTCCTCGGGGGAAGCGGGAATCTGGGGAAAGGACCCTCGCGGGGTCCCAAACGGGCTATCGGTTAGAACAGTAGCAACTGCGATGCCAAACCAGACCTGCGTTGCCGTGCGAGAGCCGCGACCATTGTCCTGTGCTAACCGGCCGCCGGAATTCCCACTAACGAGAGGGGCTTAGCCCACGGTGAACGGAGAAGCGGCATTCTCTGCCAAGTTCTCTTTCGCGTTGACATACAGGTAGCATTTGACGCGCAATGCAAAAACATACCACAGGGAAAACATGTTCCATCGCAGACGGGCTGACAGCGAGGACAGCCCCAAAAACGAAAGCGTCCCGACTCTGGTTAGAGTCACGGGACGCCAGTCGAACAGCCCTCCCCCGAAGTCTGCTCACAACCAGCCTACATTCTGATCTTCACTGTGGGAATGGCTCCAACGTGCCACTGGGCTGTGCCGCCTGCCAATTTTCCACGGCGCGGGCCGATTGTTCCATACGGGTCCATGCTGTTTAGCGCCAACTCCGGATGGGTTGACCTCCCTACTCGTCGCCGTGAGTCCCGGTTGCGCCCTGCGGCTTTTTCCCAGTGCGCTCACGGACTTTGTCGCCGAAGTCCGAAATCTTGTCGTTGATTTCGGACCGCGTTTCTTCACCGTTGGCCGGTGCGATTAGCACGCCGATTCCTACGCCGATGCCGACCCCAATCAGCAGAGCACCGACTTTTCCTAGTAGCTGCGAATCTTCCTCGCCGCGAAGAGCGTCGGCGGCGCGGCTCACGCGGTCGGACGCGGTGTCGTATGTGTCCCGCACTCTGTCCTTGATGTCATCCACATTGTCCGGTAGACGCTCACGCAAGGAATCAAGCAGATAAAGTCCGGTATCGAGCAGGACGCTAAAGAGAGGTTCTCGCTTTTTGAATCTCATGTGGTGTCTCCCGACGACAGTTTCGCCACTCTGAGAGTGAAATGTTGGCAGAGATTCCAAGTACGGGCAAGATCGCTCACGTCACAGGTTATGGCTGTACCGAGTTCAACCCAATGTAGACAGCCCAGCCCGCGATTACCAAGATCATCACTCCCGAAGTTGCGCCTACCCCTTTCACCAGAGGATTTATCTTGTTCACCTTGGCGATCAGTTGCCGCTGTTCCGTTGCCCTTGATGAGGAAGACTCATCAATGAAAAGCTGGTCGTCCTCTTGCCTGGTCAGCGTACTGCGGTAGAAGAGGAGGATGAGGAGAATTCCAGTCACAATACCCCAAGCAATCAGCAGCCATTCCAATCCCGGAGTCATAATCACCTCTTATTTTCCAGCAGTCGCCGGAGTCTTATTCCGATGCATATGAGCGTGGGACAGCATCCCCAACCCATGTCCTCTGACGGATTTCAATTCTGGTATTGAAGGTAGGCTACGCTCGGTCGCACCAAGCGTCAATCGTCCGAATATGGTGCACTGTCATCGGCTAGCGACGAGTCGGGTTCCGTCATGCCGCTTGTCCACGCGATGCCCGTCTTTTCGGCATCGAGCATTGCTCAACGTGGTCGGCATAGTGCAGTCTGGATGTCGGGGGAAGCCCCGTCAGTAGGCGTCTAAGCTCGTGCTTTCGATCCGTTGTTTCAGCGCGTGTGCGAAATGGATGTGGAGGGCATGGTGCCAAGCACAGCTTTGGACCCTACATCACGGAGCGGGAGCGAAGCACATGGTTGAAAATTAAGAATCGTGGCCATTCCCAGATCGAGGGCCGCGAAGAGCTATTTGAGCGCGAGCGCCACAAGGAACCCGCTCCCGGCTGGCATTGTTGTGAATTGGCTTGAGAGGTGGAAAATGAACTGTCAAATCGAATACGTATCGAGTGATAGCGATCAGGGAATACCTTACTGTAAGCCCGCCGTGGCTAAGTGCGCCGACTGTGGAGCTTTGATTTGTTCTGATTGCCAGTTGGAGTGCTGCGGGGATTCGTTCTGCGAACTCTGCTATGACTATCACGTCGCGCATTCCTGCGTAAAGAAGCCTGTCCAAAACGAGCGCCAGCCATTTCCAACCGCTTGTCGTTCTTCGCCCGACAAGGCCAGCTAATTTTTCAGCATGGTCGGTCCGCCGTTCGGCACCGTGACACAGACGCCCGTCAAGGCTAATATTTCGGTATGGATGGGCGAGCAATTCAAGAGCGGATCAAGACGATAAGAATCGCAATCCGCAATCCAAGACTCGGAAGCCATTTACAGGCGCAGGACGGCACACTCTTACATTCAGAAGAACGCTCGTGATGCCAGACGCGAAGCATTGGAACAAATCAAGGAAGAGGTTGCATCTCTGCTCAAACCGAAGTCCCAATGAAACTGCTGCGAGGGGCATTGCCGTTTCACTCTCCGAATTTCACTAGCCATCGGATGAAGGTGCAATGCTGACGGACTCTTCACCGCGCAAGGCCTACCGTGCAGGGTTTCTCGAAAGTGATCGGATCAGGACCCTCGACCTGCCACAGGACGAGTGCTTGCGCACGTGCGGGAAATCCGTCGAGTCGGCAATGAAGGACGAGACCAGTGTGGCTGTCCGCCTCGCCTGCACAGAGTTTCTGGCGGCTACTTCAGAGTTCTACAGAACGCCGATATGCGGCGTCCGCGTGCTCGCAGCCCGACCGCTGCGAGTCCGTGAAAACTGGGCCAGCGAGCTTTTCGGCGACTACAATCCCGAGACCATGTTGATCCGAGTATGGATGCGGACGGCGGTGCGGAAGGAGATCACGTCGTTTGGAACATTCCTTAGCACCCTGTGCCATGAATTCTGCCACCATCTCGATTTCCAGCGTTTCGGATTTCCGGATTCATGGCACACTCGCGGTTTCTACGAGCGCACTGCTACGCTGTACCACCATGCACGGGGGACGCCGCCAAAGCGACTGTTCTGGGTGCCAACAGCGGGCGGGCGCTGGCGGATCGACTGGCCGCGCACGAATCGAGGTGCATGACTTCGGTATAAATCCTCACCTTGAACCTGCCATCCTGACCTGCATCTGGTTCGCGGGTTACGAAGAATTTTGTTGGCCTTTGAGCGCCGGGCGCTGCTCATGAGCTTCTTCTGTGGTGATCGTGATCTGTTTCCATTTGCGATAAACGTTAATGACAGCAATCGTCCAGAAGGGAACCAAATCGACTCCGGGCACGAGTTCGGCAAGGAATGCTGGCAGAAATTCCCAGTGCCACCCGAGCAGGTTCACCAGCAGGGCGGCGACTGCAAGATCAAGCACGTCATCAGCGGGCGACAAAGCGCCTTCCGCAAACAATGGAAACGCAACAATTTGAAGAGCATCGGCCGCCATGGCCAGAATCATGGCGGCTCGAAAACGTGTGCGTGGCGAGAGCGGGGTTCGGTCTTCAGTTATCGCAGCGTCTGCTTTCATATTGTTGCTTCGAATGTTTCATGGCTGCGTATACCAATCGGAATGCAGCGACCACTGGGTACATGAGAGACACTGTGTCGAAGTCCATGGCCGCAGGTGCAGGACCAGCGGTCGTCCTTGCGGGGCGACCAGCCACACAGTGGACATCTGATCCGTGGGCCGGACGGGTCGAGGCTTTTCTTTTGATCAAGCTCGCGATCCAAAACAACTGACGACTTGGCGGAGCCATCCGAGAGGGCACACATGCACAGTATTATGACCTAGCTGGATGCGCGTTCCTAGCGCTTGCCTTACTGTTTCAATGTGTATCTGTAGGTGCGGACCGAAGCACAAATGGAAGGCCACGGCGAGAGTTTTCGACTACCGTTTTTCGCAGGTCGAGTGCCTCAAGCGGTACGTGGCTCCGCGTGCGATCGAGGCTGACATATTCGAGATATCCGTCTGCGAGCCAGTAGTCCGTCGCAGCGGCGCTGGTCCCATTCTTCAGCACCAGCAAGAATCCCTTTCCCACTGCCTCGTCATCAGCTTCGGCGGCTGCGTCGACTTTTGCTCCGCCATTGCTCGGCAAATTCCCTCCCCCCAGTGCAGATGTGTCCGCACCGGGACCTGCCGTCGGTGAGTTCATGGCAATTCCCGGCTGCATTGTGCCTGGAGAATTGAGGTCATCATCGATACCGAGAGAGTCGCCGCGAAAGCCAAACCCAGAAAGAAAAGGATCAAAACCGGCTGAGATGAAAAACAGCGGCAAAGCTGGCTCAAAGAAACAAACTTGAGTGAAACCGTTGAAGAAGCAACCCGATGCCGGAAAACACGGAAAGCGGCCGAAGAGAAAACTGGGACGACGGCGAAACCGAGAAGAAAGGAAAAAGCTGTTGGCGACAAAGCGAGGTGGAAACCAAACCGGAAACCCAAGAGACCTCTGCGGAGCTGGCTGAATGGATGCCCATGGCGCGGCGCGGACCGGCGTTGCGCCCTTCACCAGTTCTGGCAGCAGATGGCGCGGAGTGTCCATCGTCCCAAGTCTGCCCGCCCGCCGACCAGCTCGATTTCCGAAACCAAGGTGCAACCAACCGGAATGCCACCCACCCATGCGGCCCTCGCCCGAATGCCTGCCGGAAGAGTGTCCGCCTCCAAAATGTCCGCCTGCGGAGTGACCGCCCCCGCCGCCGTGCTGCGCCTCTGCCGGTGCGAGCAGACACATTAAGGCGACCAAAGTCAGAATGATGCGCGTCGGCCGCACAAGGAAGGCAATTCGTTTGGCCATGGCCTTCCCATCCCCAGGGAATCTATTTCCAGTTTACTCCTGTTCGCGTGCCCGAGAATACAGTGCAGAAGGCAACGGCCCAAACCCAAACGCGAACAGAATTATGAAGTCACCAGAATCTGATTCCGCGACCGAAGACCATCAGCCAAATACGCCGATTCGCTCAGAAAAGTTTCCAGCGATGTGGCAGCAAAGACGACACTCCCTAAAGGCCCGCTCTTGCCACGACCGGGGATGACCTTGAACCGAACGTTGCTTGAAACCAACCCGTTTCATTGACTTACTCTGTTTCACGTGCGTAAGATCCGCACCAATGATCGGCCAAACCAGCCAAATAACGGGCCTTTTCAATGTTCTCAACAGTTTGGGTCTGGTTGAGTCAGGCTCAAGTCGTTACAGTCAGGATGAGTTCGAAGAAATTGACGACCGAATTAAGTACCGACGCTTTTGCGAACTACGATTTCGGGCACACCGAATTGTGCTCGAACGGTGCGACCTTGAAATGTTTCTCGCTTTCCACTCTGCCTAAATGCGGCGTTGCCCCACTTGAACCGGCAGATCCATGTGGCAGAACGAGCGCCTTCACGCACGCAGTTTGTGAATCGCTAGATGCTCATCCTTGACAGACACATCTCTGAAGCCCCACAAATCTCCCATGGGGCTGCCGTGCAATTACACAATTGGGTTTCTCTGCTGGTTTGCTATTTTGAGCTAAGGCATCAATTCAATCGTGTCGGTAAGTTTCCTGAGGCACCCATGCCAGCGCCCGATGTGTCAGGCAACCTTCTTTCGACTTGTCCTGGAATGCGGTTGGTGAAGAAGCTACGGCGGAAACAGATCGCCAGCTATGAGGCCGCGAACCAGTACTTGGAGCAGGAGTATCTGCCGCAGCACAACCAACGCTTTGCGCAAGCGGCAGCGGAAGAGGAGGATTACCACGGACGAAGGCCGAGCCGTAGCGAACTGCAGCGGATCTTCCGCTTAGAGACCCAGCGGGGGATCGGCAACGATTGGGTGGTGCGGCACCATGGACGATTTTTGCAATTGCAACCGAAGCATGGACACTACGGTCCAACCCAGGCCAAAGCACTAGTTTGTGAGTGGGAAGATGGAACTACGGAGGTGTACTACCGCGGGGAACGCCTCGCCTTCCAAGAGCTTGCCGAAGCCAGAAAACACAAAGTGGAAGACAGCGCCAAAGACAGGATCGCGGTTCCATCGTTCGCAAAGGCACACAAGCCGAGCCAGGATCATCCTTGGCGACGAGATTACCGCACTATGAAACCGAATTGGCCGGCGAAAGCAGAAATGCCGGCGCGCGTGGTCGGGAGCATGGAAACTTCGCTGTGAATTCTCACCGCCGCGACCAACACGAGGGTCAAAGCGGCGGATGCTATTGGGTCCACGCAGTTGGAATCGTCGCTCTTATTCGATCCTGGCGCGAAATTTTTCTCTGGAAAACGAGGACACGCACAAAAAGAGAAAAGGCGGGCAAAAAAAACGCGATGCGCACAGTGGAGTTCACTCAAGCGATGAGCGAGGGGAAGGGGCTCATCGCGCCGTCCCTTCCCCCCGCGCCCCCTAACCTGGCTCACACTGTGCCACTGCGATGTTCTGCTCGACATCA
>WNFE01005667.1_pt1 | contig 13643 bp, 15 predicted proteins | sample 5400451 | NCBI WGS metagenome assembly WNFE01 (sample SAMN13153344, study PRJNA577476) | soil metagenome | isolation source: 200 cm saprolite under Douglas fir tree site 2 hole 2 | place: USA:California | collected 2015-04-18 | reverse complement strand
GTACAGCGGATCAGCTTGAACGCCCGGCTTAATGCGTAGAACGGTGAACTCATTGGATACCAAGAGATCGCCAAGGCCTTCGGGAATCACACAAATGGCCTTGTAGACGGCGCTAATGTTGCTGACAACTATGTCGCCGACCTTGGCTCTTCCGATGCGCGAGTAAGAAACCTCCCGCCCTAGGGCCTGTTCTCCCGGCTCGGCGCGCCCTTCATAGCTGATGCGAAGGAAGGTGTATCGGGTCTTCGGGTCAAGAGTTATTGTGTCTCCCACCGGTTCAACCAGGTTCTCAAGAACGTCCGAATCAGCCCCAGCTGCTTGCCACTTGGGCTCAAGTTGTGCGGCCGACCACGGCTGGAGGAATTTCGCATCGAGCCTACCAGTCAGCCGTTCGGGAGGCACAAACCAGGGGCCTCGTTTCCCATCAAGATAGGCCGCAAAGGCGGTTGCTATCTCGTTCATCTCATCCGCCGCGTGAGTTCGAGCGAGTTCTGCCACGCTCTCGCGCGTGCGGGGTACGACGTCGTCGAGGCCGACGTATCTGCTCTCAAAGACGAAGGCTCCCGGCTGGGTCTCAGATGCGTTTGGTAGCCGCTTTGTGAGGTACAGGACAGATGTTTTCGCCCGCGCCCCCGACCGTTGGAAAGCATCTCCGTGTAGGCTCACGACCGCACGAATGATGAATTTCTCGCGGATAAAGTCTCGCACGTAGGCGTAGTTCTTGCCACTCAATACGCTGTCATCGATGACTGTCAGGAGCCGGCCTCCGGGCCGAAGCACCTGCCAATAGCGCTCAATGAACATGACGGAGGAGCGCAAAGAGCCATGCGCCCTGCCGCCAAATGTCGCGAGCTCGTAAGTGTTGAGAATCTCCCTCTCGTCGGGCACGGTTGCGGCGTAGTCCATGGAGAACGGAGGGTTTGTCAACACGACGTCGAACTCGGTTTCTTTCAGCAACTCGCCGAGTTCCTGAACTTCCCCTTTAACCTCGACGGTGTCGGCGTCTGAGGCGTGCGGCGGATGTCGCAGTCCATCCGTCATGTATATGCGGCTCCCCCCATCACCGTGGAGGTACATGTTGATCCGCGCGATGCGGGCGATCGCTGGGTCACGACCAGCATCAATTCCGAAGATTGCGAGGTTCGCGACTTCATCTAGTAGCTTCTCGCGCTCCGCCTTGGTGAGGGCCTGGTTGTCCCAAACTTGCCGGCGCATCTCCGTCAGCGCCTCGATAAGAAACCCACCAGTTCCGCAACACGCATCCAGTACCCGTTCGATGCCGTCCTTTTCGCGTCGAGCCTTAGGATCAGCCAGCCGCGTCATAAGTTTCACAATGCTTCGAGGCGTGAAATATTGGCCCAGGGCTTGACCTCGCATGGTCGCCGCTAAGAAAGCTTCGAACATTCGGCCGTTAAGGTCCTCATCGATCCCAAACAAATAGGATCCCTCAAGCTCCTTGACGACGCGCTTGGTCGTACCCGGCGCCAGATGCAAGCGTTCCTGTGGATCGAAAATGCGCTTGCGTTTCCGCTGGTCGATCTCGCGCTCGAGCGACTCGACAAGTTGCCGAAACAGGATTCCATCGATTGGATTTGGATCGTTGACTTCTTGCTCGGCAATCCAATGGGTTGAGAACCTGACATCGTCCGCAGGGAGAGGTTCGCCCTTACCGATAAGTTCAAGGAGAGCGGGGTTATCACGCAACCGCCGATCCTCCCACAGCTTCACGAACAGCAATTTGGCGAACTCAACAAATGCCGCCTGCGGACTCATCTTCTCGGATTTCCAAATGATCCGATGGCAGCGAAGGAAAGCCTTCTTCACCGCGTCCATGGAGGGACGCGTCAAGGTGTGCCCGCCGGGCGAGCGGGCACCGCTGCCCCAACCTTTGCGCGCAGCTTCAGCCCCGAGTAACTTGGACAGTGTTTCCCACTTGGGATTCCCATCTACGAAGTCACCAAAGCGAAGCGAGAGAACCGGCTCTTCTTGGTCCCATGCATACACACGACTCAGCAAACCGTTGGTCAACATGTAGTAACGACATGGTCGATCCTCGTACTTTCGGTTTATGAGGAGGGCGTAGCCGGCGCACTGGTAAGTGAAGTCTTCGATCCTCTCGTCGGTTGACTTCGCGTCTACAAGCCATCGAGGCTTGTTCGCGCTGTTGAGTAAGAAGTCCGGCTTGTACGGCTCCCGCTTTCGCCCCTTCGGGACCCGGAGCTCCTGGATCGACACCTTCGGCAGAATTTCTCGATCCTCGTAGCCCAGCGCGGCTAATAAGCGCAGTACAAAGAAGGATTCGACGCTGGCCTCGTTGCTCAGATCTGTTGATCGACAGAACTTGTTTACGGACGCCACGAACGTGCCCTCGGTTCATTTGCTCTCCCAGATTGAGCGACGCCGTACATGCCAACTGGCCGAACTGGAATCCAGGGATTGCCATTGCGACTGACATGGCCGGTCAAGATACCGGCGAGGCGACACAAATCCAATGGCGTTAACACAAGTCGTTCCATACCCGTCACTTGACGCGCTCGACCTTGAACCCGAGTCTCTTCAGAATTCCGCGGGCTTGGTTAGTGTTGAAGTCGAGTACATCCAAACCCGTCGCCTTCGCGAGCGCCTCCTTGACCGCAAAATCGACGCCTTCCACATCTACCTTGTGGGTTTGTATCGGACCTGGCTTTTCCCCTTTGAGTTTCTTGATGACTTGGTCGTGGCTCACCCGAAGCTCCCGCCCGCCTACTGTGAACCTAAGCTCTGACAAATCCACCCACCTTTCCTATTAACACTCATCCCACCTCCACTCATCCTACTCCTCCTTTTCCTAATTACAATCCCTTCTTGGTACCAGGACACTTCGCGCCGGACATAGGATTGCCCCTCATGGTGGCCACCGCTTACCGAGAGCGGGTGGAGTAGGTTCCGTGCGGCTGTCAGTTTGGCTGTCAGGACCCGCCAAAAGTGGCGGGGATGGATGGGAATCGAACCCACCCAGGACGCCTCAGCAGCGCCCCGCAAACGGTTTTGAAGACCGCGGGAGGCACCAGCCCCCGATCATCCCCAGCGCTGGAAAGATGCTATTCCGTCAGCGGGATGCCGATGCCGTCGACCCCGAGGGGCTCCGCATGGCGCGTCAGCAGTCCGACCAGGAACCCCAGCACGCGATCGACCGACGAGGTGCCGGCGATCGTGGCCACCAGCGTCGGCTCGGGCGAGCGAAAGGCACCCAGCTTGCCGTCCTTGGCGACGCGCGCAAAGCCCCGCGTTCCGGACTGGACGAAGGTGACGCGGACTTTCGCGTACCGCTCTCCGGAATGGACCAGCGTCAGCGGGTTCTTGCGCCGGACCTCCCAGGCCCTGATCTCCTGCCGCTTGATTCGCCGCTCCAGGGTGGTCAGGAAACGCTTCCCGCCCGGGTCCTTGCGTGCATAGATCGCAACCTGCACGCGTGAACAATAGCCAGGTTGGCGCCGGCCGGGGAACCCAGATGGGCCTAGGTCAGGCCTCGATAAGCGCCTCGAGCTTGGCCTTCAGGTCGCCTTTCATGTTCGGGCGGTAGCCCACCGTCCGATCTGCGGGCTTGCCGTCCTTGAAGATGATCACGGTCGGAATCGACATGATCCCCAGCGACATGGGCGTCGCCGGGTTTTCGTCGATGTCCATCTTCATCACGGTCACCTTGTCGCCAAGCTCGCCATGGAGCTGCTCGACGATGGGCGCGATCATGCGGCACGGGCCGCACCAGGCCGCCCAGAAATCGACCAGCACCGGCCGGTCGGACTTCAGCACGACGGACTCGAACTCGACGTCTGTGACCGCACGTATATCTGACATCTAGGACGCTTTCCTTTCCGTTTTGGAATCCGACTTCGACGTTGACTTCGTGTCCGGCTTCGACTCCGATTTCGGCTTCGACTCCGATGTGGAGTTCGATTTCAACTCTGACTTGCTGTCCGAGCTGGACTCTGCCGCGGCCTTGTCCGAGTCCTTCGTGGCTCCATTGCTGGAGGCGGCCGCAGCGCTCTTTCCCGATCCGTAGTCAGTGGTGTAGAACCCGCTGCCCTTGAAGCTGATTCCAACTGGATACAGGATCTTGTTGAGCTTTCCCTGGCACTTGGGACAGGCTTTGAGCGGCTGGTCGCTCATCCTCTGTTGGATCTCGAACTCGTGGCCACAATTGCTGCAGCGATAACCGTAAGTGGGCATCTTTTTTGTCTCTTTTTTAGGGTTCCTAACTATAGCCGCCGGTTGGCATCGAGACGGAGAAATACCATCCCGGATGGCGGCTTGGGGTAAAAGTAGGTGCTCTTCTGAGGAAGTGTCTTCCCCTCCTGCGCCAGCTTCAAAACCTGCCTCAGGTCGGGCGCGTCCAGAAAGAAGGCGCCCACCCCGACGCCTTCATCCACCCAGCGCACCGCCTCGCCGGCGTCGCGGGTGTACAGCAGGAAGTCTTCGGGGTTGCGCTTGCCCAGGATGTTGTCGATCACCTGCTCGTGTAACTCCACCAGCGCCACGTTCCCTTCCAGGGGCAGCACCTGAAACCGGTGGTCGTGGTACAGGCCCGCCGCCACCCGGCCGTGGAGTCCGGCCAGGGTCGCCTCCAGCGAGGGCGCGTCCTCGCCGCCGGTGACCGCGACGCCGGCTTTCAGGACCCGATGCGTGGGCAGGACCTCCAGGCCGGGATCGTCGATGTCGGTGAGCAGCGCCAGGGTGAAACGAGAAGCGGCGTCGGGCTCACCGCCGACCTCCTCCGCGTAGGCAAGCGCGGTCTCGTAACGGTGGTGACCGTCGGCGATCAGCACCGGCAGGTCCGCAAAGGCCGCCTGCACCGCGGCCTGGATGACGCCGTCCGAGATCGTCCACAGGCGATGGTCGGTCCCCTCGGGTCCACGAAACTGGACCGCCGGCGACTGCCGGCTGACGACCTCGGTCATCTGCTGCAGCCCGCTGACGCGTCCTTCGTAGACGAACCAGAGCGGCTCGAGGCTCACATGCGTGGCACGCATCAGCGCCAGGCGGTCCTCCTTCGGCCCACGATGCGTGCGCTCGTGTGGCAGCACCACGCGGTCCTGGTATGGCTGCAGGCGCAGCGCCGCGATGAGGTCGCGCCGCCGCCGGCCGTTGAAGGCGACCTCGTGCACGTACATCGACGGCTCGTCGGCCTGGAGAACGCCGTCGCGCTCCCACTCTTCGAACGTCTCGCCTGCCCGCGCGTAATCGGTGCCCGGCCGCGTGACGTGAACCACGTTGAAAGGCGAAAGCGACCTGTACCGAGGCAGCTCCGCCTCGGAGATGACGTCGTACGGCGGCGCCACCAGCGAGCTCAGATCACCGGCGCGTGAGAGGCGGTATCGGATGCCTGTGAAAGCTCTTACGTCAGCTATCGGACGTTCCCCCGAGCTCCACGTACCGGAGGTCGGACATGCCTGCCACCTCACGGAGCCGCGCCAGCACTTCGGCGCCGACGGGATCGTCCACGGCGAGGATCATCATCGCGTTGCCGCGGGGCGCGTCGCGCCCGACCTGCATGCTGGCGATGTTGACGTCGTGCTTGCCCAGGATCGTGCCAAAGCTGCCTACCACGCCCGGCCGGTCGTCATGCCGGCTGACCAGGAAGCGCCCCTCGGGCACGAGGTCGACGCGAAACGAGTCGATCCGAACCGCGCGCGGCTCGCCCATGAGCACGGTCCCGGCGAGCTCGTGCCCGTGCATACGGAGCGTGACGAGGCTGGCATAGCTTCCATGCGCGGGACTGCGGCTTTCGATCAGCTTGACGCCCCGGCCGGAGGCGATCAGCCGCGCGTTGACAGCGTTGATGCGGTCTTCAGTGAACGGCTGCAGCACGCCTCGAATCGCGGCCGCGACCAGAAGGTTGACGTCGTGCTCGGCCAGTTCGCCCTCGCATTCGAGCTCGATGGCGTCCACCCTGCCGCCGAACATCTGGCTGTGGAGGGAGGCCAGGCGCTCGGTCAGCAGCGCAAAAGGACGCAGGTAAGCGAGTTCCTCAGGCGGCAGCGCGGGAGCATTGACCGCGTACCGCGGCAGGTCACCGGCAAGCACGGCGGCCACCTCTTCCGCCACGTCGAAGGCCACAGACGCCTGGGCCTCGATCGTGGAGGCCGCGATGTGGGGGGTGGCGATGAAATTCGGTAGCCGGAAGAGGGGACTCTCGCCGGCCGGCTCGTGCTCGAACACGTCCGCCGCCGCGGCAGCGAGCCTTCCTGACTCGAGCGCCTCGCACAGGGCCGCCTCGTCCACGATGCCCCCGCGGGCGGTGTTGATCAGCCGCGCGGTCGGCTTGAGCATCGCCAGCTCCGGTGCGCCGATGAGGTGACGGTTGGCGTCGACGAGCGGCACGTGGACCGTGATGAAGTCGGATCGCTCGAGAAGCTCGTTCAGCGCGACCAGCTCCACGTTGAAGAGCTCCGCGCGCTCAACCGATACGACCGGGTCGTAGGCCACGACCTCCATCTCCAGCCCGTGCGCGCGCTTGGCGACCTCGGAGCCGACATTGCCGAGGCCGATCACGCCCAGCGTCTTGCCTCGGATCTCGGTCCCGATGAACTTGGACCGAGTCCATTCCCCCCGTTTCACCGAAGCGTCCGCCTGCGGCACCGAGCGCGCAAGGGCGAAGAGCAGGGCGATCGTGTGCTCGGCCGCGGCGACGATGTTTCCGCGCGGAGCGTTGACGACCAGGATGCCCTTGCGGGTCGCGGCCGCGACGTCGATGTTGTCGACCCCCACCCCCGCACGCCCAACCACCCGCAAGCGGCGACCGGCTTCCAGAACCGGCGCGGTCACCTTGGTCTCGCTGCGTACCACCAGGGCGTCGAAGTCGGGAATGCGCTCGATCAGCTCGGTCTCGCTGAGTTTGTTGACGACCGTAACCTCACCCGCGCGACGAAGGCGCTCGAGACCGTCCTCGGCGAGCGGGTCGGCGACGAGGATCCTGGGCACGGGGCTTAGGGCACTACGCTGGGACGCCCTGCAGCGAAGCCGTGGCCGCGGCCACCGCCCGGCCCTCGGCGGGGGCGATGTCCAGCTCCTCGAGCGCCTGCTCGATCGCCCACAGCACCTGCACCACGTCGCCCTCGGCGACCGCGCCCAGATGTCCCACCCGGACCATCTTCCCGGCCATCTTGCCCTGGCCGCCGGCGATGACCACGCCGAACTTCTCGTTGAGGAGCTTCCGCAGCGCGGCGACGTCGACTCCGGGCGGGGGCACCGCAGACGTGACAGTGTTCGAGCGGAAGCCCTCCTGCGCGAAGAGCTGGAAGCCGAGCGACTGCAATCCTGATTGCGTAGCCCGCGCCAGGCGAGCATGCCGCTCGTATACGTGCTCGAGGCCCTCTTCCTCGAGCATGCGCAGCCCTTCCTGAAGAGCGAAGGCGACGCCCACTGCAGGGGTGAACGGCGTCATGCCTTTGTCGGCCCACGTCTTCGCTTCCTTCCAGTCGAAGTAGAACCGCGGCGAGCGAGCCTTCGCCTGCTGGGCCCAAGCGCGATCGCTCACACTCACCAGCGCCAATCCCGGCGGCGCCATCCATCCCTTCTGCGAGCCGCTGACTGCGACGTCGATCCCCCACGCGTCGGTCTCGATCGCGATCGAGCTGATGGAGCTCACCCCGTCGACGACGACGATGCGGCCGGCGTCGCGCGCGACGCGGGCGAGCTCGCGCAGCGGGTTGGTGAGCCCTGTCGACGTTTCGTTGTGCGTGAGCAGCACGACCCCCGCTTTCGGGTGGCGCTCGACGACCCTGGCCAGGTCGTCGGGGTCCACGGGCTGGCCCCACTCGAACTCGAGCCTCACGACGTCAGCGCCGTAGGCGGCGGCCAGGGCGGCGAAGCGCTCGCCGAAGTTGCCGCACAGCGCGACGATGACCTCATCGCCCGGCGAGACCAGGTTGGCGACGGCCGACTCGAGGCCGCCAGTGCCAGACGACGTGAGCAGAAGCAGATCGTTCGACGTCTTGAACACGCGCTTCGCACCGGATGTGATCTCGCCCAGGATCGCCGCGAACTCCGGCCCGCGGTGGTCGATCATGGGGCGGTTCATGCTGCGGACGACGCGCTCCGGGAGCGGCGTCGGGCCGGGGATGCGAAGCTGGGTCTGGAAGGTCATGGGCGCGCTCCGGTAAGGGGTTGCGGCGGCGTTTTGAATTCTACTGGGCGTCCCCTCTGGCCCGCGCCTGCGGCGGGGCCCACCTCCCCACACTGTGGGGAGGCCGGGGAGGCCAGGGGAAGCTAGTGGGACTCGGTCGTGTACGGAAGGAGCGCGATCGCCCGCGCGCGCTCGAGCGCTGTGGTCAGCGGGCGCTGGTGGCGGGCGCATGTGCCCGTCACGCGCCGGGGCAGGATCTTGCCGCGGTCGCTCACGAATCGGCGCAGCCGCGAGATTTCCTTGTAGTCGATGTACGCGATCTTCTCCACGCAGAAGGTGCAGACCTTGCGATGCTGGCGCTTCGGACCCCTGCCTCCGCCGCCGGAGCCGCTGTCGCGTGGTGGACGGTTGACTGCCATGCCTCTCTCCTAAAACGGGATGTCGTCCGGGTCGACGTCGCGCGGCGCGTCGTCCGGAGCGGGAACTGCAACCTCGTCGTGAGCCGGGCCGCCGGCGCTGCGGGCCGGCGCGCCGGCACCACCGCCGCCGCCGCTTCCGCGCGGCTCGAGAAACTGCACGTCGTTGGCGATGATCTCGGTCACGCGTCGCTTCTGCCCATCCTGTCCCTCCCACGAACGGGTCTGGATGCGGCCCTCCACGTAAACCAGAGCGCCCTTGCGCGTGTACTGGGCTACCGTCTCGGCCAGGTTCCGCTTGCCGATCGGGTAGGCGACGATGTTGTGGTAGTCGGTGAACTCCTTCTTCTCGCCGTCAGGCCCGGTCGACCACCGGTTGGTCGCGATGCTGAAGTTGGTGACCGCGGTGCCGCTGGGCGTATATCGCATCTCCGGGTCCTTCGTCAGCCGGCCGATGAGCAGCGCCTTGTTCAGATTTGACATCTAAGCCTCCTCTTCCTCCCGATCCCCTTGCGACCTGCTCGCCACCGCCTCCGCCTCGACCGCGATCGGCTCGAGGATCACCTCCGCCGGCGGCGGTGCCACGGCGGGGGCTGGCGCGGCCTTCTCCGGCTTGCGCACGATCAGGTGCCGGAGCACCTCTTCGGTGATCTTCAACGCGGCCTCGAGCTCGGGGATGCGCTGCGGATCGATCCGGAAGTCCTGGAGGACATAGGCGCCCTCCTTCTGGTGTTTGACCACCAGAACGCTCGATGAGCGTGTTGACTCTCTTGATCACGTCCTGGACCTTGTCGTCATCCAGGTCGGCGCGAACGATGTACAGAACTTCGTAATCCCGCAACGGGGACCTCCTTCCTATGGGTTCAGGCCCCGTCAGTACGGATGGCGCACGCCATCCGGTCGAGGCCAGAAAGGTTACTTCGGTATTCTACCAAGGCATGGCCTCATCTACGCGATCGAAGGCGCCCCAGCGAGGGTCGCTGCTTCCGGTCGTCGTGGCCGGGCTGCTGGTGGCGCTGTTCGTCGGGCTCGTCATCTATTACTACGTCAATACCAAGCCGGCCACGGTGGCCGCGGCGGCTGGGATCCCGTGTGACCAGCTCGAGCACTCGCAGACTCACTACCACGCGGTCCTCCAGATCATCCACGAGGGGGTGCTCACCCCGCTTCCGGGCGGCATCGGCATCCAGGGCGGCGAGTCTTCGCCCACCTGCTTCTACTGGCTGCACGTGCACTCCGCGAACCAAAATGTCATCCACATCGAGTCGCCAAAGGACCAGACATTCACGCTGAGCCAGTTCTTCGAGGTGTGGAACCAATGGTCGACCAATAAGGGCGGGCCGAAAGAGCCCCTCAGCGCCACCCAGGTCTCCTCGTTCACCCTCGCACCGGGCGAGAAGCTTTACGTCTACGTCGACGCCGGGGACGGCAAGGGTGCGCAGCTCTTCACGGGTGACCCGGCGACGATTGTCTTGAAGTCGCACGAGGTGATCAGCCTCGAGGTCACCTCAGGGCCGGCAACCACTCCGCCAGGGTTCGACTGGGCAGCGCCCGGCAACACGCAACTGTGAGGCTGATCTAAAGCAGCCGTCGACTACGCTTCGCCTCGATGGCGCAACAGGGTCCTCCGCCCACTTTCTCGCCCGATGGCCATTGGTGGTGGGACGGCGCGGGCTGGCAGCCGGCGGTCTCGCCGGACAGGCGATGGCGCTGGGACGGTAGGGCCTGGATCGCCATGGGCGACACACGCCCAGCTTCGGGCCTTTCGACCGGGGCGCTGGTGGCCATCATCGCATCGGCCTCGGTGGTGGTCCTCGTGGTCGTATCGATCATGGCCTATGTCGGCTTCAGCCGCGCCAACGGCAGCCAATCGTCGGGCGGCTTCTTCCCGACCGCGACCGGATCCCCCACGTCAGGCTCCGGACAGGCGGGCTCCATCCCGTGCGACCAGCTCGAGCACACGCAGGTGCACTACCACGCATTGCTGCAGATCTTCAATCAAGGCCAGGCTGTGGACATCCCCACCAACCTTGGCCGCGCCGCGAATTGCCTGTACTGGCTGCACATGCACACGGGCGAGCCGGGGATCATCCACGTCGAGTCGCCGGCTGACCGCACCTTCACCCTCGGCGACTTTTTTCAGGTCTGGGGAGCCTGGACAGGGAGTCCGCAGCCGCTCGATTCAATGCATGTCTCATCGATCACGTTGAGCGGCAATGAAAAGGTTCTCGTCTACCGGGATGGGGGCGACGGCGCCGGCCCGGTGGCGTTCCCCGGCGACCCGAAAGCGATCGTGCTGAAGTCGCACGAGATCATCACCCTGGAGATCGCGCCCCCGATGGTGAGTCCTCCGTCCCAATTTCCGAGCGGCTTCTGACCGCTACCTGACCGCAACCTCGAGGAGGACGCGGGCGGCTCGGTAGTGCTCGAGCGCGTCGTAGTCTCGCTCAGCGCGCAGCGCTCGGTCGGCAAGCCGCAGATGCACGCGCACCGCCATGTCCGGGTTGCCGCGGCCGATCGAAAAGGCCTCGCCGTGCTCCAAAGCGCGCAGCCGTTCGAGGCGATGGCTGTCCCGATGCGCAGTGATGACCTTGCGTTCCTCGGCCAGGACCGCGTCGGCTTGTTCCGTACGCCCGAGCGCTCGCAGGACCTCAGCCTGACAAAGCCGCGCATCCGTCCGGATCGGCCAATCGGAGGCCTCGGCGGCCTCCCCAAGCGCCGTCAGAGCACGTCGCGCCTGGCCGCGCGCCATCAGGACCCGCGCCCTCTCCAACGCCAGCTCGCGATCGAGGTTCGGCAGCCTTCCCTCGAGGAGGTAATCGACCTCGGTCCCGAGCCGGCCTGCGATGACCCGCAGCACCCTCGTCGACGGCTGGCTCCGACCCAGCTCGACCTGGTTCAGGAACGCGCGGCTGAAGTCCCCGCCGCTGACCTTCGCCAGGCTCATGCCCCGCTGCTGGCGCAGCCGCCGAATGCGCTGGCCGAGGGTTTCTTGCCTGGGCACGTTCGAACCTTACAGGATGTAAAGCCCGGGTTTACAGTCCTTGGGCCCGGGCCCCGCGAGACAGCGCTCGGCGCAGCCGTCGGTCCTGATACACGATGTGATCGGCCATGCGGAGAAATGCCTCACGAAGGGGGCCCGCCTGCGCCTCGGCACTGGTGAGCTGCCAGCTCACGACCTCGAGCTCCTGCCAGGTCGACCCGGCGCGGTCACTGAAGGCCATGTGGACGCGGTCCTCCTCGGCCCAGGCTTCGAGCGTCGCCGAGCATCGGTCCGCGCGATTGGTGCCGTCCGTCCAGTCGCCGACCGCGATCGAGAGCACCACGCGGGGTTCCGGATCGCGATGAAAGTGCTCGAAGATGTCGGCGCGGTAGATCGCGATCGGGTCGTCGTCCTCATACATGACGCCGATCACGCTCTCGAACGCGGCGCCACAATGAGTGCAGGTGCCGGCAGAGAGCTGGTCATCGTGTTCCAGCCGCAGGGCGCCCATGTCAGAGGTAGTCCTTCGGGTTGAGGCTGCGCGTGATGGTCGTGAAGTTGTGGAATCCGTTCGCGGTCACCATCCCGGTGTCCTCGATGCGGACCCCGCCGAGGCCAAGCTTGTAGAGCCCGGGCTCCACGGTGACGACATCGCCTTCTCGCAGCGGCTCGTCGCTGGTCTGGCGAAGCGACGGCTCTTCGTGCACATCGAGACCAACGCCGTGGCCGGTGCTGTGGTTCATCTTGGCCACGCCATCCGGACCCTCGTAGCCAACAGACGTAGTCCCATAGCCGCGGTCGACCAGGACCTGGCATACGGCGAGGTGAACGTCTTTGCCCGGCACACCCGCCCGGATCGACTCCACCCCCGCGTCGAGCGCCTGCAGCGTGGCGGCATGCATGCGCTGAAATTCATCGGGTATCTCGCCGACGACCACCGTGCGCGTGAGGTCCCCGTGGTAGTGGCTGCTGCGCCCCACTGGAAAGATGTCGATGATCACAGGCGCACTCGCCCGGATTGGGCCCTCGCCGCGGAAATGCGGCAGCGCGCACTCGGGCGAGCCGGCGATGATCATTTCGGGGCACGTGAAGCCCATCTCGCCCAGGACCAGCTGGGCGCGCGCGTAGAGGCGCTCCGACGTGAGGGCCCTTCCCTCCGACCACAGGATCCCGTCCCTGATATCAGCCGCGGCCAGCTGCCGAACCACCTCGACCACCGCGGCCTCCGCCGCCCGCTGGCTCGCCTGGATGGCCTCCGCCTCGGCCGCCGATTTGTGCCGTCGCTCGCCGAGAAACAACTCACGATCGACACCGGTCGCAATCCCCTCGGCGCGCAGGTCCTCCAGGTGCGCGGCAGGGAGCCGGGGAGACACCCGGGCCTCGTGCACGCCTTTCTCGCGCAGCATCTTGGCGGCCAGACGCGCCCACGATTTGTGGGCATACACTTCGCGGTCCTCGACCACGTTGGCCACCTTGCTCTGGGCGCGGGCGCGATCGATTTCGAGAGGGCTGACCACGAGCACGTCATCGTCCTTGGCGAAGCGGATGTACAGGCCGGTCTCGACCGCGAAGCCGGTGGCATAGATGAAGTCGGCATCACTATCGCCGGCGGGGATGAGGACGATGGGTTGGGTGCTCGTGGGTGTCGCACCTCTGCGCGTCCCCTCTGGGCCGCGCCTACGGCGGGGCCCACCTCCCCACGCAGTGGGGAGGCCCGAGCCCGCTTCGCCGAACCCCGCGCCCCCCACGGCCAGCGCGACCGCCTGCAGCAGCTCGAGCTGCTGGTCGTAAGCCCGCTTGGGCGGGCGAGCCCGGGCGCGGCCCTCCAGGTTCAGCTTCTCCTGGACCTCGTACCCGCTGGTGTACGCGACCTCGTATCCGAGCTCTCGCAGCTGCGTGAGGTCACGCCGGAGGGTCCGTTCGGATACACCAGCGCGCTCGGCGAGCTCGAGGGGGTTGAGCCCCGGCTCGGCGACGATCGCGGCGAGGATGTTGAGAAGACGGGCGAGCCGGCGGGCGCGATTCACCCCGCCCGGTTCATGAGCGGCTGGTTAGCCGATCTCTTCCCAGGAGGTGGTGTTGCCCTCAAACGGATCGGGCTCGGCCTCTTCCTGGTTCCCCACCTTCTGGTGGAACCTGC
>WNFE01002472.1_pt1 | contig 13648 bp, 12 predicted proteins | sample 5400451 | NCBI WGS metagenome assembly WNFE01 (sample SAMN13153344, study PRJNA577476) | soil metagenome | isolation source: 200 cm saprolite under Douglas fir tree site 2 hole 2 | place: USA:California | collected 2015-04-18 | reverse complement strand
AACGCGGATCAAAAGCTGATTCGGAAATCATCAGCTATTTCCCAGAACGGAATTACCTTCCGACTTGAATTTTTCGATCTGTTCAGCGCCGTGCTGAGAGTACCAATTGCGCCAGGCTACGGGATCGTTGGGCAGGTTGACATCGGTAATTTCGCGGAGTGCCTGATAGACCCAATTGCGGGTAACCGCATTCAAGTCGGCGTCATCGCTAAGATCAATTAATCCGGGGATAGCCTTCATGCGCTGCTCGCGGGTCAGCATGCCGCTCTTGGCAAGGCTGCATCCGGCGCGCTCGCGTACGTCCATAGAAGGGTCATTGCGCAGGACGTCCAGGAAATCCTTAATGGTGTCGTCGGTGCCAATATGGGCAAGCCCTTCGACCGACCAGAAGCGCGTCTGCTGGTCGGGATCATGGGACCAGCTCTGAAGCCACTCGTGGATGAGTTCAGGTTCCACCCCGCGATTGGCGAGCATACCCAACTCCCAGGCACTAAAGGGGCGTGATTTAGGGTTGTCTTCACCGGCACGCCATAAGGTCATGGCAGTGTCGCGGGATTTGTCTACCTGGTTTACGGCAAGCTCGATCTCAATGGCAGCGGCACGCACACGCAGATCATTGGAGTAGAGCGCGGTGTCGCTCAGGGTCTGCCATTGTTGGCTGCGCTTCAGATGTCCGTGCCAGCCTGCTACTTTTTCTTCAATCATTTCGGTGGCGCCCACATCGTGATTGACAGCGGCGGCAAGCAGGCGTTCCATCTGCTCCTGGGGCTCGCGGCTGTTGATGTATTCCACCTCGTGCTCAGAAAGCTTGGAATGCGTGGCCGCAACCGGCGGACCAGCGACTGGAATCTGATGCCCGGTCAGGATGTCTATGATGGCTTGCATGGCGCCGGAGCGGACCGCAAAAATCGAAATCAGGAAAAGAGTCGAACCCATGACCGCAACCAGGACCGCGACCCGGCGCAGGTTGATGCGCGGGCGAGACCTGCGCTCGATGCCCATATCGGGAGAGATTGTTCCCGCTTCGGGATTTTCGGGTCCATCGGGTGAGCGAGGAATATCCATAAAGTTAAAGCCTATGACTGCTGCCGTACGAAGTAAAGTTACTTCAGTAAGGCCCAAATTGTCAGGTACTACCTTTAAGAACAGCAGAGAAGGCGTAACTTGCGATGGGAGCAGCTACAATTTTCTGCGCCAAATAAAGCCCAAATGCAACTCATCGTGCCTGTGGCTGGGCTGCCCCCGTAGACGCGCGTATAGGCGTTCTTGCCGGATTGACTGGCTCAGCAAAACTAAACGATTCCATGCTGCGAACCAAGCTTTCAATGTCGTTCGGGTTGGTAGCCATGAATGAAAACGTGACCGCGTAGTTGGGAAGCAAGGTGAAAACCATCGTCCGGTAAAGCACAGGGCTGCCGGGGGTGGGTGTAGAGACCAGATCAACCCGGTAGAACTGTTTGCCTCCAAAGGCGTAGTGCTTGTCGGTGTGCAGAGCATTGAAAGCGCCTGAATGCCCAACCGCCAATTTAATGGAAGCATCCATGAAAATTTTTGGGGTGTCGGTGGGCTTGAGAACATCAACGTCGATGCTCATGTAACGCATGTCTCCGGCGGCTGCCGCTGAGGCCCCGGGAAGAGCGGTAAACAGCGTATACATATAACTTGCGCTGGAGCTGGAAGCCTGCGTCACGTTGCCCTCCCACCCCTCAGGATAACGATAAGAGAATCCGAAATAGCCGTTCACATAGTGCTTCTCGGTGATAGCCCCATAATCCGGGTGGGCCGCAACTGCTTGCGGATCAGAAGTCTGACAGACCAAGGGCGATGCCCCCACTAGGACGGCACAAAATAGAGCAATGAAAATAGAACGTTGTGCGAACACAAGAGCCTCCGTTTTTCAGGGGGGAGTGCTTCTAAGGGGGGATTAAAGAGGGTTTATAGGAGACAGTTTACAGCGGAATTTGCTTAAGAGCCAGCAGAATCTTGTAGCCGCACCCTCAGAGGTCAGCTTACTTCAACTTTGCCTGCACCTTCTTAGGCAGTTTGGCTTTTACCATGTCATAGGAATTGCGGATTAATTCCTTGAGTTCGCCGGCTTCGAGGGCATCATGCTGCTGCACGCTCACCCACTGGGCGCGAGCCATGTAGGGGGCGGGAATAATTCCTTCTCGCTCCGTCAGCTCGAAGAACTTATCCGGTGCGCACTTGAAGGCAAGATGGTGCGGTGGCCGCAAAACTACAATGGCAAACATTTTTCCGGCAATTTTGAACACCAGATCGTCACCCCACTGCACGGTTTCTGTGGCGTGAGGAAACGACATGCAGTAACGGCGGATGGATTCAACGTTCATCGGAAAAACAGTACTCAGTACCCGGTACTCAGTTACTCAGCATCAGTTGGATGGCACAATTTCGATCCGAAGATTCAAGAATTACGCTGAGAAAGGTCGAACCTTTTCCAACCCTTTGACTGAGTACCGGGTACTGAGCACGGATAATCTGGTCACGCATCGTGTCAGGAAAGTGATATTCAATTGAGGCGGTTCATAGATACCTACAAACCGCCTTGCCTACCTATTAATTGGGTTGTCTTTGCACACCAGTCGGAAGCGAATTTTTTCGATCGGATACATCGGCTATCCGGGCGTATAATTCCGAGTCACTGCACGACCCGAGCCGCCTTCCGCACGTAAGGCTGCTCCCGCCGTGCACGTACAAAATCAAATGCGTCACTTCCAGGAGGCATCCTATGGTAAAAAAATCACTCTTGGTCTTTGTCTTCGCGTTCACCTGTCTGCTGGTCAACTCCGCCGCCCAAACCCCGATTGAAATCTATGGTGCATGGCATTGCAGCAACGATGGGTGCGGGTGGGGCACCGTCCGCGATATGGCCGACTTCGATACGAAGAACCACTGGCTCATCGATCGCGGTAACGGATTGCCTTCGGTCAACCTCGTTGTCCTCAGCTTTGTGCAGCCCATGAAGCTGCTGAACCAGACCACCGATTCGCAAACCCTGAACGGTGTGCCCATCGGCATGAACCAGGCGGTGGTGAACTACTTCACCAGCCATAATGTCCGGGTCATGCTTTCCATCGGCGGAATAACCTACACGACGTTTTGGGATCAGGCATTGGCGACCAATCCCACCCAGCTCGGACTCAACGCCGCAGCCGTCGCCAGAAGCCTCGGCGTGGGCATTGAGATTGATTATGAAAACAGTTCAAGTCCCAACCTGAGTGGCCTGCAGTCATTCGTCAGTGCCTACCGCTCCCAACTTCCCTACGATGCGACGGGCGGTAATCCCGCGGCGCGCCTGACCATTGACCTCGGCGCCGGCGACCGTTTTCTGACCGCCACCTCCCTCTATGCCACTACGAACTGGCTGACCACCTCGAATCCCGTGCTCGATTACGCCAACGCCCTGGTTCCTAACAAGCAGCCTTCCAGCGCTTCCAGCGCCGAAGGTAACTGGCTGGAGCACATCAACGGAGAACCGCAATTTGCTCCTCCGGTGCCGCCGCTCGCCCCGGCAAAATTCACCGGCAGCCTCTTTATTGTGACCGGCCACAACCCGGCTCCGGAGTGCACGAACTTCAGCTCCTCCCTAGAGAATTCCACAGGCAGTTTTGTCGAGACCGTGGCGCCCAACGGAGCAGGGACTACGAGCGGGATGCTGGGCTACATGTTCTGGGCAGCCGAATGTCCCAGCACGCGCAATGTGTGCACCACCCCGCCCAACACCTGCCAGGGCGGAGTCGGGGTCGGCGCTACCACCTACAACATTTCGATACCGATGACCGCCCTGCGCCAGCAGTAACGCGCAAAATCAGCTTTTTCACCGGCCCGCCTTGAGCATCCGCTCAGGCGGGATTTTTCTGGAATGGAAGTTGAGTAGAATGAGGATTTCATATTAAGCGAGATTGTCAAAGAGCTGGTCTAACTCCGCGTGCTGGACGCGGCTGCGACGAGGATGCCACAGAATTGCGGAAGAGTTAAGGATTTGGTACCACTTCGTCGCCTATAGGCTTCGCTTGGCAGGCCACGATCTGAGTACTGTGCCGAATGCTTTTATCACGCCTGTTCGTGCCGCTCACCTAGAGCTACATCAGCTTCCATCTTGCGTTTGCCGCGATAGAAGGTCACGTGTACGGTATCGCCGGCTCGGTGCCGGTTCATGACGTGCGCCATATCCTGCTGGTCCTGAATATCTTCGCCGTCAATGGCAACAATAAGATCTCCACCCAGCATGATCTGCATGTTGCCCAGGTAGGCGCGCTCGGTGCCGCCGCGCAATCCGGCACGGTCAGCGGCGCCGCCGGCGACAACCTGCAGAATCAGCACGCCATGCTCGGCAGCCAGGCCCATCTGGTCAGCAAGTTCGGGGCCGACGGGCAGCGTGGCCACCCCCAGCGAAGGCCGGCGCACTGTGCCGATAGTGATCAGGTCGTTGAGCACGGCCTTGGCGGCATTGATGGGAATCGCGAAGCCCAGGCCGGCACTTTGTCCGGCTTCACTGAAAATAAACGTATTCATGCCCACGACTTCGCCGCGCGAATTGAGCAGCGGTCCACCGGAGTTGCCGGGATTGATGGCGGCGTCGGTCTGGATGGCTTCATCTATGAAATTGCCGTTGGGGCCCCGCACCGGACGGATGGAGCTGATAATGCCCCGCGTCATGGTCCCGGCGAGGCCGAAGGGATTACCAATCGCGTAAACTTTTTGTCCTACAGCCAGGCGTTTGGAGTCGCCCAGCGTCGCTGGCTCAAGAACTGTGTCTCCGTGAATTTGAATGACCGCCAGGTCGTTGATCCGGTCGGTGCCCACGACCTGGGCACGATATTTTTTCTTTGCGGAGGTGGTGACTTCAATCTGGCGCGCGTCGGCAATCACGTGGTAGTTGGTCAGTATGTGCCCTTCGCGATCAATAATGAACCCGGAGCCCTGTCCTTCTTGCGGCACCTCGCCATAAAAAAAATCAAACTGCACGGTACGCGAGGTGATGTTGACCACTGAGGGCAGGACTTTTTTGTAGACGTTGATATTGGTTTGTTCTTCGGCGTCAAACGTCTGCGGCTCAGCGGCCTCGATAATTTCCACGTGCGCCGGGCGGGTCACGATTGCGCTCAGCGGAATGGCCTGGCCGAAATCATGATGATGCGTGGTGAAGTAATAAAAGCCGCCCACCAGGAGGACGACCAAAACGAATATGCGTAACAACTTCTTCATAAATTCTTAAACCCTGCATTGAGCTTCGAAAGCTTTTAAACTTACAAACAGTTGCTCGGTTTCCCGTTCCAACGCGGCGAGTGTGCCGGTGTTTTCAATGACGAAATCGGCCGCTTGGACCTTTTCTTCGTCTGGAATTTGCGCCGCCATACGGCGCTCAGCTTCGAAACGGGCCTCCTCCAAAGAGAGTTTAGCGCGGGCGGCGAAGCGATGCACGCGCTGCTCCGGCGTGCAGGTAACAACCACAATCTTGTTGAAACGGTCTTGCAAACCGGCTTCGAGGATCAATGCCGCCTCAATGACCACGATGGCATCGGGATCATCGGCCGCGAACCCATCCATCCATTCGGTTTCACGGTCTATCACGGCGGGATGCACGAGCTGGTTCAACTCCTGGATCCTGCCTCCGCCGAAGGCCTTTTCCGCCAACTGGCGGCGATTAATGCTGCCATCTGGTTCGACGATGTCAGCGCCAAAATGTTTCACCACTTCGGCATAAACCGCTTGCCCGGGCTGCATCAGATCGCGCGCGATCTGGTCAGCATAATTTACGTGCGCGCCGTGGCTCGCCAGCAGGAGCGCAACCGTAGTTTTGCCGCAGGCCAATCCCCCTGTCAATCCGACACGTAGCATATCAGCGCGACCCCACCATCTGGGGCTTCGCCTGGCCCCGGCGCAGCTTCATGGCTTTGACCGTATTGGACATCAGCATGGCAATGGTCAAAGGTCCAACTCCGCCCGGCACCGGCGTCAACGCGCCGGCAACTTCGGCAACCTGGGGATGAACGTCGCCCACCAGGGTCGAGCCCTTCTCGGCAAACTGGCGCTCGCGCTGGGCATTTCCCTTAAAGAATTTTTCAAACTCAGCCTTATCAGTGATGCGGTTGATGCCAACATCAATCACTGCCGCACCCGGCTTTACAAAGTCGCGCGTGACAAAACCGGGACGGCCGATAGCGGCAACCAAAATGTCGGCTGTGCGGCAGAGCCCGGGCAAGTCGCGCGTTTTCGAGTGGCAGACCGTGACCGTGGCGTTGTGGTTAAGCAGCAGCATGGCGACCGGCTTGCCTACGATGTCGCTACGGCCCACCACGACTGCGTTTTGCCCTTCGATGGCGATCGCGCTGCGCTTCAGGATTTCGATGCAGCCCGCCGGCGTGCAGGGCACCAATCCGGGACGCTTGGTGGAAAGATTACCGACATTCACGGGATGAAATCCATCCACGTCTTTTTCCGGAGAGACCGCCAGCAGAACTCTTTTTTCATCCACCTGCGGCGGCAGCGGCAGTTGAATCAGGATGCCATCAATCTCGTCGCGCCGGTTCAGCTCATGCACGCTCTCCAGCAATTCATCGGTAGTCACCGTATCAGGGGGCGTGAGCTTTTCGCTGTAGATGCCCATCTCTTCGCAGGTCTTTACCTTGCTGCGAACATAAATTTCTGAAGCCGGGTTGTGACCGGCCAGGATCACCGCCAATCCGGGGCGCACGCCGGCTTCTGCCAGCTTATGCACCTGCTCCTGAACTTCAGCCTTGATGGCCGCGGCTATTTTGTTGCCATCCAATATTTTTGCAGACATAGATTAAGTATAAAACTTAGAAGCTCTCTCAAAATAGTGCGGTCTGACACGGACACTGCTCCACCTGGTATTCCGCTCCGGGGGGTCGTGGCGGGTGCATCCTGCTTCCATCGTAAGCAAACAGAAAATCGGGAAGGGCTTTGGGGTTCTGTGCAAACGAATCTAAATTGTAATACTAAGACGGGTCTTATTGTTGTTTCGAGCATGGCAAATCTTCGTTGAGGTTGAGCCAACACTCTTTCACCTTGTTGCATAGCGGCTCGATTGTGCTGCGCGAGCCCTTTAAGTGTTTCAGTATGATTTCACCCTGACGATCGGACCAGATGTTGAAACCATGTCCTTTGAACGAACCGCTCACGCCTTCGGTAACGAAAATTCCGGGATGGGTGCGATATCCGTTGGCATGGATATCGAACTCTCCGGTGCTTTCCATGCCCTGGACCAAAGACACCATCAGCCGGTACCACGAGTCGAGCGGTATATCCACACATGAGCATTGCATGATCGTCGTGTCATAACTCGAACGCTCCCATTTGATTTGCTCGTTCATCTTGTATTCTCTAAAAATTTACATCCCACAACATGATCCTATTATCATCGGCAATCGCGAGCGTCTTGCCGTCGGGACTCCAGGCCAGCGATCCCACTTCGCCGGTATGGTCCCGCAGGATGTGCAACAGTTTTCCGCTGGCGGTATCCCACAACGCGATTATGTGGTTATCGGGTGCGCTGGCCAGCCTTTTACCGTCAGGACTCCAGGCTACGGCACGTACCGGCGTGGTGCCGCCATAATCCAGTGTGCGATAGGCCCACACCGAGCGCTCGTCATAGATGTCCCACAGCCTGATGGTGGCGCCTGCACCTGCGCTGGCCAGGGTCTTGCCGTCGGGACTCCAGGCCAACGATAACGACGCGTCAGGGCTGTCGCTCTCAGTTCGTATCAGCTTCCAGCTGGCCGTATCCCAGACCTTGATGGTTTTATCCGCACTGCCATTGACCAGCACTTGCCCATCGGGACTCCAAGCCAGCGATGTGACTTCACCCGTATGGCTGAGGGTCGTACGCAATGCTCCGCTGCTTGCATCCCACAACTTGATAGTTCCATCCCAACTGCCGCTGGCCAGGGTAGTGCTATCCCGGCTCCAAGCCAACGCTGTCACTCCGGCGGAGTGATTGAGCGTAGAAAATAATTCGCTGCCGTTTCCATTCCAGAGTTTGATGGTCCCATTCCAACTCCCGCTGGCCAAGGTCTTACCGTCCGGACTCCAGGCCAACGCATAAACGTAGCTGTCATGATTCAAAATCCGCAGCAATTGCCCGCTCTGTGCATTCCAGAGTTTGACAGTCCGGTCCAAGCTCGCGCTGGCAACGAGTGTGCCGTCCGGACTCCATGCCACCGATTCGACGGTGCTGATATGGGCTGGGAGCGCCCGCAACGATGGGCTACGGTCCACTGGCAGTGTCACGGTTGGCGCCGGCGCTGGAACAGGCTTTTCAGTTGGCGTCTGGCCAATACTAAAAACATCAATCCCAAGAAGTCCGCCGGTGAGAAGCACAATTAATGCAAAAGCCACATATCCCGCTATGAAGCGCATGCGAAGTCTTCCAAAGTCTTTGGTAATCCATACAACGCCGATTCCAATCATGAACAGAGCAAACGCTGAAACATCCATGGCCTGGGGGACAATCACACCGGCGGCAATGATAAGCACGAGTATTGTGTAGTTGATGCCCAAAGGCTTGGGCCATCTTGGACGGTTTGCGGAGAGCCACTGCGCCGCACCGGCGCAAAGCGCAACCAGGCCATAGATTACGCGCCGTCTCCAATCTAAAGTAGACAAACACGCGATACCGAAGCCCCAGATTAAAGCTAGCAGGAACAACTTGCTCAACTTCGACGATGGCCGGAGATAAGTTGGAGTTGGCACGCGCACACGCCGCTGCGGGGCTAGGGGGGATGGAGGTGTATGGTGAGCATAAGAGACAGCGTACGTGTATTGCACCCGGTGCCCAGCCGGTCTGGCTTGAGTCTGCTTGGTGTAGATGTGCCTCCGTGCCTGTGGAGGGGGCCGCAGGTGTTGCCCGCTTTGTACGGCCTGGGCGGAAGGAAACGGGTCGCGTCCTCCCAACTGCTTACTTCGTTCACACCACGGGCAGCTTGTCAGATGCTTGCCGTAACGGTGTTGGATATTGATATGGCACGGTACCAGGGCAGCTTCTGCTTCTTCCAGCGCGTTCTGCCATGCTTGTGCATCTGGCCTGGCGGCGGGATTGCGGTGCCCGTCTTCAAAGCAGCGAATAAACAAATGCTGCAGCAATGGGTACAAAATGTTGAACGGCGGGGAAACCGGCATGGGCCGGTAAGGGACCATGTTTTTCGACGAGTAGGGGAAGTGTCCCAGGCGAATGCGCTCTTCATAGGGCGGCGCATCACCAGAACCCAGATAGATGCCGGCAAAGGGATGCGTTCCCTCCATCAGAAGCTGAAAGAGAATGATGGCCAAACCAAAACAATCATGTTGGCTGGTGCGGTCCACGGTTGAGAGATCGCAGGTTTGTAGCTCGGGTGGGGTATATTCGGCCGTTCCCACCGGACAACGGTAGACGCGGTTACCCTCGGGATCGTGCACTTGGAAAGAATCGGTATCCACCAGCGTTACCAGCGCGCGCTGAGAGGCGAGTATGTTGCGGCTGTTAACATCGGCAACCAGATCGCCGGCTTTGTGTACTGCGACAAAAGCAGCAGCAAGATTGCGGGCAGTTTGATGCAGGTAATACCAACTGAACAGCGGGCAGGATTGCCGCCTGCCTCCAGGATTATAGAAGTTGACGATAGGAATCAGGTCGCTGACCCGGCGCATGAGAAAGCCAACCACCTGGCCGCGCCGGTCAACGTCGCGCAGCAAATCAATGGGCCAGGCGACGGAAACGTGTCCATGTGAAGCCATGGGATCATCAAGAGGATGGGCCACCATGCATGTCAGCTTGCGTGCCCGCTCCTGGTTGGGCTCGTGATAGATCTTGGCAAGAAGCGAAAAATCCTGGGGGACAGGGTAGATGCAGCCTTCGCCTCCACAGGTCAGTGCCGATGCCCTACTGAAGCTGAGCGGCCGGCCGCTACTTGCCCGTTGCAGACGCATTGCAATAAATCCTCAAGCCAGCTTGCCACAGGCCGCCAGCAGCAGGGTAAGGTCGTCATCGGCCCGTCCGGTGATGCGGGGTGAGCGTAAGAATGAAGTCAGTTGCTCCTGCGCTTCCGCTTCGTCGGTCGAGCTCTTCACGAAACGGAACAACGGAGAAAAGAAAGGAATGTGGGCCTGATAGGGCTGCATATCCAGCGCCAGCAACTGCAGGCCGTCAGAAAACAGCGCCAGACTTTGTGGGCGGCCTTCCCATACGATGATTTGCGCGCAGGAAAGATATTCCGCCGATGTCAGGAAGTTGGTCTCATTGACGAATTCTCCACGCTGCGGTTTGGTCAGCGCCAGAATCTGCTCTTGATTGTCTTCGATCACAGCGGCGCCGTCGCCGACTTGTGCGGCGGCTGCAAAATCCGGGCCAGCTACTACTAAAATCAGCGTTGAAGCCAGATCAGCGACAGGATGGTTTTCTTTCGCAGCGGCTTGTTCAACTGCAGTGCGGGCCGCTTCCAGGGCCGAGGAAAGCAGCTTTTTGCCCTGCTGCTCTTCAAACTTAGGCAAAGCCGTGATGCCCAAAGCCGTGATGCTCAAAGACGTTGCCTGAACGGCTGCATCTGCCGCAGTGCGCGCGCCGATTTCGCTGAGAGGAGCAGAGCCGGCGCCATCGGCCACCGCGGCCACCAGGATTCCACCAGGCAAGACGTGCCAACTATGAGCATCCTGGCACGGCTGGCCACTCTGCTGATGGCTGGTTCCCTGTACCGATGCCCCTAAGACTCGCCATGGACCGATTGGCATCTTCTTGGTTTCCAAATATCAACCGTGGTTCAGACGTTGGCCCAGCCCGGAGGAGGCAGGGCAACCTGGTCGCTGACCTTGGATTTGGAAACGGCGTGCATGCTGGCGGAGAGCCACACGAACAATTCCGCAAAGTTGAGTCCTGCCAGTTTGAGAGGGGTTTTCACCGCGATGGTAGACAAGCGCTCCATGTTGGCGTTCTCCACGCCCACGGCGAAAAACGAAACGTGCTTCAGGCTTTCGTCATTTTTGATCCGCTGCGCGGCCCGAACCACAACATCCTCAGGTTCTCCCTGGGGCTCGCCATCGGTGATCATGAATACCCAGGGGCGATAATAGGCGATGCCGCTGGCCTTGTACTGTTCTTTGCGCGCCTGCACCATGTCGAGCGCCTTCTGGATCGCTTCGCCCATATAAGTCACACCCTGGGCAGTGAGGGAAGGCGGCTGAAATTGGTCGGCGGTCACAAAATCCTGCACCACGTTGACCGCGCTGTCAAAGGTTACAACGGCCACTTCAACGCGGCGCGATGCGACCGGGTCTTTTGACAGGTCGTTCTTAAATACACGCAAGCCTTCGTTGAGCGCAGCAACAGGCGGCCCTTGCATGGAACCCGAGGTATCGAGCAGAAGCACGCACGGACAACGGGGCTCAGGGTTTTCTGCAAATTCAACCGATTGCTCCAAGTTTGGCTTAGTAGACATACTTACCTCCAATAGCACGAGGGCCGCGTGCGTGGAATTTACAAAATGGGAAGTTGCACAATTATAAACGAAACGCGAATCCCGCATGACAGGCTGCTTTGAGTCAGCAGTAGCGAAAGGGAACGCTGAATGTGCGGCTACGTCTTGCTCGCCAACTCGACTGCGCGCAATAATGCCTGCGCCTTGTTCCTGCACTCCTCGAATTCGGTTTCAGGAACAGAGTCAGCCACAATGCCGGCGCCGGCTTGTACATACGCCCGCTTGCCTTCGACCAGCATGGTGCGGATGGCAATGCAGGAATCGAGGTTCCCGGCAAAATCGGCGTAGAGCACGGAGCCTCCGTAGATGCCGCGGCGCACCGGCTCCAGCTCTTCGATGATCTGCATGGCGCGCACCTTGGGAGCGCCGCTCAGAGTGCCCGCGGGGAAGCAAGCGGCGAAGGCGTCGAGCGCGTCCAGCTCCGGGCGCAGTTTGCCTTCAATGGCAGAAACTAAATGCATCACGTGCGAGTAGCGCTCCACGAACATAAGCCTGCTCACCTGCACAGAGCCATATTGGCTCACGCGCCCCAGATCGTTGCGTCCCAGGTCAACCAGCATCACGTGCTCAGCGCGCTCTTTTTCATCGGCGCATAATTTGGCCTCGAGCTTCTGGTCTTCAGCTTCATCCACTCCGCGCGGCTGCGTTCCCGCAATGGGACGGTAGCTCAGCTTGTTGCCTTCTACCTTCACCAGCATCTCGGGGGAAGAGCCCAAAACGGTCCGCTCGCCCATGCGCAGAAAGTACATATAAGGTGAAGGATTGACGGCCCGCAGTGCGCGGTACACATCGAAAGGCTCGGCCGTGAGAGTAAATTCCTGGCGGTTAGAGAGCACCACCTGGAATATGTCGCCGGCCGCGATGTATTCCTTGGCCTTCACGATGTTGTTCATGTACTCTTCGCGCGTCAGGATGGCCCTCGGCTTGGCAGACGGCGCTTTGGATTTCTTCGCTTTCTTCCGATGCCGTACGGTGATTCCGCCCGCCAACTTCTTTTCAATGGCGGCGATATCGCGTGCGGCGCGGTCGTAAGCTTGCTTCAGCGATCCCTTGCGCACGTCCGCGGCAGCGATGATGTGAATCTGGTGGCGCACATGGTCGAAGGCCAGCAAGCGGTCGAAGAACATGAAAGCAGCATCGGGAATCTCCAGGTCCGATTTGGCGAGCGAGGGGATGAGCTCGAGCTGCCGCACGGTGTCGTAGGCAAAGAATCCGACTGCGCCCGCAATAAAAGGCGGCAGGCCTGGGATAGCAGCCGGCTTGTGTTCGCGCAACAGCTCGCGCAGGACCTGGAACATGCTCCCCTGCCGCCGCTCGATTTTTTTGCCACGCTCGATTTCAATCCCTTGGGGCCCGGTGCGCAACACCATATAAGGATGCGCACCCAGGAACGTATAACGTCCGACCTTTTCTCCGCCTTCGACCGACTCCAGCAAAAAGGCGTTGGGCTCGTTGGCGGCAAAGCTCAGGAACGCTGAAACCGGAGTCAATAGATCGGCATGCACCGATTTCACCACTGGAACCAGCGTGGCTTCTTTGGCCAGACGTTGAAACTGTTGGTAATCAGGGGTCAGCATGCGAGTGTTTCGATTATAAACAGGGTCGGTTCACCACGGAGACACGGAGGGGGCGGAGGCGTGTCATTGCCCACACACCGCTGATTTCATGACACAAAAACGCCGCTCTTGGTTTTTCTCTAAGACCATTGTTTTCAATACCATAGATTTAGGCCGCTGACCTGCATTTTCTCCTAACGCAAGCGCGATTCAGGAGAAAACGGCGATGAGAGTGAGCGGCAAAATTCAAAAGTTTCAGATAGCGATAGATGGAAATCGGCTTCGGCTTCTTAAAGATCATTGGCTGCCGGTAGCGGCCTTCGTGGCGCTGAGCCTCCCCCTGACTCTGGTTCAGACCGCGCCGACGGTGAATCCGAATGTAACGATGAATACAGCAAGTTCCGCTGCAGTTTCAATCTCTGCGGTTCCTGCGATTCCCATCCCACAACCGGCGCCGGTAAGCAAGCCGGCGCCCCTGCCGCAAGCAGCAGCAAAAAAAGTGGAGCACCGGAACCCTCAGCGCATTTTGATCAGCATTCCCGACCGCAAGCTGGCGTTGCTTGAAGACGGCAAGGTGCAAAAGATTTATCCGGTTGCGGTGGG
>WNFE01002471.1_pt1 | contig 13648 bp, 15 predicted proteins | sample 5400451 | NCBI WGS metagenome assembly WNFE01 (sample SAMN13153344, study PRJNA577476) | soil metagenome | isolation source: 200 cm saprolite under Douglas fir tree site 2 hole 2 | place: USA:California | collected 2015-04-18 | reverse complement strand
CGCGACCGCCTGCGCGGGAAGTCCCGCCGTCTCACCGGCCTCGTAGAGGTTCGACGTGATCGGGTCGCACTCGCCGCGCGACGGCGCGGAGCCGCAGCAGGCGCTGCCGCCACTCGTGACCCGGAGCGCGGCCTGCCCGTACTTCGCTTTCACGATGTCCTTGAGGTCCTTGTCAGCCATCTGGGCCCTCCCCGTCCAGCGCTCTCGTCGGATCATATATCGATATTTCGAGAGATGTCAAATTATAAACGCCACCGGGCGGAACCCGCTATCCACGGCTATCCACAACGCAGAACCCCTCGGAAAATAAGCCGTCTCAGGGGGTGGTCGGGGATAACTTCAGGCGGCGAGCAGGCGGATCAGGAACCACGCGGCCCCGGCCACGATGGCCGAAGCGGGCATCGTCAGGATCCACGCCCAGACGATGCGCCCGGCGACCCCCCAGCGCACGGCGGAGAACCGCTGGATCGCGCCGACCCCCAAGATCGCGCCGGTGATCGTGTGCGTGGTGCTCACCGGAATCCCGCCGAGCGCGGTGCCGATCAGCGTGATCGCCCCGGCGGTCTCGGCACAGAAGCCGCCGAAGGGGCGGAGCTTGGTGATGCGCATGCCCATGGTCTTGACGATCCGCCAGCCGCCGAACATGGTGCCGAGCCCAAGCGCAGCGCCAGCCGCGAGGATCACCCAGAACGGGACGTAGAACTCCGGCCCGAGGTGGCCCGTCGAGAAGAGGAGCACTGCGATGATTCCCATCGTCTTCTGGGCGTCGTTGGTGCCATGGCCGACGCTGTAGGCGGCGGCCGACAGGAGCTGGCCCCGGCGGAAGATCCGGTCCACGCGTCCCGGCGTCTCCTTCCGGAACGTGAGGAGCGTGAGCGTCATCATCGCGAAGCCCACGGCGAGGCCGATCAGCGGCGCCAGCACCATGAAGACGCCGATCTTGACGAGCCCGCCCACGACCAGCGCGCCCACTCCCGCCTTGACCACGCCGGCGCCGGCGAAGCCACCGATGAGCGCGTGGGAGGAGCTGCTCGGGAGCCCCCAGTACCACGTGATGATGTTCCAGACGATGGCCCCCAGGAGCCCGGCGAGGATCACCCACTGGTCGACGACGCTCGTCTCCACCACGCCCTTGCCGACAGTCGTCGCGACGTGGACGCCGAAGCCGAACGCCGCGACGAAGTTGAAGAACGCCGCCCACACGACGGCCTGGAGCGGCGTCAACACGCGGGTCGAGACGACCGTGGCGATCGAGTTGGCGGCGTCGTGGAAACCGTTGATGAAGTCGAAGACGAGCGCGACGAAGACGATGAAGACGACGGGGGTCAACACGGAAGGTCGAGCGGTCAGCTCACGCCATCTTGAGGATGATCCCCTCGATGACGTTCGCGACGTCCTCGCAGCGGTCGGTGACGGCCTCCATCGTCTCGTAGATCTCCTTCCACTTGATCACCTCGATGGGGTCGCTCTCCTCCTCGAACATCGCGGCGAGGGTCTCGCGCAGCAGGGTGTCGGCGCGGTTCTCGAGCCGGTTCACCTCCACCGCGTACTCGTGGAAGCCCGGGTCCATCGTGCGCAGGCACCGGATGCAGCGGTCCATCGCCGCGACCTGCGCCACGATCACCTCGGCCATCGCCCGGCACGCCGAGGTCGGCTCTTTGATCCGATAGATGACGAGGCGCTCGGCGGCGGCCTCGAGGAAGTCGAGCACGTCGTCGAGGCGGGTCGCGAGGTCGTGGATGTCCTCGCGGTCGATCGGCGTGATGAAGGTCGTGTTGAGCCGCCGGACGATCTCGTGGGTGATCTGGTCGCCCGCGTGTTCGACTTCCTTGATGGCGTAGGCCTTGGCCCGGGCGTCGGCGAAGGTGTGGATCAGCTCGTGAAGGAGGCCGGTGGCCCGGATGATGTTCTGGGACTGCTGCTCGAAGTGATCGAAGAACCGGACTTCCCTCGGGATCAGGTTGGCCAGGCTGAACATGAAATTATTGCAAAGTGTATCATGCCTTCCGCCGCGCCCCGAGAATCGTCGCCCGAGCCGCAGCGACAGCCACCTGGAGGGCGGCCGCAACCGGCGCCACATGCTGGCCCAAGATCCTCACGGTGACGCCACGTCCGGAAGGCAGCTCGCTTGAACCGGCCAGGATCTCTCCCTGCCCCTGCAGGAGGGCATGAAGGCGGTCGCTGAACTCCCGCGTCGGAACCTTCCCGGTCAAGAGATGGAGGGTCCCCAGGACATCAAACCCGCCGAGGAGCCCCGGCCGCTTGGGGGTGACGGTGGCGGGAGTCAGATGCATGATGTCGAGGAACTCCAGGACGCCGTCTTCGCCCTCCGCCGTGATGCGCGAGGAGTAAAGATCGTACGCGTGGGATTCACCCATCGCTACCCGGCCGGGGCTCAGAATCCCCCCGAACACCAACGTCGCCGTCGGATGGGCCACCAGGGTCACCTCCTCCAGGAACCGGGCGCTCCGAAAGGGAATGACTGGTCCAGGGAGGTATTCGACGTATGTCCCCGCCCGAGCCCAAATCCTCAGGAGATGAGAGGCGGGAGATGCCGGCGACCGGTAGATCTTCGTCGCAGCGGGCGTGGTCAGGTGAACTTGCGCGCCGTCCCTGGCTACGATCTCGGTCTGGAGCCGGTCCCCCTGAACGATCCCACCGGCAATGGAGACGACGTAAACCCAGGCCATTCCCGGGAGGTCCGCGTTCGGGTAAAGAACCCTCTGGACCTGCAGCGGCGCTTGCTGAAACCGATCCACGAGCTGGGTCAGGCCGTCTCGGAACGCGAATTCCAGCCTGAGGCGACCTTCCATGTCTCGCCGGTCGCTACTGCCGACCCTTCGGCGTCACCTCTTCGAAAAGGACCTCGCGTTTGATGAGGGCCACGACCTCTTCGATCCCGGCGTGCGTCATGCAGTTCGTGAACACGAACGGCTTCGTCCCCCGCATCGTCCGCGAATCCCTCGCCATGACCTCCAGACTGGCTCCCACATGGGGGGCGAGGTCCACCTTGTTGATCACGAGCAGATCGGATTGCGTGATGCCCGGACCGTTCTTCCGGGGGATCTTTTCTCCGGCCGCCACGTCGATGACGTAGATGAAGTAGTCCACGAGAGCCGGACTGAAGGTGAGGGTCAGATTATCCCCTCCGCTTTCCAAAAAGAGGAGGTCCGAGTCCGGGAAGCGTGCCTCCATCTCCTCGAGGAAGGCGAGATTCATCGTCGGGTCTTCGCGGACGGCCGTGTGGGGACAGGCCCCGGTCTCCACCCCCTGAACCCGCTCCGGTTCCAGGATCCCGGCGAGGGTTCGCTTCACGTGCAGCGCATCCTCCACGGTCACGATGTCATTGGTCACGATGATGATCTTGCATCCGTCGGCGATCAACGGGGGCACGACGCTCTCGATGAGGGCCGTTTTCCCGGATCCGACCGGGCCGCCGACTCCTACGCGCGCAATCCGTTTCGCCATCGCCGTTCTCCTCAACTGATGAACAACCGCACACGGGCGCGCTCATGCACCGCCCCCATGATGTCGATGAGGGGGGCGAAGGCGCGCATCTCCTGGAGACCTTTGTCGATGTTCTCCTGCACCACCCGGATCATGAGGGGCCGGAGCTGGGCCAGAATGAGTTGGGCCTCTTCGTGGTCGAGCCGGACGAGGCGCATGGCGGCCCCCAGGATGCTCGTGGCGAAGGTGTAGAGCTCCATCAGCATGGCCTGCCTCCGCGCGATGCCGAGGGTGGCCGCCACCGCCCCGAGGGCTGCAGCCGAATTCCCTGGGCAGGCGCCTGCATCCACGGCGCCCCAGTAGTCCTTCAGGAGGCTATCGGGGCTGAGCTTCAGAGCGGTGGTCAGCATACGCTTGCCAACCCTCCGTGAGGATTCCCGGGCCTCCCGGATCAGCTTCATGGCGAAGAGGCGGCGGTCGATCTCGATGAGCCGCCCGAGGTCCCGTCCCTCGGTGGCACGATGCGCGTGGGAGAGGGCCACGCCGTCGGCGGGGCCCAGGACATTTTCCAGGTAGTCCCGGACAAGCGCCTCGACTCCCGTTTTCGAGACTAACCCTGCCTGGACAAAGGCCTCTAACCCGTGGGACAGGGTATACCGGCCCGTGGGAAAGAAAGTATCGGACAACTGTAGGGCATTGAGCAACGCTAGATCGACGGCACAGGCCGACGGCGCCACGGGGGTTCGGCCTCAGGGGTGATGCTCATGGGGGTCAGGGTGTTCGTGCGGGATCACCCTCGAGACGACCCCGACGCTCCCCTGTTCAAATCGATACTCGATCCCCTGGAGGTTGTAGGTCTTCAAGACCGTTGCCATCACCTTCGTATCCACGGAGACCGGCACATACACCGACATTCCCTCGATTCTAACGGGCCAGTGCTGGTTGCCCAGGACATGACCGAGCTGAACGGCGACCCGGAGGAGCTCAGCGGGAGAGGCGGTGGGCTTTACGGTGATGATCAGCATCTCCTCCGGCTTGAGCCGGGCCACGATTATCCTTCGCTCCGACTCGTTCAGAGACAGCACATCCCCATTTCGCACGATGGTGCCCCGCCCGAGGCTTATCCCGAGCGGGGTGCCCTTGTCGGTGACGGTCCGGAGCCGACCCTTCTGTGCCTCCGCCGGCGTGAGCTCTACCGTTTCCGCACGCCCCCCCGTCTGCCACCGCTGGTACAGATCGCCGAGGCGCGCGTCCTCGCCAACATTGCCCAGGATCTTCTCGACAACGATCATCCGCCATCCCCGCGACGGCACACCGGGCGGCCGTGCCTTCTAAAAGAGGAAATACCGCTGGGCCATGGGCAACACGCGGGCGGGCTCGCAGGTGAGTAGCTGGCCATCCGCGCGGACCTCGTAGGTCTCAGGGTCCACCTCGACCTTGGGGAGGGCCGTGTTGTGGATCATGTCCTTCTTGCCCAGCGTACGGCAGTTTCGCACGGGGATCACCTGCTTCTGCAGGCCAAGCTTCTTGTGGATTCCGGCCTGGTAGGCCGCCTGTGAGACGAAGGAGATGGAGACCGACTGCTTGGCGCGGCCCAATCCCCCCCACATATACCGGCTGATGATCGGCTGCGGGGTCGGGATCGTGGAGCCGGGATCGCCCATGGCGGTGGAGGCGATGAACCCTCCCTTGATGACCATCTCGGGCTTCACCCCGAAGAACTTCGGCTTCCAGAGGACGATGTCGGCCACCTTGCCCACCTCAAGGGAGCCGATGTGCTCCGAGATCCCGTGGGCGATGGCCACGTTGACCGTGTACTTGGCGATGTACCGCTTCACGCGGACGTTATCGTTGTCCCCCCGCTCCTCGGGGAACCGGCCCCGCTGCCGCTTCATCTTGTCGGCGGTCTGCCAGGTTCGGATGATGGTCTCGCCGACGCGGCCCATCGCCTGCGAATCCGACCCCATCATGCTCACGGCGCCCATGTCGTGGAGAATATCCTCCGCGGCGATGGTCTCTGCGCGGATCCGGGCCTCGGCCTGGGCGATATCCTCGGGGATTCGCGGATCCAGGTGGTGACACACCATCAGCATATCGAGGTGCTCTTCCACGGTATTGATGGTGTACGGCATCGTCGGGTTGGTCGAGGAGGTGAGGACATGGGGATACGAGACGATCTTGATGATATCGGGGGCATGGCCGCCGCCCGCTCCCTCCACATGGTAGGCGTGGATCGTCCGTCCGCCGATGGCGGCGATGGTGTCTTCGACGAAACCGGTCTCGTTCAGCGTGTCGGTGTGGATCGTCACCTGGACGTCATACTCGTCGGCGACCTTCAGACAGCAGTCGATGGCGGCGGGGGTGGTGCCCCAGTCCTCATGCAGCTTGAACCCCATGGCGCCGGCCTCGGCCTGCTCCCGCAGCGATTGAGGAAGGGAGGAGTTCCCCTTGCCCTGGAACCCAAAGTTCATCGGGTACTCTTCCGCGGCTTCCAGCATCCGATGGATGTTCCACGCCCCTGGCGTGCACGTGGTGGCGTTGGTACCGGTCGCCGGGCCGGTCCCGCCCCCGATCATCGTGGTGATGCCGGAGCCGAAGGCCTCGGTGACCTGCTGAGGGCAGATGTAGTGGACGTGGGAATCGATGCCTCCCGCCGTGGCGATGAGCCCCTCGCCTGCCAGGGCCTCGGTCGAGGCGCCGACCACCATGGTGGGAGAGACCCCGTCCATGATGTTCGGGTTGCCGGCCTTGCCGATCCCGACGATCTTTCCATCTCGGATCCCGATATCTGCCTTGACAATCCCCCAGTGATCCACGATGAGGGCATTCGTGATCACCAGGTCAAGGGCTCCCTTCTCGCGCGTGGCATCGGGGGCCTGGCCCAGCCCATCCCGTAGCACCTTCCCCGGTCCGTAGCGGGTCTCGTCGCCGTAGACGGCATAGTCCTTCTCCACCTCGATGATCAGGTCGGTATCGGCGAGCCGGACCCGATCCCCCGTCGTGGGTCCGAACATCGTGATGTAGGTCTTCCGGTCAATGATGAGGCTCATTCCGTCGCTCCCTTGAACTGGCGAGCCCTCGCTTGCTCCATCGCCTTCTTCCGAACCTCAGGCGAGGTGAGGTCGCCATCGGTGAGGTTGTTGAGCCCGTGGACGATCCGCCTTCCGGTCATCTCCACCAGCGTGACCTTCCGCTCGTCACCAGGCTCAAAGCGCATCGAGGTGCCGGACGGGATATTCAGGCGCATGCCGAAGGCCTTTTCCCGGTCGAACTTGAGGGCCTTGTTCACCTCGAAAAAATGATAGTGGGCGCCGATCTGGACCGGGCGGTCGCCGGTGTTGGCGACGACGATCTCGCAAGTCCGACGTCCCCGGTTCGCGACGATGTCGGAGCTTCCGCTGAGAATCTCCCCAGGTTTCATGACCTCCTCCTTAGCGGATGGGGGTATGGACGGTGACCAGCTTGGTTCCGTCCGGGAACGTGGCCTCGACCTGGACCTCGTCGATCATCTCAGCTACGCCGTCCATCACGTCGTCTTTCGTGAGGATCTTGGTCCCGGCCTGCATGAGCTCGGGCACCGACCTCCCGTCCCGGGCCCCCTCCATGATCTCCGCCGCAATGATCGCCACCGCCTCGGGGTAGTTGAGCTTCAGGCCCCTCGCACGTCGGCGCCGGGCGACCTCCGCCGCGGTAAAGATCATCAGCTTTTCCTGCTCTCTTGACGTCAGGTGCATGGCCAACTCCCCCTTGTCTTTCGGTCGCGGCCCCGCGACGGGAGGCGTCACACGCTCAGGAAGGCGCTGACCTCATCGATCCGGAACGCGCCGCGATCGCCCTCCAGGGCCATCACGCCTTTCTCCATGACGTAAAACCGGTCGCAGATCGACCGCGCGAACTCGAGGTACTGCTCGACCAGCAGGATCGACCGGTTGCCCTCCCGCTTGATCCGCCGCAGCACGTCGGCGATCTCGTCGACGATGGACGGCTGGATGCCCTCGGTCGGCTCGTCGAGCAGGAGGAGCGCCGGGTCGGCGATCAGCGCCCGCGCGATGGCGAGCTGCTGCTGCTGGCCGCCGGAGAGGTCCCCGCCGCGCTTGCCGAGCATCTCGCGGAGCCCAGGAAAGAGCGAGAGGACGTAGTCCAGCCGCGCCGGCGCCGGGCGCTTCTGCCGGGCGCCGAGCACGAGGTTCTCGTGGACGGTCAGCGAGGGGAAGATGTCGCGTCCCTGCGGGACGTAGCCGATGCCGAGCCGGGCGCGCTCGTAGGGCGGCCGACGGGTAATGTCCCGGCCGCGGAACTCGATCGCTCCCGCGCGCGGCGCCAGGAGGCCCACGATCGTCTTGAGAAGCGTCGTCTTCCCGACGCCGTTGCGCCCCATGACGCACACCACCTGGCCGTCGCCGACCGACAGGCCGACGTGCGACAGGATCCGGCTCTCGCCGTAGTAGACGTCGATCCCGTTCACGGCGAGCATCAGGCGGTCCCCCTGACCTTCCCGCGCCCGAGGTACGCCTTGATCACACGCTCGTCGGCCTGCACGCGGTCGAGCGAGCCCTCCGAGAGCACGGTGCCCTCGTGCAGCACCGTCACGCGGTGGCCCCGTCGCGCGATCTGCCGGACGAACTCCATGTCGTGCTCGATGAGCATGACGGCGCAGGTCGAGCGCTCCACGATCGCCTCGATGAGCGCGCCGGTGCGCTCCTTCTCCGGCCGCGTCATCCCCGCCGCCGGCTCGTCGAGCAAGAGGAGCCTCGGCTCCTGGACGAGCAGCATCGCGATCTCGAGCCACTGCTGCTCGCCGTGCGAGAGCGTGCCCGCCAGGTCGCCGGCGCGCTCGCGCAGTCCGACCTGGTCGAGCACCGCGACGATCGCGTCGTGCGCGTGGAAGCCCCGGCCGGCGCCGAGCGTGGAGGTGAAGCGCTTCCGACCCGCCGACAGGAGCATGTTCTCGAAGACCGTGTGCCCCGGGAAGACCGACGGCGTCTGGAACTTGCGAATGACGCCGGCGTTGACGATCCGGTGCGGGCTCATCCCGAGGACGTTGACGGTGTCCCTGAACAGGGCCCGGCCGGCCGACGGCGTCACGTGGCCCGTGAGGGCGTCGAACAGCGTCGTCTTGCCCGCGCCGTTCGGCCCGATCAGCAACCGCACCCGCTCGTCGCGCTCGACGATGAGGTTGAGGTTCCGGAGCGCGAGGAACCCGTCGAAGGACACCGTCAGGTTCTCGACGTAGAGCAGCGTGTCCATGGCTCAGACCGTGTGGCGGTTGACACCCGACGCGGGTATCGCCGCGGGGGCGACGGCACGGCGCCGCCGCGCCAGGAACGTCTTCGCCCGGGCGGCGAGCCCGACCAGCCCCTCAGGAAAGAGCATGATGACGGCCACGAAGAGGCCGCCGAGGATGATCGGCCAGAGCGTCGGGTAGGTCGCGGTCAGCACGCTCCGGAGCCAGTTGACGGAGATGGCCCCGACCAAGGCGCCCCAGAGCGTGCCGCGGCCGCCGAACGCGACCCAGATCACGATCTCGAGCGAGGGCAGCACGCCAACCTGGCTCGGGGTGATGATCCCCACTTGCGGCGCGTAGAGGAGCCCGGCGAGCCCGGCGAGCGCCGCCGAGACGGCGAACACGAAGATCTTGAACCCGGCCGTGTTGTAGCCGAGGAACTCCAGGCGCCGCTCGTTGTCGCGGATCGCCTCGAGCACGAGCCCGGTCTTCGAGCGCACGATCGCCCGCGACGCCAGCAGCGCGCCCACGAGGAGCGCCGCGGTGACGATGTAGAGGGCTCGCAGCGTTCCCGGGCTCGAGAGCGAGACGCCCAGGATGGACTTGAAGTCGGTCAGACCGTTGGTCCCGCCGAGCTTCATCTCGTTGCGGTTCAGCATGAGCCACACCGCGAAGGCGATCGCCTGCGTGAGGATCGCAAAGTAGGTGCCGCGCAGCCGGCGACGGAAGGTCAGGAACCCGATGACGGTCGCCAGGAGCGCCGGGAGGAAGAGCGACGACGCGAGCGCCACGACCACGGACGTGTACGGCTTCCAGAAGAGCGGGAGCTGGTAGACCTGGTTCCAGATCATGAAGTCGGGCACGCGCTCGCCGTACACGCCCTTGCCTGACGACTCGAGCAGCATGTGCATGCCGATCGAGTACGCCCCGATCCCGAAGAAGATCGCCTGGCCGAGCGAGAGGATGCCCGTGTAGCCCCAGATGAGGTCCATGCCGAGCGCCAGGATCGCGAGCGCGAGGTATTTGCCGAAGAGGTTCAGATAGTAGTCCGAGACGAGGCCGAGCGCGTTCGTCAGGGGCAATCCCACGACGAACACGGCGCCGAAGAGCCCAACCCAGAGGAGCTGGGGATCCCACTTCCGCGCGGGCGCCGGCGCCACCGTCACGCCGTCACCGTCGCTGCGCGCCCCCGCTGAGGGAAGAGCCCGGTGGGGCGCCACTGGAGGAACCAGATCACGATCAGGAGCACCGCCACCTTCGCGTACACCGCCGCCGCCGTGCCGCCGATCGCCGGCTCGATGAGCTTGTTCGAGAGACCGATGCAGAACGAGGCCACGACCATGCCGACCAGCTTGCCGACGCCACCGAGGACGACGACCATGAACGAGTCGACGATGTAGGTCTTGCCCACCTCCGGGTCCACGGTGCCGATCAGCGCGAGCGCGCAGCCGGCCACGCCGGCCAGCGCGGTGCCGAGCGCGAACGTCACCGCGTCCACCTTCCGGGTCGAGACGCCGAGGCACGCGGCCATCGCGCGGTTCTGCATCACCGCACGGACTTTTAATCCCGCGTACGAACGGTAGAGGAGGACCCAGAGCGCGCCCAGCGCGGCGAGCGCCAGCCCGACGATGAAGATCCGGCTCCACGGGAAGATGAGCCCGGCAAGCACCTCCACGCCACCCCGGAACCACGTCGGCGAGTTGACGCTGGTCTGGTCGCCAAAGTAGAGACGGGCGGCCTGCTGCAGGATCATCCCGACGCCCCAGGTGACGATCAGCGTCTCGAGCGGCTGGCCGTAGAGAAAGCGGATGACGCCGAGCTCGAGGACCAACCCCACGAGCCCGGCGACCAGGAACGCGAGCGGCAGCGCGACGAAGAAGTAGTAGTCCTGCGAGGCCGCGAACCGCGCCTGGAAAATCTCCTGCACGACGTAGGCCGTGTAGGAGCCGATCATGAGCATCTCGCCGTGGGCCATGTTGATGATGCCCATCAGGCCGAAGGTGACCGCCAGCCCGAGGCTCATGATCAGCAGCACGGCCGCCAGGCTGATGCCGTTGAACAGATACCCGACGACGTTGCGCTGGACCACGAACCGGTCGATGTCCTGAAGCGCCGTCCGCGCCGCCGCCTTCACCGCCGGGTCGGCCTCCTCGGCGAGCAGCGCTTGGAGCTGGGGTACCGCTGCTTCCGAGCCGCGCCGCCCGAGGTGCTTGACGGCGCCGAGCCGGTCCGCGGGGTCGGGCGACCGGAGCCGGAGCTTGGCGAGCGCGTCCTCCATGGCGGCCCTGACGTCGCGATGCGTCTCGCCTTCGACAGCCCGTACGAGTACCGGGATCGCCGAGGCATCGCCGGAGGTCCCGAGCTTGAAGGCCGCTGACTGCCGCTTGGCGGGATCCTTGCCGAACACCTCGAAGCGCTCGAGGATGCGCTGCACGAGGCCGAAGTGCGCCTCTTCGAGCGCGACGGCCTCCTGGCCCGACTCGAGCTGCGCCGGCTGTTGCGCTGCGTCCAGGACAGGGCGCCCCGCGACGTCGGTCAGGCCGCCGTCGTCGCCGAGGAGCACCAGCCGCCCTTTCCACGAGTACAGCGCCCCGTCCTTGAGCGCCCGCAGCAGACGTTCCACCGCCGGATCACTCGACCCGGCGAGCTCGCCGAGGGTGGCCTTCTGAGTCGCCGGCGCGGCGAGCCGTCGCGCCACGGCCTCCAGGTCGAGGGCGCCGGGCTCGGCGGCCGCGCGGCCGCCGGGCCCGGTGACCACCCACACCGCCACGATGGCGGCGACGAGCACCCGCACTACGACTTGTCCGACAGCCACACTCGCTTGCCGCCGACCACGTCGTACGAGCCCTTGCCGTCGCCGCTCCAGTCGCAGTCGCGACCGGCATACGTCACGCTGCTCCACGGCGCGGGTCGGACCCACGACTTCGTCTTCCAGACGATGTCGAACTGGCCGTCCTCGCGGATCTTGCCGATGTAGACGGGCTTCCACGTGTGGTGGTTCTTCTCGTCCACTTTGTAGGGGCCGACCGGGCTCGGGATCTGGAGCCCCTCGAGGGCCTTGAGCACCTTGTCGACCTCGGTGGACTCCGCCTTCTGGACCGCCTTCGCCCAGAGGTGCACGTGGATGTAGGCGTGCATCATCGGGTCGTCCGTGACGGCCTGCTTGTCCGGGATGTTGTGTGCCTTGGCCCACTCCTTGTACGCCTTCACCCACTTGAGGTTCTCGGGCGTCTTGAGCGACATGAAGTAGTTCCAGGACGCGAGGTGGCCGACGAGCGGCTTGACGTCGAGGGTCTGGAGCTCCACCTCGGCGAAGCTGTACGACATGGTGGGCGTCTTGTCGGCGGTCACGCCCTGGTTGGCGAGCTCCTTGAAGAACGGCACGTTGCTGTCGCCATTGATCGTGTTGATCACGGCCGCGTCGCCGGCGGCGCTGAAGCTCTTGATCTTGCCGACGATCGTCTGGTAGTCCTGGTGGTGGAACGGCGTGTACTCCTCCGCGATGGCCGACTCGGGGACCTTCTTCACCTTCGTGAGGTAGAGCCGCAGGATCTTGTTCGTCGTCCGCGGATACACGTAGTCGGAGCCGAGCAGGTAGAACTTCTTCTTGCCGCCGCCCTCCGGGGACATCAGATAGTCCACGCCGGGCGTGGCCTGCTGGTTGATCGTGGCGCCGGTGTAGATCACGTTCTTCGAGCACTCCTCGCCCTCGTACTGCACCGGGTAGAAGAGGAGACCGTTGTTCTTTTCGAAGACCGGCAGCACCGACTTGCGGCTGACCGATGTCCAGCACCCGAAGACCGTCGCCACCTTGTCCTGGAGCAGGAGCTTCTTGGACTTCTCCGCGAAGAGGTCCCAGTTCGAGGCCGGATCCTCGACGACGGGCTCCACCTTGCGCCCGAGCACGCCGCCCGCCTTGTTGATCTCGCCAATGGCCATCAGGACGACTTCCTTGATCGGCGCCTCGCTGATGGCCATCGTGCCGCTGAGCGAATGCAGGATCCCGACCTTGATCGGCTCTCGCCCTTGCGCAGTCAGGATCTTCGGGAAGCCGATCCCAGCGGCGAGGCCGGTCCCGGCGACGAGCGAGCCTCTGAGGAACTCACGACGTGACCAAGCGGACATGATGTCTCCTTTCGTGTTTGCCGGCGCCCTTTTCATGCCGCCGGGCAGGGCTATGAGACCTGTATCCGTCTGCGCGGCGCCCCTGCCGCGCTCACGAGGGACGTCGTTGTCCACTCGACCGGGGCTTGGTAGCAAGGCCTGTACCGAAGCCGGCGTCAGAAAATTCGGGGAGTTAGCTCGACGGGTTCTGAACGGTCTGCCTATTCCGCAGGCACATCGCGCGTGACTGACTCCGACACGAGCAACGCCTTGGCGATCTCCACCATCGGCTTGCGGCTGTCCATCGCCGCACGACGCAGCCGGCGGAATGCGTCCTCTTCGGTGAGCCCGAAGCGCGCCATGAGCGAGCCCTTCGCGCGCTCGATGACCTTCCGCCCTTCGAGCGTCTGCCTCAGCTGGCGGGCCTCCTTGAACCGCGCGATGGCGACGTCGAGCGCAGGTGCGAGCTCTGCCGGGCGCAGGGGCTTCAGCAGGTAGGCCATCACGCCCGCCTCCCGCGCGCGCTCGACGAAGTCGTCGCCGGTGTGGCTCGTGAAGAGCACAACCGGACAGTCGGTCGTCGCGCTGACGTGCGCGGCCGCCTCGATGCCGTCGCCGTCGGGCAGGCCCACGGCGAAGATCGCCACGTCGGGGATCGCGCGCTTGATCAGCGCGTCCGCGTCGGCACACCGCGACGCCTCGCCGGCGACCTCGCCGCCGGCGGCCGAGATCGCGCCGCGAAGCGCAGCGCGGGAGGGTTCGTGGTCGTCGAGAATCGCCACGCGCCACCGCGGACCTCGAGCCATACCCGCTGCCTCTGGCAAGGGCGATGCCAGAGGTGTGCCAGGAGCAAGATCAGCAACTTAGCCGAAG
>WNFE01002468.1_pt1 | contig 13652 bp, 11 predicted proteins | sample 5400451 | NCBI WGS metagenome assembly WNFE01 (sample SAMN13153344, study PRJNA577476) | soil metagenome | isolation source: 200 cm saprolite under Douglas fir tree site 2 hole 2 | place: USA:California | collected 2015-04-18 | reverse complement strand
GGCATCCCGCACATCGGCATTGTTGTGGACCAGAAGTCGCCCGAAAGCGGGCGCTACATGATCGTGCACAACATCGGCGACGGGCCGCAGATGGAAGACGTAATTTTTGAATGGAAGATCACCGGGCACTATCGTTACTACGGCCCACCGGAGAAATGATTTTCACCGCGGAGACGCGGAGAAATTCAAAGCCAAAACTTAACCACAAAGGTCACAAAGGCGGACGAAAGAACACGAAGGCAATCCGCAATTGAGTAAATGGCTTACGAAGCAGCGCGCCTTTCTCCGTGTCTCTGTGCCTCCGTGGTGAAATACTCAGTTGCTTTTCTCCGCGCCTCCGCGGTTTTTCCGTAATCGCTTCAGTCAATTGAGAACGTCATGTGAACCACGGCAGTGATGTCTTTTTCCAGTGAAGATGTATCGTTGACCCCGTAACCGGTAACTTCGCTCGAATCGGGCGGAGTGATTTGCAGCACGCCCATCTCGGCGGTGCGCAGTCCCCCGACCTGATTGCCGGTGCTTGAGGCAATCTGCTGGGCGCGCGCCTTAGCATCGAGAGCGGCCTGGCCGAGCATCTCGATCTTCAAGTCGCCCAGCTTGGTGTAGATATACTCCGGCGGAAAGGACTCGAGCAGCAGGCCCTGGTTCATCAGCTCGGTGACCTCGCGAGAGATCTTGGTGATCTTATCCACGTCGGGCGAGCGGACCTCCAACTCCTGGTGCAGGCTGTAGCCGGCAATATCGCCGGCAAGCTCGCCGCCCTCTCCATCTTCGCTGGATCCTTGCCTGCCTGTTTTGCGCACGGTCTTGGTGGTAATGGAGCTGATGATGATCTGGTCTTCGGGAACGCCCTTGGCAATCAGGTAGGCTTTGACCCGGGTGACGTCGCGGGAAAGAGACTGGTAGGCCTCGGCCAGCTTGCTCGCGTTTGCGGTTACGCCGGTCCGCCAGATAATCATGTCAGACTTGATGCGCCGGCGCGCTGAGCCGGTCACCACAATCGTCTGCTCGCGGTTCTTCACATGCACGAATGCCCAGGCGCCGATCGAGGCAGCCACAATGATCCCCAGCGCCAGAGCAACAGCGCCCTGCAGAAACTGCGATTTTCCGTTTTCGCTCATGGAACTGATCCCTATGATACCGATTGAATGCCGGGAAGAGACGCAAGCGATTCTAATATAAGCATGGTGAATTTATATCTTTGATACCTGGTGTCACTTCGTGCCCTTTGTGGTTAGTCGTTTGGTTTTTTGAATTTCACGCTGCTACCCTCCCGCGAAAAGTGATATCAAATCCTTGATTCCTTAGGAAGTGTGGGTCATCATGGTTCTGGCATTCCAGAATGCTGGGGTTTCGGCCTCTTTCTTTGAAAACTTCGTTTCGCCGGGATGAACGCTTCACCTCAGGAAATCCCGGTCTATTATCCAACTAGTACCTATCCAGGATTGTTTGGAGAGTTACTTAGCACAACTATCTATCCCATGTATATAACTGAATCGCAATGACTTAATAGGACTTTACTGCTTTGAGCAATGGAGGTGGGGGGTAACTGCTGCGAAGCCAGTTACACGTTTACAAGAAAATCAACAGCTCCAGTTGAAACCCAGTATCAGCGAATCGCAGACAAAGGCAAGACGCACAATTATTCGCCTTTTATTCGCTTCCGGCGTTAAAATAATTCCCGCGTGTCTGCCCCTGCTCCATCCCGCAAGCCTTCCGGCGACGAGCTGGTGAACTGGCTCTTTCTTGACCTGAATTCCTATTTCGCTTCGGTCGAGCAGCAGTTGCGGCCGGAGCTGCGCGGCAAGCCAATCGCCGTGGTTCCCGTCATGGTGGATACCACCTGCTGCATCGCCGCCAGTTACGAAGCCAAAGCCTACGGAATTCGTACCGGTACCATCGTGGGCGAAGCCAAACGCATGTGTCCTGAGTTGATCCTGGTGGAGGGGCGGCAAGACCTTTATGTTGAATTTCATCACCGTATAGTGGACGTGGTACACAACTGCGTGCCCGTGACAGCGGTCGCATCCATTGATGAGATGGCGTGCTGCTTGATGGGCCGTGAGCGCCAACTGCAGAATGCGCTGCAACTCGGAACCGAGATCAAACAGAAGATTCGCTCACAGGTGGGTCAAGAGCTGCGCTGCTCGGTCGGGCTTGCGCCCAACAGGTTTTTGGCCAAGGTCGCATCCGACATGCAGAAACCCGATGGATTGGTCGCGCTCTGTGCTTCACAGCTTCCGCAAGCTTTGTTCAAGCTGAAGCCCTCGGATCTTCCTGGAATCGGCCGCCAGACAAACCAGAGGCTGGAGCGCAAGGGAATTTTTACCATGCAGCAGATCTGTGCTCTCTCCCGTACGCAGATGTACGACCTGTGGGGCAGCGTATGGGGTGAGCGCCTGTGGCACCTGCTGCGCGGAGATGATTGGGACGAAGACTACGACGCGCCGCAGAAGAGCGTGAGCCATTCGCACGTACTCTCGCCGGAATTTCGCACCCTGGAGGGGGCAGAGCTGGTGATGCAGAAGCTGCTGCACAAGGCGGCGGCGCGGCTGCGCAAGCTGCAGGTGTGGGCGCGCGGTCTCTCTGTGTTTGTGACCTTTTCGCCCCGGCGCGAGAAAAAACATTGGGAGCGCCATCTCCGCCTCCAGGAGTGCCAGGACACGGTCACGCTGCTGGAAGCCTTTCGCAAGATGTGGCAGGAGTGCCCCACGACAATGGGCAACCCCATGCTGGTAGGGCTCGCCCTCTACGATCTGGTCCCCGATGCTATGCACACCGCTTCGCTCTTGCAAGACGAATCCAAGTTGGGGAGGTTGTCAGAAGCGATGGACTTCCTCAACGCCAAATATGGCAACAGTACGCTTCATTTGGGCGGCTTACAGCAAGTGCGCAGCGCGGCGCCTACGCGCATTGCATTTTCCAGTATTCCCGAATTTGAAAAGCCCGATCCCACTTTACGCCGCAAGAAAAAGCAACATTAATTGAAAATTAATAATTTAAGGATTTGCTTCCCACGGGCTGGGCTTTGGGGTATAGTTCCGAAATCCCCGTGAGCATTCTAACGAGAAACCTTTTAAATGGAGGATTCCCATGAGCGACGGCACTGGAGAGGCACCCAAAAAAGAGACGGTATTTGGCGGTCCGAACCCGGCGATGGATAACCAGGCATTTGCCAATCCGGGAACGACAGGGACGGTATACGGTGGTTCTTCACCGACGCAGGGCACGGTCTACGGTGGACCAACGCCTGGGGGAACAGTCTATGGTGGTGCAGGAACCCCGACCGCTCAGCGGATGCCGGTCGCAGGCGGGGTCTCGCCGCAGGTGCTCAATAGTGCTAACTGGTTTTTCTGGATTGCTGCGCTCTCGTTGATCGGTTCGTTTATTTCGATGACTGGTGAGAGTCGGCATTTCTTGATTGGCCTGGGCATCACCCAAGTCGTGGATGAAGTTGGCAAGCTTGCAGGCTCATCTGCAGTTGCCTTTGTCATCAACCTGTTTATTACCGGCGTCGTGGCGATGTTCGGTTTTTTCGCGCGCAAGGGCCAGAAATGGGCCTTCTTGGTGGGGATGATTCTGTACGCCCTCGACGGCGTGCTATTGCTGGTGGCCACCGATTTTCTCAGTGTTGCATTTCACGCTTTTGCGCTATTCGCTATCTTTCGTGGATTCAGGCAGCTTGATTGACAATGTGCTCATGATTTTGTCCCTCCCCCCACTGTTCCAAAAAGATACTTCCTGCGGGAAGAGCTTTGCGATATAGTTTTTGAATTCCTCAAGCCGATTCCTTAAGTCAAGAAGCTGTTTTTTTCAGGAAGGAAGGAGCCTGAATGTTTTTTCCAATTGGGCATGAACAGGCATCGGTGCGTCGTGTGCCGGTGGTCACCATTGCGCTGATCGCAATCAATATCCTCGCGTTTCTTTTTACCGACACCTCTGCCGAGCAGAAGGATGCTCAGCAATTGGCAACCCTGAGGACACATATTCGGATGCTGGCGGCCTTGGCCCCGGAGTTGAAGATGTCACCCCAGGAACAACAGGTGGTCGCGGATTTTCGGGACCACAGCCCGGGAGAGTGGAGGCAACTGCAGAACCCGAACCGCGACGTTATTGACGCTTTTGACGCCAGGATCCGGCTGATGGCGGATGATCCCACCGCATTACAAAAGGAGATGGACTCTCTCGCTACCGACTATTCGAATCTGGCTGCGTCATCGAGTGTTGAACAGTACGCTTTCATCCCCGCCCACCCAAGCCTTGTCTCCTATATCACCGCGAACTTTCTTCATGGGGGATGGCTACATTTAATCTTCAATATGTGGTTCTTGTGGCTGGCGGGGATTGTGATGGAGGACGTCTGGGGCCGCATTTTGTATCCGGTCTTCTACCTTGTCGCCGGGATGGCGGCCCTGCAGTTCCATGCTTGGGCAAATCCGGGCAGTAACGTGCCGCTGGTGGGCGCCTCGGGAGCGGTTGCCGGGCTGATGGGAGCGTTTCTGGTACGCTTCCCCAAGATGAAAATCGAGATGGTGGGGTTTGTTGCACTTCGCCCATTGCACTTCAAGGTGGCAGCCTATTGGTTATTGCCGTTCTGGCTTCTCATGGAAATCTTCTATGGCGCGTTGCTGGGAGACGCAAGCTCAACCGCGCACTGGGCGCACGTCGGCGGGTTTGTCTTCGGCGCGCTGGCCGCGGTGGCCCTTGGATACTCCGGTCTGGAACACAAAGTCACCAAGGCCGTCGACCAGAAGGTGGGGGTTACCGATCGGGAGATCGGGCAAGCCAATGAAATGATGGACCACGGCAAGCTTGAAGAGGCCCGCGCACTCCTGAACAATCTGCTGGCAAAGAAGCCCGATTCCATTGATGCGTTAGGTTTGCTGCGAGAAATTCACCGCCGCAGGAGCGAGGACTCGGGCTATCTCGACACCACGGCAAAGCTGTGCGCCGCCCAACTCAAGGAGCGGAGCTTTGAGGCTGCCTTACAGGAATATGACGATTTTCTCAATGCCGGCGGCACTAAGCTGCCCCCGCAAATCTGGCTCAGTCTTTGCCGCGGATTGGAAGAGCAGCAAAACTTTGAGCGCGCCCTGGGCGAATACGAGAAGCTGATCGCCGCCTATCCTTCCGAGAGGCAGTCTCTCATGGCGCAGCTCGGGGCCGCCGGGATCTGCCAGAAGCGATTGAATCGTCCGCAGGACGCCTTGAAATTCTATGAAGCCGCGCAGGCCTCGGCCATTCCACACCTGGATTTGGACGCGACTATCCAGTTGGGAATCAAGTCGGCCAACTCGGCCCTTTCTTCCAAGCCGCTTGCCACCAAGTCAACCTCGGCAGCGAATTAATCTGTTTCCGGACGAGTGTTACTTCTGAGATTTCGCTGCAAGCCTATAAATTAATTAAAGATGATAGGTTTTCTTGTCGTCTTCCTTATGCAGGTCTGCATTCTCTTCCAATTCCCTCAACTGCTGCACCACATTGTCAACATCGCCTGACTGAAAAAGCCGAATGCCGGCAATGCCCGCTGCTCCGCTGGCTACACACGCAGAGGCATTTTCCAAAGTTACGCCGCCGAGGGCAAGCACGGGAATGCGTACGGAAGCTGCTGGAGGACGGTTGCAGACCAGGTGCAACGTGGCCAGACCGGCAGCAGAAATTTCCTCACCTTCTTTTTCAAAGACTGGACCGAAGACCGCAAAATCAGCGCCGTGAGATTCGGCCTGCTCAATTTCCGCGAAGGTATGGCAGGAGACGGCAATGATGGGATGCTGCACTCCTGCTTTGGTAAAAATCGTGCGTACTTCGTCGGCCGAAATGTCATTGGCGGGAAGATGCACTCCGTGTGCGCCTGCCGCAATGGCAATATCCGTGCGGGAATTGATGAGCAATAGCGTTTTAGGAAAGCTTTGCAGTGTTTTGGTCAGATCGCCGGCCAATGCCTCTAATTCCCTTCCGGTCAGATCTTTTTCGCGCAATTGGATGAACTCCACGCCCGCGCGGGCCGCAGCTTGTGCCGTCGCCAGCAGGCGTTCGCGTTTCTGGGTTTCTGTTCCGGGAAACTGGGTGCGGTCGGTAATGTAATAAAGAAGCATTCACCGCTCATTGAAAATCTGCCTAGAACGATGCTACCGCAACGAGCGTGTGGCGGCGATGTCCGGGTCGTCTTCTTTTTCCTTGGGGGCTACAGGCTGCGGCTGCAAATGGTATTGCGTCAGACCGGCCCGGAGCGCTTCAAACCCTTCCTCAGGAGAATCCACAATGCGAAACAGATGCAGGTCATCTTCCGCAATGGTGCCAGAATCCACCAGGGCTTGCAGGTTGAGTATCTTGGTCCAGTACTCTCTGCCGTAAACCAGCACGACAATTTTTTTGGCGAGCTTCTGGGTTTGCGCGAGCGTCAGGATTTCAAACAGTTCATCCAGGGTGCCGAAGCCGCCGGGAAAGACCACCAACCCTTTGGCCAGGTACGCGAACCAGTACTTGCGCATGAAAAAGTAGTGAAACTCGAAATTCAACGCCGGAGAGATGTAGCGGTTGGGGAACTGCTCGTAAGGCAGCCGGATGTTGAGGCCGATGGTCTTGCCTCCGGCTTCATAGGCGCCACGATTGGCGGCTTCCATGATCCCCGGTCCGCCGCCGGAGGTGACCACAAAGCGATGGCGTCGAAAGGGGAGCTCCTGCGCCCATTTGGTCAACATGCTGGATAGTTGCCGGGCTTCTTCGTAGTAGCGGGCCATATCCACGGCGGCGCGGCAGCGCTTGAGTTGCTGCTCCAGATCCGCGGTTTTGGCGGAGGCGGTGCGCTCGAGCACAGCCAGAGCGCTGTTAGCGTCCGATTGGCTGGCAAAACGGGCAGAGCCGAAGAAGACGACTGTATCCTGGATTTTTTCCTTGCGAAAACGCGCCAGCGGTTCAAAATACTCGGCCATGATGCGCAACGCGCGGCCATCAGGGCTGTTGAGAAATTCCTTGTTTTCGTAAGCTAAAGAAGCGGGATTAAGAGTTTCAGGTTCATTCATAAGGAGTAAATTCAAAAAGACAGGATAACAAAGAGACTGGGTCAAGATACGTTATGTAAACCAATTTGCCTGGAACCGGCCAGTTCAGCGTCCGGCTTCCCGGTAGGAGACCCCTTCCTGGATTCCGATCCAGACATCCACCAGGCCGAGTCCGCTGACTGCGCCGCGCACGAAATCATTCACCGCGAACTCCCGCAGAGATAAATTGTGGAGCAGTATAGTATTTTCCGTCCAATACTTGGTCCAGGGCAGAATGACCAGCATGATGCCTATGAGTGCGCACACCAGGACAAAAACCGCAAGAAAGATACGATTGAGCCAGACTTCCACACGCGACGGAGCAGGCGGGCCGGCATTTTCGGCCGGCTGCGGGTTGGGAGCTTCCGAAGTTACATTTGTGATCGTTGAACTCAAAGGTCTGTTACCGTAAGCCGGAGATGAAGGATCTTGTGATTCTTGCCGGAATTTTGCCGTAGAACGCATCCACTAACCGATGATTTTATTATTCTACGACTTAAGGGCTTTAATGCGCTCGGCAACGTCACGATAGTCAATGTTATTGCTATACACTTCGTTGAAATTTTGCAAGGCAGCCCTTTTGTTGCCGGCAGCCTCGTAGGCGGATCCCAACTCATAGTAAACGGCCAATCTGCTCTCTTCGTCAATGGAGGGCACGCGCAATGCCTTTTCATACCACTTCACCGAAGCCTCAGGCGCTCCTTTTTCCAGGAAGCAATGGGCCAGCCAGGTATAGGCCTGCATCACCTGGGTAAAGGGATGTCCTTTCTCGATGGCATGGCAGACTTTCTGCAACTCGCCGATGGCTTCATCGAGCAATCCCATTTCTTTGAAGGCAACGCCCAGGTTGTAATGCGTATCGGGGTCCTCAGCCGCGTTAGCGTTTTCTTCTACTTCATCCTTAAACTCCTCAAAAAGATCAGAGAGAGTAGAGCTGGCATCAGCCGGAGGAGGTGGAGGAGTGCTTGCGGTCAACGGGGCCAACTTCCGTACAGCGGTGACGGGCCTTGCGGCAGTTGCCTTGGCGGGTTGTGGCGCAGGTGCAGACATGGAAGCCGGTGCAGGCGCTGGAGCCGGTGGTGCAGGAGGTGGCGGCGGCGCAACCTGTGGAGCAGCGGGCTTGGCGGTTCTGGACTCGTCAAAGCTGAAGTCATCGCCAAGAGCTTCATCCAGGTCGAGGACGAAATCAGAGATGGCATCGTCTTTGTTCGCGACCTTTGACGGAGGTGCCTGGTCTGCGGCAGCTGCCGGTTTCTTTGGTTCAACCACGGGTGCCGGCTTCGGTTCTACAGGCGCTGGTTTCGGTTCGACCACCGGTGCCGCTTTTACGGGCTCCGGTTTTGGAGCTTCAGGCGCAGGACGAACGGGCGCCGCCGGTTTAGGCGCTGGTGGAGGTGGAGGCGGCGGTGGCGGAGGTTCAGGTTCGAACGCTGGGGTCGATTCCAGCATACTCATGTCAAATGAAAACTCGGCTACGTTAGCTCCACTGGTAGCGGCCGCAGGGGCAGAAGATGCCGCCATACCATCATCCAATTTCTGCCGCAATGCCGAGATCTGGCGGGCGTTAGGATCGGCAGTTTGTAAGCGGGTCAAGCTTTCGCCCGCTTCCTTCCATAAAGACTGGCTCAGGTAGAACTGGGTTTCTTCTACCAAGTCTTCCACGCTCATCTGCTGTTGCTGTTGCACAGGTGGAGGAGCAGGCGGCGGAGGCGCCTCTTGCGGGGGCGTTGCTTCCACCGACGCCATACTTTCCCAGTCGCTCAGATCAATCTCATGCGCTGCTGAAACCCCGGCGGATTGTGCATCCACACTGGGTGGGGTTTCCGGTATTACGTCCAGGCTAAATTCTGTTACGGCCGGCTGCACGGGTGGAGGCGGCGGCTGAACCTGGAATGTCTCAACCTCAAATGCTGCTCTTTCCGCCGGCGGAGGCGGCGTTTGCGGCGGAGCCGGTGGCACCGGCGCCTGTTGTATGGGAGGCGGAGCGTAGACCGGACGGGCGGGCGCTGGTGGCTCAATAGCTGCACTTGCCGCGGCCTGAGTTATACGCTCTCTGAATTTTGCCGCCATGTCTGCATATTGCCGCGCCTGCTTATTGTGGCCGGCTTCCGCATAAAGCGACTGCAAGATTTCACAGCAGTGGACGGCCTCCTGGAAGCGGCTGGAGCGGGAGTACAGCGCAGCCAGGCGCTGATTGAGATGCGCATCGCGCGGTGCTTTGGGAAGCACCTGCTCCAGCGGAGGAATTGCCTTGAGGGGCATGTTGTAGGATTCAAACAGCTCTGCTTCGGTCAGCGCTGCTTTTATGGCATTGCTGATAGCGGCCGAATATTTCTGGTCGAGCGCTGGGGCTGCTTGCTCCAACTCCTCTACCATGAACGCCTGTTCGCCTTCCTCTTTACTGAGCTCCCTGACGGTAGGATCTTGTCCCAGCCGGCCTTGAATTTGCTTGTAATTCTGCAAATGCAGCGGGTTCTCGGGTTCAAGATCAGAGAGTTCCTTGTACAAGGCGGAGGCCCGCTGCAGTTCACCTGCCTGTACCAGGGCGTGTGCCAGCAGCTCATTGATCTCGTTGAGGTGGGAGTGCTCGCCGGCTTTGACAAAAATGCCGCGTAAAAGCTCGAGCGCTCTGGCGTTCTCTGAGATGCGGTTCATGCTGCCCAGCAGGCTTTCAATTAACTGTGGTTGATTGTTGGCCAGCAGGCGGTCGGAGTACTGATCGTAAAGCTGCAACGCCTCTTCCAGGGCGCCGCTCTTGAGCAACGACTCAGCACAGGCGGTGAGCCCGCTGGCGTCGTTGTGTACGGTCAGCATTTTCTTGGCAATCATCTCGGCTTCAGCAAATTTGCCGAGGAACAATTGCGCGTTCAGCAAAGCGCGCAGCGCCTCAGGGCGCGAATCGAGGTCGGGGATTTTCTCCAGGTAGGAGATGGCGGCGGCGCTATCCCCGGAATCACTTGCGATCTTGCCGCGCAGCAGAAGTGCTTCCAGATTGTTGGGATCGAGACTGTTGACCCGCTTCAGGGCTTCGTCGGCAGCATCCAGAGCGCCACGCTGATAGAGGGTGTTGGCGGCGGTAAGAAAAATATCGCGCGCACTATCTTTGCGGCCCAGCTTAATGTAAAGATCCGCCAGCTTGGTTTGCATGGCGGTGTTGTCGGAGTCGAGCTCAAGGATCTTCTGAAAGATCCGCGCGCCTTCTTCCAGGTTGCCGCTCTTCATGGCGGCGTCGGCCACCTGCAGGTACTGCGAGCGGGCGTCGTTATAAAGCCCCTGCTGGGTGTAAAGCTCAGCTAACTTGGTCAAAGATTCGGTAGAGGAAGGATTGAGCTTGGCAATCTTCTTGTAAACCGCGATGGCTTTAACGGTGAAGCCTTCGGAAGCGTAGATGTCTCCTACCCTTTTGAAGTAGACGGCGGCCTTGTCGTTGTTGCCCACGCGGGCATGCAAGTCGCCAATCGTGTTCAAAACAGTCAGGTCCTTAGGGTCTTCACGAGTGACCTTTTCATATTCAATAATGGCGTTCTGCAGCTTACCTTGCTGCACCGCCTTTTCCGCCGAGGCAAGAACCTTTTGTTTATTGAATCCAAAACCAAGTGCCATATCTAGATGTTACTCCGAGCCCAGGCTCCCGCTCCCCTAATGTTAAATGCTTTCCCACGCTTCCGCAGGGCCAGCGTGCCGTGCAAGGCACGGGCCAGGCGTCTGGGAGCAAAACCTTAGGGGGTGAGTTTCGCGAATCTCAGGCGTGATACCCAGTCTAAACACGCAAGACCGCTTTCTGGGAGTGGTCGTAAAGTACCACAAATACAGGGGATTTCCCAAGGGAATTGCGAAGAAAGCGGGTGTAGAAATGAGGCACAATTGCCGCTGTTGAATTTTGTTTATTTTTGCCTCTGAAGACATTTATTTTGGCCTGTCTGAAGCGTAGCCACACTTATAATTCCGCAAAATGGTTCATGGGCGCTCTTCGATGACCGCAGTCGCTCTTCGGCCTGAGGCCTCTCGCGTTCGCTGGACGATTTGTTCACTTCTATTCTTTGCCACTACGATCAACCTGCTTGAGCGGCAAGTATTGAGCATGCTGGCCAAGACGCTGGAGATCAAGATTGGCTGGACCAGTCTCCAGTATGGCTACATGACCGGTGCATTCCAGGCCACCTATGCCATTGGCCTGCTCGGCGCAGGCTATCTGATGGATAGGTTTGGAACGCGCAAGGGGTTTTCCGTCGCCGTTACGGTATGGAGTCTGGCTGCTATTGCCCATGCCGCGGCCAGCACAGCCTTTACATTCGGGATTGCCAGAGCGTTCCTCGGGCTGGGTGAATCGGCCAACTTTCCCGCCTGCATCAAGACAGTTGCTGAGTGGTTCCCCAAGAAGGAGCGGGCGCTGGCCACCGGCATCTTCAATGCCGGCACGAATGTCGGCCCGATCGTTGCGATCCTTACCGTGCCCTGGCTTACCGCGTCCTTCAGTTGGCAGGCCGCGTTCATTGCAACCGGAGCATTGGGATTTGTGTGGCTGGTTTTTTGGCTGCTGCTCTATCACCCGCCGGAACAGCATCCACGAATCTCGCAGGCTGAGCTGGCCTATATCCAGAGCGACCCGCCGGACCGCAGCGAAGCGGTTTCCTGGCGCCGGCTTTTCGAGCACAAGGAAACCTGGGCCTTCACCATCGCCAAATTCCTCACCGATCCCGTCACATGGTTTTTCCTGTTCTGGCTTCCCAAGTATCTGCAGGAGCAATTCGGCCTGGGGCTGATGCAGGTCATTCCTCCCACGCTGGTGGTCTACAACGTGGCGAGCGTGGGCAGCGTGGCCGGCGGCTGGCTCCCGCTGCACCTGATCAAGCGCGGATGGAGCGTCAACGCCGCCCGCAAGACTGCACTGTTGCTTTCCGCCTTATGCGTTGTGCCCGTCGTAGCCGCGCCCTTTTCCAGGAGTTTGTGGCTTGTGGTTGTGCTCATAAGCCTGGCATCAGCAGGGCACAAGGGGTGGTCAGCGAACTTGTGGACCACTGCATCGGACATGTTCCCCCGCCGCGCCGTGGGTAGCGTTGCCGGCATCGGAACTTCGGCCGGAGCTTTTGGCGGGGTGTTAATCCAGGTGGCAACCGGTTTTATTGTGCAGAGGACTCATAGCTACTTGCCGCTGTTTGTCTTCTCGGGTTTGGCCTACGTTACGGCGCTTGGAATTCTACACAGGTTGGCACCCAGGTTGGATCCGGTGGAGGTGGATTGAAGAAAGGCACAACCTTGCCGTACTTACCAGTGCAGTGATCGCGCATGAGGCAGTTCACCTTGGTCCCAGCAAAAAAGGGGCCTTCCATCTTCCAGTTTTTGCGCTTCTGATCGCTTCGCAGAAGAAATCCACCCTTGCGAGTGCGAACATAAACTTCAACCTTGTGGGCCTTGGAAGTTTTCATGATTTCTCCAACACGTGATTTGAAATCAGACAGGGATTGAAGGCAAGCGATAACCCTTGCTTTCCTTGCCTTTGTACATACGTCTATCTGGATTCCACCTTCCCAAATAAATGGATACGAGCGCGCGCCACGATCGGCGCACTTGTTCATTTGATTCTTAGCCATCTATAAAGGAATACACATGAACAATAGTCCAGATGTCTTAATACTTCCCGGCTGGGGCGATTCGGGCCCGGAACACTGGCAGAGTCTCTGGCTCAATGAAAATCCGCACTTCAAACGAGTGATCCAGCGCGACTGGATCAACACCAACCTTGACGAATGGCTCGGCACGCTGAGCACATATGTCAATGCATGCTCTTCCCGGGTAATTCTTGTTGGCCACAGCCTGTCGTGTATCTTGATTGCGCACTGGGGGTGTAGAAACGGCGCCTCCAAAGTTGCCGGCGCCTTGATTGTGGCGCCCACCGACGTAGAGCGCCGGGCGACTTGCCCGCCTGAGACCTGGGGCTTCGCTCCCATTCCACGCGATCGCTTGCCATTTCGCAGCATCGTGGTTGCAGCGCCCGATGATCCTTACGGCGACCTCAAAACCCTTGAAGATTTAGCCCGGAGCTGGGGCAGCGAATTCGTGAATATTGGAAAAGGCGGCCACATCAACGTGGCTTCAGGATTTGGTCCCTGGCCTCAAGGTGAAGAGCTGCTGAAAAAGCTATGTGGAAGTGCCCCTTCTTAACTCCGTATTTCTGGCAAAGCTTTCATGGTTCAATTTTTTGCTTCCGATCGCCATGATTCCGGCTTTATGACAAAAACTTTAACTTTATTTCATGAAATCTTCAGTATCGGCAATTAAGATGCTTGCATACCAGATGCGCTAAGATGAAAGCTCCTGAAACGCGGGAAAATTACGCCTTTACTTTAAATTCCATGAGTATCCGCACTTTAACAATGGCCGATGCCTGCACAGGGATGCTGAAGACGATGCTGGTCATCGTGACGATCGCCCTGCTCTGCGAGATGGGAGCAGGACAGCAGCCAACTCCCAAGCTGACCCTCAACGATGTGCTTGCGTTTGCCAATCAGCACAACCTGAATTTAGTAGCCGCGCGGGCAAAACGAGCGGCAGCGCTGGCAGGAGTTCGAATTGCGAAGGAGCGTCCCAATCCAACATTAACGGTTGGCGGCT
>WNFE01002718.1_pt1 | contig 13654 bp, 9 predicted proteins | sample 5400451 | NCBI WGS metagenome assembly WNFE01 (sample SAMN13153344, study PRJNA577476) | soil metagenome | isolation source: 200 cm saprolite under Douglas fir tree site 2 hole 2 | place: USA:California | collected 2015-04-18 | reverse complement strand
AATGTGGAGCCGCCACCAGCGGAGCCCGTCGAGCCATCTCCACCCGAGCCGGTGGAGCCATCCCCGCGTCCCCGAACCGGGTTTCGACATTACCGGCCCGCGAGCGCCGGCATCGCGGTGGCGTTGATTCTGCTTTTGCTCGTCGTCGTCGTGGGCCCACCCGAAAAAACCTCGTCTCCGCCGGCCGAGGTGCTGTCCACCGACCAGACGCTCAGCTTTCCGATCGCGCGGGACGTTTCGGACCTTGACCCAGCGCAAATGTCGAACCCCACCGACATCGACATCTTCCGCAACGTCTTCTCCGGTCTCTACAAATTCGACCAATCGCTGCACGAGGTCGCCGACCTCGCGGTTGGACCGGCGGATCTTTCGCCCGACGGGCTCACCTATACCTTTCACATCCGGCACGACGCGGTCTTTTCCAATGGCGACCCACTCACGGCCGACGACTTCATCTACAGCTGGAGCCGCGCCGCTGCCAAGCAGGGCGATTTCGCGGGGCTCTTCTCGCTGGTCGCCGGCTACAACGCAGTGGCGAATGGCCGAGCGACCACGCTCAGCGGCCTGGTGAAGGTTGATGCATACACCTTCACGTCCACCCTCACCAAGCGCGCCGCTTACTGGACGACCCTCGTTGGTCTATGGCCGTTCTGGGTTGTGGATCGCAAGGTGATCGCGTCCGCCGGCGAGGACATCTGGTTCACCAAACCCGAGACGCTGGTGGGAACCGGCCCATTTCGCCTCACCGCCCGCGCGGCCGGCCAGTCGCTGAATTTCGAGCCGGTGCCAGCCTGGTTTGGCGGTAAGACTGGAGCTTTGCAGCGCATCCACATCGATGTCCTGGCCGATCAGCAGGCTCAGATGACACGCTACGAATCCAACGCGTACAGCCTCATCGGGTACGGCCGTCAGGGCCTGGCGCCCGCGGATGCGGTTCGCTACACGACCGATCCGAAGCTCACCGATCAGCTCCAACTGGTCCCCGCCGGCCTCACCTACTGGATAGGGTTCAACCTCAAGACCGGACCGTTCGCCGGGATCGACGCCGGCCGCGCCGGGCGCCACGCGTTCAGCACGGCGATCGACCGCAACGCACTTGCCGAGGCTCTCTGCTCGTCCGGCACAAGCTGCACGCCGGCCACCGGCGGGCTGATCAGCAAAGGGCTCGATGGCTACCTCGGCGACGGGACCGATCCGGGCGCGAAGTTCGACGCCATCGCGGCCAAGGCCGAGTACCAGGCCTGGGATCCGAACGGCGCCAAGGTCAAGGCGCTCGTCTACACCTACGACACGAACCCGTTCAACAAAGCCGTGTGCATCAACCTCGCGGCCCAGTGGCAGCAGAACCTCGGCGTCACCGTGCAGTGCGTAGAGGTCGACCGCGGGAACTTTTTCGACAACCGCGACGGCCACTGCGCCTACAGCGCGTTCAGGCAGAGCTGGAGCGCCGACTACAACCACCCGCAGGATTGGTTCGACTACCTGTTCTTGAAAAACTCGCCATCGAACGGGTCGTGCTACTCAAACCCGGCGTTCGACACGCTGGTCGCCGGAGCCGACTCCAAGCCCTTGCCGATTGCCCTGCTCGATTACCAAACCGCCGGCAACATGCTCGTCAACGATTCAATCCTCGGCGCGCTCGTGTACGGCGAGCAGCAGTACCTCGCTCATCCTTATGTGAAAGGCGTCGGCGGCAACGCGCTCTATGACTTCGATTGGCGCCAAGCGAGGATTCTGAAGCACTAGTACCGAGGTTAGAGGCGGACTACGCAGCCATTTCCATCAGCGTGGTGTTAAGCCTGGAAAAGCACTGGGCGAGCTCTTCGGATATCGCCGCTGACTCAGTGGATGACATCGTGACGTGTGCCGCCTGGGCAGGCTTTTGGCGCAGCAGCTCAATTCGCAGATTGGTTGGTGGGTGGGTGGAATCGATGCTTGTCCCCTGCCGGGCATCGAGTCTCCGTAGCCGTTCCCATTCCTTGGCACTCAGATCACTCAAGAACCTGCGTTCCGCCGCCCAGACATCGGGTTGCTCGCGCTGGGCGGCGAAGCGAATAGCAAGGATGCAAAGGCGCTCGAGATGTAAATGGTCCAGGCAGCCAACCATGGCGTCCCTCGACGCCACCCCGGCAGCCAGCCAGTCCGCGTAGTACTCAGCTCGCTGCTGCGAGTGAAAGAGGAGGGACAGTTCAAGTCGGAACACAGCGCCAACGACGAAGCTCAGCGCGCGCATTGCGAGGCTGGCCAAAAGCTGGCCCAGCCGCTCCACCGACTCGAACGCGTTGCTGACTGGGCCTCGCTGCCAAGTTCGGGCGTGGAGTATCGCCATCCAGGTTCCCAAGGTTCTCAGTGCGGTGCCCACCACCAGACCGTGCGTGAGGTCGCCGTTCACTTGGTGAGCCAGCTCATGAGCCAGTAAGCCGACGCGCTGTTGATCGTCGAGGATGTTCCAGAGCGATAGTCCAATCCACAGAACGCGCCGCCGGCGGACGCCGACTTGTCCGTGAGCGGCGTTGAAATCTGGCTCAATCGCGATCACGTCGACAGGCCTCGCGCCCAAATTTGCCCCGATTCGGTTCAGCACCGCATAAAGGGCGGGAGCATCGCCAGGGCCCAGGGTCAGGGTATCCCGCTCCAATCGCCCGAGCTGAGGGCGGAGTACGAGGCCGACCAGCAGCAGCGGGATCCCGAAGACAAACATCGGAAGACTGAGGAAGCTGGTTACTACGAAGTACAGGCCGAGAGCGAAGACGGCAGCAGTCGTCAGATGTATTGCCAACGCAAGCACGAATGAGGCATTTCGCGCACTGCTGTTTCCTGGCCGCAGCTGGTCAGACTGCCTTAAGTCCAGAAAGAGTCGCTCTCCCTTGGCCTTGGCGCGGGCCGCTCTTCGTTCCTGACGGCTGTCAATCTCTGGCTTTGAACCAGCGTCCAGGTTCCAGTCGCACTTGTCGCACCAGACCACGTGGCGCTTGTCAATCGCAATCGTGCTGCCACATTGCGGGCAGACTGTAGTTTCGACTTCAGCCATCGAAGCCTAACTTGGCCGGAACGTGAATTCCTAGAGCTTGCCTGGGAAGTGGCACGCCGCGACATGCCCGTCCGCCTTCTTCTCCAGCGGCGGCTCGACCTCGCCGCAGATCGGAAACTGCGCGATCGGGCAGCGCGTGTGGAACCGGCAGCCTTTCGGCGGGTTGATCGGCGATGGGATCTCGCCCTTCAGCAGGATGGGCTTGCGGCGCGCCTCGAGCTCGGGGTCCGTGTAAGGGATCGAGCTCAGCAGGACCTTGGTATATGGATGGAGCGGATTGTCGTAAACCTCTCTACTGGTCGCGACCTCGACGATCTTGCCGAGGTACATCACCGCCACGCGGTCGCTCACATGACGTACCACTGAGAGGTCGTGGGCGATGAACAGGTACGTGAGCTTGTACTCGTTTTGGAGGTCCTCGAGCAGGTTCACGATCTGGGCCTGAATCGAAACGTCCAGAGCTGAGATCGGCTCGTCGGCGACGATCAGGCTTGGGGTCAAGACCAGGGCGCGGGCGATCCCGATGCGCTGCCGCTGCCCGCCCGAGAACTCGTGCGGATATCGGTTCGTGAAGTTGGGGTTGAGCCCGCAGACCTTCATGACCTCCTGCACGCGCTTCTCGCGCTCGCGCTTGTTGCCCAGGCCGAAATTCTTCAGCGGCTCGGCGACGATGTCGCCGATGGTCATCCTGGGGTTGAGCGAGGCATACGGGTCCTGGAAGATGATCTGCATCCGCTGACGCACCTGGCGCAGCTCGTTGCCGCGCATCTTGGTCAGCTCACGGCCCTCGAACTTGATCGAGCCAGAGGTGGCCGGCTGCAGCTGCATGATCACCCGCCCGAGGGTGGACTTCCCGCAGCCCGACTCGCCCACCAGGCCCAGCGTCTCGCCTGCCGCGATGTCGAAGGTGACCCCGTCCACGGCCTTGACGACCGCGCCACGGCCGAAACCGCCACCGGTCGGAAAGTGCTTGTAGACATCGGTGACCGAGACCAGGGGTCCTACCCGTTCCGAGGGGACGATCTCGAGCTGCTGTTTCACGTCCTTACTGCTTGCGACTCTTTCGAGACATTTCTCATGAGCACCCAGCAGCGCGCCTCCTGGTCGGCGGCAACTTCGACCAGCGGGGGCTCTTCGCGTAAGCAGCGCTCGACTTTGAACTGACAGCGAGGGTGGAACGTACAGCCCGTCGGCAGCCGGGAGAGGTCCGGCGGCATGCCCTGGATGCTTATGAGCCGTTCGTGCCTGCGCTCATCGACGCGCGGCACCGAACGCAGCAGGGACCAGGTGTAAGGATGCTCCGGGTGGTCGAACACCTGTCGAGTCGGCCCCGATTCGACGACCCGGCCGGCGTACATCACCATGACTCGCGTGCACAGACTCGAGATCACCGCGACGTTGTGGCTGATCAGGATGATCGCGGTACCGAGCTCGCGATTGAGCTCCTTCAACAGCTCCAGGATCTGCGCCTGCACGGTCACGTCGAGAGCCGTGGTCGGCTCGTCGGCGATCAGCAGAGAGGGTTCGTTGGCGAGGCCCATCGCGATCATCGCGCGCTGGCGCATACCCCCGCTGAACTGGAACGGAAAGTCGCGCGCGCGCTGCTTGGGGGAGGGTATCCGAACGCGTTCCAGGAGCGGGATCACACGCGCCTTGGCCTGCCGCTTGTCGAATCGCGAGTGCGCGCGCATCGCCTCCTCGATTTGGAAACCCACCCGGAGGACTGGGTTGAGGGAGGTCATGGGGTCCTGAAAGATCATGGCCACGTCGCCGCCGCGGTACTCGAGCAGCTCGCCGGAGGTCATTGTGACGACGTCGCGGTTCTTGAACAAGATCTGACCGCCGGAGATCTTGCCCGGTTCGGGGACGAGGTTGAGGATCGAGAGCGCCGTCATCGATTTGCCGCTTCCCGACTCTCCGACGATCCCTAGCGTCTCGCCGGAGTCCATCTCGAAGCTGACTCCGTCGACGGCACGGACAGTTGCGTCAGAGGTGCCGAACTCTGTCGTGAGGTTCTTGACTTCGAGGAGCGGGCCGGCTATCGACGCATCCTCGGGTCGATCGCGTCACGCAGGCCGTCTCCGACCCAGTTGAAGGCGAGCACGGTGAGCGAGAGGGCGGCGCACGGCATGAGCACGATGTGCGGCGCGAGCTGGATCGCCTTGTATCCCTCACTGGCCATGGCGCCCCAACTGGGTGCCGGCGGCGGGACGCCCAGTCCGAGCAGGCTCAGGAAGGCTTCGAAGATGATCGCCGCCGGGACCAGGTACGTGGCCTGGACGACGATCGGGCCGAGCGCGTTGGGCAGGATGTGGCGAGTCAGGATCTTGCGGTTTTTCGTCCCAATGGAACGGGCGGCCTCTACGAACTCACGCTCCCGGAGGGCCAGGGTCTGGCCGCGGACCAGCCGCGCCATCCCCAGCCAGGCGGTGATCGATATCGCGAGGATGATGTTCTGAATGCCGCGCCCGATCAGCACCACCAGGATCAGCGCGATGAGCAGGTCGGGCACCCCGTATGAGATGTTGATCAGCAGCGAGATGACCACGTCGATCTTGCCGCGGTAGAAGCCCGCCAGCAGGCCGAGAATGATCCCGATCGCGGAGGCGAGCATGCTCGCGCCGACGCCTACGGAAAGGGCGATCGCGGCGCCCCCCATAACCCGGCTCAGGATGTCGCGGCCGTAGTCGTCCAGGCCGAGCGGATGGAGGAAGGTCGGCCCTTGATAGGTCGGTCCCAGCGCTTGGCGCCAGGTCGGGTACGGCGTCCAGACAAGGGAGAGAATCGCCGTGACGAAGAAGATGCCGATGATCACCAGCCCGATCACCGCCATGCGGTTCCGTTTCAGCCGGCGCCAGGCGTCCTGCCACAGCGTAACCTGCTCCGGGAGGACGTCCACCCCGATGACGTGGAGTTCCTCGGGAACTTCGATGATCGTCGGAACTACTGTCGCCATCTCTTTACTCCCTGACCATCAGTAGCGTATCCGAGGGTCCAGGACCGGGTACAGCAGATCGACGGTCAAGTTCGCCAGCCCTATCAGGGCCGCGTAAAAGGTGAAGACGCCGATCACGATGTTGTAATCCCGGCTCAGTATGCTCGTCACGAACTCCTGGCCCAACCCAGGGATGCCGAACAGGAACTCGATCACGACCGACCCGGTGATAATGCCCGTGACCAGCGGGCCGAGGATGGTGGCCACCGGGATGAGAGCATTCCGCAGTGCGTGCCGAAGGATCACGACCCTGGCGCTCAGACCCTTCGCCCAGGCGGTGCGCACATAGTCCTGGCGAATCGTCTCCAGCATGCTCGCCCTGGTCAGCCGGGCGACAATGGCGGCGTAGGGCAGCCCCAGAGCGAGCGCCGGAACAGGGATCTGCTCCAGCTTCCCCCAGCCGATGTCCTCGTAGATCGTCCCCCCAGTCCAGGCATAGAAACCGGTGACCGTGAGCAGGATGAGCAGGAAGGCCCAAACGAAGCTGGGAACGCTGTAGCCGACCACGGCAGCAGTCGAGGCCGCGTAGTCGACCCACGTATTCTGTCTGATCGCGGCGAGGACCCCCAGCGACATGCCGACAAATATGGTCACGAAGACCGCGGCGAGGCCGAGGGTGACGCTGGTCTTGGCCTCACGAAGGAGCAGCGGCGTGATCTGCGTCCCCATGTTGACTAGGGACTCACCCAGGTTGCCGTGTGCGAGGCCCTCGAGCCACAGCACGTACTGCTGCGGCCACGGCAGGTCCAGGTTGTAGTGGTGAAGCAGCGCCTGCTCGGTGGCGGGGTTGAGCCGGCGCTCACTGGCGAGGGCATTGCCGGGGAGCTGGTGGACGCCGATGAACACAATCGATGACACGACCAGGGCCGTGAAGGTGATCAGCAGCAAGCGCTGAACCGCGTAAACGAGGGTTCCTCGGCTCACATCCCTCCTGGCCAACAATACAGTAGGAGGGGGGTCCGCACAAATTGCGTACCCCCCCTTTTGAACTCGAAATTGACGGTTTAGTGCTGCAGGAGCCGGATGCCCTCCCAGTTGAAGTCGTACAGGCCGTTGTAGCCCATGCCCTTGACGTATGACTGGGTCATGTAGGGCTGGGTGCCGTAGTCGATGGTCGCCCAAACCACATCGTTGACGAGCATCTGTCCGGCCTTGACGTAGTCATTGACGGTCGCGGGGTCGTTGATCGACTTGGAGTTGGCAGCCGTGGTGATGGCGTCCATCGCCGGGTTGCAGTAAGCCTCGTCGTTACCGCGGCCGACCTTGGCCTGCGAGCAGCTGAACAGGTTGTCGAACCAATCCTGGGGGTGGTCGTAGTCGATACCCCAGCTCTCGCGGCCCATGATGACTACCTTCTTCTTGCGGTCACGCTGGAGCGTCGGGAAGTCAGACGGGACCAGCTTGACGTCGACGCCGAGGTTCTGCTTCCACTGTGCCTGCAGGTTCTCGGCACGCTTGGTGTTGCCGCCACTGGTGTTGTAGCGGTACTCGAGGCCCTTGACCTTGCTGCCGGTCGGGTCCCACTTCTGGTAGAGGGCCTTGGCCGCCGTGGCGTCGAATTTCGCGTAGGGGTCACCGCCATCCCCAAGGTAGCCCTTGAAGCCCTTGGTGATCGGGCCTCCATACGCCGGCTGGCAGGTGATCGCGTGCGCGCACGCGATGTCCGCGAGCTGGGCGCGGTCGATGGCCATCGAGAACGCCCTGCGGCCGTCCAGGCCGGGGTCGGCGCTGTTGGTTGTGTCGGCGCCTGGGGTGGCCCCAGGCTTGGAGGCGAACGGTCCGGTGACGAAGTTGAAGCCGAAGGCTGTCGTGCGAGCTCCGTTGTAAACGTTCAGGAGCTTGCTCTTGACGGGGTCGTTCTTGTAGCGGAGTACGTCGTCCGGCCCGGGTCCGTTGTTGGCCATGCCGACGTTCTCGTATCCGCCGGACTCGAACTTCTTGACGCGGGAGACGTCGTCGATTCCGATATCGACATGAATCGCGGTCAGCTTGCCGGTGTCTCCGCCCCACCAGTTCTTGACGGGGACGAAGTCCATCGACTGCTTGGGGGTGCGCGCGGTCATCTTGAACGGGCCGCTGCCGATGTAGGTCGAAGCCTGCTCGGTCCAGTGGTCGTCACCAGCTGCGTCGATAACCTTCTTGTCCAGGACCTCGGAGGCGGTAGGCATGGCGAGCTGCGTCAGCCAGTAGCCGGCCGGCGCGTCGAGCTGTGCCTTGAGCGTGTAAGCGTCGGGTGCGGACAGACCGGTGATGGTCTTCGCGGTGCCGCCCTCGACGTCGGTGGAACCATGGATGGCCTCCAGGTTGCTGGCGTAGGCGTCGTTGAGCCGCAACGTCCGCGTCCAGCTCCAGACCCAGTCGGCGGAAGTGACCTTGTCCCCGTTGGAAAACACGACGTCGTGGCGCAGGGCGAAGGTCCACGTAAGGCCGTCGGCCGAGATCGTCGGCATCGAAGCGGCGCCGGAGGGCACGATCTTCAGGCTGTTGTCGAAGCGATAGAGCCCGGTGAATACCTCGTTGAGGTATGTGATGTCGACGGCTGAGTCGACGTGGGCGGGATCGAGGCTTGTGATGTCGTTGGACATTCCGAAGCGGAATGTTTGGTCGGCGGCGAGGGTCTCCCCAGTCCCGCCTCCACCGCCGCCACAGGCGACGACTACAAACAATGCTCCCAACGCGATGGCGAGGGAACGGAACTTGGAGCTTCCAGTCATACAACCTCCTCAGGAAAACAAGCCGAGGAAGGCGCATAGCTCCGGTGCCATCCTCGACATCCATCGCCCTCTTCCCGGAGGTCCGGGGCGAGAGTGCGCCGGCGATAGACTTCGCCATCTCGCGATGGCACCGCTACTCCACGGTCATCTTGGGGCCTAGACCCCCCCGGGGTCAAGCTCCCGTAGGGTTCCGGGAGCCTGGCGCCCCGGTGCCCGGTTCGGCGGGCATGCCATGATCGGTCGATGAGCATGGTCGGGGTGGGCAGGCGGAGGCTGGAAGGCGGCGAAAAGGTCACCGGAGCGACCCGGTTCACGGCCGACCTCAACGTGGCGGGCCTGCTTCACGTCCAGCTGGTCTTGAGCCACCTGGCCAGCGCCCGGATCCGCAGCATCGAGACCGGCGCCGCGAGATCGGCGCCTGGCGTGTTCGCGGTGTTCACCGGGGCTGACCTGGCGCTGGCCGGCGCCTCCGGGCAAGACCAGCCGCTGGCGGTCGGCCGCGTGTTCTATACGGGCCAGCCGGTGGCTGCCGTCATCGCGGCGAGCGAGGCCGCGGCCGTCGACGGGGCGGCGCTGATCGAGGTCGACCTCGAGGCGCTCCCGGCCAGCGTCGACGCAGGGTCCGCCATGAAGGAGGGCACCCCGGCCGTGCTCGAGGCCGGGGAGGAAGATCCCGAGGAGGAGGCCGCGATCCACGGGGCGGCAACTACGTCCGAGTCAGAGCCGGCGCGCCGGCCGCCGAACGTCACGGCGGTGGCGAGCCTGAAGCGCGGCCATGTCGAGCCGGCGCTGGCCGGCGCCGACGTGGTCATCAAGGAGACATACCGCCTCGCGGGTGTCCACCACTCGCCGATGGAGCCGCACGTTTCGATCGCGCGCCCCGAGCCGGATGGCGGGATGACCATCTGGGCGCCGACGCAAGGACCATTCCAGGTGCGCGATGAGATCTCCAAGCTCCTCGACGTACCGGCGCAGAAGGTCCGCGTCGTGCCGATGCCGGTCGGGGGCGGCTTCGGCGGCAAGGTTTCACTGCTCGAAACGCTGCTCGCCCTGCTCGCGCGTCGCACCGGCCGACCGCTTCGCCTGACGCTGACCCGGCAGCAGGAGTTCGCGGTCGCGCACCCCGCACCGGCGGCCGTTTTCGACCTCGAGCTCGGCGCCAAGCGGGATGGAAAGCTGGTGGCGCTGCGGGCCCGGTATCACTACGACAACGGCGCGAGCAGCGGTTGGCATGCCGGCATCACGGCTTCGTTCCTCGGAGGGACGTATCGGATCCCCAACTTCGAGCTGACCGGATACGAGGTCGCCACCAACAAGACGCCGGTCGACGCGTACCGGGCTCCGGGCGCTCCCCAGGCCTACTTCGCGCTCGAGTCGGCCATGGACGAGCTGGCCATCAAGCTCGGCATGGACCCGATCGAGCTCCGGCTGCTGAATGCGTCGAAGGAAGGCGACCTGGACGCCCAGGGGGAACCGCGGCCGCGAATCGCCATGTTCGAAGTCCTGGAAGAGGCGCGGCGGCATCCGATTTACACGGCGGCCTCCGGGCCAGGCGAGGGCGTCGGGATCGCGATCGGGTCGTGGGGCGGCGCGCGCACTCCGGCAGCGGCGGGATGCCGCGTCGAGCCGGATGGGACGCTCTCTGTGCTGATCGGGACACCCGACGTGAGCGGGGCCACGACCGGGCTCGCCATGATCGCCGCCGAGGCGTTTGGCATGTCGACGGACAAGGTCAGGATCGAGACCGGTGAGACGGGCATCGCACCGTTCGGACCGATCGCCGCCGGCAGCCAGACCACGTACAGCATCGGTGGCGCGGTGCGCGAGGCAGCGCTCGAGGCGCGGCGCCAGCTGCTCGAGATCGCGACTGAAGAGCTGGAAGCCGGCCCCGAAGATCTCGAGATCGTCGACGGCCGCGTGGCCGTGCGCGGAGTCCCCGATCGATTCGTCGAGATCACGCGGCTGGTGACCCTCAGCACCGAGTTCATGGGCCGGCACAAGCCGATCCAGGCCACCGGCCGGTCCGCGGTGCGGAGCGCCTCGCCGCAGTTCACAGTCCAGATCGCGCGCGTCAAGACAGACCCCGAGACCGGCGCGTTCCAGCTCACCGCTTTTGCCGCCATCCAGGACGTGGGCAAGGCGATCAACCCTCCGGAGGTGGAGGCGCAGATCCACGGCGGCGCCACCCAAGGCCTCGGGCGGGCACTCGGCGAGCAGCTCGCCTACGACAGCGATGGGCAGCTGCGCACCGGGAGCTTCCTCGACTATGAGCTGCCTACCGCCGACCAGATGCCCGATATCGACGTGCGCCTCATCGAGGTCCCCTCGCCAGTGGGGCCGTTGGGGGCCAAGGGTGTGGGCGAACCACCCGCCATCCCGGGCCCCGCCGCGCTCGTCAACGCCCTGGCCCGAGCGACCGGGATCCGCGTGCGCGAGTTGCCGATCGATCGCTCGGCATTCGTGATTGAGGCGCACCCCGGTTAGCCGTACGTTGCGCATCGCGCTGGACGCGCCTGCATCCGGCGACAGAGGAAGTCCGGGCTCTTCGATGCGGGCCTACGTGGCTCGCACCCTGCCCGACTGCTCGCCGATCGTCGTCTGCAACCGGGCCCCTCGTGAGCCCCGGCCGGAGGGAGGATACAAGCGCGGGGCGGGCGGGGTGATCACCGCTCTGCTCACCCTGGCCGAGGCGACAGAAGCAGATTGGGTCGCGGTCGCGCGCAACGACGACGAGCGGCAGCTGGCGACCAGCCACGGCGCGATGGTCACGGTCCCCCTGCTGAATTCGACCGGCCGGCTGTACTACACGATGCCTACAAAAGAGCAGTACGACATGTACTACGGGGTGTTCGCCAACCCCGTGCTGTGGTTCATTCAGCACTACCTCTGGGACCTCGGCAACGAACCCGTCATCGACGACCGCATCCACCAGGCATGGTCGGAGGGTTATGTCGAGGTCAATCGCCAGGTGGCAGCCAAGGTGGTCGAGGTCGCCCGCAGCGCGCCGAGACGGCCCCTGGTCCTCGTCCACGACTACCAGATGTATCTGGTCCCGGGGCTGGTGCGGAAGGCGTTGCCGGCGGCGATGCTGACGCACTTCGTGCATGTGCCGTGGCCGACGCCGCAGTACTGGAAGGTCCTCCCGAAGCCGATGCGCGACGCCATCCTGGAAGGACTGCTCGGATGCGACATCGTCGGCTTCCAGTCCAGTCTTGACGTGCGCAATTTCCTTCTTACGTGCGAGGAGAACGCAGGCCTCCAGGTCGACGAGCGGGAGCGGGCGGTTTTCTATGGGGGTCGCGTCGTCTATGCGCGCCATTACCCGATCTCAATAGATGTCGGGACCACTTCGCGCCTGGCCGCCTCGCGTGGCGTCAAACGCCAGGAGCGCGACCTGGCGTCATGGCGCCCGCCGCGCCTGATCGCGCGCATCGACCGGACGGACCCGTCGAAGAACATCGTCCGGGGATTCATCGCCTATGACAAGCTCCTGCGCTACCACCCCGAGCTGCGGGGCGAGGTCCAGTTCTGGGCCTTCCTGCAGCCGTCTCGCCAGGACGTGGCCGTCTACAGCCGCTACCTCCGGCAGATCCGCCAGACCGTGGGTCGCATCAACAGCGAGTTCGGCACCGAGACATGGCTCCCAATCCGGCTGGAGATTGGCGAGAGCGAGCGCAAGGCGATCGCGTCACTCAAGAATTTCGACGTACTGGTGGTCAATCCTGTTTATGACGGCCTCAACCTGGTCGTGAAGGAAGGCGCGCTCGTCAACGCGACCAACGGGGTGATCGTGCTTTCAGAAAATGCCGGCGCCCACGAGGAGCTGCAGGCGCACGTTCTGTCCATCAACCCGTTCGACGTGGAGGCTACGGCGGCCGCGTTGTATGCGGGGCTCACCATGGCTGTGGAGGAGCGGCGGCGCTTGAACGATGGCGCGCGCGAGGTCGTGCGCACCAACGACATCACGCGGTGGATCAGCAGACAGGTGCAGGACATTCGCGACCTGGTGGCCACGAACCCGCGTTCAGCGGGCCGCGAAGCCTAATTTCGCCTCCCCACCGCATTGGCGAGGCCGGCGGGTCTTGCCTCCCCACGCAGTGGGGAGGCCGGCGTGCTTGCGCAGCAAGCACACCGGGTGGGGAAGTTCAGTTCCCAAAAGCGCGACTCATCGACATCGCCCACCGGGATGCGAAGCACACGATAGCCGTGGGCTTGCAAGAACTTGGTCTTACGCTTGTCCGCCTCCTCGTCTTCGTGGTGCGGACCATCAACCTCGACCGCCAGCCGATCCGATACGCACATGAAATCGACGACGTAGGGTCCGACCGGGACCTGGCGCCGAAACTTGTAGCCTCCAACCTGCCTGCCGCGCAACCGCGACCAGACGCGACGCTCGGTTTCGGTCATGTTGTTGCGCAACCAGCGGGCGTTGTCGACCTCGGGCGAGTGCACCGGCCCACGATCGCCGCTCCATCCCTTCCAAGCAAGCTCGCTTGTTAAGCCGGTGCTGAGGTTGGCCGTGGAAGGCTGCGATTCCCCACCCGGCGCGCTGCGCGCGCCGACCTCCCCACTACGTGGGGAGGCGATGCTGCGCCCGCCTACTGAGTGCCCGCGATTCCCCACCCGGCGCGCTGCGCGCGCCGACCTCCCCACTGCGTGGGGAGGCAGATGCTGCGCCCGCCTACTGAGTGCCCGCGACTCCGACCTCCAGGCGGAATTAGGTCCAGTCGGCCAGCATCTGCAAGAACGCAGTCGCTTGGTGTGGGCCGTCCAGGACCAGGTCGCAGCGCACGAACAGGTTGGCCGGGACCTCTGGCGAGCTCACCCCGATGCATAGATGAGGTATGGGGTGCGCGCTCAGCACTTCGAAGGCGGCGCGGTCGTTTTCGTCGTCGCCCATGCAGATGACGCCGC
>WNFE01002465.1_pt1 | contig 13654 bp, 16 predicted proteins | sample 5400451 | NCBI WGS metagenome assembly WNFE01 (sample SAMN13153344, study PRJNA577476) | soil metagenome | isolation source: 200 cm saprolite under Douglas fir tree site 2 hole 2 | place: USA:California | collected 2015-04-18 | reverse complement strand
GAGCCCGCTGACACCAGCGGATCACGCTCGACACACCGATTTTGAACAATCGGGCCACTTCGCGGCGACTCCGGCCGTCGTCGACCAAAGCAACCGCACGCTCGCGAAGGTCCAAAGAGTAAGATCGTGGCATCCGTGCCGGCCTCCAACCCCAGCCAGCACTTTGAATCAGAAAACCACGCCGATGGAAATCCCCTACCGATTCACAACCAGCGAAACATGCTCTAGCGCCACGATCAGTTTGCTGGCTGCTGGTGAGGCAGCGCTCTCAATACGGAAATCAATCCTCATCGGCGCCGATCGCGCTGCGCGCTCGATCACGGATCTTGTCCAGTTCCTGCCAGCGTCCTCTGCCCTGTTGGATCAACCCTACGGCTGTCTGACATCCGGGCTAGAAGCTGATCACTCTGGTGTCGGCTCGCTTGGTGGCCGCGTGAAACTCGTTCATCCCGCCGAGCTTGATCCGCTTATCCAGCGACGAATGGGAAAGACCGCGAGCATCGACGCAAGGGCGGCACGCCCAAAGCGTTACATTGCGGTGGGCGGCCACTTCCTCGTAGCGGTTGGGCGGGCCAACCGGCACCAGCTTGGCTCCCGCCCCTTCCACAGCCATGAAAACGGCGTCGTGGAACAGCATCATCGTGACGGTGTCGCCGTCCTGGACCGCGGACGCGGCAAAGATGAATGGCAACATCGCTCGGGTCGGATCGGTTGGTCCCCAGGTATCAGAGAGGGCGAAATGCATAGCTCCCTCCTATGCTGAAATCTCGACGGATAAGGTCCTCGAGCGCTCACTCGCGCGAGCGCGGATCAGTTGTGGCGGCTAAACTGCCCGTGCTGCGTCCCGGCCGTAAGCTGAGCGAATTGGGCGCCCGTCATGTGAACGAGCGTTGCGTGATCACCACCCTCGAAATAGACGTCGGGCTGCATGGCGATGCTATCATCGACGATCATGTCCATCCCGTATGGCGCACCAATTGCCGGCACCGCACCGCGTGCGCAGTCCCGGAACAGGGCCTCGATCTCCTGCTCGGTTGCTAACTCGACGTGCCGATTCAGCCACGCCGTAACGTCGTCGAGGCGAAGGCGGTGTGACGCCGGGAGTACTACGAGTAGATAGCGAGCTTCTTGCTTCAGCACGACGGCTTTCGCCAGGCAGTCCCCCGGAACGTGGCTCGCTTCCGCAGTGCGCATTGACGAGAGAGTTGGGGCATGCGCCAGTACATCATATGTGACACCATGCTCGTCCAGGTATTGCTGGAGAGTGAGCGCGATTGCCATGGAGCTTCCTCCGATACGAGAGATAAGCCTTCTGCACCAGGGCAGGTAGATTGTCGCCGATCGCCAGCCAGGCGCATACGGTCGCCAACCAAACTGTCGCCAACCAAACTAGAGCCTACGCCTCTGATGGGCCAGACCGCAACGCGGCGCTGCTTGTCCTCAACGACGGCGCTGCTTAAGCTTTCTACATGCGAACTCTCCCGAGGGGCCCTTCGTTCATCTTGGCACGAGAGAGATAGGCGAATGAACGGGGGAGGTCGCCATGCCCCTCGACGGTACCGCGGTCGAGATCCCGTGGATGGCGCTTGAGAAGCTTGACCGGATCTTTGCACTCCTGCATGCCGCCGATCGATGGTGCCAGGGTGCCATGGAGCGCGATGGCGGAAGACGGTGCATTATCGGTGCGATGCGTGTGGCGCACGCTGAGTTGCTGTTGGAACGACCCATACTCCACGCCATTAAGCAGGTGACGGGACACAACTACCGGTGCATCGAAAGCTTCAACGATAGCAAGGCCACGACCAACGCCCTGGTCCTCGAGGTCCTCACGAAGGCAAGAGAGAATCTCAGCCACGGCGCCGATAGAGGCTGTTGCCTGCACCCGGCTTGAACTGCCATATCGGCTTTGCCATCTCTCAGCCAGAGAATGAGCGCCCTCTGGAAGGGTCGCCGCCTTAGCCAGGGAAGTCTCGGAAAGGCTAGCAGAGCCGATGTCACAGCGCATTGCCCTCCGCTGTCCAAGCTGTCAGAAGCTATCCTACCGTCCCGTTGGCTTCGTGATGGCCAGATCTCATTTTGTGTGCAAGTACTGCCACGAACTCGGGAAAATCGATCGGCGCGAGCTCATTCTTGCGCAAACGCGCCATCGGGTGATCGTGGAAGTAGAGGCTGACGCTCTCGATCCGGAGACCGCGGCCAAGAAGCATGGGCATGCTTCGATGCGCTGACTAGCGGGTCGAATGAGACGGGAGTTGGCGAGACGGCGGTGTCCGTGGTCGTGACCAAAGGGTCTGCCGCACTACATTGACAGTCGCCGCGGCGTTATCACGAACGGAGCCAGTCATGGCCCCTGAATACACGGTCGGGCTCAGGCTTCAAACCCGTTCCGAGGTGCTCACGATCGAGGCTGAGGACGCACTCATCGCTGCCCTCAAGGCTAAGCATGAGCATCCCGAGGCGGCGATTACGTATGTCCGGAAGGCCAATCGGCGAGGCGATCGCCGCCACCCTCATGGGGGCTTATCGGAGAAGGCAAAAAAATAACTGCGATACTTGGGTATCGTAACGGCTGCTGATTTCATCAACGTGCGGGGTCGAGCGCCGATGTTTTCTTCGCGCTTGCGGCCGCTCACGACTGTTCGCACGGAGCCCCTGCCGCCTACCGGCTGAGAGCTCAGACGGTTGGTTGCGCTCTCGAGGCACACGACGACGATGGCAGACGGCGGCGTAAACCAGGGCGGCGGAGGCGGGGATGATCGAAATTAAGCGCACTGGGGAGGGCGACCCTCTTACATTCGAGGTGGTCATCCGGGAGGGAAAAGGCGAGAGCCGCCATCAGGTGACGATGGCGCAACAGACGTGCGAGCGGCTCACCGCAGGCAAGCATGCGCCAGAGCGTTGTCTCGACGCGGCTTTCCGATTCTTGCTCGACCGGGAGCCGAAAGAATTGATCCTCAGGCGCTTCGATGTGGCCGTGATCTCGAGCTACTTCCCCGAATTCGAGCAAGAGCTGCCGCGCTATCTCTCGCGGTCCTGACCTCGCGTGTGCGGGTTTTTTTTGGCACCTAGGCCGTGAACCGATAAATCGGGGCTGAAAGCCGCCGCGACCTTCCGCTTCCGGGCCGAAAGCGGCCATCCTTTACCTTTCGCGGGACGTCGCAGAAGTGCCAACGGACTAAACCGCTCTCGCGGTAGAGCGCTGCGCGCGGGCTTGTGCCTGGGGCAATCAGCAGCGCAGTAACGGGATGCGAGCGTCCTGTCCGAGGATCGGGTTGTTCAACCCGACCTCAGCACAGGAGCATGCCATGCATGCCATGACCGAGGCACCCGTCAGTCCGCTGCGCCGGCGCATGATCGACGATATGACGCCGCGCAAGTTCGCGCCGCGGACGCAGGAAGGCTACATCCGCGCCGTCAAAAGCTTCAGCGCGTTCCTCGGGGCTTCGCCGGACACGGCGAGCTTCGAGGACGCGCGCCGCTACCAGCTGCATCTCGTCTCGAGCGGCGCCGGCGTGCCAACCACACCCTGACGGCGCTGCGGTTCCTCTTCATGGTGACGCTGCGCCGGCCTGCCGTCGTGATCCACTTGCCCTTCGTCCGGGAGCCGCGGAGGCTGCCGATCGTCTTGAGCCCGGAGGAGGTGGCGCGTCTCTTGGATGCGGCGCCGGGCCTCAAGTACAAGGCGGCGCTGAGCGTGGCCTACGGGGCGGGATTGCGCGCGTCCGAGGTTATCTCGCTCAAGATCGGGGACATCGACAGCACCCGGATGGTGATCCGGGTCGAGCAGGGCAAGGGCCGCAAGGACCGATACGTGATGCTGTCGCCGTATCTCCTTGCTCTGCTGCGCGCCTGGTGGAAGATGGCGCGGCCCCAGGGCTGGCTGTTTCCCGGGCGCGACCCCGTGCAGCCGCTCACGACGCGCCAGCTCAACCGCGCCTGCCACGCCGCGGCGCAGATGGCCGAGATCGAGAAGCCCGTCTCGCTGCACACGCTGCGGCACAGCTTCGCCACGCATCTGCTCGAGCAGAAGACCGACATTCGCGTGATCCAGGTGCTGCTCGGGCACAAGAAGCTCGATACCACGGCGCTCTATACGCGCGTCGCCCTCAAGGCGCTCGGCGACGTCACGAGCCCGCTCGAGCATCTCGTCGCGAGGATGCGACCGCCGGCATAAGACGCGGCTTCCCTTGCCGCGTCCGTCGCTCGAGGTCGCGGACATCTTCCGCGCCCACGGGCCGGCATGGCGCCGCGCCAACGCCGGCCACGTGAGCCTCGGCCAGCTGAAGGTGATGTCAGCCATCGAGACCTGCCGCACGGCCGCTCTCGGCGGGCATGTCGCGCGCTGCGAGGAGTGTGCGCACACGCGCATCGCCTACAACTCCTGCCGCAATCGGCATTGTCCGAAGTGCCAGGGCGCGGCGGCAAAGGAGTGGCTGGCCGAGCGCGAAGCCGAGCTGCTGCCCGTGCCGTACTATCACGTCGTGTTCACGCTGCCGGCGCCGATCGCCGACATCGCCTACCAGAACAAGGCCGTGATCTACGACATCCTGTTCAAGGCCGCGGCCGAGACGCTCGTCACCATCGCCGCCGACCCGAAGCACCTCGGCGCCCGCATCGGCCTCACCGCGGTCCTGCACAGCTGGGGCTCGGCGCTCACGCACCATCCCCACGTCCACATCATTGTGCCGGGCGGCGGCATCTCGCTCGATGGGCAACGGTGGATCTCGTGCCGGCCCGGCTTCTTCCTCCCCGTCCGCGTGCTCTCGCGGCTTTTTCGACGCCTACTCCTGGAGAAGCTGGTCGCCGCCCACGACGCCGGCCGCCTGCAGTTCTTCGGCGCTCACGTCCATCTGGCCGAGCGCAATGCCTTCACCACATACCTCGCGCCCTTGCGTAAAGCCGAATGGGTCGTCTACAGCAAGCGACCGTTCGGCGGCCCCGAGGCGGTGCTGGCCTATCTGTCGCGCTACACGCACCGCGTCGCCATCGCGAACAGCCGGCTCGTCGCGCTCGACGACGCCGGCGTGAGCTTCACCTGGAAGGACTACCGCACCAAGGGACGCGAGCGGGCCAAGGTGATGACGCTCGCCATCGACGAGTTCATCCGTCGCTTCCTCCTCCACGTGCTGCCCGACGGCTTCCATCGCATCCGCTACTACGGTCTCTTCGCCAAGGGCGGCCGCGCCGAGAACAAGAACATCGCGCGAGCACGTCAACTGCTCAATGTGATGGCGCCACGGAGCGAGCCCAGCGATGCTGGCGACGCCGACGACAGCGAGCCGCAAACCCTCGCGCATCCTTGTCCCTGCTGCGGCGGCCGTATGATCATCATCGAGACCTTCGAGCGTGGCGGCGCGCCGCGATATCGGCCGACAGTCCCGATCGGGATCGACAGCTCATGAGCGCCGTCACCCGATCACCACGCCCGAATGCCGCTCACACCTGCTGCTTGCTGTCGATCAGCCGCGCGCCCACTCGGCCAATGACCAGAGTCGTGCGCCAGCTCGTACCCTCGGCGATGCCGATCGCAACGCGATCACGGCTCCGGCACGCTCCGCCACCGCAATCTCACGCGGCAGACCCTCTCCCGCGATCACCACGCCGACGCCGCATCCGACCACCCGCGGCTCTCAAATCCCCATAGCTCCGACGCCCGGCATCGCCGCACCCATGCCAGCCCGCGGTTTCCTCCCCTGAGGCTTATCAGACGCCTGCCGCCGCAATACGCCGCACGGTCCGTGTGCGGCAGGCATCTGATAACCCTTAACAACAACTGCCGTGATGTTGCACTGCCACGAACGACGCAATGTGCCACGAACGGAAGTCCGGCTTCTCATGGCGCAAGAAGGCTTCATCGCCGTCCAGACTCCGAGGGCGGCGCGTCGCTCATGAAAGCTGACACAGCGGTGGTGTAGCGCCGAGGCTAGCTCCTACATCCGGCACCGCCACGCTCCAACCGTGCGCCGTCAGCGTCACGGCGCGCCTGCTACGAGCGTCCTTACTCCCGATGGCGCGTACTTGGGGATCACCAAATAGCCAGCCTCTCGCGTGGGCCTTGACAAGGCGGCCGCCGCGCCTCTGTGTGTCGCGGAGCAGTCGGCCTTCCCACCCCGATCCTGAGGGCCCGGCGAATGGGAGAAGGCATCCTCTACCTGGCGGCCAGCTTTTGGTTGGGCGCTGTCCATGCGGCGACCCCGGGGCACGGGAAGACCATCGCGGCTTCCTACATTGTCGGCGTGCGCGGTCGTCCCGTCGACGCGCTTGTCCTCGGCATCTTCGTAACCTTGTCGCATACAAGCGGGATTGTCCTGGTCGCCATTCTGGCGACGCTCGGCTCCGCGTGGCTCATCCCGCAACGAGTAGAGGCATACCTCGCAGTCGGGACTGGTATCCTCGTGATCTGGATCGGCTGCTGGATGCTGCGAACGCAGATGCGCCTGCTGCCAGTGGCGCGTGCCCAGGGAGACAGCCGGAAAGACCGCGGCGACGTCCCCGACGTCGATGCTCACGACCACCACCACGACGACGCGAACGGTGAATCGGCACCCGAGGCTCACGCGCGCCGTCATCCTCACGACCACGGCCCGCACTACCACAGCCACGGATGGGGTCTCGGGCACACGCACGACATCGAGGCGATCACTCAAGTCCGACCGAGCCTCGCTATCCTGCTCGGCTTGGGTATCGCTGGTGGTCTGCTGCCGGACCCAGGGGCCCTGGCCATCCTGCTGGCGACGATCGCCAGCGGAAAGCTCATTCTCGGGCTTTTGACGGTGCTCGTCTTCAGCCTGGGGTTTGCATCCGTCCTCGTCGTCGTCGGCGTGGTTGCGGCGCACGTGGGACAGCTCATCCTTGCCTGGATGAGTAGCCGCTGGATCGGGTGGGTTCAGATCGGAGCGGCGCTGCTCATCGTCGGGGTCGGCCTCGTCCTGACGGCAAACGCGTGGCGCATAGTTGCCACGGTACTCTGATGTGTGCCGGGCGCGACCTAGCTAGGGAGCCTTTGCTCGGGCTGCGGGTAGCATCCCGAGCCACCCGCTGAGGTCGGAGTACCACACATTGTTCGCCGCGTCGACCGCCACTCCGAAGGGGCGACCGTCCGCGCGAGGCAAGCGAAACTCGGTCACCCGTCCATCCCGTAGCCGGCCGAGCCTCGCGACGCTGAGCTCGGTGAACCAAACTGACCCATCGGGTGCGGCAGCGAGCGCCGTTAGGCCAGCCGCCGGAGTGGGAATCATAAACTCGGTGAAGCGCCCCTCGGCGTACCGTCCGATCTTGTTCGCCCGGAGTTCGAGAAACCACACCGCCCCGCTCTGATCCACGGTGATGTCACCAAGCCCACTGTTTCGGGTCGGCACATCGAGCGCGGTCACCTCGCCATCGCTCGAGATGCCCGCCAGCTTGTCCGCGCCCTGCAGCGTGGTCCATACCGTGCCGCCATTGTCGACGACAATCCCGTAGGGGGTCGCCCCCCGCGAACCAACCTCATGGCGCGTGAAAACGCCGTCCCGAAGACGCGTGACGCTCGCCGTGGTGACATCGGCAAACCAGACCGCGCCATCCGGCGCCACCGCCAGTCGGCCCAAGCTGGCGATCGGTGTCGACAGCGGGAACGAGCGAATGTTGCCGTCCGACGAGATCTGCGAAATCGCCCGCATCGTTGTATCGGTGTACCAAGCGCCGCCCTTACCATCTACAGCGAGCCCGAGCGGCTCGAGGTTCTGGGTTCCCTTGGGGAACCGGTCGATTTTGCCGTCGCGAAATACGGCGATTGCATCCGAGAACTCGATAGTGAACCAGACCGCGCCACTGGGCGCGACGGCTAGCGCCGTCGGGATGTCCGTCTTGACCAGCATGGGGTACTCGACAAAGCCGGGATCAGACGGGGGGTCGGGGCGCCAAGCAAGAACTCCAAGACCAACCCCGAACGCGACGGCCACTAGCAAAATGTGCCAGCGCCGGAACCAACGAGGCATCGTTATTGCCACTCCGTTCATGGCAGCGTCTTCTCCATTCGGCGGCCTCCGGAGATCCGGGTGGCCGGTGCGGCAGATGGCCGATAGTAGTGTCCGAGCCACCGCAGCGCAGCAAAGGCCCCGAGGCCCACGACAATAAGAAGGACCACGCCTCCGGCGAGGCTGGTAAAACTGACCCGCGCAGGCGCGCCTTCGCGGTCGGCTGCCCGTCGCCAGAGTTCGGAATAGGGGACGAGGGCGAAACCGGCATAGAGCGTTGCCGGATCGACCGGATCTCGCACTAGCGGCCCTGCCTCAAGATGGGCCGGGAGATCGTCAATGATCAGAATCCAGCGTTCCCCGCCGTCGAGGGTCCGGTAAAGCCCGCGGTCCGTCGTGACAACGATGGCCTCCTCGCTCGCTGTGATCCCATGCACCGTGGTGTTCGCCTCCGGGAGCGGCTGCCCGGAACGCCGCCAGTTCGCGCCGCCGTCATCGCTCCCGAACAGCTGGTCGCCTCCCGCGGCCCAGAGTCGTGTGGGATGGATCGAGTCGACGGCGAGGGCATCGACGTTGGTTGGGAAGATCCCTGCTCCTCGGCTCGCCCAAGTTCGTGCACCATCGACGCTGGCCCAGATCCGGCCCTGAACGACGGTGTAAAGGGTCTCGGGTGAGCCAGGCACTATGACGAGTGCGGTCGCGGGTTCGTTGGGGAGGGCGTCAGCGGCGCTTGACCACGACGCACCCCAGTTATCGCTGCGCAACAGTCCAGTCCAGCCGACCAGATACACGCGACCCGCTTCATCGCCGCGAACGATGGCTCGAGCCGGCGTTGCGCTCTGAGGAGCCGGCGACTGCTGCCAGCCGTTCTCGGGCTCGCCGCGAAAGATCCCCTGGCCAGTCGATGCCAGCGCCCGCTGGCCGTCCGCGGCGAAGGCCAACGCGAAGACGGGACCGACCACGACCGCCGGCGCTTCGATCGTCCAGTCCCGCCCTCCGTTTCGCGAGCGCAGCAGGCCGCTCTCCGCCCCCAGAAGTAGATGGTTGACATCGGTTGGGCTGATCGCGAGCGCGATGGCGCCGGCGACGACCTGCCCGCGATTCGCCGACACCCATGTCGCGCCGTGGTCGCGCGAGCGGAACAGCCCGCCCCATGCGCTGGGATCGTGGCTCTGTGCGGGACTCGCCCACAGGGCCAGCAGCAGCGCGAGTAGGAGGACATGATGCGGGGCACTGCCGAGTCGCATCCAGCGTGCCATGCCGAAGATAGCCAACCGGAGACAACAGGTGCGCGTCACTGAGGTGCCGCGCCAGGCTGCCCCGTGATCAGGCCGTCGACGACCCCAATCTGGTATACGAGAAACAGCCCGAATGCGAGGCTCAGGAGGCCAGAGGCGAACCGCAGGTGGCGCTCGACCCGCGAGGACCGCCGCGATGCGTAGGCGACCATCGCCCCGATGGCGGTGGTGATCAGCATCATTCCGGCAATAGTGCCGATCCCGAACAGCACGAGATACGCAATAGCCCACCACGGGTTCTTGATCAGAGCGAGAACGAGCAGCGCGACCGCCGCAGAACCAGCGAGGCCATGGACGAGGCCAATGACCAGGGGGCGGAGGATCTGGTAGACGCCGAGACCGCCGAGCTGCCGGTCTAGCCAAGCTACCGGCGTCTGGTCATCTCGGTGCCCGTGCTGTCCCGATCCGGGACCGGACGGGTGGCTATGGACGTAGTCGCCATGGCTGTGTGCATGCGCGTGGGGTGGACCCGCGTCGCCCTCGCCTGCGGGTCGAAATCCGCGGATGTGCTCAATGATTCCTGTCAGGTTCCACATGCCGAGCACGATCAGCATGAGGGCGACCGCCATCTCCATTGTAAGGCCGAGCCGCGGTGGGATCACGATGGTGAAGAGGACGATAACCCCGCCGACCGCCACGATCGTCAATGTGTGCCCCACCCCCCATAGGCTTCCGATCAGGAGGGCCGCTCGTATCGTGGGCTGACGTGTCACGATCGTGCTGACCGCGATCACATGATCGGGGTCCGTCGCGTGACGCATGCCGAGAAAGAATCCTAACAAGGTGAGGGAGAGGACCGCGATCATGTGCGTGTCGGACCTCAGAGAAGCCTCAGGGGCGGACGCGCCCGCCTGGAACCGCGTCCGCCGAGATTCCAGGCGCAGGCTTCGTCCAGGGACCCTCCTTACGGCGCGATGAGGTGAGGCGGAACCGCGGAGACCGCGGTCTTGCACAAGACCGGATCGATCCGCCAGGGCCCAAAAATGGGCGGCAGGCCGGGCAGCGAGATCTGGGTTGAACCAGTCGTGACGTTGGCTGGAACGTGCGTCTTCTCGCCATTTGCTAGGATCAGCTCGGCGGCACGAGAGCAGTTTCCGTTGGTGATGGTCCACCAGTTCTGCGTGATCGGGTAGTCAGTCGAGTAGGAGAGCCGCTCGTGGGCCGCCAGGCAGTTGTTGAAGCTGAACGAATTCGACGTCAGAACATAGCACTTCTCGTAGGCCAGGAACTGCTGGATCGAGTCCGTCTGCTGGATATTCGCGACGTTCCAGTCTCGGATCCCCTCCCATGACGAATAGGTGTCGCTGCCGAACACCAGCTCACCCCGCGGGGTGTGGACTTGCAGGAGTTGCGAACCGTAGGTATGGCCCCGGAACGCGGGGTGGATCACGAGACCTGGGGCGACCTCGAATCGTCCGTCGACGATTTTCGCCTTGCCGTTCATGATCTTGCCTTCGATTTCCGCGACCGTCTGCGGCGGGTACCCGCAGACCGGGGTCCGCGCACAGGCCTGCGCCGGCGGCCCTACCTGGTTTTCAGTGATCGGGTCAACCGTATTCACCGCGCGGATGTGCCCGCCGTTGAACTCGGTCGGGTAGTCGAGGAAGAAGTCGATCTGCTTGAGCTCCTCCTTCTGGACGTAGAGGACAGCGTTCGGGAACGAGTCGAGCTGGCCGGCGTGGTCCCAGTGACCATGTCCGATGACGATCCTAGTGACTCTAGAGGGATCCAACCCAATGCTTTTCATCTGGTTGGGGAGGTCCCACCAGCAGCACGAGGTGTTCCAGTCAAAGATGTATGCCAGCTGCTTCCAGCCGCTGTCGTATAGGGTGATGTTGCCGTCCTTCCCCTTGATGATTCCGACATTGGCCGGAAAGTCGAAGAGGGGAATATTGTGCCTCGGGTCTGTGCTGCCGGGGATGAAGGCCCGGTCCGGCATGAATGCACCGGAAGGCACGTTGACAAACCGGCTGCTTTCGACGAGCCAGGCGGAGTAAAGCGGCGCGTTCTCGGCTTTTTCCAGATCGCGCAGAAGTTGGTCGGTGCTTTCGAAGCCTTGCGGCAGCGTTTGCGGCGGTCTCTCATTATCTTGATCCGGCTCATCGGCACGGAGGGTACCTCCACCTAGCAACCCCCCCGCCATCGCGATTAGTCCAACAGCACTCATGAGGCGCATAAGTTTTGGGATCATCGCTTAACCCCTCCCTGGGAAAATGTGTGTCCTGCCAGCACCCCTCTCACCAACGTCGTGACGGCTGCGCGATCCGCAGCCTGGTCTCGCTCCTTAGTTGGCGGGAAACTCGTCTCGCCAGAACTGAGCCCCGATCGCTCTGATCTTATTGCTCCCGTCTTGGCTCAGCGGATATGCCGCGAGCAGGTGGTTGTCGTTCCCGTCGTCGAACATCTTGAGCACCTCGAGGGCTGATTTCTGGAACAGTCCGATGGCAGCAAGGTAGTCGTTGTGTGCGCGCTCGAGCGATGGCGGCGCTCGCAGCGCGCTGATCCGCGTCTCAGCGCGTCGATAGGTTGCCAGCGCATCGTCGACCCTGGCCTTTAGTTCTGCCTTTCCGATGTCATTGGTCTTGTAAAAGATCTTTCCGAGGCTCATGCGAACCGTGCTTCGCTCGACTTCACCATGGATCGGCCATAGCGCTTGGATGTACGCCTCCTCGGCGCGGGTGAAGGCCGGCATTTGTGGCGTGGGGGCGGGCTTTGAAAGCACAGGGGTGGGCGCGCGACCCATCGTGGTCAATTCGCGGGTGCCGGCAAACGCCAGAACCCCCAGCACAGCGAGGACGGCCACCGCAAGCACACTACCCTTGATGCCGAGCGGCCACCGTGGATGGGACAGGATCTTGACCGAGAGGCCGTTACCAGCCCCGCGCAATCCCTCGAGGAAAATCGCTCCTTTGCGCCCCATCTGTTTCCTCGCCCTATAACCACCCATCTGTTCCCTCGCCCTGCCGGGCAGAGGGCCGTGGAGGCCTTTTTAAATAAACAGACAAGTCAGTCGATAGTAAATTCCCAATCTATGTGGACGTCAACCAAGAATTGAAGTGGACCCCGAATTTGGGACCGGTTGACTAATTGGAAGAGAGGCCGTTCCGTCACAACGATGGAGCGGAAGATGACGAAGAGGACGAGACGGAAGATCGACGCGGCGCTGAAGGCGAGGATCGCCTTGGAGGCGCTGCGGGAGCAGGCGACGGTGGCCGATCTAGCCCAGCGCTACGAGGTCCATCCGAATCAAATTTACGCGTGGAAGAAGCAGCTGCTTGAGCATGCGGCACGGGCGTTCGACGGCGGTATCGGGGCCGAGGCTGCGTCGGGTCGCGAACGCGAGATCGAGAAGCTCCATGCCAAGATCGGCGAGCTCACGGTCGAGCGGGATTTTTTAGCGCGGAGGTCTGGAAGATGAGCGTCCCGGACCGCCAAGCGCTGGTCGATCGCGACCACCGCGAGCCGTCGATCCGCCGGCAGTGCGCGCTGCTCGGCGTCGCACGCTCTGGCGTCTATCGGAAGCCGCGACCTGCCAACGACAACGATCTCGCGGTGATGTGGCGGATCGACGCGTTGTTCACGGCCTGGCCGTTCCTGGGCTCGCGGCGGATGGCGGCGATGCTGCGGGCGGAAGGACACGCCGTCAACCGCAAGCGGGTGCAGCGGCTAATGCGGCGGATGGGCATCGCGGCGCTGGGGCCGAAGCCGCGCACGACCAAGCCGGCGCCGGGGCACAAGATCTTCCCGTATCTCCTGCGGAACATGGCGATCGACCGACCCAATCAGGTGTGGGCGGCCGACATCACCTATGTCCCGATCGGGCGCGGCTTCCTCTACCTCGTGGCGGTGATCGACTGGGCCAGCCGGGCGGTGCTGGCGTGGCGACTGTCGAACACGATGGACGTGTCGTTCTGCGTGTCGGCGCTCGAGGAGGCCTTGGCGCGCTTCGGAAGGCCGGGCATCTTCAACACCGACCAGGGGAGCCAGTTCACCAGCGCGGCCTTCACCGGCACGCTCGGCGCGGCCGGTGTCCGCATCTCGATGGACGGGCGCGGCCGATGGATGGACAACGTGTTCATCGAGCGGCTGTGGCGCAGCTTGAAATACGAGGACATCTATCTGAAGGGCTATGCCGACGGCCGCGAGGCCAAGGCCGGCATCGGCGCATGGATGGCGTACTACAATATGCGCCGCCCGCACCAGGCGCTCGCCAACCGGACGCCGATGGCGGTCTGGCGCGACGGCGTCATCCTCGGGTCAAGCCCGAGGACCGCGCTCGGCGACACGGCTGTGGACATGACGCTGCGCTTGGACAACGCTGGCGCGTTGCCCACATGCCCACAGCCGCCACAGCAACCGCAGGCTTTAATCGCCTGACCGATTCAGGAGAACGGAACGGCC
>WNFE01002464.1_pt1 | contig 13655 bp, 16 predicted proteins | sample 5400451 | NCBI WGS metagenome assembly WNFE01 (sample SAMN13153344, study PRJNA577476) | soil metagenome | isolation source: 200 cm saprolite under Douglas fir tree site 2 hole 2 | place: USA:California | collected 2015-04-18 | reverse complement strand
CTTGGCAAGCAGGACATCTTCGTCAATGTCGCCGGCGGGGTGCGCCTGGCAGAGCCCGCCGCCGACCTGGCGGTCGCTCTGGCGATCGCCTCAAACTGCCGGGACCGGCCGGTTGGGCGTGATCTCGTGGCTCTTGGGGAGCTAGGGCTGAGTGGCGAGGTCCGCCGCGTCCCCCAGCTCGAGCGACGCCTGCACGAAGCCCACCGCCTGGGGTTCAAACGGGCCATCGTTCCTGCGGCCGGCGAGCTCAAGAATTCTCCTAAGGGGGAGGGTCGGGGACCGGGTGGGCAGAGTCTCCCTCCCCCTGAGGGGGAGCCACCGTTGTCAGGGTCGCTGGATTTCCCGCGTGAGCAGGGTCGGGGAGGGGGTGTCTTAACGGTCCATCGGGTCGAAACCCTGGCCGACGCGATGGCCCGGTGCTTTGGGGATTAGGACACCGGCTGAGATTCCGGTGCCAATTCTCGGAGCTTCTGCTCCCAGAACTCCAGGCGGCTGCGCAGTCGGTCCCGTTGCCTGGCGATGAGCTGAAGATCGGCCTCGACTTCGGCGGCGGCCCCCGACACCAGGGCGGCCTGCGACTGCCGGCTCAGAGACAGGGCGTCCTCGGTGAACCTGACCAGTTCTGAATAGACCTGGTGCCAGTGCCTGGCGTCGCCCAGGTCCACCGTGGCCGGATACTCGCCGTCGAGGAGCCGCTTGTTGGCTGCGGCGGGCCCAGCCTTTAGGGTGTCCGTGGTGGCCTCCAAGATCTACGTGTACTGCTGCCGGAGCAAAAAAATCAGCAATTTGCAAATTTCGCCTGACCAGCGATCTTCACGCTGAGTGACGGAGTGGGTCCGGTCGGCTCCTACCACCTGTGCTTTAATGGGCCTGCAATGGCTTTCCGGCTCGTCCGGCTGCGGCGGGGCCCCCACCTTCCGCGGCTGGCCATCTTGTGCCGAGGAGGTGAGAACGATGCGCGTGGAACGCGTCTTCCGGCTGCTGGGCCTTCTCTTAGGACTCATAGCGGGCTTCGAGTACGCCAGATTCATAATCACGGAAGCGCACTTTACGGGCTACACGGTCACAGCCGTCCTGATCCTGCTGACCATGCTGGCGGGGGCTCTCTTTGGCTTCTTCGGTCTGCCCTACGTCACCACCAAGCCCTTCTTCTGGCTCGAAGATAAGCTAAACGTCACCCCGCTCCCGGACCTGGTGGCGGCCACTGCCGGGCTGCTGATCGGCCTCCTGGTGGCGGCCATGGTGGGGCTTTTCCTGCGCGGCCTGCCCTGGTACCTCGGGTTTGTGATCTCGCTCATTCTGGCGGTGGTTTTCGCCTACTGGGGGGTGACGCTGGGCCTGACCCGCCGCGACGAGATGATGGCGCTGTTCCTGGGCTCGAACCGGACGGCCGCCGGGGCGGCCGGCGCCGGCAAGAAGACGGTTCCGACGACGCTGCTCGACACCAGCGTGATCATCGACGGCCGGATCGCCGATATCGCGCATACCGGCTTCATAGAAACCCGGCTCCTCGTCCCCCACTTCGTGCTGGCCGAGCTCCAGTACATCGCCGACTCCAGCGACACCCTCCGGCGGAACCGCGGCCGGCGCGGCCTGGAGGTGCTCAACCTGTTGCAGAAGGAGCCCCTGGTCACCATCGACTTCATCGACGACGACGTGCCCGATGTTCCCGAGGTGGACGCCAAGCTGATCCGTCTGGCGCGCAAGCGGGAGGCGACCATCATGACCAATGACTACAACCTGAACCGGGTGGCCCAGCTCGAAGGGGTCAAGATCCTCAACATCAATGACCTGGCCAATGCACTCAAGCCGGTGGTGATCCCCGGCGAGGAGATGGAGGTGTCCATCATCAAGGAAGGAAAGGAGCCCAACCAGGGCGTCGCCTACCTTGATGACGGCACCATGATCGTGATCGAGAATGGTCGTCGCTACATGCATCAAACGCTGGCGGTGGTCGTGACCTCCGTGCTGCAGACCGCCGCCGGCCGCATGATCTTTGCCGCTCCGTCCAGCGAGTCGTCGGTGGGCCGGCAGCAAGGCCGGCCGTTGAAGAAGATCCAGGGCGGCGGAGGGTCCGGTCGGTAGCCTGATCGCCGTCGTTCCGCTGCCGCCGGCCGGGCCTCAGGCGGCGGCCCTCTCCCTGGAAATCCTCGGCCGCTCCGTCCTGGACCGCACGCTCGACACGCTCAGGGCCCTGCCTGGCCTCGACCAGTTGATCGTGGGCGATCTCTCCCTCCCCCTGGCGGGGACGGGCACTAATTCCTCCCTCCCCCTTGCGGGGAGGGGCAGGGGAGGGGGTCTCGTTTCCATCCTCGTGTGCGACCCCGACCGTCCACTGCTGACCCTGGCCATGCTGACCCAATTCCTGAAACAGACGCACAACGAGCCAGTGGCGGCGCTGGTCTCGCCGGCTTCCGACACCTACAAGGTTGTCCGCGGGGGCATGGTCGAGAGCACGCTCGACCGCGCCGCCCTCTGGGAGTTGGAAGGGCTGTCGCGCTTCAACCAGGGAAGCTTCGACCGCCTGCCGGACCTGGAGCGCGCTCACCTGGCTGGCATTCCAGTGCGCCTGATCCGCGCTGATCCGATGAACTTCGCCGTCCGGTCGGCGGATGACTGCCGGGTCGCCGAACGCGTGCTCAGCCAGTGAGTCAGACGGTGGCCATCGTCCTGGCGGCGGGGGCCGGCCAGCGGCTCGGCTCCGGCACCGGCAAGGCCTTCGTGCCGGTCGATGGCAAGCCGATGGTGGGCTGGTCGCTCCAGGCCTTCGATGCCAGCCCCGACGTCGACCGGATCCTTCTGGTCGTGCCTCCCTCTGAGCGCGCCCGCGGCCAGGACCTGATCACAACGCTTGGGCTGCGCAAGCCCTGGACGGTCATCCCCGGCGGCGAGACGCGTCATGACTCGGAATTCAACGCCCTGGAGGCCCTGGCTCCCGAGATCATCGATGCCTCCGTGTCGCGAGTCCTGGTGCATGACGCCGCTCGTCCCTTCGTCGACCGCACTCTGGTGCGCCGCTTGCTGGAGTCGCTGGCTAACCATCCGGGCGCCATCCCCGCGCTGCCGGCCACCGCCATGCTCGTGTCCGGCTCGAACGACGGCCTCCTTCGGGACTTCGTCCCTGCAGCCTGGGCTGTCCAGACACCCCAGGCATTTCGGGCTGGCCCGCTCCTGGTGGCGCACCGCCGGGCCGGGGCCGAGGGTTTCCGCGGCTCCGACACCGCCTCCGTGCTCGAGCGCACCGGTCAGGCGGTCGCGGTGCTCGAGGGAAGCCCGGACACGTTCAAGATCACGACACCGGTGGATCTCCTGCGCGCCCAGATCGTCGCCAGACGTAGACAGTCCGCTTCCTCCAGGGAGGGGTAGGGGAGGGTGCCCAAGTAAAAATTTGTCCTCTCCCTTCAGGGAGGGGTAGGAGAGGGTACAGCAGTCGCTGAGACCCAGATACCCGGACGTATACTGATTCGCAATCGTCGGCAAGTGGCGGATTTGCGCTAACGGAAGGAGTGGACGATGACGGTACAGGCCCTCATCCCGGCGGCCGGGGCCGGGCTCCGCAATGGTGAATCCAGCGCGAATGTTCTGTTCTCGGTCAACGGTCGGTCTGCGATCTCCCGCACGCTCAAGGCCTTCGATCGCTGCGACGAGATCACGGGCATCACGTTAATCGTGTCCCAGCGCAACTTGCTGGCGGTCACCGATGAGCTGGAGAAGATGACCTGGCAGAAACCGATCGAGGTCATCCTGGGCGGCCAGACTCGCCAGGAGTCGGTGCGGCTTGGCCTGGAATCCCTGCAGCAAAGCCCGCCGGACTATGTGCTGGTCCACGACGGGGCCCGCCCACTGGTCACCGACCGGCTGATCCACGACGGCCTGGAGACGGCCCGCGAGCATGGAGCCGCCACGGCCTGCGTGCCGGTCAACCACACCTACAAGCACGTTAACGGTCAGGGCTTCGTGGAGAACACCATCGAACGCTCCAACCTGGTGCAGGTCCAGACGCCCCAGGTGTTCCGCTACGACTGGATCCTGGAAGCCCACGAGAAGGCGGTGCGCGAGCGGATCGTCGTCGAAGACGACGCCGAGCTGATTGAGAAGCTCGGGCGTCCGGTCAAGATCTTCCCCGGGTCGTATCGCAACCTCAAGATCTCAACCCCGGACGACGCGCGGATGGTGGAAGCCCTCGCCGCCGATCCGGTGTGCGCGTAGGTCTCGGCTTCGACGTCCATCACCTGGAGGTTGGACGCCGGCTGACCCTGGGGGGCGTCGAGCTTCCCTCCGACCTGGGCCTGGTCGGGCATAGCGACGCCGACGTCATCTGCCATGCCCTGATCGATGCCCTGCTGGGGGCGGCGGGGCTGGGCGACATTGGCACGCTGTTTCCCGACACCGACCCCGCGTATCGCGAAGCCCGCAGCCTGGATTTGCTGGTTGACGCGGTCCGCCGCTGCCGGGACGCGGGCTGGCAGGTCGAGAACGTGGACGTGACCCTGCTGGCGCAGGCGCCTCGCCTGGCGCCCTATCGCGAGAAGATCCGGGCGTCGCTGGCCGGCGCCCTGGGCCTGGACGTGGCGGAGGTCAGCGTCAAGGGCAAGACCACCGACCACCTGGGGGCGCTGGGGCGGGGCGAGGGCATGGCCGCCCAGGCGGTGGCCCTCCTGGCGCCGATCGGATGACCACCCTGCGGCTGCACAACACGGCCTCCGGGCGGGTCGAGGAATTCACACCTCTGGAAGCGGGCCACGTACGCATGTACACCTGCGGCCCGACGGTGCACGACTTCTCCCACATCGGCAACTTCCGGACCATCCTCTTCGAGGACCTGCTCCATCGCCTTTTGGAAACCCGGGGCTACAAAGTCACCCACGTCCGCAACCTGACGGACGTCGAGGACCGGATCATCCGCAAATCGCAGGAGCAAGGGGTCGACATTGACGTCTACACGGCAAAGTACATCGCAGCCTTTTTCGAGGACCTGGCCACGCTGCGGGTCCGGCCGGCGGATGTCTACCCGCGAGCCACCGGGCACATCAAGGAGATGGTGGCCCTGATCCAGCGGCTGGCGGCCGGGGGCCACACCTACGAGGTCGAGGGATCTCATTATTTCCGCATCGCCACGTTCCCAAAATACGGCGCGCTGGCTCGGCTGGACCCAACGAAGCTGAAGACGGGGGCGCGGGTCGACGTGGACGAGTACGGCAAGGACGACCCGCGGGACTTCGCCCTGTGGAAGGCGCGCAAGCCCGGCGAGCACTTCTGGGACACGCCGCTGGGGGCGGGCCGCCCTGGATGGCACATCGAGTGCTCCGCGATGAGCATGCGCTACCTGGGGAAGACGTTCGACATCCATACCGGCGGCGTCGATCTCATCTTTCCCCACCACGAGGACGAGATCGCGCAGAGCGAGGCGGCCACCGGCAAACAGTTTGTCCGCTACTGGCTGCACGCCGCCCATCTGACCGATGCCACCGGCGAGAAGATGTCGAAACGGCTCAAGAACTTCGCTACGGTGCGCGACCTGCTGGCGGAAGGCGTCGCGCCTCGTGCGATTCGATACGCCCTGCTCACGGGGGCCCATTACCGCAAGCCGCTTCACTTCTCGTCGGAAATACTGGTGGGGGCAGACAGCTCCGTCCGCCGGCTGAACGAGTTCGCGGTTCGCCTCCAGGCGCCCGCCGACCCCGCGAACCCTCCGGCCGACATTCGCCAGCGCTGGGACGACGCACTCGCGGACAACCTGAACATCGAGGAAGCCGTGGGCGAGCTGTTTACCTGGATTCGGACGTTCAATACCCGGCTCGAAGCGGGTGGCGTTGCTCCGGCCGAGCGGGCAAGCGCCATGGCGATGCTCCTCCACGCCGACCAAATCCTGGACGTCATCGAGTTCCCAGGAGCCCTCGGCGATGCCGACATCATCCGCCTGATCGAGGAACGCCGAGCCGCTCGGGCCGCCGGCAACTTCGCTCGCTCGGACGAGATCCGCGAGCTCCTGCGCCAGCGCGGCATCCAGCTCGACGACACCAAAGATGGCACTCGCTGGAAACGAATTACGTGATCTCCCCGTACGCAGGATTTCCCCCTTGCGGGAAGGCCTTATTTTCCCTCCCCCTGGCGGGGAGGGGTAGGGGAGGGGGTCCTCCATCCCGAACAAACCGCCCAACCTGATCTACGGTCGTAACCCCGTCCTGGAAGCGTTCCGCGCCGGCCGGACCGTCCGACGCCTGGTCCTCGCCCGCGGCTTGCGCGACGAGCCGCGACTCCGGACCCTGCGCGAGCTGGCCCGGACCACCAAGGTGCCCGTAGAAGAGGTCGAGCGAGAACAGCTCGACGACATTGCGCATACGGAGGCCCACCAGGGCGTCGTGGCGTACGTCACCAAGCGTCAGTACTGGGAGCTCGACCAACTAATGGACGCGGCGCTGGCGGAATCGCCGACCCCCATCCTGTTAATGCTCGACAGTGTCCAGGATCCGCAAAACCTGGGCACCATCAGCCGAACCGCTGAAGCGACTGGCGTCGCCGGCATCATCACGTCCCACAATCGGTCCCCGGAGGTGACGCCGTCGGTGGTGAAGGCCTCCGCTGGCGCGGCGGAGCATCTTCGCTACGCGCGGGTGGCCAACCTGGCCCAGGCTGCGGACGCGCTCAAAGAGAAGCGTTTCTGGTTGGTGGGTCTGGCCGGCGACGCGGCGACGGACTACACGGCCTTCGACTACCGGCGGCCGCTGGTGCTGATTGTCGGGTCCGAGGGCGAGGGCATCCACCAGCTCCTCCGCAAGAAGAGCGACGCCATGGTCCGCATCCCCATGTCCGGCCGGGTCGGTTCGCTCAACGCCGCCGTGGCCGGCTCGATCCTGCTTTACGAAGTGCTCCGCCAGCGCCGCTGATGCTTAGTCCGTCCCTTCACTTGCAGCGGTCCCTCCCCCTCAGGGGGAGGGTCAGGGTGGGGGGGTGGAGTCTTGTCAGTCCATCGACTCCGCGATCCGGATCGCGTCGGCCTGGCTAAGGCCCAGTCCCGACCACTGCATGACGTAGGTGAAGTCCCCCGCTTGCCACGACAGCAAGCCCTCATCGGCCGGGCGTTTCCAGTAGACGGCGTCGCGACCGTTCACCTTCACCGTCTGCGCGGCGGACGAGGGGACCTGGTAATACCCGGACGGTTTGCCCTGCTGAATTTGGATGCCCATTCCGCGTGACTGGTTGCCGAGCTGTCCGTACGCAAGGGACACCCACGAACCATCCGTGGAAGCGATGACAAAGCGAAGCTGAACGCCGGGAGGCAGGTAAGAGGGCTGGGGGATCCGGAAGTGAGCCAGCTGCTGCGCCTCGGCCAGTGTGAGCCTGGGCAGCGCCCTGCCTGTCGGAACCGCCCCCGACTGGGGCTGCTTGCCAGCTGCTGAAGTGGGGATGGGATTGATGAGCACGGTCCCGAAGCGGATCCAGCCGAAAGGAAGCAGGCCTCGGGCCGGCGTGGCAGCGATGAGCACCGCGAGCGCGACCACGACGAGGCCGGAAATCAGGAGCGGCGAAGGTCGAAATACTCGGGGCCGATGCCCCAAGCGCCGGTCGATCGCCGGGCGTACCGACGTTCCTTCAGGAATGGCTCCAGCGGCATCTGCGAGCAACAGAGCACCGAGACGGCGGTCAAACGATTCCTCATACATGGGAAATCAGTCTCCTTCCAGGGCATTCGCGGTCCACAGCCCGCGGTCGTCCGCTTCGAGTCGCTGACGGAGGCGAGCGCGACCCCGATGCAGGCGGGTCTTGACCGTGCCAAGCGGCCAACCGAGCATTGCCGCGATTCCACGCTCGTCTAGATCGAGGTAGTAACGCAAGGCCAGGGCGGCCCGCTCCTTTGGCGGCAGCGAGTTGATTACCAGGGCGAGGGCACGCTGCGTTTCATTGCGGACAGCCTCCGCCTCGGGGTCGGCCGGCTCACTTCGTGGGGCGATCAAGGCCAGCAGCCTCCGGCGACGACTTGCCCAGCGGGTCGCTGAGATGGCGCGGTTCGTGACAATCCGGAAAAACCACGGCTCGAAGGGTCGGTCGGGGTCGGAGCGGCCGATCTGCTCGACCACCGCGAGGAACGAGTCCGCCACGACGTCCTTGGCCGATTCGGGATCTCGGGTGATGTGATACGCGAGGCGGAGCGCTCGCAGTTCGTGCCGCTCAAAGAGAGCGTTCAGCGCGTGCTGGTCGCCCTGGCGAAGCGCTCGCACCGCCTCGAAGTCGGTCATTCCACCTATTACACGCCTGAGGACGCCGCCAGGTTTCGGCAGCGAGCCAATGTCCCGAGGTGCTCCAGTGCGCCCCGTTTCGGCCGCTGGGGTCGATAAAGTAGTTCGGTAGCGTGAAGGCAATCGAAGTCGAGAACCTCTCTCGCCGCTTCGGCAAGATTGAGGCGGTCAAGGAAGTCTCCTTCGCCATCGAGGAGGGCGAGATCTTCGGCTTCCTCGGCCCCAACGGCGCGGGCAAGACCACCACCATCAACATGCTCTGCACGCTGCTGCGTCCAGGCGGCGGCAGCGCCCGAGTCAACGGGTTTGACGTCGCCCGCCAGCGGAGCGATGTCCGGCGGTCCATCGGGCTGGTCTTCCAGCAGTCGACCCTCGACGAGCAACTCTCCGCTGAGCAGAATCTGCGGTTCCACGGCTACGCCTACGGGATGCCGGCCGCCCTGCGTGAGGAGCGCATCCACGATCTGCTGACCATGGTCGAGCTCTACGACCGCCGCAAGCACAAGGTGCGCACGTTTTCCGGGGGCATGAAACGCCGCCTCGAAATCGCCCGCGGCCTCTTGCATCTGCCGCAGGTGCTGTTTCTCGATGAGCCGACGCTCGGCCTGGATCCCCAGACCCGCAAGCACATCTGGGATTACCTGCATGACCTGCGGCAGCGCGAGAACCTGACCATCTTCCTGACCACCCACTACATGGACGAAGCCGAGAACTGTGGAAGGATCGCGGTGATTGATCACGGCCGGATCGTGGCCATGGATACCCCCGACGGGCTGAAGAATGCGGTGGGCGGCGACCTGGTGACGTTCTCCACGGGCGATGCCCAGGCCGCGGCCCAGTTCGTCCGCGAGCGCTATCACGTCGAACCGCAGATCCAGGACGGCCAGGTCCGGTTCCACGTGACTTCGGGCGAGACCTTCTTGCCGGACTTCGTGCGCGAGTTTCCGCAACGCCTGTTGTCGGTGGGCCTGCGCCGGCCAACGCTGGAGGATGTCTTCTTGAGCCTGACTGGTCACGAGATCCGAGACTCCGAGCTGGATGCCAAAGATCTGATGCGGCAGCACATGCAGCGGTGGCAGCGATGAGCGAAATCTGGCGCGGCGTTTGGGTGGTGGCCTATCGCGAGATCCTCCGCTTCGTCGGGGACCGGGCCCGCTTCTTGTCGAGCTTCGCCATGCCCCTCCTCTTCCTGGTCATCTTCGGCGCCGGCTTCACCAGGACGATCGGCGCGCTGGCCCAGGGCGTGAACTATATCCAGTTCATGTACCCGGGGATCATCGCCATGACGGTCCTGACCAGCTCGTTGTTCGCCGGTATGTCGGTGGTGGCCGACCGCGAGTTCGGATTCCTCAAGGAGATCCTGGTCGCGCCCATCGGCCGAACCGGGATCGTGTTGGGGAAGGCGGCCGGCGGCAGCCTGGTGGCGCTCATCCAGGCGCTGGTCATGCTGGGGCTGGCGCCCATCCTCGGTGTGAAGCTGACGCCGACGCTGGTCCTGTCGTTGATTCCGGTGGTGATCATCCTGTCCTTGGGCTTGTCGAGTCTTGGCGTGTTGATCGCCTCGTTCATGCAGTCGCAACAGGGGTTCCAGTTGTTCGTCCAGATCCTGATCTTCCCACTCATCTTCCTGGCCGGCGTTTTCTTCCCGGTCAATAACGTCCCGGCCTGGATGGAGATCATTTCGAAGGTCAACCCGCTGACCTACGGGGTTGATGCCATCCGGCAGATCTTTCTCGGAAGCGCCCACGGCCTGGGGGTGACGGTCTTCGGCCACGTCATGACCGTTGCTTCTGAGATGGCGCTGGTCGGTGTTCTCGGTGCGTTCCTGCTGCTGGGGGCCGTGATCGTCTTCAACCGCCAGGAGTAGGTAAAAAGCTAGAGTCTCGTGAGACGGTCGGGCAGCTCAAGGAGCGAGTCGATCTCGATCGCGGCGCCGGTTGGCTTCTGGCGGGAGGACTGAATGAGGCCCCAAGGGCCGCGGCGCAAGAAGACCGCCACCATGCCGGCGGCCTTGGCAGGGCCCACGTCGGTGTCCAGGCGGTCGCCCACGTAGGCGATCTCGCCCGGTGGAAGATCAAGGAGCCGCGCGAACTGGCGAAAGAACTCGGGCGACGGCTTTTCAATCCCCATGCTCGCCGACGTCGCGATCACGTCGAAGGGTAGCCCCAGGTTCCGGAGGACCAGCTCGGCATCTCGCGGTTGGTTGCCGCCGACCGCGAGCCGGAAGCCGGCGGCCCGCAGCGCCTCGAGGCAGGAAACGGCGTCGGGGTAGAGATCATCGCGACCGAAGTGGTAGAGGCTGCCCGCGCGGCGGCGTTTCGCGATCTCCGCATCCAGGTCGATGCCCGGCCGCACCATTTCCAATGCGCGGCGGTGGTGCTCGCCGCGGGCGATGACGGCGCCGATCGCCGCCATCATCGTGAGCCGGGAAACACCAAGCCAATCTGCCCATTCGGCCCAGCCGCGCGTCTCGTCAACCAGCGTCTCACCGACATCGAAGATCACCGCCCGAACCGCGGGATTTGTCGTTCCCTCCCCTGGCGAAGGGGTGGGGGAGGAGGTTGGCACTCGCGCTTACAGCGGAGGCCGGCGTGTCTGCGGCATCGCCACCTCGACCGCCCGGCCAATCTGCAGCACGGTGTCCTCGCGCCAGCGACGTCCGACGATCTGCAGGCCGATCGGCAGGCCGTCCGGGTCCCACCCGCAGGGGACGGACAGGGCCGGACACGGCGCGACGAGGTTGAATACCCCGGTCATGTCGTAGGTATGAAAGCGGCCGTCATCGGGCGGGGGCGGGGGCCGGTCGGCCTTGGCGGCCGGCGGCGGCCCTTGCGCCATGGTTGGGCACAGGATCGCGTCATGCTCGGCCAGCACTGGAGCCACGCGTCGCCAGAGATCCGTGCGCGCCAGCTCCAGATGCTTCATATGGACCGCGCTCAGCTTGTTCCCGCGCTCGATAAGGCTCAAGACCTCCGGGTCCATGCGATCGCGGTACTCCTCGACCAGGTGCCCGAAATAGCCGGCCATGAAGACTCCCCACAGGTCAATCCAGACCTCGTCGTCTTTGGGGGACATGCGGATCTCGACCTCGTTGACCAGCGCACCGGCCTTCTGGAGCTCCGCAGCTGCGCCACGGACGGCGGCCTCCACAGCCGGATCCACGGTGACGTAGCCAAGGTCGATACTCAGCGCCAGCCGCAGCCCTTGGACCGACGACGAAACCAGCTGGCTCAGGTCCAGAGGACACGGGATCGACAGGATGTCGGCATCGTCCGGGCCCTGGGTCGCCGCCAGGAACAGGCGGGCATCGTCGACTGTCCGGGCCAGCGGGCCGAGATGCGAGATGGAGTCGAATAGGCCAGGCAGAGTGTCCATCGGGATTCGCCCAAAGCCCGGCTTGAGGCCGACCACCCCGCACCAGGAAGCGGGGATACGCACCGACCCGCCCATGTCGCTGCCCTCGGCCAAGGGTACGCAGCCGGCGGCGACGGCGGCTCCGCTCCCTCCCGACGATCCCCCCGGGGTGCGCTCGAGGTTCCACGGGTTCCGGGTCACGCCCCACAGGGGGCTGTCCGTGACCAGCGTGTGCGCGAACTCGGGCGTGGTCGTCTTGCCGACGATGATCGCGCCCGCCCGCCGCAGGGCGCCGACGATGTACGCGTCGCGATCCGGAACCCAGTGCTCATGGGTATAGGAGCCGAGCGTGGTCCGATGGCCGGCCGTCGGGGTCGTGTCTTTGAGCGCCACTGGGACGCCGTGCAGCGGACCCACCGCCTCGCCGCGGGCGATCGCCTGTGCAGCCGACTCAGCCGCGCGCTTGGCTTCCTCTTGCCAGACGAAGGCGAAGCAGTTGAGCTTCGGGTTGACCTGGTCGATGCGCGCCAGGCTGTTGGCTACCACCTCGACCGGCGACAGCTCGCGGCTGGCGACCCAGCCGGCGACCTGCCCTGCCGGGCTAAAGGCGAGGTCGAGGTCGACCACGCGCGATGCGGTCAGATCGCGCCCCGCGCCTTGTCCAGGTTGTCCGCCCCGACCACCAGCCGCGTATTGGTGGCCAGGTAAATGAGGTTCAGGTTGACGCCCGCCTTGGCCAGTTTGCGGGTCAGCTGCCCCAGCGTGCCCGGGCGATCGGCGACGTCCACCACCAGCACGTCGCGGTCGGCCTGGACCTTGGCGCCCGCGCCCTCGATCGCCTTGCGAGCCTCGGCGGCGTTCTCGACCAGGAAGTGGGCGACTCCGTGTCCGGAGACTGGGAAACCGCAGATCCCCTCGATGTTGATCCCCGCCTTTCCCAGGGCCTCAGCTGCATCGGCCATGGTCCCAGGCCGGTCCTCCAGGCTCACCGTCAGGTCTTTGAGTGTCTTGGTTGCCATGCAGATCCCTCCCGTTGCGAATAATTGTGCTCGCCATTATGGCTGCTAGGGTGTGAGGGTGGACCGCCTGATCGTCGACGGCTACAACATCATCTACGCCTGGCCGGAGCTGGCGGCGATCAAGGACGTGAGCCTGGAGGATGCGCGCGAGGCGCTGATTGCCATCCTGGCCGACTATGCGGCCCTGGGGCGATTGCAGGTGACCGTGGTGTTCGACTCCCACCGTCGACCGGATGCCGCGGGCTCGACCCAAACCATCTCCGGCGTCCGCGTCGTCTATTCCGGGCGCAAGAGCTCGGCCGATTCGGTGATCGAGCGGCTTCTCTTTGAAGCGGAGAAGGCCGATGAGGTCACCCTGGCAACCTCCGACGGGGTCCAGCGTGATCTCGCCCTGGGCAAGGGCATCAAGACCATGTCCGCGCTGACACTGAAGAGCCAGGTGGGAGCCGCGACCTCGGGGCGAAACCGTCAGATGCGTGACCGGCGGGACCGGTCCGACCTGTCGCGCCGCCTCGAGGACCGGCTGGACCCGGGCACTCGAGAGCGCCTGGACCGGCTGCGCGGGCTCAAACCTCCCGACCAGACTCCAACGTGATTCAAACCGTCCTGGGGCCGATTGATCCTGCCGACCTGGGGACGACGCTGGCCCATGAGCACGCGCTGATCGACCTGCGCTGCCTGCTCGAGCCCCCAGCCGACCCCGAGATGCGGTGGCTGGTGGACCGCCCGGTCGACGCTGGGAGCCGGATCGCCCTGCAGGAGCGGCCATACGCCTCCAAGGACAACCTGCTGCTGCAGAGCGAAGAGCAGGCGGCGCTCGAACTGCAAGCCTTCCGCGATGCCGGCGGCCAGGCCCTGATCGACCTGACCGTCGATGGGATCGGCCCGGACGCCAGCGCGCTGCGCCGCCTGGCGACCCGGACCGGACTGCACATTGTGGCCGGCGTCGGCATCTATCGCGCCATCGCCCACCCGGCCTGGGTTCGGACGGCGAGTGTCGCCGACATCGCCGACTATTTCATCAAGCGGCTGCAGGTCGGATTCG
>WNFE01002457.1_pt1 | contig 13665 bp, 12 predicted proteins | sample 5400451 | NCBI WGS metagenome assembly WNFE01 (sample SAMN13153344, study PRJNA577476) | soil metagenome | isolation source: 200 cm saprolite under Douglas fir tree site 2 hole 2 | place: USA:California | collected 2015-04-18 | reverse complement strand
CAGCGGTTTGTCGTCATCGCTAATGCCGGCCGTGTCTACTGGAGTTACAGTGGGGCCATTCGCTATCGTCGGGGATTGCAGGCGCTGATAAGCGAGGATGGTAAGGGCCACCAGCACCACCGCTGCGATCCCCGCCCACCCATAAAAGTTAGTGCGTCGGGGCCCGGGGATCAGAAAGGGATCCATGCGCACCGTACCTCGGACCGGGCGAGTGAGCCCCTCGCGCTCCAGAGACCGCTCGATGTTCTCCCATACACGCGGGGAAGGATCTTCCATCGGAACCAGCATACGAGCGGCTTCTGCTATATATTTCAAATCTTGAATCAGGTCAGAACAAACCGCGCAGGAGTGAAGGTGTGCAGATTCCTCGACCCCTACGCCGCTTTCCATGACATCCGGCAGAACTTTTTGAAAATCAGTGCAATTCATACTTCTTACTTCTCCCCTTAAGACTTGCTAAGTCCTACAGTCCTCAGTGTTGCGGTACTTTCTCATTATGGCTGATGCGGAGCAAATCCCGCAGCTTCATTCTTGCTTTGTGCAATTGCGACTTGCTGTTTCCAATCGAGCATCCCATCATTTCGGCGATTTCATTGTGCTCATAACCTTCAACATCGTGCAGCACAAAAATAATGCGATAACCGGGCGGCAGATGCTCAACCGCACGCTCCAGGTTAACGCGATCTATGGAGCCCGCCAGTACGTTATCGCGGGCGCCTATATCCTTCTTGGGGCCGTCATCCTGCTGAGGTTCCATTTGCTCTTCCAGTGAAACTTCGGGCAAACTTTTCTTGCGTAAATGCATGAGCACAATGTTGACCGCCAGCCGGTGCAACCAGGTGGAAAATGCCGACTCACCCCGGAAGGTCGCGATTTTACGATAGAGCTGAAGAAACGCTTCCTGGGTCAGATCTTCAGCCTCGGCAGTATTCCCGGTCATCCGCAGACACAGCGAATAGACACGGCGCTTATGCAATCCGTACAAAGCCTCAAACGATTCTGCATCGCCCTGTTTAGCCCTGTCTATTGCCTCTGCTTCCGTGATCCCAGATGCAAGTATTTTCTTCGCTTGTGTCAAGAAAGCCTTATCTAGGCCGCTTCCAATAGGATGCGGCAATATACCCGCTCGTTGTATTAGCCGCGCCGGAAATGGGGCCGCGCAACCCTGCTTAGCCATTAATTTCCTATACTGATTTTAGGATATCCCCTAGAAACGGGGCAAAACACTACTACACCTAAATATCGAGTACTTTTTTCACGGTTTGGTTGCCTGGATATGTGAATATACAGCCAAAAACCTAAGCCGCCGCCTTGGACTTCTGCCGGGCACCCCGAAAATAGAGGACCAGACCGATGCCGATAGCTGTTACCGTTCCCCCAATCACTTGGACCTCGAAAAGAAGCTTGCTGGATGTCTCACCTGGCGGTACCAGTGAAAGGAGAATACTAGCCATGACCACTACAAAGCCTAAGCCACCGGTAATCCATACGCCGGGTATCCCTCCCGGAATCAAAATCGCTTTTTTGTTTTCGAGGCGATCCTTGCGGTATGCCAGCTTGATCACGGCAGCATACATATACAAGAATGGCACAAAATACAGGATTACGGCGGCATTCACCAGAGTCTGGTACGCCCCATTGACCGAATTCCACCTAAAAGTCAGCAGTAGAATCGCTGCCGATATGAGTGCCTGCACCAGAATCGAAATATAGGGCGTACGCCAGCGAGGGTGAATCCTGCCAAACGCCTCGGGCATGTAACGGTCCACTCCAACGATGAAAGGCACACGTGCTACGCCAGCCACCGTGCTGCCTACGCCGCCAGCATTCCCGGCGGTTACCAGAATCGCCGCCGTCACGCCCACAAAGGTAAGTTTCAGAAGCGAAGAGCCCGAGGTAAGCGCCTGGAAGACGCCGCTCTTCGGATCCACCTGGTCAGCCGGCAGCAGAACCAGTACTGCAATAGTGCCCACGATATAGATCAGCGCAATCAGCACGCCTGAGGCGAATATGGCCCGCGGAAAAGTCTTGTGTGGGTCCTTCACCTCATCGCTCATAGCTGAGACCAACTCCAATCCAGTGAAGGCGAAGGCAATCTGCGACCAGAGATTCAGCCTGTCCCAATCGAAGCCTGGTCTGAGATGGACGAGAGCGTCCCAATTCAAGCCTGGCCGGATGTTGGCCCAGGTAAAGTGGGTCTGTGATCCATGGTTCAGCCACACAAAAAAAGCGACCATAACCAGCATCAGCAGAGGGACGTATGTTCCCACCCCACCGGCATTCTGCAGCCACTTGCCGACATTTAATCCAATGATATTGAGCCAAACGGCAACAGCCAGCAGCAACAGGGAACCGATCAGGATAAATGTCTTGTTCTGGGCAAAATTTGCAGTGCCCGGTCCGCCAACATAGGCTGCCATGGATGCGCTGGCAGCCAGTAATCCGGGAAAGTAGAAGAAGGTATAAACCCAGTACGTCCAGCCGGCGACGAAGCCGTGGAAATCGCCAAACGCATCCTTGGACCAGACATACAGCCCACCCTCGTGGGGAAAGCGGGTGGAAAGTTCAGTTATGACCAAGGCCGTAGGCACAAAAAAGAAAAGCGCGGCGATGATCCACAGGCTGATGGAAGATGTGCCATTATGCGCTGCAGCAGCGATCCAGCGCGGACCCAGCACGGCGGCGATGTTGAACAGCAGAACATCCCACAGGCCCATCTCGCGGCGGAGTTGTTGTTTGACGTCAGGTACGCGGGCTGATTCTATGTTTGAATCCATAAGGCCGGGGCAAATTGCGTGCTGAGGGCCAAGAAACAATATCAAAACTGGCCTGCATTAAGCCACAGCTCCGAGTAGCCTATGGTTATGACGAAGAATCCGATGAAGCGCAGGTTATTCAAGTTGGTACTGGCGGCTGGTGCCTTCACCGTCATCGCAGTGTTTATCGCCAACCTGGTGATTGTGCGGTCCTCGAAAGGCAAGACCTATTCCGACGTGCAAGCGATACCGCACCGCCGAGTCGGACTGGTTCTAGGCTGCCAAGAATATTTGCCTGATCGCAGGCCCAATCTGTTTTTTCAGAATCGCGTAGCAGCGGCCGCGAGCCTTTATCAGCAAAGGAAAGTCGATTATCTTCTGGTAAGCGGAGACAACCACACTCTCGGCTACGACGAACCAGCAGACCTCAAAAATGCACTCATTGCACAGGGCATACCCGCCGGGAGAATCTACGCCGATTATGCCGGTTTCAGGACCCTGGATTCCGTTGTCCGGGCGAAAGAAGTGTTCGGGCAGACTGAGATCACGGTTGTCTCCCAGGAATTTCATAACCAGCGAGCGATCTTTATCGCGAACCATCGCGGACTGGATGCAATTGGATTCAACGCGCCTGAAGTTGACGCTTACAACAGCTTTGGAACGCGAATGCGCGAGCATTTGGCCAGAGTGAAAGCGGTGCTCGACATTTATGTGTTCCGCAAGCAACCGCATTTTCTGGGAGAAAAAGTGGCAATCGGAGCGCAGTAAACTCGCGCCCATAGAACGTTTTTCCGCAAGCTCTAAATCCGTACCCTGACACACACGCTGGCAGAGAAAAAAATGCGTGAAGAGCTCAGGGTTTCTCTCGCGTTGTATGCCGTTGTGCCGAAGCCGCCGGTCCAACGGTATCGGTTGGTATCGGCCTGGAGTGTGGAAGATTTCGTTGCACCGGATGTCTACCGCCATTCCCAGCCCCAACTGGAATGTGTACCGAAAAAGATTTCCGAACCGGTGCGTTGCTCAGGATTCTTAATGAGGCACTAAAGTATTTGAATCCACGATTTTCATGAAACTCAGAATAGCCTGAACCACCGCCTCATCGCCCGCCGCGGTGTTGATCATGGCGTGATACAGGGACCGGTTCGGCCACTCGGCGTGAAAGTACTTCTGAATGAAATCGGCGCGTTCGCGATCGACGGTGTCCACCAGCTCCTCGGCTTCCCTTTCTCCTTTGCCGCGAGAGATAAGCCGCTGCACCTTGTTTTCCCTGGGAGCGTAAAGAAACACGCGCAGCGCGTCCTGGCGGTTTGCGAGGAAATGTTGCGACCCCCTTCCGACAATAACGCAACTTCCTTTGTTCGCCGCGTGTTCAACGACTTTCTCAGTGATCTTCAGGATGCTTTCACTGTCGACAAGATTCAGCTTGTGAGCGTTCAGACTTCCCTCATAACTGCCGCGCAAAAACGACTTGAACAGCCGGTAGTAAAGAGGATCGTTCTTCTCCTCGCGGCTTTCGACAATCGCCTTGGGACACTTCGCAAGCCGGGCGATTTCCTCGGTCAGCACCTGGTCCCAGAGCTTCCATCCAAGCTGACCCGCAAGGCGCGCTGCGATTTCGCCGCCGCCCGATCCGTATTCTCGTTCAACCGTAACAACCCTGATCATTTGCTTTCTTAACGCTGTTATCCAGCGCCCCGCCTATTTCCATATTATTCTCATTCCAATCGCGGCGCGCCGCCACCGCCAGGATCATTCTTCTTCAACAGGAAAGCCAGGAAGATCATGATGGCCGCACCTACCGCGAGGACCATGAAGGTATCGATATAGGCCAGGCTGGCCGCCTGCGCTTGCAGCCCCTGATAAATCCTGGCGAGAGCCTGTGCTTGCGCCGCGGGCGCGTTCAAGCCGGAGTGAGCCAGGCGTCTGCTTAATCCGTTTAATGCATTCTGGAAATTCGCATTGTCTGGCCGCGTATAACTCACCAGAGTGTGCTGATGGAACTGTGAGCGCCGCGCCAGCAATGTGGTGACCAACGAGGTGCCGACGCTGCTCCCCATATTGCGCATGAAATTGACGATCCCGGCGACCGCATTGTTCTTCTCCGGCGCGATTCCGATATAGGCCACAAGCGAAATCGGCACGAACAGGAACCCCAAGCCAACCACCTGAGCGACGCGCAGCCATAGCGCGGTATTAAAGCTGATTTGTAAGTCAATGCGCTTTGTAGAGTAGAACATAGCAACCGCCATACACAGCCAGCCAAAAGCGACGAGATATCGTGCCTGGATCTTGGTTGTCAGTTGGCCCATGATGGGCATTTCGAGCAGCAGCATAAGTCCGCCTGCCGAAAGCGCCAGTCCCGCGAGCTGTGAGGTATATCCCAACAGCGTCTGCAGGAAAAGCGGCAGCATTACCAGACTGCTGAACAATACGATTCCCAGCATAAACATCATCAAGTTGGCGTTCGCGAAATTAAAGCTCTTGAACAAGCGAACGTCGACGACCGGCGCTTTCTGAAACCACTCCCAGATCACCAGAGACAACAGGCAGACCGCTGCTGTAATGGCCAAAGTCGTGATGAAGCTTGACCCAAACCAGTCATCCTCCTGGCCCTTATCCAGCATGATTTGCAGTGCCCCCACGCCCAGTGCCAGCAAAGCGATACCAACGTAGTCCAGCTTCACGCCTGCGCTCTTCAGGCGCGCCAGATAGGGCGGATCTTCCACAAAACGGTATACCAGAAACAACGTCGCCAAACCGACCGGGAGATTGATGAAAAAAATCCACCGCCACGAATAGTTGAAGGTGATCCACCCGCCCAGAGTCGGGCCAATGGTTGGGGCCGTGACGGCGGTAATACCGTAGAGCGCAAATGCCAATCCTCTTTGATGCGGTGGAAAGGTGTCTGCTAAAATCGCTTGCGCCATGGGCTGCAGCCCGCCGCCGCCCGCGCCCTGCAGTATCCGGAAAAAGAGAAGAAGACCCAGGCTCGGCGCCAGCCCGCAAAGCAGAGAGCTCAGCGTAAACACAAACAAACAGCCCATGAAAAAACGTTTGCGTCCCAGCGTGCCTGCGAGCCATCCGCTGATGGGCAGAACAATAGCATTTGACACCAGATAAGACGTCAGGACCCAGGTGCTCTCGTCGTTGCTCGCCCCTAGATTTCCCGCCATATACGGCAGGGCCACGTTGGCGATGCTGGTATCGAGAACCTCCATGAACGCTGCCAGCGCCACGACAACCGCGATCAGCCAAGGGTTGTACCTGGGCTGCCATACGTCCTGATCGAGTGTCAGCGCAGCGGAGCTCATCGGAGAAACACGTCGGGTACCACGTTCATGCCCGGCCGAAGCTCGCGATTTTTGTTCTCGCCGGGTTCGAGAACGATCTTGACTGGAATCCTTTGCACGATTTTCACGTAATTGCCGGTGGCATTCTCGGGCGGAAGCAAGCTGAACAGTGGGCCCGTGGCGCCGGCAATGCTATCTACGTGACCGTTGACGGTGCGGCCGGTCGAATCCACGTGAATTTCTGCTTTCTGTCCCAGCCGCATGTGCTTGAGCTGCGTTTCTTTGAAATTTGCAGTGATCCATACTTCGTCCAGAGGCACCACGGTGAGCAATTGCTGTCCCGGCTGAACATTCATTCCCACGACTACTGTCTTGTTCACCTCGCCATCGACCGGGGCAACGATTTTGGTGTATTGCAGATTTAGCTGCGCTTGCTCCAGCAGCGCGCGTTTCTGCTCCACATCAGCAATTGCGGCCCGCACGCGAGCCCGCGTTGACGATACTTGCTGAGGCCCGGTTTCCGCGGACTGGTGGTTCGCCTGCGCCTGCACCAGGCGGGCCTGCGCTTGTTGCACACCCTGCTGCGCCGCAGATTCATTCGCCTGGGCACCGGTCACTGCCGCCGTGCTTCCCTTAGCCGTCGCCAGGGCCTGGTCGTAAACTTGCTCGGCCACTTCCTTTTTGTCGACCAGCAGCTTGTAACGGCGGAGATCCTCTTGGGCCTTCACATCCTCGGCCTCCGCCTGCTCCAGTTGGGCATGGGCGGCCACGAGTTGCTTTTCAGCGGTAACGACTCCCGCTGTGGCGTTTTCGATACCCGATGCCGCAGACGTCAGTTGGCTCGAAGTGTTCACCGAAGTGATGGGCACAGTAATATTCAGCGATTGCGCGGTCGCCTCCGCATTCGCCAGGTTGGCTTGCGCCTGCGCTACAGCAACTTCATAATCTCTCGGATCAATCTCTGCCAGTACGGTCCCTTTCTGCACCCACTGGTTGTCGTCTACGTTAACGCGGATGACGTAGCCGGAAATACGCGCGCTGACCGGATAGAGATGGACATCAACCTGAGCGTCGTCAGTCGATTCATAGCTGCTGAAATACCGCCACAGGAATATGCCGGCGACGAGCACGACCAGCACGCCAATCGCAATCAGCATATTTCGGCGGCGCTTCTGCCGGGAGTACGAACGCGGCGCAGGGGCCGGGCTGGCCGTAGACTCGTGGCTTGTCCCGAACTCCGAAGGGTTTGGGTTTTCGTCTGCCATGATCATTTTCCTTTGAAGTATTCCTTAACGCCCTCTTCGGCAATACCCAAGATCCGCGCCAAGGAAATTTTCGCGTAATTGTAGTTGTAGAGACTGGAGATGTACTGTTCGTGGGCGCTCGCCACCGTCTCCTGCGACTGCACCACTTCCACCGTATCGGCGACGCCCGCCGAGAAACGATCGCGCGACTGCGCCAGCGTCTGCTCCGCCAAATCAATGTTGCTGCGCGCCACGTTGACTTGGTCGGCCGAGGACTGCAGGTTCAACAACGCGGTGCGAACGTCCGCGTCGATCTGAGCGCGCAGGCTCTCCAGGCGTTCGCGACTCTGCTCGAGTCTCGCGTCTGCCTGCAACACGTCGCCATGAACGCTGCCGCCCGTAAAAATTGGGATGGACAGGGTTCCCCGCACGTCGAATACCTCCGTGGCCGTCGAGGGGTGCGCTGCTCCTCTCCCGTAGTCTGCGTTGAAGGAAACCGAGGGGAAATATCCGGCAACCGCCGCCTTGCGGGTAAATTCCGCAGCGCGCACCGCGCTCGCAGCCGCCTGATAATCCGAGCGCGAAGCGTAAGCACGTTTGAGCGCCTCGTCGAGGCTGATGCCCTCGAAGGGCTGATAGAGCGATTTGTCGGTCAGTTGGAACTCTTGCCCCGGAGCCAGCCCAATGACGCGCGCCACGGTCAGCTTCTGAATAGCTAAGTTGTTCTTCGCCTGGATCAACTGCTGCTGCCGGGTCTGGAGTTCTACCTTTGCCCTCAAGCCATCAATGGCCGGCGAAGCACCGGCGGTCACCCGATCGGTCGCTTGATCGTAGAGCGCCTGTGCAGTCTGGACCTGCGCTTCAGCCGTCTCGACCCGGGCCTCGTCAGCGATAGCCTGCAAATAGGTGAAGCCTACGGCGAGCACCACAAGATCGCGGGCATCCTTAAAACTGTATTCCGTGGATTTCAAGTTCTGCGCCGCGGCGCGCTCATTATTGATGGATTTCCAGTCAAACAGCGACTGAGCCACGGCTACACGCGCGTCGAAATAGGAAAAGGGGCCCACCGACGAGGGCAGTTTGAGTCCGGGCAAGCCCAGCGAAATACCCAGCTCCTGGAGATTTGTTTGCGAAATATCCAGGTAGGGCGATGCCGTCACATGGGGAAGGAGCGCGCTCAACTGCTCCCAGCGCTGTCCGCGGGCGGAACGGATGTCTGAACTCGAAAGCAGGAGCCCGAGATTCTGCTTCAACCCGCGGTCAATCGCCTCCTGCAGCGAAATCGGAATCACGCCCGCAACAGGCTTTGCCGGTACGCTGCTGGCGAATGGGCTTGCTGCCTGCGTTCCAGGAATGGCTTGCCCGGGTGTGCTGGCAATGGAAGTCGTCCCGGTCTGCGCAACGGATGTTACCGCCCAGCAGAACAAGACTCCAGCCATCACGAGTGCGTGACCTGATCCACGATTGAAACGGAGCCTCAAGGGAAACCTCCTTGTAAAGAACTCCTCCTAGGCGGCAATCCCAGGAGGCACCATCCTAAATGCGACCTGCAACTCCGAGCAACTTGAAATCCGCTAAAGTGAAAGCGGTGCTCGACATATATGTGCTCCGCAAGCAACCGCATTTTATGGGAGAAAAGGTGTCAATAGGGGCGCAGTAAACTCGTGCTTTTGGGTAGTGGGCTAATTGTGCTTTTAGCCCACTACCTGCTTTTGTGAGATCACTAATCTAGTGCGCCTTCGCGTGCTGAGTTTTCGTACGAGGCGGCCGCGCTACATCTTCCATTTCTTTGGCAATCTGCTCGCGCAATCCGCTTTCATAGAGATCGGCGTGATCTTTACCCGGTAGAAAGTTAATCTGCGCGTGGATGCCCAGCTCTTTAAGGTCTTCTTCCAGAAGCAGTGCGGCTTCATCCAGATGGAATGTATCCGCCGAGCCTACACTGAGGTGAATTTTATCCTGCAGAAGCGGACGCAGCTTTGCGGCCTGGGTTCGCAAGATTGTGGCGATATCGTATTTCTCCCATGCCTGTGCGATCTCAGGATGAATGTCGCCGGTGTCGCGATCGAAGAGCTGCTGCGGGCGTCCATCAGTCCCGCGCGGGCTGAATACCCACTCGAAAGAAGAGATCTGTCCGCCATAATCGCCGAGGACGTGCTCCATGCGCGAAGCCTCTTCGAGCGAGAAGACATCCTTGCCGTTGGAACGCACTAACATCCATTTCGTGCCATCGGGCTTGTGATAGAAATTCTTGTCTTTGAGCAGATTGGGTCCGGTAAAGTTGCGGAAATCCGCCGGATCAGGAGCAGTTGGCCAGGTGCCTCCAAAGAGTGTGGGATACGTCACTTGCAGCCACAACGCCGCCCATCCGCCGGAGGAGTGGCCGGTGAGCAGGCGTCCGCTGGGCTTGGAGTCCATGCGGTATTTCTTCTCGAGGTAAGGGATCAGCTCTTTGGTCAAAGCCTTGCCCCAAGGGCCGTTATTGGCCGAGTCGGCAAACTCGTGCGTTCCGCCGGGACACTCCTGGTCGAGCATCACGTAAATCATCTCGGGCAGCTTGCCCTCGGACATCCCTTTCGAATAATTCGCAGCCATAAGCTGGATATAGTGATACGGACCGGTGAAGCCGTGTGACCAATAGACGGTAGGGTAGCGGTGAGCTTTATTCTTGGCATAGCCCGGAGGCAAAACAATAATGCCGCGCATGTGGACAGGCCGGCCCGAGAAATCTGAAAGGGAAGGGCTGATGAAATCGAGCTGGGCCATCGAAGCAGAAAGTTTTGAAGGCTGATCATGGTAGCGTTCGTTGAGAGTCAGATCGATGACCTGTGGACTTGCCGGATCAAAGTGCTTGAGCGATATTACCGCGCTGCGAAGATCGCCTGACTCCAGATTGTTATACGCATAATGGTGATTGACATCGAGCACAGCCATCACCTGATAGTCCCCGGCAATGGTATGCGACAAGGGTTCGGGATAGGCAAGCACATCAGGATCAATTTCTACCGAAGAGCCGGGCACAAGATGGTGGACCTCGGCGGCGGCAATCCTGACTTTATAATCATGGTCCCCGAATTCCGGCTCCAGAACTTTGGCGGGTTCCCTCTGGTTCGAAAGAAGAATGATGAGCCTTCCTTCAGCGGCTTCGTTGCCCAATTCGGAGGACAGGGTGACGCGAAAACGTAGATGCTGGCAGCCGGTGGAAATTTGAGCGGAGGCGACGGCGGTAAGAAGAAGCAGAGGGAAGACCTGAAGCACCCGAAAGAATCTCTTCATGGTTGAAAAATCTAGCAGCTTCGATGCGGCCGTGTCGAGACGAATTCACGAACTTCGATTCTATTTCTGGTTACGGGAGTACATGCTTGGGATGCCAACCAGCACAGCGTCAGCAGACCATGAGGCGCTCTGGTTATAATGCCAACGTGCCTGAAACTGCCCTCAATACTGCCCGCTTTGACTGGACACGCCAGGAGATTGGCGAACTGTATCATCTGCCGTTGCCCGAGCTGCTCTTCCGCGCGCAGCAGGTGCACAGGCAGTTCCATCCGGCGAATGAGGTCCAGATGTGCCGGTTGCTCTCCATCAAAACCGGTGGCTGCCCGGAGGACTGCGCCTATTGTCCGCAAAGCGCGCATTACAACACTGGAGTGGAACGCCAGGCTTTGATGCCGACCGATGAAATTGTTGCTGCAGCACAAAGAGCAAAAAGCGAAGGAGCAACCCGCTTCTGCATGGGGGCGGCGTGGCGGCAGGCGCCCAATGGCAAGGAGTTTGAATCGGTTTTGGAGTCGGTCAGAGAAGTCGCCAGGATGGGAATGGAAGTCTGCTGCACGTTGGGAATGCTGACCGAAGCCCAGGCGCATCAGCTTAAAGATGCCGGACTTACCGCGTACAACCACAACCTGGATACCTCGCCTGAGTTTTACGGCAACATTATCAGCACGCGGGTTTATGAAGAACGTTTGCAGACGATTGCAGCCGTCCGTCAGGCGGGCATCACGGTTTGCTGTGGCGGCATTCTCGGCATGGGCGAATCGGACGCAGACCGCATAGGATTGCTGCATCAGCTTGCCACGCTTGAGCCGCATCCGGAGAGTGTTCCTATTAATATGCTGGTTCGGGCGGAGGGAACGCCTTTAGAACGGCAGAGTGATTTGGATCCGCTGGTGATGGTGAGGACAATCGCCGTGGCCAGAATCCTGATGCCGCTTTCGCGGGTACGGCTGGCGGCGGGACGCAAGCAAATGTCGCGCGAAGCCATGCTGTTGTGCTTTCTCGCCGGGGCCAACTCAATTTTTTACGGCGAAAAACTTCTCACCACGCCCAATCCAGCACCGGACGACGACGCCGAACTGCTCCGCGATCTAGGCCTCTCGCCCATAAAGATGAAGCAGGCTGTTCATGCCGGAGAGTGAAAACACCTCGATCAACGCGCGCATGCTGCTGCAGCTTGAAGAGTTGAAGCAGAAAGCACAGCTTCGCGAGTTGGCCGAAGTTGCAGGAGTGAACCTCTATTCCAATGACTACCTGGGTTTGGCTGCAGACCCACGTCTTAAACTGGCGGCGATCGAGGCAGTGGCACAAACGTCCCGCGTCGCTTCCACGGGTTCCCGGCTTCTCAGCGGACACGCGGCAGTTTGGGACGAGTTGGAAGAAGAGTTCGCCGAATTTGCCGGCACACCTGCCGCGCTCTACTTCAATTCAGGATACGCTGCCAACACAGGACTGCTCAGCGCAATCCTGACGAAAGACGACGTCGTCTTTTCCGACAGCCTGAACCATGCCAGCCTGATTGATGGAGTGCGGCTGTCGGGCGCGCGTAAAGTTATCTATCCTCATTGCGATCTGAATGCATTGGAAGCCGCTTTGAAGGATGGGTTGAATCACACGAAGTCCGTTCAGCGAGTCATTGTGACCGAAAGCATTTTCAGTATGGATGGCGACCGCGCGCCCCTGCCCGAGATGGTTGCATTGGCCAAACGCTACGGCGCAGAAGTCATCGTGGATGAAGCCCACGCCACCGGTACACAGGGGAAAGCAGGGCGGGGAATCGTGGCCTCGAGCGATCTCCAGGATGATGTATTCGCTATTGTTCATACCTGTGGCAAAGCGCTGGCCAGCATGGGCGCGTTTGTCTGCGGAAGCAAGGCGCTGAAACATTATCTGATCAATCACGCGCGCAGCTTTATTTTCAGCACGGCCATGCCTCCGTATTTTGCCGGACAGGTGCGGGCGGCGTTGCGGCTGGCGATGGGCATGGATGCCGAAAGAGAACACCTGGCACTTCTGGCGGAACGGCTGCGCGAAAAGCTGGGAAGACTGGGTTTGGATACGCGCGCCAGCAGTTCGCAGATCGTTCCGCTGATGTGTGGTGAGAATGAATCTGCCTTACAGCTTGCAGAACACTTGCAGGCCAGCGGATTCGGTGTGCGCGCCATAAGGCCGCCCACAGTGCCTCGCGGCACCTCGCGGCTGCGTTTTTCGCTTACTGCGCGCGTCACCCACGCCGACGTTGATCGTTTGGTGGAAGCCATTGCACAGCATTTCTCCAGAGAGAAATTTCAACAGCAACAGGTCGTGTCGCGGCGATGAAGGGCTTTTTTGTCACTGGCACCGACACCAACGTCGGCAAAACTGTGCTCTCCGCGCTATTATGCGCCGCACTCGACGGATGTTACTGGAAGCCGATTCAAACCGGAGCGCGAGAGGGCACCGACCGCCAACAGGTGCTTGCCTGGTCGGGAATCAAACCTGAACATGCTTTCCCTGAAGCGTATCTCTTTGACGACCCGGTTTCCCCTCATCTGGCGGCGCAGCGTTCCGGCGCGACCATTGCTCTCGACAAGATTGCTATGCCTGCAAGCAACGGCAACCGTCCGTTGATTGTGGAAGGTGCCGGCGGCGTGCTGGTTCCCATTAACGAAGACGAATACATGACTGACGTAATGCGGCACGTCGGGTTGCCGGTCATTGTTGCCACACGCACTACGCTGGGCACAATCAATCACACGCTGCTTACGCTCGAGGAGCTGCGAAGCGTCCAACTGACGGTCCACGGCGTGGTCATGATGGGAGAAGCCAACCATGATAATCAGCTTGCCATTGAGCACTACGGACGCGTGCGGGTGATCGGGATTGTTCCGCAGCTTTCTGAGATTAACCCGTGGACGCTAAAACAGGTTTTTGTTGCCTGCTTCGATTGCCAGGCATTGAAGTCATGACCGAGAAGCTTAAAATCTGGCATCCTTTCACACAAGCTCATCTCGATCCCGCGCCGCTGCGGGTGGTGCGCGCTTCAGGTGTGTATCTGTACACCGACGACGGCCGCAAGATCCTGGATGCTATCTCTTCCTGGTGGGTGAACCTGCACGGGCA
>WNFE01002456.1_pt1 | contig 13672 bp, 12 predicted proteins | sample 5400451 | NCBI WGS metagenome assembly WNFE01 (sample SAMN13153344, study PRJNA577476) | soil metagenome | isolation source: 200 cm saprolite under Douglas fir tree site 2 hole 2 | place: USA:California | collected 2015-04-18 | reverse complement strand
GGGGCTTTTGGGAACGGATTAATTCTATAGGTGCCTTGAGAAACGCCGCGCAGAGGCCTAGGGCTCTACCTAATTAGTGGGCGTCCTTCAGGCGATGTTCGATCTTCGTGCCATGCGACAGGGTGGCGTGGATGGGGCAGTAGCGGTTGCAGGCCATATCGATCGCCTGGTCGACGACCTCCTTGTCGTGCTTGCCGTCCCAGCCTGTCACGAACGTGATCTCGATCTTGTTGAAAGCCCGCGGCCAGTCCTTGTTCTGCTCGCCCTCGACCTCGACTGACAATGACTTGAGGGGCTGCTTGAACTTCTTGAGGAGCAGGACGGCGTTGATCCCGGTACAGGTACCCAGTGCCGCGAGAAGCATCTCGGTCGGGCGCATGGCCTCGTCGTCACCGAAAAGTGGCGCTTCGTCGACAGTCGCCGTGTGCCCCGAACCTGACACGACGTCGAACTTGACCTTGTGCCCGGACCAGTTGGCGCTCACCTTCGCCACTACGCGACGTCCTGGCGGGTGAGCAAAATGGTGGTCAGCACCGCGCCCACGAACATAACCGCAACCAGCACGACGATGGAGGGCCACTGGTCCGCCTCGGTGGCCCCGAGCACAGTCTGATTGCCGAGGTGGGCCAGGAGAGACTCGGCGTAATGCCGGATCGAGAGCGCCGCCGGCCCCTTGCCGAGGCTGGCTATGCCCGCCTCCCAGATGAGCACGTAGCCGAGGCCGAAGATCAGGGCGTGGCGCACGCGTAGGCCGAAGCCTGTGAACACCGCGACGTACGCGCCGGTGGCCAGGGCGGTCGAGACGGTGATCGCCCAGAAGACCTGCCAGCTGGCTCCCGCGAGCCAGACCGCGAGCCAGGCCGGCCCAAGCGTGAGCGGCAGGGTCACGGTCAGCGTCGCCGCCAGCGCCACCAGCACCACCTTCCACCGTGCGACCGGCCGCAGCCACACGTAGACCAGGGTGCCGTCCTGGGCCAGGTCGCCGAGCGATGACGTCGAAAACACCAGCGCGACGACGGGGACGTACAGAGCCAGCCCGGCCAGGTCGAGGAGTGGGTAGACGTCGTTTTCACGATTCGCGTAGTCGCTCACCCGGATCGAGTAGGCGATCAGGTCGAGCAGGGCGCCGCCCGCGAGGAACGCAAGCACGCGTCCGCGTGTCACGGAAGTCCTGAGCAGGATGCGGTAGAGGGCGATCATGGCGAGCGCTTCGCGACGAGGTATCTGAAAACGCTCTCGAGGTCGTCGTCGAGCGGGGAGACTTCGAGCAGGTGAAGGCCGAGCTCCTGCGCCAGGCGCGGAAGCTTGCGCCGGAACGGTGTCACCGACCAGGTGTCGATGACGATCGCGTCGCCGCCGCCGGTCTGCACCGCCGACACCGTGCCCGAGCCCATAAGGCCGGACGCCAGGCGCAGCGGGTCGCTGGTGCGGAGGCGGATGCGGTGGGGCCGGTCGTCGAGCAGCTGGCGGATGGCGTGAAAGTCACCTTCGGCGGCGAGCTTGCCTTCCGCGAGCACCAGCACGGTCGAGCTGAGCTCCTGCACCTCCTCCAGCACGTGGCTCGAGACGAGCACGCACCGATCCTCGGTCCCCAATCGGATGAAAAGCTGCGCCATGCGCTGACGCTGCCGCGGGTCGAGGCCGTTAAGAGGTTCGTCGAGCACGAGGATGCGCGGCTCGTGCACGATGGCCTGGGCTATCTTCACCCGCTGTCGCATGCCTTTCGAGTAGCTGCTCAGGTGGCGTAGGTCATCGGGATCGAGCTCGACGGTTCCGATCGCCTTGCGCGCCGCCGCACCCGGGTTTTTGAGCCCCTGGAGGGCGCCGGCCATGGCGACGAATTCGAGCGCGTTCACGCCCGGCGGCAGCCGCTCTTGCTGAGGGACAAGGCCGATCACCTTGCGGATGTCGACCGAGGCCCGCGGGTCGTGGCCGATCACGCGGACGGTTCCTTGCGATGGCGACGTCAGCCCGCAGATGATGCGGATCATCGACGACTTTCCGGCGCCGTTCGGTCCCAGCAGGGAGGTGAGGCCAGGCTGAATCGTCGCTGTGACGCCGCTCAGCGCTACCACCTCGCCGAACCACTTGGCGACGTTCTTTATCTCGATGACGGCGCGGTCGTTCTGCGTCATTTACGGCCCTCGCCGCGATAGCGAAACGCAAGCACTCCCAGGCCGGCCAGAACCCAGCCGGCCGCGGCAGCCGCTACCTCCCAGGTCTGGACGTTTGCCGCCCCGCTGTTCCATTGCGCCTGATAGATGCGATGCAGCACCTCGCTTGGCAGCAGGTTGACATTGAGGAGCGCGACCCAGTCCGGCGCCTTGAGAGGGCCCTGCAGAATTCCCAGTGCGGCGCCGGAGAGCACGAACGTGAGGATGATCCCGGCCGATGCAAACGAATTGCGATCGGTGAGGCTCGATATGGCCAGGGCGATCGTGCCGTAGAAGACAGCCAGCTCCAGGCCGGCCCCGATGATCTCCGCAAGCGTCTTGAACCAGTCGATGACGCTGCCGGGGCCGTGGCCGAACAGCGAATAGCTGGCCAGCACGATGATCACCGGGAACACGGTGACCAGCACCAGTACCGACCAGGCCGCCGCGACCTTCGCCGCAAGGTAGACGGTCGGGTTCAGGTTCGACGTCATGTAAATCCGCAGCGTCCCGTGGCGGCGATCGGGGCAGATGAGCTCGGGCATGGTGAGCGCCGCGAAGATGTAGATGGCGGGGAGCGTGAACGAATAGAAGTCGGTGTAGGTCGGCAGGGCGGTGCCGGGCGGCGAGACGGTGGCGGCGATGACGAAACCGGCCGCGGGCAGGTAGGCCGCCAGCAGCACGATGGCCGGGACGATCTTGTAGCGCGCCGATCGCTTGAGGCCGAGGACCCAGCCGATCGAGTGCAGCCACAGCCTCAGGAAGGCATAGCCGACTCCAAGACGCTTGCCCTCGTAGTGCTGGAATCGGCGGTCGGCGATGACCGCAAGGGCGGGGTTCATCTCGACGGCACCTCCTCGAGGTCGAACAGCTCGCCCAGGGTGGCCTGGCCGTGCTCCATCCGCCGCATCTCCAGGTCGAGCTCGACGACTCCCGCCACGACCGCGTCCTGGACGCCGTCCCTGGACGAGGGCACCGTGAGCAGGAGGTCATCCTTGGCAGCCGCCCCGAAACCCTTCGTCACCAGCAGCTCTGCCAGCCGCCGAGCTCCGGACACGACCTCGACCACGAGCGGTGTCTCGCCTCCGAGCAGGCTCTTGACGCTCCCGCTGCGCGCGACCTTGCCGCCCTCGAGCATCACGATGTTGTCGCTCACCTGCTCCACCTCGCCGAGCAGGTGCGACGAAATGAGCACGGTGAAGCCGAGCTCGGTGCCGATTCGCCGGACCATGGCGAGCATGTCGTCGCGCTGGATCGGGTCGAGCCCGTTGGTGGGCTCGTCCAGGAGGACGAGCTCGGGGTCGTGCACCAGCGCCTGCGCGAGCTTGACCCGCTGGCGCTGACCTGTGGACATGGTGCCGATCGGCCGGAAGCGCTCCTCGCCGAGGCCGACCTCGAACAGCACCTCGCTGGCGCGGACCACGGCCGCACGGTGCGGAATTCCGCGCATCTCCGCGAAATGCCTTACCAGCTCGTTGGCTTTGACGTCAGGCGGGAAGCGATCGTCCTCGGGCGCGTAGCCGATGCGCTGGCGCAGCTTCCACCCGGCCTGGAGCGGATCCATGCCCAGCACCGACAGCCGGCCGGCGTCGGGGCGAAGGACACCGAGCAGCAGGCTGATCAGCGTGGTCTTGCCGGCGCCGTTGGCGCCGAGGAGGCCGGTCACGCCCCTCTCGAGCTCGAAGCTCACGTCGCTCAGAGCCAGCACACGGCCGAACCGGCGCTGCACGTGTGAGGCTGAGGCGACGACCGTCGTCACGGGCGGAAAGTCTATCCGCGGCCCGCGAACTTGACCCACTTAGACTCTGGTGAATGAGCGATGACGTCCGGGCGCGGTTCGCGGCTGTCGCCGGCAACTACTCGCGCTCGACGTTCCACACGTCCGCCGACCGCCTGCAAGAGGTGCTGGACCTCGTGCGGCCGCTTCGGGGCGACCTCGCTCTCGACGTCGCCACCGGCACCGGCAACACGGCGTTCGCCCTCGCCCCGTTCGTGCGGCGGGTCGTCGGTCTCGACCTGACCCGCGAGATGCTCGACGAGGCGCGTCGTGTGGCCGCGGCCAAAGGCATCGAGAATGCCGACTGGGTGATCGGGGATGCCTCCGCGCTGCCCTTCCCCGACGAGACCTTCGACATCTACGTGGTCAGAGCCGCTCCGCACCACTTCCCGCGGTTCGAAGAGTTCGTCCAGGAGGCTTTCCGCGTCCTGAGACCCGGCCGCGACGCGGCCTTCGTCGACTGCGCGCCGCCGACTCCTGCGCGCGACGTGCTGCACGAGGTGGAGAAGCGCCGCGACCCCTCGCACATGCGGTCATTGACAGTTGAGGAGTGGACGAAGCGCCTGGAAGCAGCCGGCTTCGAGGTCGAGATGGCGACCGCGCGCGAGCTGGACTGGGACTTCGAGGAGTGGATGCGTAACATGGCGGTGCCGCCCGACCTGGCTGTGGAGCTGGCGGCGGTCATCGAGTCGGCCGAAGGCGAGGCGCACGACCAGCTGCACCCAGAACGCAGGGACGGCAAACTCCGGCATGCGTACTGGCACTGCCTCATCCGCGCACATAAGCCCGATTGAAGCCGCTGAGTGCGGGTGAGCTGATAGTCCTGATCGACAAGGTCGGCCGCCGCCACCGCGTCAGGCTCAAAGCAGGAGAGCGCCACTCGCTTCATTCCGGCGTCATCGCCCATGACGAGCTGATCGGCCGGCCTGAGGGCGTGGTTGTCACCACCCAGATGGGAGCGCGCCTGCTGGCCGTGAGGCCGACCTTCGCCGAGCAGGTCACCGGCCGGGTCCGGCAGGCGCAGCCGATCTACCCGAAGGACCTCGGCGCCATCCTGGTGAGCGCAGACATCCATCCCGGCGCTCGGGTCCTGGAGGCCGGGACGGGCACAGGCGCCCTGACGCTCGCTCTCCTGCGAGCTGTCGGCCCGGATGGAGTCGTCGTCTCGTACGAGCAGCGAGAGGACTTCCTGGAGGCGGCGAGGCGAGCGATCACCGAGACGCTCGGCGCTCTTCCGCCCAACCTCGAGCTCAAGCTGGGCGATGTCTACGCAGGTGTCGTCGAGCGGGACATGGACCGGTTCATGCTCGACCTCCCCGAGCCGTGGCAGGCGGTGCCGGGGGCGCGCGAGGCCCTGAGGTCGGGAGGAATCGTCTTCGCCCACTGCCCGAACGTGAGCCAGGTGCAGCGATTCTTCGAATGCCTTCGCGAGGTGAGGGGCTTCGGGATGCTGGAGGCTTTCGAGGTCCTGCAGCGCGGATGGACCGTGCGCGGCCGCAGCATGCGTCCTTCCCACCGGATGGTGGCCCATACCGGCTTTCTGTGTTTCGCGCGCCGGCTGGCCGAGGACGATCTCTTCGAACCAGAGGGCGAGGGCTTTAGATAGCATGATCCGGCCATGATGCCGAGCACGGACGGAGCGCGTCCGCCGGTCCACGTCGCGGTGACCGGCGGGGCCGGCCAGATCGGTTACTCGCTGCTCTTCCGCATCGCCGCCGGCGACCTCCTCGGTCTTGACCAGCCGATCGTGCTTCGGTTGCTGGAGGTCGAGGCCGCCATGAAACCGCTGGAAGGCGTCGCGATGGAACTGGACGATTGCGCATTCCCGCTCCTTCACGACATCGTCCTGACTTCCAAGGCTGAGAAGGCTTTCGACGGCGCGTCGTGGGCCCTGCTCGTGGGCGCCGTGCCTCGCAAGCAAGGGATGGAACGCAGCGACCTCTTGAACGTCAACGCCGGGATCTTCGGCCCCCAGGGCAAGGCGATCGCAGCCTCGGCCGCCAACGACGTCAGGATCCTGGTCGTCGGCAACCCGTGCAACACCAACTGCCTCATCGCCCGCTCGAACGCCCCCGAGATCGCGCCAGAACGGTGGTTTGCCATGACCCGGCTTGACGAGAACCGCGCGAAGACGCTGCTCGCCAGGAAGGCAGGCGTCCCGGTTGGCGTGGTCACCAACATGGGGATCTGGGGCAATCACTCGACCACCCAGTACCCGGACGCGCGCAACGCGATGATCGTCGGCTTGCCGGCGTTCGAGGTCATCAAGGACCACGGCTGGCTCAAGGGCAAATTCATCGAGACGGTGCAGAAGCGAGGGGCGGCGGTGATCGAGGCGCGGGGGTCCTCGTCGGCCGCCTCCGCGGCCAACGCCGTGCTCGATTCGGTCAAGAACATCAGAAACCCGACGCCCTGGGGCGACTGGCACTCACTGGCGGTGCCCAGCAGGGGCGAGTACGGCGTACCGGAGGGGCTTCAGTTCGGCTTTCCTGTGCGCACGGACGGATGGAACTGGGAGGTCGTGCAGGGCCTCGAGCACGATGGCGACGCGCAGGATCGCATCCGCAAGACCACCGATGAGCTGGTGCAGGAACGGGATTTGGTGAAGGCCCTGCTGCCGACCTGAGGGAAGGTGTCTGAGCCCACCTATCCTTAGAAACGTGAGCATCAGAAACGTGAGCATCGCGCTCGACCGTCACGTTTTTCCTTTCACGGCGATCGTGGGCCAGGACTCGATGAAGCTGGCCCTCATCCTCAATGCCGTCGTGCCGACGATCGGCGGCGTGCTCATCCGGGGCGAGAAGGGCACTGGCAAGTCGACCGCCGTCCGGGCGCTGGCCCGGCTTCTGCCCGAGCACCTGGTGGTCGAGGGCTGCCACTTCGGCTGCGATCCCGACGTACGCGAGGCGCTGTGCGCCGAATGCCGGAGCCGCCTCCAGGCGGCCGGCGTGCTGCCCTCCCACCGGCGCCGGATGCGCGTGGTCGAGCTGCCAATCAACTCGTCCGAGGACCGCGTCGTGGGCACCATCGACATCGAAGCGGCCCTGCGCGCGGGGGCGCGGCGTTTCGAACCAGGCGTCCTCGCTGAGGCGAACCGGAACATCCTCTATGTCGACGAGGTCAACCTGCTCGACGACCACATCGTGGATGTGCTGCTGGACGCCGCTGCGATGGGCGTGAACGTGGTCGAGAGGGAGGGGGTGTCGTTCTCGCATCCCTCGCGTTTCATCCTGGTCGGCACGATGAACCCCGAGGAGGGTGAGCTTCGCCCGCAGCTGCTCGACCGCTTCGGGCTGTGTGTCGACGTCGAGGGCATCCGCGACCCCGACGAGCGGGTGTTGATCGCCGAGCGCGACGCGGCCTTCAAGCGCGGCGACCACGAGTTCGCCAATGAGTTCGCTGCCGCAGACCACAACCTGTCGCGGGCGCTGGCGGAGGCGATCCCAGCCGTCAAGCACGTCCACACCAGCACCGGCCACGCGCGCCTGATCTCCTCCATCTGTGTCGAGGCAGACGTGCTCGGCCACCGCGCAGATGTCGTGATCGACCATGCGGCGCGTGCGCTGGCCGCCTACCGCAGGCACGCATCGCCGACGCGCGACGACATCTACGATGCCGCCACGCTGGCACTGGCCCACCGCGCCCGGCAGCCGGTCAGGCGCGACCAGGACGAGAACAGCTCTCCCGAGCGTGGGGAGGACCAGGAGGGATCGCAGGCCGCGGACAGCCAGGCGGGCGACCCCCAAGCGTCTGAAAGCGAGGCACCTGCGCAGGCCACCGCGGACGAGAGCGCGAGCGCGTCCGACGGCGGGCAGCAGTCCGCCGGCAGCGACCAGGGGATGACCAGCGGGGGGTCGAGCGCGCACGAGTCCTCGCCCGATGCGACCGAGACCTTCAACCTTCGGCGCATAGACCTGCCGCGCCAGCGGCGCTTGCGCAAACAGGGAGGCAAGCGGTCGGCGAGCCAGACCCCAGACCGGCGCGGGCGATACGTGCGAGCCGAGCCGAAGGCCAAGGTCAACGACCTCGCGATCGACGCCACAGTTCGCGCCGCCGCTCCGATGCAGAAGGACCGAGGGCGGCGGCCGGGCGAGCGGCTCAAGCTCGAACGGGACGACCTGCGCCAGAAGGTGCGCGAGCGCAAGGTGGGCAACCTGATCGTTTTCGTCGTTGACGCGTCGGCTTCGATGGATGCGGAGCAGCGAATGGCCGCGACCAAGGGCGCGATCCTGTCGCTGCTCCAGGACGCCTACGTGCGCCGAGACCGCGTGGCCGTCGTCATCTTCAAGAACCGGACGGCGGAGGTGGTGCTGCGGCCGACCTCCAGCGTTTCGCTCGCCCGCCGCCGGCTGGAGAAGCTGTCGGTCGGCGGCACTACGCCGCTCACCCATGGGCTGATGGCCGGCTACAAGGTGGTCAAGACCGAGCTACTGCGCGACCCCACCATCCGGCCGCTGCTGGTCCTCATCAGCGACGGCCGCGGCAACATCTCAATGTTCAAGGAAGAGCCGCTGGTCGAGGCGCAGAAGGTGGCGGGGATGATCGACGCCGAACACATCGACACGCTCGTGATCGATTCCGCGCGGGACTACAGCCACCTACCGTCGGTGCAGCACCTGGCCCGGGTCGCGCCGATGTACCAGACGTACGCCATCAACGCCTGCGCGGACCTGGCCGAACGCATGGGAGCGCGGTACTACGGGCTCTATGACCTGTCACGCGACGAGATCGCCTCGGCGGTGGAGAGGGAGCTGGGGAGAGGTCGGTAGTATTCCTGACGTGGCCATAGACCGTTACTCCTACCCGTTCACGGCCATCGTCGGCCAGGAAGAGATGAAGCTGGCGTTGGTGCTCAACGCCATCAACCCGTCCATCGGCGGCGTGCTGATCCGAGGCGAGAAGGGAACCGGCAAGTCCACAGCCGTGCGGGCGCTCGCGCGCCTGCTCCCCGACCAGAAGGTCGTCGAAGGCTGTCATTTCGGGTGCCATCCGGACGATCCTGAGGATTGGTGCTCGGACTGCCGCGAACGGTCGAGATCCGGCGATCTGCCGGTGACAACGCGGCGCATGCGCGTCGTCGAGCTCCCCATCAACGCATCCGAGGACCGGGTGGTGGGGACGATCGACCTCGAAGCGGCGCTGAAGGAGGGCTCGCGACGCTTTGAGCCGGGCGTCCTCGCCGAGGCCAACCGCAACATCCTCTACGTCGATGAGGTGAACCTGCTCGACGACCACATCGTCGACGTGCTGCTGGACGCGGCGGCGATGGGCGTGAATACGGTCGAGCGCGAGGGCGTCTCCGTGTCGCACCCCTCGCGATTCATCCTGGTCGGCACGATGAACCCAGAAGAGGGCGAGTTGCGGCCACAGCTGCTCGACCGCTTCGGCCTCTGCGTCGACGTGGAAGGCATCCGCGACCTCGACCAGCGGGTCGCGATCGTCGAGAAGCGTGCCGTTTGGGAGGACGACCCGCACAAGTTCGTCCAGCAGCACGCCGAGTCGGAGCAGAACGTGAAGTCGCACATCGCCGAGGGCATTGCAACCTTTCCAGAGGTGGAGCTGCCGCGCGAGATCCTGCGGTTGATCGCCCAGATCTCGATCGCGCTGGAGGTGGACGGCCACCGTTCCGACCTCGTGTGCGCCCGCGCCGCGCAGGCCAAGGCCGCCTACGACAGCGTCGAGCAGGTGAAGGTCACGCATGTCGGTTCGGTCGCCGAGATGGTGTTCGCCCACCGCGTGCACTCGGTGCCGTTCGGAAAGGGCGGGCCCAACCTCGCCGAGGTCATCGCGAGGATGATCGGCCAGAGCTAGCGCCAACCGAGTTAAGCCGCGGGAGCTGGGTGCAACCGCAACTAGAATCCCAGGCATGAGCGCTGCGTCACCTGAGTGGCAACCCCGGCGCGCGGCGGAGCTCCTCGGCCGCATCGAGGAAAACGTCCACCGGGTCATCGTCGGCAAGGATCGCGTCGTGCGATTGGCCGCGGCGGGGCTCGTCGCCGGCGGCCACGTGCTGCTCCAGGACCTTCCCGGCACCGGCAAGACCATGCTCGCCCGGGCGCTGGCGACGTCGGTGGGTGGGAGCTTTCGGCGCATCCAGTGCACGCCCGACCTGCTTCCGTCCGACATCACCGGATCGAGCATCTTCAACCAGAAGGAAGTCACTTTCGAGTTCGTCGCCGGGCCGATCTTCGCCAACTTCGTCCTGGCCGACGAGGTGAACCGAGCCACCCCGCGCACTCAGTCGGCCCTGCTCGAGGCGATGGGGGAGGGACAGGTCACCATCGAGGGCGTCACCCGCACGCTCGAGCGGCCGTTCTTCGTGATCGCGACGCAGAACCCAACCGAGTTTCACGGCACGTACCCGCTGCCGGAATCGCAGCTCGATCGTTTCATCCTGGCCGCCGAGATGGGCCCTCCGACCGACTCCGAGGCGATGGAGGTTCTCGCGCGGCGTGAGCACGGCGATCCCATCGCCGAGCTCGCATCCGTGGTGGGTCTCGCCGACGTCCTCGAGCTCCAGCAAGGGTGCCTTCGCGTGGTGTCGGCGCCATCGATTCGCGCGTACATCGTTTCGTTGATGGACGCCATCCGCGCGCGACCCGAGGTTTCCCTTCCCGCGAGCATGCGCTCCGGCGTGTACCTCCAGCGCGCAGCGCAGGCGTGGGCGTTGTTCGAAGGCCGGGACTTCGTGCTCCCGGACGACGTCAAGCTGCTGGCGGTTCCGGTGCTGGCGCACCGGCTTGGAATGCGCGGCCGCGCCAGGGCCGCCGAGGTCCTGGAGGATATCGTGTCCTCGCTTCCATTACCGCCATTGAGGCAGCACTGAGACCCACTCCACGATTCGTTGGCGCGCTGATCCTGGCCGCCGCGGTCCTCTACTACGGCAGCACATCGGAGGTCGCCTGGCTGTTCCTGCTGGCGTACTGGATCGCGGGCATGGCCGCCGCCGCCTTCTTCTATGCGCTCTGGAACCATGGACTCAGCGGCTCCCTGCATGTGAGCGGCACCGAAACCGCGGAGGGCTCGCCGCGCGATGAGCTCCCTGAGCGAATCCTGGGCAGTGGGCCGCTGGTGCCTGTGTTCGAAGGCGACCGCATGGAGGTTGAGCTTCGCATCGAGACCCGCCGAGGAGCGCGAGGTCCTGCTCGGTTGTCCGGCTCTGTAGGACCGGCCGACCTCTCGGCGGCGGCGGGCCGCGTGCCGAGAATGGGGTGGAGCGAGACCCGAGTCGTCGGTCCCCTGCGGCGCGGCCCCGTCGGGGCTCGTGGCTGGGTCCTCGACAGCGGGGACCCCCTTGGATTCTTCCGGCGCCGCGGCCCAAGCATCGACTCCGAGCTGGCCCTGGTGCTGCCGCGCTTCATGTCGCTGACGTCACGGACTCAGGTGCGCGAGGTGGAGGCGAGCGTGGCCGCTCCTCGCGCCGGGTCGGGCACCGAGATGTTCGGCGTCCGCGAGTACAGGCCGGGCGATCCGCTCCGGCGCATCCACTGGCGCTCGAGCGCCCGTCACGGCGAGCTGATCGTGCGTGAGTTCGAGCCGCCGGGCGCGCAGACGCTCGGCATCTTCTGCGACCCCTCTCCGGCCACGACCGAGGCCGCCGATCAGATCGCGCGGCTGGCGGCGTCGGAGGCGTGGGACTGCCTGAGCGCCGGCGGCCGGGTGGTCGTGTGGGCGCCCGGCGCCGAGCCGTCCCGGCCGGACCAGGCCCGCTCCCTGTGGGCGCTCCTCGAGTGGCTCGCCCGTTATCCCTACGGAGTCGACGCGATCCATCCACAGCCGCCGTCGGTCGGCGACGCGATCGCCGTCATGGCGGCGCCCAACCCGGACATCGACGATGCGCTCGAGGCCGTCAGGCGCCGCGGTGGCTCGGTCCGAGCGTGGGTGGTCGGCGACGCCGAGCCCGCCGTCGACGCGCCCTTGCAGCGCGCCGGTCTGGAATGGCCGCTGTGAGGCTCCGGCTGCCGGCTTCGCCCGTGGAGAGCTCGCTCGAGGGCCGGGCGTTCGTGTTCTCGGGCTTCGCGGTCGCGGTTCTTTCAGTCGTGCTCTACGGCCAGGACTACATCGTGCCCGCGGTCGGGCTGGGTGCCGCTGCGGCGGGCCATCTCGTCAGCTACAGGGAGCGCGCGCTCAAGCGCGGGCGGCGCCGCCAGGTCCTGCTGGCCGGCCTGGTCTTCGCATGCCTCGCGTACTTCCTGGCCGATTCGGTCGGCGCGTTCTTCGGCGGGGTGCTGCCGCAGGCCAACTTCGCAATCCTCCTGGTCGCGGTCACGAGCTTCGACCTCAAGACGCGTCGCAACTGCTACTCGAGCCTCTGGATCAGTCTCGCGATCCTTTACCTGGCCGCGGTCTATGCGTGGGACTACCCGTTCGGCCTGCTCCTTGCGCTCTGGACTCTGTGCCTGGCCGGCTTCTGGGTGGCGTCACACCTTCGCCGTATGGACGCGCGCGTCGCGCTACCCCTGCCGGCGGTCGCGACGGCGGTCATCGGCGCTCTCGCGCTCGGACTCGCGGCATTCATCTTCCTTCCGCAGCCGAGCATCGACCCCAACGGGCCGGTGGTGGTGTCGCTGCCGAACTACGTCGGCTTCAAGGGCGAGATGGAAAACCCGGCGCTGCCGCTGATCCAGCTCAGCGGCGACCCTTCAGGCGCGACAGGAAGCGTCGACCTTCATTTCAGGGGCCGCCTCGGCGATGCGGCGGTGATGTATGTGCGCACGGGTGCCCCTGCCTACTGGCGCGGCTTGGTGTTCGACACCTATCACGACGGTGTGTGGACGGCTTCCAACCGCGGCTACGCGGTGCTGCAGCCTTACGTCCCGCCCCGGCTGCTCCCGCCGGCGCCCAAGAACAACCTCGGCACGTTCGTGCAGGTCTTCCGTGTCGTGAGGCCGCTGCCCGGTGTGATCAGCGCCGCCTACCCGATCCAGAGCCTGTACGCGCCGGTGTCCGCCCTGCGCGAGGACGCTTACGGAACCTTCCGGACACCCGACCTGCTGCGGCCGGGCCAGACATATTCGGTCGTGTCTTACCTGCCCAACCTCTCTCCAGAGGAGCTAAGGCAGGACCCATACGTCTTCAACCCGCCGGACGAAAACCCGGCATACATGGAGCACTCGGCGCTCTCGTCACAGGCACAGGCTCTGGCGCTGAGCGTGACGCGTGACCACAGCTCCAACCAGTTCGACCTCGTGATGGCGCTGACGAGCTATCTCCAGCAGAACCTCCAGTACACGCAGCAGCTGGGACACGTGCCGGCGGGCCGAGATCCCGTGGACTGGTTCCTGTTCGACGTCAAGAAGGGTTACTGCGAGCAGTTCGCCACGGCTGAGACGCTGATGCTGCGCAGCCTCGGTGTCCCTGCTCGCCTGGCCACCGGTTATTCGACCGGTGACTACAACCCGGTACTCGACCAATCGATCGTCCGCGAGCACGACGCGCATGCCTGGGTGGAGGTGTGGTTCCCGAACCACGGTTGGGTGCCGGTCGATCCGTCGCCCGGGTTCTCAGCCCTGGCGGCGACCCAATTTCCCAACCACTGGGCGGCCTCGGGCATCGCGCGCCTGATCCCGCATCTCACAATCGGCGCGCCGATGGCGGTGCTCGGGTCGCTGGGCGCGCTGGCGGTGATACCGCCGGCGGTTGTGTTCGCCCTGCTCGTCACCCTGCTTTGGGCATGGGTGCGAACGCGGCGGCGGAGGAGCGCCGGGAGGAGGGCGCCGCCCGGGGAGTCGGAGCTTCTGCG
>WNFE01002453.1_pt1 | contig 13676 bp, 11 predicted proteins | sample 5400451 | NCBI WGS metagenome assembly WNFE01 (sample SAMN13153344, study PRJNA577476) | soil metagenome | isolation source: 200 cm saprolite under Douglas fir tree site 2 hole 2 | place: USA:California | collected 2015-04-18 | reverse complement strand
CCGATTTCGAGCACCCCTGGAGCTCGTCCCAGTAGTAGACGACCGTCGTATCGGCGTCCCCGTGGCTGCGGGCCGTGAACTTCCCGCGCAGGGTGAGGTCCGCGCCCGGGTTGGTGAGGGACACAGAGTAGGTCAGCGTGTCGCCTGGAATCGCCTGGGGCTTATCGACGCTCAGGCTGAGCGCCAGAAGAGGGGTGAGGATGGTCGAATCGACCGTCTTCCGGAGCGTAATGCCCGCCTCCCCGTCGTTGGCTGCCACCCGGGCAGGCCAGAGGGGCGCGAGCAGGGCAACCACGCAAAGCACGCCCGAAAGCCGGCCGAGACGTGTCCGCCGCAGACCGGCCAGCGCCCTTTCCTCCCTCTTCACGACCCACCCCGAGCGCCCAGGCGCTGTCCGCTTATCCCACCACACAAGTCACCCCCTGTCAACAACCAGCCACGCAGACGCACCCGTGGGTGCCGGGCTAGGCTATAGTTCGCCGTCGTGACTCAAATCCTGCAGGCCATCGCCCATGCCCTGGCCGCCTCCTTTGGCATGTTCTGGGAGATCCTCTGGCCCCTGGCGCTGGGCTTCATCCTGTCGGCCATCATCCAGTCGCTGGTCTCGCGCCAGGCGGTGGCCGGTGCGCTCGGCACGGATTCGCCGCGGAGCCTGGCCATAGCCTGCGGCCTGGGCGCCGCATCCTCGTCCTGCTCCTACGCGGCGGTCGCCATCGCCCGGTCGCTCTTCGTCAAGGGAGCCAGCTTCATCAACACCATCGTCTTCGAGTTCGCGTCCACCAACCTGGTCTTCGAGCTGGGCCTGATCCTGCTCATCCTGCTGGGCTGGCAGTTTCTGGCGGCGGAGTTCGTGGGCGGGCTGCTGATGGTCGTCCTGCTGGCGTTCATCCTCCGCCAAACCCTCCGGCCGCGGCTGGTCGACGAAGCCCGGCGGCAGGCGGAACGCGGCCTGCGGGGGCGGATGGAAGGGCACGCCGCGATGGATATGGCCGTGACCGAGGGACCGTTTCTGCGGCGGTTGTTCTCCGCCCGCGGCTTTACCGCGGTCAGCCAGTCCTTCTGGATGGATGTCACCAGTCTCTGGACGGACATCGGCCTGGGCCTGCTGATCGCCGGTGCCCTGGCCGCCTGGGTGCCGGATTCCTTCTGGCAAACCTTCTTCCTGACGCGCAATCCGACGCTGGCCGGGGTATGGGGTCCGCTGATCGGCCCGGTGATCTCGATGCTGAGCTTCGTCTGCTCGGTGGGGAACGTGCCGCTAGCCGCTGTGCTGTGGAAGGGTGGGATCAGTTTCGGTGGCGTGATCTCGTTCATCTTCGCGGACCTGCTCATCATTCCCATCCTGAACATCTATCGGAAGTACTATGGGTCGCGGATGAGCATCTACTTGCTGGGCGTCTCGTACCTCGCCATGGCGGCCGCCAGCTTCGTGATCGGGCTGATCTTCCAGGCGCTTGGCCTGACTCCCACGAACCGGAACATCACCGTCTTCACCGCCACGCCCGTCTGGAACTACACGACCGTGCTCAACCTGATCTTCCTGGCCGTGATCGCGGTATTAGGCTGGCGGTTCCTTCGCACCGGTGGGTTGGAGATGCTCCGCATGATGGAGGCTCCTGGGGCCGCCGCCACCCATGAGGGGCATGATCACCACATGCACGGGCATTAACCGGGACGCTCAGCTGGCCGGCGCAAGGGGATGCCGGGCGAAGAAGTTCCGCACCGCCGAGAAGTAGGCATCCGGCTGCTCCAGGTAGCTCATGTGCGCCGCGTCGGCGAGGATGACCAGCTCGCTGCCCTGGATCCCGGCGTGCATATCCTCGGCGGTTCGCGGCGTGCTGGCCCGATCAAGAAGGCCGCTAAGGATCAGGGTCGGGCGGTTGACGCGCTTCAGGCGGGATTCGTACTCCAGGGGGTAGTCCTGGGTGGCTGTGTAGGCCAGCACTTCCGGGGCGTAGATGGTTTCGTCTGGGCGCTCCATGAAGGCGCGGTAGGCCTCGCTGTCGACCCGAGCGAAATGGAAGGGCATCTGCATCCGGATCACCTCGGCGCACTCCTCGGGGGTGGCCACGTAGGGCTCCGATTCCCATGACCGAATGACCTGATCGCGCAGTTCGACCGGCTCGAACGTTTGCAGGCTCGCCTGGACGTCCCGCATCATCTTTTTGCCGCTGGCGGCTCCGTGCGAGATCACGTAGTGGGTGGCCCCCCGCTGCTCGATGGCATGCGCCAGGGCCACGATCGCGCCATAGGAGTGGCCCAGCACCGCGTAGCGTTTCAGGTCAAGGGCGGTCGCCAGCCCGGTCACGTCTTTGGCGAACAGGCTGGGGGTCAGGGTCCTGGGATCCACCCGCTCCGACCGCCCCTGCCCCCGCTGGTCGAGGTACAGGAGCCAGAACCAGTCGGCCAGGACGTCAAAGTAGGGGTGGAGCTCAGTGTGGTCCAACCCGGGGCCACCGTGGAGCAGGATCAGCGGGTGGTTCTTGTCTGAGCCTACCGGCTTCACGAAGAGGGAGATGCCGTCGACCATGACCTCCATCAGCAGAGCCGAGTCTAAGGCCTGACTGGGTACAATGGCCTTCGCGGGCAGGTACCGAAGCGGTCAAACGGGACTGACTGTAGATCAGTTGGCCTAGCGCCTTCGGGGGTTCGAATCCTCCCCTGCCCAGTTCGACGCATCGGCGGGCCCACGTAGCTCAGGTGGTAGAGCGACGCCTTGGTAAGGCGTAGGTCACCGGTTCAACCCCGGTCGTGGGCTCCACCATTTTGAATACGATTCGCGCGGCCCAGGCTGTCGAAATGAGGGTTCTCAGCACAGGCGAGGCACCGTTGGCAATCGGGCAATTCATGCTGCCCCTATACGCCGTGTCGAATGCCGTTTCGACCTCTGCCCTGCCGCAACCATAAGCGCCCGCGGAAGCCAAGACAATTGCGGCCGGCTTATACAGATGTCCGGCTTGTGAGATCGTCCCAGTAGATCAGCGCCGCCAACAAGACCACGAGCGCACCGATCGCCGCAGCTAGGCCTACGCCCGTAGGTCCGGTGGCAACGACGTCGCGTGCGTACAATAGCGCGCCGAGTGCGCAGGCGGTGGTGGTCACTCCCAGATATCGGTAACGCACCCAGCCGTGCATAACTAGGGCCCGTAGCAGGAACGACACTGCCAGGAGCACCGCCCCCACAACGACCGCCCATGCGGCCCCGGTCCGGAGCAGCGGATTCGGCGCAGTTACCCATTGGATTGCCAAGGCGAGTGCGCCCATGATGACCAGACCGAGCGCCGCCCCTAGACTCGCGTTGGCGGCCACGAGCTGCACCCTGTTGGACATCAACGTACCGGACTCGGCGCTGGAGGTCCATAAGTGTAGGTCGGCTGGCTGATGCCCACCGTATCTGTTACCACTCTCGAGATCCCCAACTGGTCATGGTGGAGCTAGAGGACGGTTGATCCGTTGACCTGTTCCAGGGGAAGCCCACCAGGACCGTAAACGTAGGCGATCGTGCCATCTTTCAGGAGCAGGGGACAGCCGCGGCGACGTCCCACAGAAATTGGCTGCTGGAGCCGCTCACGATCTTACTCATCCGGAGGCCATCGCCGTTGTAGGTGTAGCTGGCGTTCGACCCGACCCCCGTTAGGCGATTCGCCTGGTCATTGATCAGGGTGGTGGCCCCTCCCGCGGGCGGGGCGACGCTGGTCCTGTTCGCTCGGGTGTCGTCGCTGTAGACGGGGGGCCCCTGCGGGCGGCCGCCTAAGCCATGGACCGGGTCCTAAGCCGCGTCGGACCACCACCATTCCACCACCAATGAGCTCGGCAACGGGCTGCGACACACGACAACTGGCGCTGTATTCGCTGCAACTCGGTTGCAGGCTACCCGAGATCGGATGAGGGGCGGCTTGGTAAGGCGTAGGTCACCGGTTCAACCCCGGTCGTGGGCTCCAGCATTTAAATACGGTTCGCGGGCCCAGGCTTGCGAGGGCCTCGACGATCGAGGCTCCCCACCACCATTGCCACCGCCATCTTCGAGAGAAGGGTGAGTGCTCGCAGCAACCGCCGATCAGCGCCCCCTCATGGCTGCGCACGGAGCAGGAGGATGAGGAAGAGGAGGGAACCAATGACCGAACGATCCCAGATCCGGGCTTTCACGCCGGAGTATTCGATCTTGTGCCGCGCTTGGCTGGCGCTTCGGATCCTTATGGTGCCAATAGATCGTAGGGGCTGACTGCCCTCCCGCCCCTACCGATTAACCAACATCCCTCGGTCCGCCGGCATCATGCTAGTGGAGTTTGTTCAGGTCACCGCGCCGCCACCCTCTTGTCGCAACACTCGCGGGATACCGTCTCGCGCTCGCGGAGTCCGCCTACCGCCGGTTATGGCTCGCAGCCGTGGTGAGCCGGACCGGCGACGTGATCAACTTCGCCGCCCTTCCGCTGTTCGTTCTTGGCCTCACCAAGGCAGCCAGCGCCGTTGCCACCATCGTCTTCGCGGAAGGCATCGGCCTGATTGTCGGCGGCATCGTGGCGCAATTGGTGGTCGACCGCCTCCCACCCCGCCGACTCCTGGTGTCCCTCGATCTCCTCCGGGCCGCGGCGGCTGGCCTTCTGACCGCCTTACCCTTGTTCCCGACGGCGATCGCCGTCAGCCTTCTGCTGGCAGTCGGCACCGCCTCGTTCTCCCCCGTTTCGAACGCGGTCGTTCCGCGGCTTGTACCCGACCGAGCGCTGCCCGCGGCAAATGGATTGCAGTGGACCGCCGGGGTGGCCCTTCAGGTGGTCGCGGCCCCGCTTGGCGGTCTCCTGGTGTCTGCCGGCCTGGCCAGAGTGGCCTTCGGGCTGAACGGCCTCAGCTTCCTTGCCTCGGCGCTGCTGCTGATCGGCCTGCCGAGGCTCACGGCTCTGGAGGAAAAACCAGGTAGTGCCTGGCTGCAGCTTGCCGGCGCCATGCGCACGATTGGGCAGATCCGGATCTTGCGGCCGCTGGTCGCCATGCAGGGTCTGGCTGCCCTGGCCGTCGGCGCAACCTCCGCGTTGCTCGTCGTCCTGGCGCGGGAGGCGTATGGCTTGAGCGGCACGGCCTACGGCCTGTGGTTGAGCGCCATCGCCATTGGGGCGCTCATCGGTCCGCTGTCGGTTCCACTCCTCGAACGCCTGCCCCCGTCGCGGGCGGTTAGTGGCGCCTACGTCATCCGAGGCGTCGGCGACATTGGCCTCGGCCTGATCCGCAGTGGGGTGGGTGGAGGACTCCTGCTCGCGATCTACGGCATCAACACCTCGTCCGGGATGGTGGCGTACCAGACCATGGTCCAACGCGAGGTTCCAGCACCTATGCGCGGCCGTGCCTTCGCAATCCTCGACGTCGTCTGGCAAACCGGCCGGCTCCTTTCCATCGCGGCTGGCGCGGGCCTGGTTGCCGCGATTGGCATCCGCTCTCTCTTTCTGATTGGAGGTGCGCTGTTGGGACTCGCCGGAGCGGTTGGACTGCTGAGCCTCGGCAGCAGTCGCCCGACTCGACACGTTGAGGACTGAGGGGCCATTGAGTTCAGGGTCGTCACGCGGGCTTTGTTGCCGCGACACGTTCGACGATCCCCCACTTGAGCCGCTCGACCAGCTCGACCTTGAAGCCCAGCGCCTTCACAGAAACCAGGGGTTCGCGCACCAGGTGATCCGCCACGGTTCGGACCGTAATCCAGTCGAGGAGCCGCTGGACCGCCCTGACCAGCGGCGTCGGGCTGGCCACATGCTCCATCAGCAGCAGCTGTCCGCCAGGACGGAGAACCCGTTGCGCCTCGCCGATCGCGGTGCGGTCGTCAGGGATGGAGCAGAGGGCGAGGGTGAAGACAACGGTGTCGAAGGTCTCGTCGGCAAAATCCACGGCTTGTGCGTCGCCGATCCGCAAGTCGGCCTGCCGCCCGAGCTGGTCCGCTCGTTGGCGAGCGACGTCGAGCATTGGAGCGCTGAGATCGATGCCGGTCAGGCGGACGTCCGGTGGATAGTAGGCAAGGTTCCGACCGGTACCGACGCCGATGTCCAGAACTTCGCCCTTCGCCTTCGAGCACACCCACTGGCGTCCTCCCGAGAAGAGCACTGTCTCGAAAAACTTGATGTCCTTGTCATACCTGGGTGCCAGTTTCGCCCAGATGCGGCGGACGCGTTCGGTTTCGGGCGCGACCGCGGGCTCACCCATGCGGGGCGCCTGTACCTTGCATGTCCGGTTGCAACAGCTTCTCAAAGATGACGCCGGAGCCACAGTCTGCAACGTTGACCTGGTTGACCACCTTACCGGCCCGCTTCAGCTCAAACTCCCAGACCCATGATGGCGTTCGCCATCTCCCAGTGACACGCCGGCAGCCGGAGCAACGCGATCGCGAGCTCGCGCGTCGGGCGGCGCCAGTCGCAAGCGAGCCGAGCTGCCTCTTCGCAAAACGCTACTGCTCACCCCGGGTGTCAGGAAGCGGCAGTCGTTTGAGCAGCAGGGCGTTCACGGCGACCAGCAGGCTCGAGCCGGACATGGAGAGCGCCGCGATCTCGGGTCGTAAGACGAGGCCCAGCGGCTGGAAGACGCCAGCGGCGATCGGCAGGGCGATGCTGTTGTAGCCGACCGCCCAGCCGAGGTTCTGATGCATCTTGCGCAACGTGCCGCGACCGATGGTGAGCGCAGTCGGGATGTCGAGCGGGTCCGACCGCATGAGCACGACGTCGGCTGTCTCGATGGCCACGTCAGTCCCCGCCCCAATCGCAATGCCCAGGTCAGCCTGAGCCAACGCCGGGGCATCGTTGACACCGTCCCCGACCATGGCCACCTTTCGGCCACTCCGCTGCAGGTCCGCCACTTTGGTGGCCTTGTCGGCTGGCAGGACTTCGGCAATCACCGTGTCGATGCCGAGTTCACGACCGATGCGACGGGCGGTCGCCTCGTTATCGCCGGTCAGCATGACGACCTGCACGCCTTTGTCTCGAAGGGCGGATATGGCCGCCTTCGAGGTCGGCCGTGGCGCGTCGGCGATGGCGATCAACGCAACGGGGCGCCCGTCGATGGCAACCCACACCGTGGTACGGCCCTCGGCCGCCATCTCAGCTCGGCGGCCCTCGAGAGCACCCAGCGGGACGTTCTCCCGGGCCATCAGCCGCGTATTGCCGACCACCACCCGTTTTCCGTCGACCAGAGCGACGGCGCCCTGCCCCGGGACGTTCTCAAAGCCTTCGGCCGAAGCTGTGGGGATGCCGCGCACATCGGCGTACTTTACGACCGCCTGAGCCAGAGGGTGCTCGGACTCGCGTTCAACGGCCGCAGCAGCGCGGAGCACGTCGTCTTCCGAGAGACCCTGAACGACGAGTTCGGCCACCTCAGGTTCACCTTTGGTGAGAGTGCCGGTTTTGTCCAGTACCACTGTCTGGATGCGCGCGGCAGCCTCCAGCGCCATCGCATTCTTAAAGAGAATTCCCCGCTTCGCGCCGAGGCCGGTCCCCACCATGATGGCGGTCGGCGTCGCCAGGCCCAGGGCGTCCGGGCAGGTGATGACCACCACCGTGATGGCGAACAGAATCGCCACGGGCACCGAGCGGCCGACGAGCAGCCAGACGAGGAAGGTGCCAACACCACCGATAAGCGCGACGAGGACAAGCCAGAAAGCGGCCCGGTCGGCGAGCTCCTGTGACGGGGCCTTGGAGTTCTGCGCTTCCTGCACCAGCTTGACGATCTGAGCGAGCGCCGTGTCGGCCCCGACGCGGATTGCACGGGCCCGGAGCGTGCCGTTCTTGTTGATCGACGCGCCGATCAGATCCGATCCCGGTGCCTTGGAGACAGGAAGGCTCTCCCCCGTGACCATCGACTCATCGACCTCGCTCTCTCCCTCCTCGACCTTGGCATCGACCGGGATCCTGGCGCCCGGCCGGATGAGCAGCAGGTCGCCGACCATAACCTCAGATGTGGGGATCTCGGCCGGTTCTCCGCCGCGTAGAACGAACGCCATCGGCGGGGCTAGCGAGAGCAGTTTGCGGATGGCGTCGTTGGCCCCGCCCCGAGCCCGCATCTCGAACCAATGGCCCAGCAAGACGAAGGTCGCCAGGACGGATGCCGCTTCGTAGAAGACGTCGCCGCCACCCGTCAGGCTGACGACAACGGAGTACGTCCAGCCCGCCCCAATGGCTACGGCGACCAGCACCATCATGTCGAGGGTCCGAGCCCGGAGCGCCCGAACGGCACCGTCGAAGAAAATACGCGCCGAATAGAAGATGACGGGCAGGCTGATGACGAGCTGGAAAAGGTCGTCGCGAAGGCCGAAAGGTGCAGGAACCGTGAAATGCAGCACGTTTCGGCCGATGCTTGACCAGAGCAGGATTGGAACCGAGAAAATCGCCGCCACCAGGAAACGGTTGCGCATGTCTTTGACCATGGAGTCCATGGACATGCCGGCCTGGCCGCCGTGCCCCATGACCTCCTCGGGTGAGCGCATGGCAGCCTCGTGCGGGCGGTGCTCAGCGGTGCCCGGCCGCGCTTGAGCGGGTGCCTGCATGTCCCGCTTGGCGGCGGCGGCGTTCGGCTCGACCATGGGATCGCAGAGGTGATTGGGCACCGACTGGCCGGCACAGTGGTAGCCGCACTCGTCAACCCAACGCTTCAGGTCATGCAGGGAGGTGACCGCGGGATCGTACGTCACCGTGGCCGTCTGGGCGACCGGGTTGGCCTGCACGCTCAGGATGCCCAGCCGGCGAGAAAGCACCGTCTCCACGACCGCCTTTTCGGTCGCGTAATGCACTCCCGAGACGTCGAGGACCACCGTACTCGACCGGGCACCGCCCGTTGAGACCGTCGAGACCGTCACGCGGAGCGCGTCGCGTCGACGAAGGCCTCGGGTTGACGATCGAAGGCCTTCGCACATCCCGGGTTACAGAAGTAATAGGCCTTGCCCCCATACTCCCGCTTCGCGGCTGCCGACTCCGGCTCCACGGTCATCCTGCACACGGGATCGATTTCCTGGCTCATGTCGTGCCTCGTTGTCTCAGGTTCATTGATCCTCGGTGAGTCATCGGGTCGGAACCGACCGGGATCGGCGACGAATCGATCCCGACAACGGTCCGAACAAAAGAAGTAGGTCCGATCACCGCCTCGCGCAGTCGCTGGTGCCAGCTGCCTCTCGACCTGCATTCCACACACGGGGTCGATTGCGTACCCCGCGCCGCCGCCCAGCCGCTGGCGGTTCCGATACAGCCAGAAGAGGCCGGCGAACACACCCAGGAAGGCGATGTTGAGATAGGTGGTGTAGTTCCACTGGAAGGATGGCTGGACGATCTCCGCCGGACGACCGACTGGAACAAGTCCGGCTCCGGCGAAGAGGTATTGGGTCGCGAGGCCGGCCGCTGCCATGACCAGCCAAAAAGCCGCCAGAATGCGCAGGGTCAGAGCCCAGCCGTAGAACCGCCGGTAGATCAGGAGCAACGGAAACGTAATGAGGTCCGCGAAGATGAAGCTGACCACCCCGCCAAAACTGATCCCGCCTTTCCACAGGGCGGCCGCCAGCGGCACGTTGCCGATCGAGCAGACGAAGCTCACGATGGCGATCAGCGGGCCAACCATCACGTTCTCCACGGATGTGGCGAAGCCATGCCCGTGGAAGAAGATCGTGTTCCAAACACTATTCGGGACCAGGACAGCCAGGAAACCGGCTACCAGGTACCCGGCGATCATCTCCTTTCGGAGCATGACCAGATCGGCCATCGTATAGGTGGCGGCGTCAGCCCAGCCTGCGGGTGAACGCAGGCGCTGAGGGAGTGGCGCCCCTGGCTGCTTGGCTGGTTCGTCCAGGCGATCTGCCTGGATACTCGGCGAGGACTGTCCCATAAGACGCCGGCGGGCTCGCTCTACCAGCGCCGGCCGGAAGAAGAACCGGGCTACCAGGGCCAGCAGGCCGATCATGATGATTCCCCCGACATACTCACTGAGCGCGAACTGCCAGCCGATCAGGATCCACAGCACGAGCCCCAGCTCGATCACCAGATTGGTGGACGCCAGCATGAAGACCATCGCCGTCGTAAAGTCGGCGCCCTTCTGGAAGAGCGATTTGGCCATCGCGCTGGCGGCGTAGGAGCACGACGACGAGGCGGTGCCCAAGACCGCGGCGATGCCGAGCGTCTTCGGCCCGTGATCGCCCATCACGCGCTGCATCTGCGAGCGAGAGACGAATGCCTGGACGGCACCGGACAGGCCGAACCCGAAGATCAGAGGCCACAGTGTGTCCCAGAACATGAAGAAGGCCATCCGAACGCTGTCGGCGATGGCCGCCAGAATCTGCATCAGCTCAAACCCTGTGCTACTCAGGCCTTGGCAAAACGTTCGACCGCTTTGACCAGCTCGTTGACCTTTGACTGATCGCCCTGGCGCACCGCCGTCGTGACGCAGCCCTTGATATGGTCCTCCAGCAGCAGGAACCCGACCTGGTCGATGGCGGCCTTGATAGCGTTGATCTGGGTCAGCACGTCAATGCAGTAGGCTTCCTCATTGACCATCCGCGAGACTCCGCGGACCTGACCCTCAATGCGGCTGAGGCGAGTCAGGAGGGCGTCCCGGTCCTTCGTGTAACTCGGTTTCATGGTCTCTATCATACCCTAGTGGGGTATATGAGCCTGTCTTCGTTTGTCGCCGATGTTGACAGACCCAGCGCCAGAAAGTGGTCTCGACGCATGGCAGGTTGGCGGAGGGTTGGCGGAGGGTTGGCGGCCGGTCCGCCGACGCTTAACGCAGACGCGACGGGCGTTGACGGCTTGCCAAGGCACACACGTCGGTCGCCGAATGGAAGCGCAGCGTCAGGGGGAGGCGAGCAATTGGTCGATCGCCGCTTTTAGTTCATCGCTATCGGATGTGGCTTCGAACCGATAGCGAATGATTCCTTTCGCGTCTATCAGGAAGACCCAGGGCTCCGTCTGGAACCGCCACTGCACGAACGTGTCACTGAGCCGCCGCTTCGATGGGTCCGGCTTGAAGCCCTGGTAGACCTCGACATGGATGAAGGTCAGGCGGTTCCGGTAGAGCGGCTCGAGCTGTTGCACAGCGTGGACCTGCGGCCCGCAGGTTGCGCTGACACAGAACGCAGGCGTGGCGAACACGACCAGGTTTGGGCGCTGCTGGGCGATGGCATCCGCGATCGACAACTCGTGCATGTCATCGGGGGGCTGTCCGCTGTCGATGTAGCTGACGTCCGGCACGTCGCGGACGGTGGGATTGTGGCTTCTTGGCGCAGCCTGTCCCGGAGCCGGCACCATGGGCGTGTCAATCACCTTAAAGGGTAATCGGATAACGCCATGGGCGCCGTTCGGCCGCTGCGCTGTGATCTCGGCACCCCAATTGCCGGCGATATCGAAGCGCAGCTGGGCCACGTAAAGCCCGCGGCCCTCCAACCCCGCGCCCCTGAAAGGGGCATCCGACTGGTCCTTCAATTGCAGCGTGTTGCCCGTAACTAAAAACGCCCGCACATGGACGACGGCATCGCTGACCGGCGTATTGGCGTCGAGAATTCCGACAGGAAACCGCTGGACGCCGGGCAAGAGCTCTGACGCCACAATCTCCGCCTGGAGCCCTGGCCCAGTGGGACTGGTTCCAGGCGGCGTCTCTGTCGACCCACCGCACGCAGCAACGAGTAGTGCCAGGGTCCCTATGAGACAGGCCTCGATGAGCAGGCGTCGTTTGCCAGCGGGTGCCAGCTGGGCTGCGTGGTTCATGGCGGCTCAGCAGTCCCGATCATTGCGCGCCGCGTCCATCATGTCCACGATCTCGCCTCGGCGTAACACGACGGCGGATGGCGGCCTCCGAGCTGGCATGGAACACTCTGCTGCCACATCGCGCCAGTACCCTCTACGCGTAGCAGCCAGGCGCCACTGGATGCCCGGTTCGACGGTGGCCGCATGCCACGACCGAGCGCTATCCCGGCTCACGTCGCGCTCAGGCCTTCAAGCGGAAGTGCAAGTCGACGAAGGAGGCGCGGTCGACCAGGAGCCGGCCGTCGGTAGCGACCTCGACGTGGATGTGGTCCATAGGTCGAGGCGCCGGTCCAAAGAAGTTGATTGAGTTACGGAAGTACCGGCTGCCATGACAGGGACATTTGAACCCAGGCAACACCGGGCTGCGAGAGGTCGCCGCCTGGCCTGTCTGGGGATCCCTGATCCCCTGAATGCCCTGCCCGACCAGGTCGCTGGTGACGTCGGTAAACCAGCGCGGCGTACAGCCGAGATGCGTGCAGATGAGGTTGAAGGCATAAAAACCGTCCGGGTCTCGGTTGAGGACTGCCCGCTTGTCGACGAACACGGTCGTCGAGCCAACCGAATACTCCGACGGCCGCCCCAATTTGAAGGCGGAAGGATCCTCGTAGATCGCGTTCGGATACAGGAGACGGAGAGATTCGACGAGGGCGGCGGCACTGGCGATCGCAAACGCACCCCATCCGACGACGGCGAAGAAGCTTCGCCGGGTCATCTCCCTGGAGTCCTCGATCAGGCGCCTCACTGCAACCACGGCCGATCGCCTCCGATCCGGGGATAGTAGTTGAGCGTATTCTACGCCTGGGCATCGCCCACCTCGTTTGACTACGATCGACAATCGGGTGGCAGCCGGATGCCGGCGGAGGCCACCGGCGAACCCCGCACCAGGTACAAGGGAGGACCCGTTGCATCCGAGGAATCCCTGGCGCCGGGCATTCTGGATCGCTCTATCCAGCCTGGCAGCTGCCACGCTGTTTGCTGCCCTCTCGGTGCTGACGCCAGCCGCCCCGAATCTGTGGCCGCTTATCGGTGTCGCCGCACTGCTTCTGCTCGTCGTTGGGAGCCTGTTGATCGTTGCCCCACGGCTGGCCGTGGTCTCCCAGTCGAATGAGCTTGGATCACGGCTGGCGCTTGCCATACTGCTCGTCATCGCGTCGTCCTTCCACCTGCTGCTACTTGAGGAGCACGCCGCGGAATCGCCGCTACTCGGGCTCGGGTTCCTCGGCTCGGGCCTCATCCAGCTCGGCTTGGCGACCGCCGTGGTTGTCAGGCCTTCGCTCCTCCCTTATTACGGCGTCGTCGCGCTGAACGTTGCGCTGATCGTGCTCTACGCGGCCCATGTGGTGATCGGCCTTCCCCTCGCGCCAACCGCGCAGGGAGGATTCACCCTGGGGCCGACGGAAGACGTCGATGCTGTCGGCCTTGCCACAAAGACTGCGGAGCTGCTCGGCCTTACGGTCGCGTTTGTACTCGCGAGGTCGGCTGGCCGGAGTTCAGGGGGAGCGCCGGCGCCGGGCGGTCAGCAGCCAGAGCGCGGCTGAGGCTCCGGCCAGGCTTCCGCCCAGCAACAGGGTCCACCAGGCCAGTCCCGGAGCGGGCGCCTCACGAAGGGGATAGGCGAAGACGCCTTGGTCTGTCGCGGCAAGCAGCTCCGGACCTGGCTGAAGCACCCGCCAGACCGAGCCCGCCGGCAGCCCCGCACTCAGCGGAGACCAGGTCCGGCCGCCGTCCGCGCTGACCGCGACGCCGTCGAGCATCGTCGCCGCGTAGGCTCGAGCAGTGGAGACTCCGGTAACCGCCGCGACATGGATCGCACCTCGGCCGCCATGGCCCGCCAGCCCGGCGTCGGACTCAGTCCAGATCTGGCCATCAAAGACCCGGATGCCCTGCCCCATCGAACTGGCAAAGAGGCGCCGGCCATCTGCCGAC
>WNFE01002452.1_pt1 | contig 13679 bp, 10 predicted proteins | sample 5400451 | NCBI WGS metagenome assembly WNFE01 (sample SAMN13153344, study PRJNA577476) | soil metagenome | isolation source: 200 cm saprolite under Douglas fir tree site 2 hole 2 | place: USA:California | collected 2015-04-18 | reverse complement strand
ATCCGTTCCCGATGACGAATTCGATTAGCCGACGACTGACGACTGACGACTACCGCCCGCCCTTGAGCACGGGATTGGGGAAATAAGGCAAGGGCTTGTCGCTGATGACGGCGCGAGGATTGTCATCGACCAGCGCATTGGCCACGTCTTCGCCGTAGTCTTTAGCCACTTTTTCCCGGGCCGCGGAAAGCGATGGTATGCGGTGCTTGGTGTCGTGAGCGTCGCTGGCCAGCACATGTACCGCGTCTCGTTCGAGCAGCCACTCGGCGGCGCGAGCAACTTTCTGTCCCCATCCGCCGGTCACCGCGGACGCGGTTACCTGGACGGCGCAGCCCAGGTCCACCCATTGCAGAACTCGCTGCTGCGCCTCCTGCAGAATGGGATTGCGCTCGGGATGCGTGATTACAGGCGTGATGCCCACGTCGGCCATCTTGGTGAAGCATTCGTTGATCTGCGCCGGGATACTGTAGTTGCTCAACTCCACCAGCAGGTAGTGGCTGTCTTCAATGGTGTAGCGTTCGGGCGCAATCAGGACGTCCTGCAAGTTGTCGTAGGAAAGATGGAAATCACAACCCAGGCTCAGCCGCGGAGCCCGGCCCACCAGCACCCGAAGATATTCGAGATGGCTGGCCAGATGCTGCCGGTTGTACTGATAGCGCTCGTTGGCGTGCGGAGTCGCCACGATATGCTCGATCCCGTCATCAGCCGCCATGCGACACATTTCCAGTGACGTGTCCCAGGATTTAGGACCGTCGTCAACCTTAGGCAGGATATGGCAATGGATGTCGATCACGTCGACTTTCGAGGGGGAGAGCTGTACGTTGATTTAAGCAGATTTTGTGACAAAGGCCAAGGGACGCACGCCAAGCCGCTTTATGCTCTCTGCACTTTCGTCATCATAGTAACCTGCCATGCCTGGTTACCATTATGCCAAAGATCGCTGACAGACGGGGCCTAGTAGCGCGCCGTCTCGCCCCATTTCTCGCAACGTTCGCGAGAAATGGGGCACCCACACAACCTATCTATTTGCCCATGGTCAGCACGACCCGGAAGCGGGCTCGTCCAGACATCATCTGATCGAAGGCTTCCGCGGCTTTTTCCAGCGGGTAGCGTTCGATCATAGGGCGCACGCCGCTCAACAAACTGAACTGCAACGTGTCCTCGGAATCTTTGGCAGTGCCAGAGGGCCATCCCTGGATGTTCCTGCGGGCAAGGATGATTTGCAGGGGAGTGACGGCGAACGGATCCTGGCCGGCCCCGACCATGACCAGTTTTCCATCCGGTCCCAGTCCATCGACCAGGTCCGAAATTGCCTTCGAATCGGGTGCAGTGGCGAGAATCACATGTGCGCCGCCCAGCGCCTGCAAAGCAGCGGTTGGCGAGGCAGTCGCGGTGTCGATGTAATGATGCGCGCCCAGTTTCCTGGCCAGCGCCTCTTTGTCCCCGCCGCGCCCGATCGCGACTGTGCGGAAACCCATCTGGCGCGCATATTGGATGCCCAGGTGACCCAGGCCGCCGATGCCCTGCACCGCCACCAGATCGCCGGCCGTTGCTCCGGCGTGGCGCATCGCGTTGAACACGGTGATGCCGGCGCAGAGCAGGGGCGCGGCTTCGTCCGCCGGGAGATCGTCAGGCATGGCCGCGACCGCTTCGGCCGGGACCACTACGTACTCCGCGTAACCACCATCGTAGCTGATGCCGGTAATTTTTTCGAACTTGCACAGGACGAATTGGCCTCGACGGCAGGGGTCGCACGTGAAACAGTGTCCGCCGTGCCAGCCTACGCCCACGCGCTGGCCGGGTTTCCATTGCGTGACGTCTGCGCCAACCGCATCGATCCGGCCGGCGATTTCATGGCCCGGGACGCGCGGATATTGCAATCCGGGAAAGCCTGACACTTTTACGATAGCGTCGCTATGGCAGACGCCGCAGGCCTCCACCTTGATTCGTACCTGGGCGCGGCCGGGCTCAGGAATCGGGCGCTCTACCACTTCAAAGTTTCCACCGGGTTTGCTGACTTGTACGGCTTTCATTTTTCTTGTCCTCAGGAATATAGGAGATAGGCGACCAGTTTCGGAGCAGTCTCTGGTCCACGGGAACAATTGCGAGAAACAGTGCTACAGATGGCAAAACGGACAGCGGAGATGCAGAAATTCCGCCGGGAAAATACTTCACCCTTTATCAGCGTAGATCAGGACATGACGTTTCCCGCCCTGTCCCTCCAAAACTGGGACAGACCAGGACGGGGCACCCACTAGTTCACCTTCTTGACAGCTTTTCTTAAGCATAACGGGCCCGGATAAACTCGCCGATGGACTCGTACGCCTTGGTCAACGTGGGCTCATCGGGCAGGAACACGATGCGAAAGTGGCGGCTGCCGGCCTTTTGACCGAAGCCGGAGCCGTGCACCACCAGCACGTGGTTTTGCCGGCACAGTTCCTTGACGAAGACGTCATCGCCTTCCTTGATGTCGAGGCGAGGGAAGGCGTAAAACGCGCCGCGAGGAGACACGCAGCTTACACGCGGTGTCGAATTGCACCACTGGACGGTCAGATCGCGGCGGGCGCGAAGTTTGTCCCGCGTCTCTTTGAGATGGTCCTGGGGGCCGTCCAGAGCAGGCTGGATGGCGTACTGCTCGGGGTGATTGGCGCACAGGCGCGCGCGCAGCAGGCGGTGGATACCCTCGACGTAGGGCTTGACCGCGGCTGCGTCGCCGCTGACGATGCCCCAGCCGATGCGCCAGCCGGGAGCGAGGTAGTTTTTCGACAAACCACCGAAGGTCACGACCGGCACATCCGGCGCGACGGCGGCGATAGAGATTTGCTCGCCGGTCTCATCGAGTATCAGCTTGTCGTAAATCTCATCGGCGAAGATGACCAGATTGTTGCGTCGGGCCAGTTCGGCCAGTCGTTCCAGCATGCGGCGAGAACAGAGGGCTCCGGTGGGATTGTTGGGATTGATCAGCACGATGGCGCGGGTGCGCGAGGTGATTTTGCGCCCCACATCGATCAGGTCGGGCTGCCAGGCGTCGTCTTCGTTCAGATCGTAAGTCACGACCGGAATGCCCAGCTTGCACAGCACCGCGGAGTAGAGCGGGTAGTCGGGGCTGGGCGTCAGAATGTTTTCGCCGGGATTGACCAGGGCAGTGAGGCAGATGTCTACCGCTTCACTCGCGCCCGAAGTCACGAACACATCCTGTACCGTGGAAATTCCTTTGCGGGCAGCCTCGCCGCGAATTGACTCCAGGGCTTCGGGGATTCCCGGGGAGGGCGCGTAGCCGTTCTTGCCGTCGCGCATGGCCTTGTAGACGGCTTCGATCAGGTGCGGCGGGGTTTGAAAATCAAAAATATTTGGATCGCCGACGTTGAGCGACAGGACCTTGTGGCCCTGCTTGGTGACTTCGTCGGCCACCGACGCCAGATCGCGGATGGCGTAGCGGACGTTGGCGAGACGTTGGGCGGCGGCGACTTCACGGACTTGTGCGCTGGGCATGAGTTCAATCTAAAGCAAGAGCTCTTAACCGCAAAGGACACAAAGAAGTGCCGCAAAGAGCGCAAAGGAATCCCTCACCCGCACTCTGGTCGGCTAACGACTGAGGACCGACGACCGACGACTGCTCTTAATCCACCCGATCAATCTGCGCTTTCTGCAACCGGTCGGAATAGTCCACATACACCGACTTCCACTCCGTGTAGAAATCGATCGCACCCATGCCGCCTTCGCGATGGCCATTGCCTGTTGCCTTCACGCCACCGAAAGGCAGGTGGACTTCCGCTCCAATCGTGGGTGCATTGATGTACGTAATGCCGGCATGCAGGTCGCGCATGGCCACAAAGGCTTTGTTCACGTCCTTGGTATAGAGCGCGGACGACAGTCCGTACTCGATGCCATTGGCGATGGCGATGGCGTCTTCCAGATCTTCGCACGGGATGATCGACACAACCGGTCCGAAGATTTCTTCCTGGGCGATACGCATCTTGGGATCGACATCCACGAATACAGTGGGCTCCATAAAATAGCCGTACTGGTATTCGCCCCGGTCGAGCCGATTGCCGCCGCACTTCATGCGGGCGCCTTCGGACTTGCCGATCTCCACGTAGCTGAGATCGGTCTTGAGCTGAGCCTCATTGACGGCCGGGCCCATATCGGTGCTCTCATCGATGCCGTTGCCGACTTTCAGCCGCTTGGCGCGATCTACGTAACGCTCCACGAACTCGGCATAGATGCCTTTCTGTACGATGATGCGGCTGGTGGCGGTGCAGCGCTGGCCGGTGGTGCCGAAACCGCCCCAGAGTCCGCCTTCAATGGCGAGGTCCAGATTGGCGTCGTCGAGCACGATCATGGGATTTTTACCACCCAGCTCCAGTGAGCAGTGCTTGAAGCTCTGGGCGGCCGTGGTGCCAACGATTCGTCCCACTGCAGTGGAACCGGTCAGTGAAATGGCGCTCACGTGCGGGTGCTCGGTGAGCGGTGTGCCTACCGCCGATCCGAATCCGGTCACGATGTTGATCACGCCGTGGGGCACGCCCGCATCGGCCAGGGTGCGCACCAGGTTGAACGTCGAAAGCGGTGTGTCCTGCGCCGGCTTGATCACGCAAGTGTTGCCGCAAACGATGGCGGGAAGAATCTTCCATGACGGAATCGCCATGGGGAAGTTCCAGGGGGTAATCATTCCACAAACCCCGATCGGGGTGCGCACCGCCATGGCGAACTTATTGGGCAACTCCGAAGGCGTGGTGGGGCCGAACATGCGGCGGCCTTCGCCCGCGAAGTAATAGGCGGTGTCGATCGCTTCCTGGGTGTCGCCGCGAGTCTCTTTGAGGACCTTCCCCATCTCGCGGGTCATGTCACGGGAATATTCGTCCTTGCGTTCCAGCAGCATCTCAGCGGCGCGGAAGACGATTTCAGCGCGCCGCGGGGCTGGCACCAGGCGCCATTTGGCGAAGGCATGGCGGGCGGCCTCGACCGCGGCGTCTACATCAGCTCCGCCGGATTTCTGGAAGATGCCGACCACATCGCGAGTGTCAGCGGGGTTGCGATCTTCAAAAGTCTCTCCGGTCGAGGACTCCACCCACTCGCCGTCGATGAAGTTCTTATAAACCTTGGTGTTAGTGCTCGTGCCAAGCATGGCTGGGCTGGTTAAGGTATCGGTCGCCATAAATGCCTCCTGATGAATTTCCTGGACTCTCCATGCTACAGGCGAGAGGTGAAACGCGGCAAGGGAGGTGGGCTGAAGGAAAATGCAGCCTTGCCGATTAGAACACAAGAGTTCCAAATCGACTCGCCATCGAACCAGAGGCTCGGCCACCAACGGCCAGCTGCTTCCTCGAACTCCGCTGAAAACAGCTTGGCGCAGGATCGTGAGACTACCGATGAACAAGCCACATCGCTCCGCTCATGTCCGCACACGCGATCAGGAAAACAATCCGGGCAAGGCGTCGGCATTCAGTCGCTCAGGGTTGGGCCTTGTTCAACTCTGTGCTTTGTTGGCGATCCTGGCCTTTATCGTAGGGACGTTCGCGTCGGCCCAGGAGAGCCGGGCGGATCCGCCGCCAGCGATCCCGCCTGGCCAGCCGCGTCTTACCCAACTGAGCCTGGCGGAATTGGGAAATACTGAAGTTACAACCGCGTCGAAAGAGCCGGAACAAGTCTGGCGCACTCCGGCGGCTATCTACGTCCTGACGCAGGATGACATCCGGCGATCCGGGGCCACCAGCATTCCCGAAGTCCTGCGATTGGTACCGGGGGTTCAGGTGAGCCGCATTGACAACGATCATTGGGCAGTAGCCATACGCGGATTTGCCGACCAGTTCTCCAAATCCATGCTGGTGCTCCTCGACGGCCGGAGTCTCTATACTCCGCTCTTTGCCGGTGTTTATTGGGCGCTCCAGGACACGCTACTTGAAGATGTTGAGCGTATCGAGGTTATTCGAGGACCGGGCGGCACTATCTGGGGAGCGAACGCCGTCACTGGAATCATCAACATCATTACCAAGAATGCGAAAGACACGCACGGGGCCCTTGTGTCCGTCGGAGGTGGAAATGTCGATCAGGGTATCGGCGGACTCCGCTACGGAACCGGAAATGGCAAGTTTGACTACCGCATCTATGGTAAGGGCTTCAGCCGCGGAGCGGGTTTTCATTCCGACGAAATGGAGTTCGACGCCTGGCGACTCGGACAGATGGGCTTCCGAACAGACTGGGATGTTAAGAACGCCGATCATCTGACAATACAGGGCGATGTCTACAAAGGCGGAGTTGGGGAGACAGTGAGCTTCGGGTCGTTTTCGCCACCGGAGCAAATTACCTCGGACAAAGCAGTGGCGGTGTCGGGAGGCAACCTGCTGGTGCAGTGGCGGCACGACCTGAAAGAAGGGTCCGACATCCAGGTGCAGGCCTACTACGACCGGACCTATGCCCTGGCCCCTCACTACAAAGAGACTCGCAACACCTTCGACCTGGACTTTATTCACCATCTGACTCTGCCCGGGCATCAGAATTTCATCTGGGGGCTTGGCGCCCGTCTAAGCCCCAGCGAGTTCGTACAGACTGTCCCCACACTTGATTTCGTTCCTCATGACATTGCCAACAATGTTTACAGTGGATTCGTTCAGGATGAGATCACGATTGTGCCAAACAAGTTCTCGCTCACCATTGGTTCCAAGCTCGAACACAACAATTACACCGGCTTCGAGATCCAGCCCAGCTTACGTGGGTTGTGGACAATTGGCCCGCGGCAGGCAATTTGGATGGCCGTCACCCGTGCCGTCCGAACCCCCTCTCGCATCGAGGAAGATTTTCATCTCACAGACTTCGGAATCGCCAGTCCACTGATCTACGTGGCGATCGACGGCAATCAACGATTGTCTTCCGAACGTCTTATTGGCTACGAGGCTGGCTACCGGACGCTGGTGACTTCCAAGTTCTATGTGGATTTTGCGGTTTTCCACAATGACTACGACGACCTGATAAATCTTGGACCACTGGCTGTGACCGTCGACCTCACACCGGCGCCGCCCCACCTCACCATTCGCCTTCCGTGGGCCAATGGACTCAAAGGCAGCACTGACGGTTTCGAAATCGCACCCGATTGGAAGCCGTCTCGCTGGTGGCAGATGAAGGGCGCATATTCATACTTGAACATGAAACTGGAGAGCAAGCCGAGGATGGTCGACGCCCTCGGGTATGTGAGCAAAGACGAGGGTTCAAGTCCGCATAACCAGCTGACCCTGCAATCCCGATTCAATCTGCCCAAAGGATTTGAGTTTGACCAGGCCTACCGCTATGTGAGCGCCTTGCCGGCCCAACTGGTGAGAGGCTATAGCACCGGGGATGTGCATGTGGCTTGGCGGTCGACCCGAAATCTGGAAATTTCTGTCGTGGGAGAGAACTTGTTCCAGCCTCATCACGGCGAGTTCGGACATGACACCGTGCCGATTGTCGGGATCAAGCGAAGCATCTACGCGAACATCACGTGGAGACGGGCCGCGGATTGATATCCATGAGGCATCAAAGCACAGACGACGGTCGTGTCCGCCAGGCTCCTGCCTCCCGGCGCATTCATGTATTTCCGCGCTGGTGTACGGTCATGGTCGCGGCGTGGGTGCTGCTCGCTGTTCCCAGCCTCGAGGCGCAGGCTCCGAAACCCTCCGAATATCAGGTGAAGGCCGCCTATCTCTACAACTTCGGCAGGTTCGTCGAATGGCCTGCCAAAGTCAGGGAGGCCAAGAGCGACGCCTTCACGATTTGCGTGCTTGGCCAGGATCCCTTTGGCCCGGCGCTCAATGCAACTCTGGCCGGTGAGACCATTGGCGGCACGAACGTGGTCGCGAATCGAGTCTCGAAACCGCAGGACGCAGTGAACTGCCGCATTCTCTTCATCAGTTCGTCGGAAGACATTCAACTAAAACAGATTCTCGAAGCGCTGGATAACACCAGTGTCCTGACCGTCAGTGATATGCCGCAGTTTTCGCGGCGGGGCGGCATGGTGCAGTTCGTATTGGACGGGAACAGGGTGCGTTTCGAGGTCAATCTGGTGCCCACCGAGCATGCGGGCCTGACGGTCAGCTCGGAGCTCCTCAAACTGGCGGTCAGCGTTCGGCCGAATGCTAGGCCGGGAAACTGACCGGCATGCTTAGGTTTCGCGACTACTCCATCCTCCGAAAACTGACCTGGATGAATATGCTGGTGAGTGGGGTCGCACTCTTGCTGGCGTGTGGAGCCTTTGTTGCCTACGACTTGATCAGTTTCCGGGAGAGCATGGTGCGCAATCTTTCGATTCAGGCTCAAATTGTTGGCTCCAACAGCGTCTCCGCGCTCTTGTTCAACGACTCTCAGTCGGCACAAAAAACCTTGTCCGCTTTGAGCGCCTCTCCCAACATCGTTGCCGCCGGCATTTACACAAAGGAGGGCCGGCCATTCGCGGCGTATGGCCGCGGTGGTGGAGGCGAAGTGACGCAACTGCCTCCAGATCCTTCGCCAAAGACACAGCTTCCCTTCCGCGATAGCCGGATCGTAGTGCTGCGGCCAATCGTCTTTCAGGAAAAGCCGGCTGGCACGGTCTACATTCAATCCGACCTCGGGGAGTTGTTCGACCGTTTGAAGCGGAAGCTGATTATCGTCGCTGTCGTATTGTTCGCATCCCTCATGGCTGCCATGTGGATGTCATCAATATTCCGGCGAATCATCGCGGAACCAATCGTGGGTTTGGCTGAGACGGCCAGGATCGTTTCCCGCGACAAAATCTACTCGGTGCGGGCACCCACAACCGGGAACCACGACGAGCTGTCCATCCTGATCGGGACGTTCAATGAAATGCTGGCCCAGATTCAGGAGCGTGACACGGCCGTGCAAAAGGCCCGCGACGATTTGGAGCGGCGGGTCGAGGAGCGCACCACGCAGCTGGCCGCTTCCAACCAGGAACTGGAGGCCTTCTCCTATTCTGTTTCCCACGACCTCCGCGCGCCGCTGCGACACATCGGCGGCTTTGCGCGGCTGCTGGACGAAGAATACGGGGCGAAGTTGGATGGTTCCGCCCAGGACTATTTGCAGCGCATCCGAGACGGGGCGAGAAACATGGGTGTGCTGATAGATGACCTGTTGAAACTCGGGCAGCTCGGGCGTCAGACACTCATTTGCAGCCCAACAGATTTGAACTGCCTGCTGCAGTCCGCGTTGCAGGATCTTCAGCAGGAATGCGAGGGGCGTCAAATTGAGTGGCGGATCGGAGCCTTGCCGGTGGTGAATTGCGATCCCGGCTTGATCAAACAAGTGTTCGCCAATCTGCTGTCGAATGCGGTCAAATACACCCGTCGCCGAGAGTTGGCCACCATCGAGGTTGGCCAGGCCACGGCGGATGGCGTACTTGTTCTCTTCATTCGTGATAACGGCGCCGGCTTTAATCAGAAATACGCCGACAAGCTATTCGGTGTCTTCCAACGCCTCCATCGCGCCGAAGAGTTTGAAGGGACCGGAGTTGGGCTGGCAACCGTGCAGCGCATTGTCCGAAAACACGGGGGACAGATCCGTGCGGAAGGTGAAGTGGAGAAAGGTGCGACGTTCTCCTTTTCTCTCGGGGCAACTACCCCGGCTCCCGCCACCTCGAAGGCGTCGGCTGTCTTCGCGTGAGTCCTGTTCATGGGAAAGCCTCGGTTCTGCCTGGAGAGCACCACGGGACATGAACGACGGAGGTGTGACCCAAGGTAATCAACGCTGCCCTGCCAGTTGGGCTTGTGATACTCTCGCAAATACCTCATATTCTTTGGGTTTGACTAGTTTCCGGTGCCATCTGTGTCTTCGAGCAGCAAGCCAGGAATCCATGTAGCGTGGAAGACGGTCACGTATCGTAGCGTGGCCCTGGCCGTGCTGTTCGCGGTGATTGTGCTGTTCGCGGGGATGAATTTCGCCTTTCCGCAGTTCACACAAAAGGGAGTGAAATCGGTCAGCAACCTGGGCAGCCGGCTGCTGGAGATGGTCGCCGGAGCCGGGGGAACCGCCAAAGCCGGAGCGGCAAACTCGCAGCAAGCGCATATCACCGCTCTGGACGGGACGGTGCGGGTGAAGAAGGCGAGCAGTAACAGCTGGGTAACCGCCGACTACAATGTGCCCCTGGAAAAAGGCGATGTGGTGCAGACTGGTTCGGAAGGCATGGCCAAGATCGTATTCAATGACGGTACTAATTACACGGTAAAACAGGATTCGCTGATCGTGATTGAGGAAAACTCGGCCAATGACCAGCAGCAGACCAACGTGTCGGTGGCGGTGAGCACCGGAACCGTGGATCTCACCACCGCAACCTACGTCCAGGGATCGAAGTCGCAGGTAATCGTCGCGGGAGCCACCGCCTCTCTGGCCCCGGACAGCGCGGCCATGGTGCGCAACGATCCCAAAGCGGACCAGCACGAGATTCTGGTGAAGAAAGGTTCCGGCGAAATCACGCGTAATGGCGAAGTCGTGCACCTGGCGGAGTGGGAGAAAGTCGGTTTCCAATCGCAGTCCCCCCGCATGGCCAAGTTAAAGGAAATCGGGCCGCCCACGCCGATATCCCCGGCCAATATGATGCCGATTTTCACCGCGGGCCCGCCCAAGCCGGTGGAGTTTTCCTGGACCGCGATGGCCAATGCAGTGGGATACCGCCTGCGTATTTCGCAGAACCCGTATTTCTCTTCGACCATCGTGGATCGAAAGGTAAATACGGCTGATGTGATCGTGTCCGGACTGGGCGAAGGAGCGTATTACTGGCTGGTGCAATCCTACGACGCCAATGACAAAGAATCCTTGGAAAGCCAGAAGAACCGCTTCACCATCATTCCCAAGGGTAAAGCCACGACGGCCATCGACCTGGAGCTGGATCCGTTCATGCAGCATGGTCACGTCATTGAATTAACTGGAAAAACCGAGGCTGGAGCGCGGGTGATGGTCAACGGCCGGGAAGTGCCCGTGGTCGGCGTGGATGGCAGTTTCCACTACTTCATGCCTCCCCTTCCGCCGGGGGAGAGCCTGATCACCATTACGGCCCAGAATGCCAAGGGCGGAGTAAATACGTTACAGAAAAAGATCGTGATTCAATAGGCAAAACACGCCTTGGGCACGAACCCCCGAGGTGCTGGAACTTTGGTTTGAGTGCGAAGCGGGCATTATCCCATAGAATTAGGGAACGGCCCCCCATCCGCACGGAAGCAACCGGGTACGCCCGGCAATGACGGCGGTTCGAGAGAGCTAAATCGCGTATGTCATCCAACGGATTTCATTCTTCGACGCGCTTGCATAACCTGAGGTCGCTGTTCAGCATTTTCTCCAGCGATCTTGCCATTGACCTGGGGACGGCCAACACGCTGGTGTACGCGCGGGGCAAGGGCATTGTAGTGAACGAGCCCTCCATCGTGGCCATCAACAAGAACACGGGCGAGGTCGAAGCCGTCGGCAAAGAGGCCAAAGAGATGCTGGGCCGCACCCCGGGCAACATCGTGGCCATCAAGCCCATGAAAGACGGCGTGATCGCCGACTTCAAAGTCACGGAGAAGATGCTCAACTACTTCATCCAGAAGGCCCACAACCGCAAGATGCTGGTGCATCCGCGGATCGTGATTGGAGTGCCTTCGGAAATTACCCAGGTAGAAAAACGTGCAGTCATGGATTCCGCCTATCGTGCCAAAGCCAGCGAAGTGTATCTCGTCGAGCAGGCCATGGTGGCAGCCATCGGCGCCGGGTTGCCCATTACCGAACCCAGCGGAAACATGGTCGTCGACATCGGCGGCGGCACCACCGACATCGCCGTGATTTCGCTTAGTGGCATCGTTTATTCCCGCTCCGTGCGTATGGCCGGCAACCAGATGGACGAAGCGGTGATGAACTATCTGAAGCGCAAATACAACTTACTCGTAGGTGAGCGTACCGCCGAGCAGATCAAGATGGAGATTGGCTCCGCGTATCCGCTGGAAAAACCGTTAACCATGGAAATCAAGGGCCGCAACCTGATCGAAGGCGTGCCCAAAACCATCACCGTGGACGACAGCGAAATCCGCGAAGCTCTGAGCGAGTGCGTTTCGACCATCATGAATGCCATTCGTGTGGCCCTCGAACGCACACCGCCCGAGCTTTCCGCCGACATCAGCGACCGCGGCATTGTGCTGACCGGCGGCGGGGCGCTGCTGAAAAATCTCGATAAACGCATTCGCGAGGAAACCGGGTTGCCGGTCTCCATCGCCGACGATCCGCTGTGCAGCGTGGTGCTGGGCACGGGCAAGATGCTTAGCGATTTCAAGCTGCTCAGGAAAATATCTATCGAATAGTTGTGCGTTCAATGGAGGACGGGCGTCCTCGCCCGTCTCGCGCCAGTTGCCGCAACCATCCATCGTGCCGGCGGTGTCGTGAAACCAGAAACTAGAAACCGGAAACTGTAACCCGGCGTTATGGAAAATCTGATCACCCGCTACCGCAATGTCACCATCCTGGTAGCCATCCTGTTTGTGCAGGTGCTGGGGCTGGCGGTGCAAGTCAAACGCGCCGGCTCCGATGAACCCACCCGCCTGATCCGGCTGTGGACGGTCAGCGCCGTCACCCCGCTGGAAAAAGTGATCGTGTGGTGCCAGGGCGGAGTGGGCAGTCTCTGGAACAACTACATCTATCTGCGCGGCGTGCGGCAGGAGAATCGCGAACTGAAATTCGAGATCGAGCAGCTGCGGCTGCAGCAGGTGCGCTTGGCGGACGACGCCCAGCAGGCCCGGCGCCTGCAGGCACTGCTGGGCTTCAAGGAGCAGTACATCGCCAAGACCGTGGCGGCGCAGGTAATCGGGTCCAGTGGCAGCGAAAAGTCACGCTCCGTTTTTATCGACAAGGGCTCGAACGAGGGGGTCGAGAAGGATATGCCGGTGATTACCGCCGATGGTGTGGTCGGCAAGGTCCTGTTGGCGTTCGGATCCACAGCGCAGGTGCTCATGGTCAACGACCGCAGTAGCGGGCTGGGCGTCATTCTCGACCAGTCGCGCCTGCAAGGAGTGGTCAAGGGCACGGCCGCCGGAGAGCTGATCCTGGAAAACGTGATGACCGGTGAAGCAGTCGAGCTCGGAGAGCGGGTAGTCACCAGTGGCGGCGACCAGATCTTTCCCAAGGGCCTTACCGTGGGGACGGTAATGAAGGTTTCTCCGGGAGCCGATCTTTTTCTCAATATCCGGGTAAAGCCGAGCGCTAACCTGAACCGCCTGGAAGAAGTCCTGGTGATCACGAAAAAAGAGGATCGGGCGCCGTCGGTAGCCTCCACTGGCACGGTGCGCGCGGTGGATATTTTGACCCAGCGACTGCCGTCGGTTCCGGATAAGCAATCGGTTGCTCCGGACGCCCAGGGCGGAAAAGGGACACCCTCGACTGTGGCAAAACCGCTGGTTACCGCTCAGCCTCCTTCGGCAAATGGCGCAGCGGCGGCAACGGGATCGGCACCGACAGCAAGTCCCAAACCCCACAACGAGGTAAGCGCGACTCGTCCCGCTGGAAATCTTCCAGCGGCTGACCCCGCCAACGGAGGAGGGAAGCCGGCCACTGCGCCGAAGACCGCTGTTACGACAACCGCTCCGCAGGCGTCTGAACCAGACACCGCCAAACCTGGTTCACCGAAGCCCAATGCATTGAAGCCTGGAACGTCCGCTGCCGGGACATCGTCGGAGGACAAACCCCACTAGCGTGCC
>WNFE01002450.1_pt1 | contig 13684 bp, 13 predicted proteins | sample 5400451 | NCBI WGS metagenome assembly WNFE01 (sample SAMN13153344, study PRJNA577476) | soil metagenome | isolation source: 200 cm saprolite under Douglas fir tree site 2 hole 2 | place: USA:California | collected 2015-04-18 | reverse complement strand
TCACCAAAATGTCCAGGCGGCCAAATTTTTCAACTACCTGTTTAAATCCTGCCTTTATCTGCTCCGCGTCGGCGATATCCATCTTCACTACCAACGCTTCGCCACCCGATGCCACAATATCTCTTGCTAACGCGGCCAGCTTTTCTTCATTTCGAGCAGCAACGGCTACTTTCGCGCCCGCTTCAGCAAGCGCCAGGGCGATGTCGCGCCCAATGCCCTGCGAGGCTCCGGTCACCAGCGCAACTTTATCCTTCAAACTAAACATTCGTTTCAACTCTGTAGCTCACCCCTTTAGGGGTGAGGCTTTTTCTGATGCGGCCACATCACGCCTGCGCCGAGGAACCCTCAGGCCTAAAGGCTTGAGCTACAGCAAGGATGAACTGGAGCGGCATCAAGCGGCGTCAGACCGCGCGCCGGCGATTTTTTCGGCCGTTGCAGCGAGGCTCTTCTCGTCCTCGACGTTCAGCGCTGCCACCGAGCGTTCGATCTGGCGCAGCAATCCGGTCAGCACACGCCCAGGCCCCGCTTCCACGAACGTGTTCACGCCCTCATCGACAAGCAAGCGCACGGACTCTTCCCAGCGCACCGGAGCTGTAACCTGCCGGATGAGCGCCTCGCGAGCTTCGGTGCCGTGCTCGATGGTGTCCGCGTCGACATTGGTCACCAGCGGCACACGCAAATTCGAAAACTCCGTATTCCTTAAATCCATTTCCAGCTTTTCTTGCGCAGGCATCATGAGCGCGGAATGGAACGGGGCGGAGACCGCCAAGATCACTGCGCGCTTGGCCCCGAGCTGCGATGCAATCTCCACCGCGCGCTTCACCGCACCCGCGTGCCCGGAGATCACTGTCTGCTCCGGCGAATTCAGGTTTGCGGCCGCGCAGATCTCTCCCCCAGCCGCGCGCTTGCAAGCGTCCGCTACCACCGCATGCGACAGGCCCATGATCGCGGCCATCGCGCCCACACCCGCCGGGACCGCTTCCTGCATGTACGTCCCGCGCTTGCGCACCAGTTGAACAGCATCGGCAAACTTCAGCGCGCCCGCCGCCACCAAAGCCGAATATTCTCCTAGGCTGTGCCCAGCCACGAAATCCGGAGTCAAGTCCCTCTCCGCGAGCACGCGAACCACGGCAACGGAGCAAGTCAAAATCGCCGGCTGCGTGTTGGCAGTCAGCTTGAGTTCTTCTTCGGTGCCCGCAAAACATATCTTCGAAATCGAGAAGCCCAGCGCTTCGTCCGCCTCGTCAAAAACGGCCTTGGCCGCCGGATATTTCTCCGCCAGCTCTTTGCCCATGCCCGGGTATTGCGAAGCTTGCCCCGGAAACAAGAATGCGACTTTGCCCATCGTTAATCCTTCGCTTGCGCCGTCACGCGACGACCGCGGCGGCGGAGAGCTCCTGTTCGATTTTTTCGTTCATGCGCGCGCGGGCCAGTCCCGCGGCCACGCGGATGGCGTTCTTCACGGCGTTGGCGTTCGAACGGCCATGGCCGATCACGCAAACGCCGCGCACGCCCAGCAGCGGCGCGCCACCGTACTCCGTGTAATCAATCGTCTTTCGCAACGCCTTAAAGGCCCCTTTCGAAAGCACTCCGCCCACCTGCGAAACGAATGAACTGTCGATGGACTTCCGCAGCAACCCGAAAATTTGAAATGCCAGGCCCTCGCAAATCTTCAGCGCGATGTTGCCCACGAATCCATCGCTCACGATCACATCCACGTTGCCGGAAAAAAGATCTCCGCCTTCGACATTGCCGACAAAATAAACCGGGCTCTTCTTCAGCCGGGTATAAACCTCGCGGGTCAGTTCGTTGCCCTTGATCTCTTCTTCCCCGACGGAGAGCAATCCCACGCGCGGCCGGCGGTTGCCGAAAGTCGCGCGATAGTAAACTTCGCCCATCACCGCGAACTGCACCAGGTGCTCGGGTCGCGAATCCACGTTTGCACCCACATCGAGCAGCACGGAAACACCGCCCTTGGCATTGGGAAACGGCGCAGCCAGCGCCACGCGATCCACCGATTCCAGTGTTCCAAGCAAGAACTTCGCCACCGTCATTACCGCGCCGGTGTTCCCTGCGCTGACCATCCCGTCGGCCTTGGCCTCGCGCACCAGCCGCGCCGCAACGTGCACCGAGCTGTCTTTCTTCCGCCGGAACGCCTGGGCCGGATGATCCTGCATGGTGATCACTTCGGTTGCTGGCACGATCTCGATGGGCAGATTCGGTGTAGCGTGTCGCGCCAGTTCCGCCCGCACGACACTCTGCTGGCCCACAAGCAAAATGCGCACGCCGAACTCTCGCGCGGCCAGCACGCTGCCTTCGACCTCGGGGCGGGGCGCATGGTCTCCGCCCATGGCGTCAACGGCGATGGTGATCATGGGATTCTTGTCCGCCAGGCTACGCGAGAAAAACTTGAAATCCTTAAGATGCCGCTTCTTGAGCCGCTTTGCCCTTATAGTGTCCGCAATGCGGGCAAACCTGGTGCGGCTGCTTCATTTCGTGGCAGTTCGGACACTTCGCCAACGCGGGCTTCGACAAAAAGTCGTGCGCCCGCCTGGTGCTGGTGCGTCTCTTCGAATGCCGTCGTTTTGGGTTAGGCATAGTAATACTCCTCGGTCCCGCCGCGTCGGCCGCACTTGCGGCCGCGCATACAGATTGTCGCGGATTGTATAGGGCTTCGCGCCCGGAAAACTATTGTTTCTTGAGCCAGTCCTGCTTGAGGCGCGCGAGAGGGGCCATTCGCGGGTCCGTCGCGTGGGTCTCACAGCGGCACTCTTCGTGGTTGAGGTTTGCCCCGCAATTCGGGCACAGTCCCCGGCAGTCGCTCTGGCAGATTACTTTTAAAGGCAGCGCCAGCAGCACCTGCTCCTTGATCACGTCCGCCAGGAAGAGCCCTTCTCCTTGGTAAAACCCGATGTCCGTGTCGTCGTCCTTCAGCCGGTCTTCTTTCGGCTTGGCGTCCTTCGGAAGCGGCGCATAAAAGAGGTCAAACGCCCGGCTAACCTCTTCCACTACCGGTTCCAGGCACCGCGCACACACCAGTTCGATCTTCGTCTCGAGGTTTCCTTCGACACGAATCTGCCCTTCCAGCAGCTCCGCCGTGGCCGTCACTTCCACCGGCTCGCGCTGCTTGATCTCCGCCGAATGAAAATCGATGCTCCCCGGAGCATACGTCTTCCGGATGCGCAGCTTGTGAACGGCCAATTCCTTAACGTCAAGGAACATCTCTTCAGCGCCTCCGGCGCGTACGCTCATGCTTTACCATTATTGAGTCGCCTCCCCGCCAAGTCAAGGAATCGCCCCGCCCGCCTGCACTTTTTTGCACCCTGTTCGTCAGGGCCCTTGCCTAGTACTCGCCTCTATGCGTCTTGTGGCACATCGCCTGTCATCCATTCGCTTGCAACCTCCGTACTATCCAGTGCAGGTCACAACATTCAATCTTGAAAGGATCAGAAGAAATGAAGAAGCTCGCGTATCTCTTTCTCGCAGTTCTAATGGTTGGCAGCGCGGTCATCGCCAAGGACAACCCCATGGTCGGTGGAGCGGCGATGCTGGCATCGAAGGACATCGTCTCGAACGCTGTCAATTCCGCGGATCACACCACGCTCGTCGCCGCAGTCAAGGCCGCTGGCCTGGTGGAAACGCTGCAGAGCCCCGGCCCGTTCACCGTTTTCGCACCGACGAACGAAGCATTCGCCAAACTGCCCGCCGGCACCGTGGACACCCTGCTCAAGGCGGAAAACAAGGAAATGCTCACCAAGGTTCTGACCTATCACGTGGTCGCCGGCAAGATGTCGAGCAAGGACCTCTGGAAAGCCATCAAGGCGCGCAACGGCACGGCGACACTGAAGACCGTGAGCGGCGGCACGCTCAAAGCCACGGCCATGGGTAAAATCATTATTCTTACCGACGAAAAAGGCGGCATGTCCAAAGTCACTATCGCCGACGTCAATCAGTCCAACGGCGTCATTCACGTTGTCGACTCCGTCCTTCTCCCGCAATAACAACAAGCCCCTGAGCGGCCCTTGAAATCCACAGCCCTTCGCTCTTCACCGAGCGCGGGGCTGTATCTGTCTCTTGGTTTCCAGGATTGATCCGGGTTACGGCGAGGTGAAAATGTATTTCGGATTCGCCGCTAGTTGCGCCGCAGCACCAAGCAGCCGGCCATCATGTCATGCAACGCCTGCTTCTTCTCCGTGAAACCGGCCATGATGTATCCGATGAGTGCGGGGATCATGTTGGTGATGATTTTGCCGAAGTGCCTTCCCGTCGAGCGGCCGAAGCTGATGCGCTGCCCCGCCATGTCTGTGACCGCCATGCCCAGCAGCTTTTTTCCGACCGTGGCCTGCCACTCCGAGCTTTCCATCAGTGCGTGGTACAGCCACGTTAAGACCAGACTGAGCGTGGCCGCAAGAAAGATGAGTCCGACGAGCATGAAGATGCCAACATCATTCAGATCTTCATTAGGATGGATCTCGCCGATGAATCCGTGCAGTCCCGTCAGGAATATGAGTGGAATGAGAACCAGTACGAAGCCAATGCCCATCACCACGTTGTCAATCAAGAACGCCAAAAATCGCAGCCAGAAGCCCGCGTACTCCACACGCGGAACGACCGGCGCGCCAGCGTACGCGGGAGCACTCGCCATACCGACCGGCATCGGCGCTACTGCTACTGCACTCATCATTGGCGGGCGCGACGCTCCCGCCGCAACCGAAAACGACTGGCCGCACTGCGAACAAAACGCCGCACCGTCCGCCATCGCTCCGCCACATTTGGAACAGTACACAGATTCCTCGCTTCCTTCTTGCCATCCGCAACGGCAGGCAAGAATAGTAGCCAAATCCTACTTATAAGCCGTGGCGGGGTCAATCACCGTCCGACCGGTTCCTTTTTTCGCCATTCCACCCTTGCAGGCAAAAATTTCCCGGGACTAGTACTCTCCCCCTAATCACTAGTCCCTGCTTCCCTTGATGTAACTCCTTGATTTCACAAGGATTAACTCTGACTGTGGAATTCCTTTTCGCTTTGGCTCGGTTCGTGCCCTCACAAAGACACCGGTCCAGATCGAATTGGAGGCCATTCAATGCGATTCAGGACTGCTCTGTGCCTGACAAGTCTGTTCATTTTATGCTTTACCGTGGCGGCTTGGTCGACGCCTCTTCCTGACCTGCTCATACCTCGCGAACCGCAACCCGCCCCCGATACCCTGTCCGTTTCAGGGAAAATCTCATCTATTGGTGACGCAGCTTTCGCTCTTGAGGTGGCAAAGGGCAACGACATGGATACTGTCCATTTTCTGGTTGACGACCAAACCAAGGTCGAAGGTAAACTGAGGCTCGGCGCGCGAGCCACCGTGGAATACCGTTCGGATGGCGGCTATAACATCGCCGTCCACGTAGTCGTGAAGAAAGGCTCTAAGACAAACATGTAACAACAAATTGCTCCGGCTCTTTTCCCGGCCGATAGTGAAAAATTCTGTTTTTATGCCGCGGCCCCACCCAGCCCGCGCGGCGTCTGTATATTGAGCCCTTAAGGAGTCTCGATGCGCACGACTCTGAAGATCGTCCTGCCCCTCGTCGTGAGCGTTGCCGTGGTGTCTTTGCTTTTTGCTGCGTACCAGGTACGGACGGAAAAACATAATCTGCGCGGCGACCTCTCGCGTAGGGCGGAAATATTAGGTGAGAGTCTCCAGGAGAGCGCCGAACCGCTGCTGGAGCGCTCGCAAGAGAGAAGCATGCAGCGCCTGGTGGAACGCTTCGGCCAACGCGAACACCTGAAAGGCGTCGCGGTATACAACAATGCGGGCGCGGCGCTCGCGATCACGTCCGGACTGTCGCCGGCCTTCAAATTGCGGCCGTCGACCGCGACTCGCGCTTCACGGGAGGACACCGGAGTAGGCGAATTTCTAAGCGCGGATCAGACTCCTTCCCTGAACCCGGCAGAAGAAGTTCCCGTACACATCTACGCTTTGCCGCTGCACAATAACAGCCAAGTTGTGGGCACGCTGGCTCTGTTTCACGACACCAGTTACATCGACAAACAAGTCTCCCGGACTATGCGGGATTCCCTGCTCAACGCCTTCGTCCAAACGCTTTTGATCACGGGACTGGCGCTGATTCTTGTGAGGTGGACTTTTACCGGACCGCTCACGCGCACGGCAAACTGGCTGCGAACCCTGCGAACTGGACAGCCCCATGCAGGGCCGGTTCTTTCGAAAGGTGAAATACTTGACCAGCTCAATCATGAAGTAACGCACCTGGCCCATGACTTGAACACGGCGCGCGCAGTTGCGGAGGAAGAAGCGCGGTTGCGAGATTCGAACGCTTCTCTTTGGACGGCTGAACGTTTGCGAGTCAGTTTGCGGAATAAGCTTGAGGAAAAGCCGCTGTTTGTGGTTTCGAATCGCGAACCTTACATGCACGTGTTCAATGACAGGGACAAATCGATCGAAGTGATCGTGCCCGCGAGCGGCGTGGTCACGGCCCTCGAACCGGTCTTGCGGGCCTGCAACGGGACGTGGATTGCCAATGGCTCCGGCAGCGCCGACCGTGAGCTCGTCGATGCCCAGGATCATCTTCGGGTTCCGCCGGATCGTCCGAGTTACACGCTGCGCCGCGTGTGGCTGAGCGACGCGGAAGACAAGGGTTACTATGAGGGTTTTTCAAACGAAGGCCTCTGGCCGCTCTCGCACATCGCGCACACGCGCCCGATCTTTCGTCCCGAGGATTGGCTGCAGTATCAAAAAATTAATCGCCGTTTCGCCGACGCGGTTTTACAGGAAATGGAGGGCTCCGAATCGCCGATCCTACTCGCGCAGGATTATCATTTCGCGCTGCTGCCGAGGATGGTCAAGGACGCACGGCCCGATGCGCGAGTGGCGATTTTCTGGCATATTCCCTGGCCGAACGCGGAAGTTTTTGGGATTTGCCCCTGGCAGCGAGAGCTGGTCGACGGGCTCCTCGGCGCCGATCTGATCGGCTTCCACATTCAATCGCACTGTAACAATTTTCTGGAAACGGTCGACCGCGCGCTTGAAGCGCTTACGGAGTGGGACCGCTTCGCCGTAAACCGTCAGGGCCATATCACGCGGGTGCGGCCGTATCCCATCAGCGTGGCGTATCCCGAGAGCTCCTCAGCGATACACGAAGTGCGCAACGCCAGTGAAGAACGCGCCGCTCTCTGCGCGGAAATGCGCGTCGAGGCCTCCCTCCTCGGAGTGGGCGTCGATCGAGTGGACTATACGAAGGGAATCCTCGAGCGATTCCGCGCTTTGGAGCGTTTTTTCGAACTAAACCCCGCGTACCAGCAGCGGTTCACTTTTGTGCAAATCGGCGCGCCCAGCCGCACGGACATTGAGCGCTACAAGAATTTCCTAGACGAAGTCAGCGCGGAAGCAGAGCGCATCAATGCGCGCTTTCAGACGGCGCGGTGGAAACCCATCGTATTGCGCAGGAAGCACCATTCGCACGAAGAGATCTCGCGCTTTTACCGCGCTTCTTCGTTCTGCATGGTGACCTCGCTGCACGATGGAATGAACCTGGTGGCCAAGGAGTTCGTGGCCTCGCGCGAAGATGAGCGCGGGTCGCTCATCCTGAGCACTTTTGCTGGCGCGGCTCACGAGCTTTCGGATGCCCTGCTGGTCAACCCCTACGACATCTCCCAACTTGCCGAGTACATTCACCGCGCCCTGGAGATGCCGGAAGAGGAACAAGCCAGGCGGATGCAGCGGATGCGGCATCACGTGCGCGAACACAACGTCTTCCGCTGGGCCGCGAATCTTCTCTCCGATCTCACGGAGATTCGCATTGAATTGCCGGAACGATTGGAGGCGCCCCAAGCAACATGACCCAGCCTAATGGACTCGCATGGTCTAGACCGCCACGCCGCCGCCGGGGTGTGGTAGTTTCAAAGAGGAAGGAAATACCGGCGTGAACACTGCGGAGATGCCGTTCGAATTCGTCACCGTTTCCTATCTCACCCGAATCGGCAACCAATCGGCATGCACACTCACGGAATTGCTGATTGGGCTGGAGAATTGCAGCGACGCTTCCATCTTCCATCACGCTTATCAAACGCTCGGCAGCCACCATTTCCTTACCGAGGGCTTTTCGAACGATTTCGCGCAATGGGTGCTCTCGGACGCCAACCGGAACGACCTTGCGGAGCAACTCGCGGCGCTCGACATTCGCGACTACGTTTCAATCGCCGCGTTGCGGCGCGATCTCTGTCGCCTTGTAGCGGACTTTTGCACTGCATTTCCTCATTTTGCGGGGCAGTCGGCCTTGGAACGATTCTATTTCTGCGAAAGCGTCGAAGTCACCGCGCCCCTGGGCCGGAGCGCGCGAACGCTTGACGAGTTCCGCGACGGTATAACGCATCTCAGCCACGCCGGATTCTACTTCCATTTCATCTCTTCGCGGCTGCGTCTTCAGCTCCAGACCAACGATTTTTCGCACTGGCTTGCCGACGGGCTGGGACTTAAGACGCTCGCCGACAGCGTCAATCACATCGACATCTACACCAATACACTGGACAGCTCGCGCTCCAAGCTGCTGCGGCTGATCGATAGAGAACGGAGAAAAGCATGAGCGAAGCCCTGGCCCTCACACGCATCCCGCTGGGCGACTACGCCGAGCTCCTGGGTGCGGGCGAAATCGAGGAACTGCGCGCCTTGGCGAAGCCGTTGCGCGGCCGCAGCATGGAGATGATTAACTCCACCGCTGTTGGAGGAGGAGTGGCGGAGATTCTCAATCGACTGGTACCCTTGGCGGAGGAACTGGACCTCGACCTCAAATGGGACGTGATGACCGGCGGCGAAGACTTTTTTGAAGTGACCAAAGCCTTCCACAACGCGCTGCACGGCGCGCCTTATCATGCCAGCCCCAAGGACTTCGAGATTTTTCTAGCTTACAACGAGCGCAACCGCACGACTCTGCCTCTCGACGCCGAATTCGTGGTCATCCACGACCCGCAACCAGCGGGGTTGATCGATGCCCGCCGGCCGGGCACAAATCACTGGGTGTGGCGCTGCCACATCGATCTATCACACCCCAACCGGGCAGTTTGGGAATTCCTGGAAAAATTCGTCTCGCGGTACGACGGCGCCATGTTTTCGTCTCCCGAGTTCTCCCGGCAGCTTCCCATCCCGCAATATCTTTTCTATCCGGCCATTGACCCGCTCTCCGAAAAAAACTGCGATCTTGATCCGGGGTTCATCGCCCAGGTCCTGGCTCGTTATGGCGTCGATCCGCAGCGCCCCATCCTCACGCAAATTTCGCGGTTCGATCGGCTAAAGGACCCGGTTGGCGTGATTCGCGCGTACCGGATCGTGAAGCGGTATTTCGATTGCCAACTGGTGCTGGCGGGCGGCAGTGCCTCCGACGATCCCGAGGGCGCTGTCGTGCTCAAGGAAGTTCTCCGCGAAGCGGAAAGCGATCCGGACATTAAGGTGATAGAGCTGCCGGCCTGGGCGCCGCTCGAAGTCAACGCCTTGCAGCGCGCTTCGACCATCGTGATTCAGAAAAGCCTGCGCGAGGGCTTCGGCCTCACGGTTTCCGAAGGGTTGTGGAAGAAAAAACCGGTGGTGGCTTCCGCGGTTGGCGGCATTCCAACCCAAATCATCCACAAACACACGGGGATGCTGGCGCATTCCGTGGAGGGTACAGCATATCAAATTCGTTTTTTGCTTTCCCACCCGGAAATCGCAACAAAACTCGGCGAAAACGGACATGAGCACGTGAAGGAGAATTTCCTGATCACGCAAAAACTGAAGCGCTACCTGACGCTCTTTCTGACGCTGGCCCGGGCGTCGTAAAGGTACGCTGGCTCACGTTTCTCGCAAAATATCGGTAGCAGAGACGCACGCGCTAAATCAGCGCCAAACGCGTGGCAACTCCAAGTTGCGGCGTCTCATCTAAGTGGGAGAAGCGGAAACTTCCCCCCCAGCCGAAGTCAGCCCCTGCTTCCTGCAATTCCTACTATTTCCGCACAAGGAGAATACGAATGAAGCGTGTCGCACTACTGCTGCTTCTTACAGTTGGGCTGGCGCCGCTGGCGTCGGCACAGGATCATTTTCAAGTTGGCGCATACGGTGACTATTTCCGGCTAACCCAAACCGACACGAATTTGGCGGGACTCGGTGCGCGCGCAGCCGTCAAAGTATTCCCGCACGTGATGCTGGAAGGTGAGATGAGCTACGATTTTGACCAGGCTTTCACCGACCACTGCGTGCCCACGAGCTGCACGGTCACGACGGCAAACAGCAGTCTCAAAGTACTTCACGGGCTGTTTGGGCCAAAGATTATAGGCGGTCACGGGTGGATTCGCCCCTTTCTGACCGTCAAGGGAGGCTTTGTTAACTTCCGGCTGGATCCGCGGCCAGCTTCTTTCGGAACGTTTACGGACTCCGTGAACAACCTGCGCTCAAACAACGTCAGTGCCGCGCTTTACCCGGGCGCGGGTGTGGAAGGGCATCTTGGACCGATTGGTCTGCGACTGGAGGCGGGCGACGAAATATATTTCGCCAGCGGCACGCACCACAATCCACGCGTGGCTTTCGGGCCATTCATCCGTTTTTAGGTCCGCCGTATGGAGTAAGAGCGCTGATTTGTTGAATGCCTCCATGGGCATCGATTGCCCCACTTTTTCGATCGCGGAAAAGTGGGGCAATCTCTTTCCGGCAATTCAATTAGACAATCATTTCGTACGGATCGGTGGGACCGGCAGGCTGCTGGGGTCCGTACATTTTCTCCAACGCTTCCAGGATTTCGCTCACGTTTGGCAGATGATTTCTCCCATCGTCAATGAGGCGTTGCTGATTTTCCCTGGCCCGGATCGCCGAAATGTTCGTGATGCTGGCGAAGAAGAAACTGATCGGTCATGCCGGCAATATAATCGCAAACGATGACGTGCCGCGATTCCTTTTGCGCAAGCTCTTCATAGGAGGCGGGCATCGATCCGTCGCAGCCCAGGTAGTAAATGAAAAGCTCTTCCAGGCACTTCACGGAGCGGTCACGGTCTTCGGCGATGGCGGGATGATCGTAAATGTGCGCGAAGAGAAAGCGCTTGAGCTCGCGATTGCGAGCAGCCGCAGCATCGCTGAAGCCCGCAAGACGCTTTGAGGCGTGACGAATGCCGTCCACGGAAGAGACGCCGGTTGCGAGGACGCGCTGCTGCGTCGTTTCGATGAGATCGGTAGCAAGAGAATCCAGAACGCGTTTCAGGGCTTCGTTGAATTTGAGTTTTTCGCGCGCCCCGGGATGCGCGGCGTCAACCTGCGCGTAGGCTTCGCCAAAAAAAAATACTTCCTTGCGCAAAACAGCAAGATCGAGCAGCTCGGCTTCGAGGGCATCGTCAACGTCCGCGGTGTTATAGGCAATTTCGTCAACGCAATCGATGAGCTGCGCTTCGACGGGAGGGCGCAAGTCGAGAAGGTATTCGGCCAACTGGGGAAATTCAGCGGCAGAATAATCGTGCGAATGCTTGATGATGCCTTCGCGCACTTCAAACGTAAGGTTCAAACCAGGAAAATCGAGATAGCGCTGCTCGAATTGCTCCACGATTCGCAGCGCGTGCCGATTGTGATTAAAAGAGCCACCCCGAGCGCTCATCAATTCGTCGAGCTGGCGTTCACCGGCATGGCCGAACGGCGGATGGCCGATGTCGTGAACGAGAGCGAGAGCTTCCGCAAGCTCCGAATTCAGCCCGAGCGCCGACGCGACGGTGCGGGCAATCTGAGCGACTTCAAGAGTATGCGTCAGGCGATTACGGAAATGATCCGAATAGCGCGTCGTAAAGACTTGCGTCTTGGCTTCAAGGCGGCGAAAAGCGCGCGAATGAATGACGCGGTCGCGATCGCGCGCGTAGACGCTACGGTAAGGGTGCGGCGGCTCTGGGTAGCGGCGGCCGCGCGATTGTTCCGCGCGCATCGCCCAGGGAGCAAGAATGGAAACTGGTTCGATGGGCCGCTCCGTAATGTTCCGGCTGATCCGCGCGAATGCCCAGGTGCGGAGCGGATCAGGATTTCGGCGAAAGCGTATCCAATCCGCGATCGGCTTGATCGGCGATGGTCGTGTCTGGGAATTCCTTCTTGATCTGCTGGTAGATACTGGCCGCTTCCTTTGGATTAGAAGCGCGAAGAGTGCCGGCAAGCTCCAGAAGCACCAGTGGCCGGGGCACGAGGACGCTGGGCTTATCGGCCAATGCACGGAAAAGCTTGATGGCATCATCCGTTTTGCCGCTGCGGGAGTAGATGATCGCCATTTGATACTGAGCCATGGCGGCCAGCTCTTTGTCGCTGCCGCCGCTGATCTTCTTCAAACCTTCGAGTGCTTGATTCTGGCGCTCGAGGTCCTCGAGACAGAGAGCCGAGTAATAGCGTCCGAGTTTTCCCGGATTCGTGCTGGGATACTTGTCGGCGACGCTGGTGAACTTTTGTAAAGCATCCTTGGCGCGCGCTTGCTCATCCGGATAGTACGGCTCTTTGGGTTCGACGGGATCGGGAGCGAAACTGATGCGGGCCTGGTATACCTTCATCGCGCCATCGAACTCGATGGATGCTTGCACCGTCTGGCGATCAATGTAAAAGCGCCAGCCGCCATAGCCGAGCGCGATAGCCAGAACAAGAATCACAATGATGAGCGTGAACTGTCCATGGGAGATCACGGCTTCTGCGCCGTGCTCGATCGTTTCCTTGATCTTGTCCTGCTTCAATTCCTTGCGTGAAATGTGATCGGACACTTGCTCTCCTGAATGGTCTGGAACCTGCAATCGTAGCATAAGATCCGGCCGCAGGCGGATTCGGAGCGGCGCAGGCCGGGGAGGATTTACCTTTGCGCCTTAAAGATTGCCGTCGCCCCCCAAAGCGGCGATGGTGATGCTAATTTTAGGAGATGCAGACGGCGTGTATTCATTGTGGCGCGGAGCACTTGCTGAAAGATGGGCAGTTTGGCAGCCATTCGAAAGTGCAGTTCAAGTGCTCGAAGTGCGGAAAAGCCACGATCGTGGAGATCAAGCGGCGCGTGGACTCGACCGTGGTGATGTCTCCGCTGCCTTCTTTTGCTCGCGCGGATGCGAGCAGTTCAAACCTGCACTTGTCACCCGCCGATCCTGGAATTCGACTACCCGAGAAAGCCCAGGTGGTTCTCAGCATCCTGACGGGCCCTTCGAAAGGCAAGAAACACACGCTCGCAAAGCCGCGTGTCGTGCTGGGCCGCGAAGGCGCGGACATTCCGCTGAATGATCCTGAAATTTCGCGGCATCACTGCCTGCTGGAAGTACGGGGCAGTTACATCAACCTGAAGGACATGGATTCCACCAACGGCACCTTCTTTGACGAAGAGCGCGTGCGCGCGGCCATGTTGCAGGAGGGCACCGAGTTTCGGATCGGCGTGAGTTTGATCCGGGTGAGTTTCCAGCCAAAGTAATTCCCCTTTTCTTTTCTGCAAATGGGTTTATCCGTGTCGCGATTCCCGGAGATTGCCTTTGTGAGATACTAGCGCCGATTCCAAATTTGTCCGGAGTCCGATGAGCTCCCTCTCCACCTGCCTGAGTGCACTTACAGTAACGAACAAGACATTTTGCTCAGGCAGCGCGCGGAAACTATGAGAGTGCTCTATGTGGATCTGGAGCGGGAATGGCGCGGCGGGCAAAGCCAGGCGCTATTAACGTTGCGCGGATTGCGGGA
>WNFE01008550.1_pt1 | contig 13686 bp, 12 predicted proteins | sample 5400451 | NCBI WGS metagenome assembly WNFE01 (sample SAMN13153344, study PRJNA577476) | soil metagenome | isolation source: 200 cm saprolite under Douglas fir tree site 2 hole 2 | place: USA:California | collected 2015-04-18 | reverse complement strand
CGTAACGTCCGTTTGAGTGAGGCTCCCAGTTATGGACAGTCCATCCTTGATTATGGCCCCGATTCTCCTGGCGCGCTCGCTTATCGCTCACTGGCGGAGGAGGTGATTGCCCGTGGCTAAACAGAAGTTTGGGTTAGGACGGGGGCTCGATGCTTTGATACCTGGTGCAAAAGAGGCTATCTCTACGCAGCAAACTTTCTCCGCTGATGAGCAGGGCGTGTTAGAGATTCCCACCACCAGCCTCATCCCCAACCCGCGCCAGCCGCGTAGGATCTTCCGCGAGGACGATTCCAGGTTGCTCGAACTCAGCGCATCTATCAAAGAACATGGCCTGTTGCAACCTCTGATCGTGACGCGGCTGGATACGCCAGAGGCATCTCCCGGCGCTGCAAAAAAGGCCAGCGCTGCTGACGCGTGGTTCGGTGAAGAAGACACGGCAAGCGATCCTCCAGTCGCGGCACAGGTAGAGCATGCAGGTTCCGTCGTGCGGTTTCAGATCATCGCGGGTGAGCGCCGCTGGCGTGCTGCACGCCTGGCGGGGCTCACTATGGTACCCATCATCATCAAAGAAGCTACGCCGCAGGAGATGCTTGAACTGGCGCTGGTTGAGAATATCCAGCGGGCCGATTTGAACCCGATTGAAGAAGCGCTGGCATACCAGGCGTTAATCCAGGAATTTGGCCTGACACAAGAAATGGTTGCCAGGCAGGTGGGCAAGGACCGCTCAACCGTCACCAACTCCATTCGCCTACTGCAACTGGCTCCCCGGGTGCGCGAGGCGCTGATCAACCAGAGCGAGTATTTTAGCGAAGGGCACGCGCGGGCCCTGGTTGGCATTACCCGTGAAGAGGACCAGGTTGCGGCCATGGGCAAGATCATTACACAGAGGTTGAACGTGAGGCAGGCGGAGGAGCTAGCAGCGCGCATCAAGGCGAGTGAACAGTACAACAGTGCAGCTCCGCGCGTAAGCCCGGCCCCAGGGCGCTCAGCCGACCTGGACGACCTCGAGACGCAATTTCGCAACGCGCTTACGGTGAAAGTTGACCTGAAGTGTAATACCAAAGGCAAGGGGACACTTGTCCTACATTTCAATAATCAGGATGAGCTAGAACGTTTATATAGCCGACTGGTGAAACGCGAAGAGTGACTGGAGGAAGTATGGCAACCATTGAGAGTCCTTATGAAAAGGTACGCCGCAAGATGGTCGCGGCTCGCATAGAGTTCATGGCAGAATTGGCAAAATTCGGCAAGGATGAGCTGCGAAAACAGCCTGCCGAGGGCGAGTGGTCCGCGCTTGAACTGGCTCATCACCTCTATATTGCCGATGGCCTGGCGCTGGAACAGATGGCGCTTGTGCAGAATGAAGAGAACCCGATGGTTGTGGCCACCGAGGAAGAGACGCCGCGCCTGACACGCAGTTCCGAACCTCCTGCGTCGCTTGAAGCGGTGCTGGCAGGCATGGCGGCGCGGCGAGAGGAGATCTTCGAATTCCTGGCAGCGCTGCCCGTAGAGGCCTGGGAGCGTCCATTCCGTCACCCTGCCTGGGGCGAGCGCAAATTCTACCAGATGGTGAATATATTGCCGTTCCACGATCAGGAGCACGCGCAGCAGTTGGCGGCTATTAGGGGGTAGTGCCCTTTTCCTTACAGCTAGCTCATTAGAGGCCGAAGGCGTAGAGTGTTCCCTTCTCGCTGCCGATATAGAGGACTCCGTTGGCAATCGAGGCCGGACCCAGGAAGTGCTCGGTCCTGCTGGTGTACCTGAAGAGTGTTCGCCCATTTGCCATCGCGAGGACGAGCACACTGGGTCCCTCGGACACCACCACGATTCCCGGCGCCAGAGTCACGGCTCCTGTTACCGCGCCATTCCCGAGGCAGTGTTCCCAGACAGGGCCTCCCGTGGCTGGATTGAGCGCCTTCACGCTGCCTGCGCATTTTTTCCCATTGATGGTCACCTCTTGCCCTCCTACGTAGAGATGAGTCCCATCCCAGGCGCTGGGCGCTATCGTATTTTGGCCGCCTATTACGCGCTGCCAGACCGGTCCATGGCCGATAGCGGTGCGGTCAAAAGCATAATAATAGCCATTTTTGTTCACCAGGCCCACTATGTGTCTCACCATCCCTCCAATCGTCGCCTTGAAGAGGGTCGGCGTCGAGCCGAAGTCGCCATCCGACATTCGTGCTGATTGCGGCACTGACCAGGCATCCAGAAACGAGAGGTTCGCAGTGCGCAGTTTTACCAGCGCCTCCGCATACGGTTCGTTTCGTGAGCATGGGCCGCCATTGCCGGTGGCGAAGTAGATAGAGTCATCAGCCGCATCGATGGTGGGTGAGCCCCAGATAGAAGCGCCTACGCATCCATTAGGCACCGTGTCGAACGTGTGCGTGATCTTCCCGGTGGCGGCGTCCAGTTGTACCAGTTTCCCCTGGATCAGGGGGCAATCGCCAATGGAGGAAACCCCCTCGTAGACGCTGCCGTTGTAGAGGATCGGTGAACTCCACAAGAAGTTATCCGGTGATGACCCCAAAGCAGTACTCCAGATGGTAGCTCCCGTGGCTGCATTGAGGGCATAGAGATGCCCGTTGCCGCCGCCTATGAAGACAACCGAGGTCGATGTGCCCTCGATCACCACAGGGGCGACCGTGGCGGTGTTCAGCACACCGACGTCGTTCGTACATGCTGTGCGTGAGGTCCCTAAGTCGTCCTTCCAGACCTGCTTGCCACTCAAGTCTGTCGCGTGCTCGAAGCCATCCCAGGAACCCCAGTAGATCATGCCGTTGGCGACGATAGGCTGAGAGAAGATCGTTGCTGCTGCTTTCACAGACCAGTAGAGTTGCAACTGGGGCGCCGTTGCCGGATTGATGGTGGTCTCATTCTTATTGAAGCCGGAGCGCTCGATTCCCGCCATATACGTGGTCCAGTCATCTGGCACAACCGTAGGAGTTGCTACTAGCATCCTTTGTATATCGGAGATGGTGGTTGCATTGGCCATGCGTGCGACCAGGAGCAGAAGCGGGACCATTCCCCACCCCAGTTTCCGCCACCCGAGAGGACGCTCTCGCCGCTTTCCAGGCACCTGCTTCTTTTCACTGCTCATGTCTATCCTCCCCCTGTCCCTTCCCCGCGAGAGCAGTGCCTCCAGGTAGAGCTGAGCATCCAGCACTCCGAAGCCTCGCGGTCCTCCTTATTGACTCAGCCGCATCTGTTCTTCCACATGATCCGCAACCTCCTGGGCTTTCTCCAAACTCACCCTGGTGGTTTCGCCGTAATAATGAACCTCATACATTTATGATATCACTGCACCAGCGAGGCCGGGTCCCTTTGAAGCAAGGGAGGTGAAGCGGTGGCGATTAAATCCCCACTGTTAATCCTACTGCGGACAGTTTTTTTCCTCTTAATTCCATTATGGCTGTATAAAAGTTGAGAAGGAAAGGAGATGCCGGATTGAGAACTGTATCGCAGCATCAAATGGAGGAAGATTTTTGGGCAATACATCGAAGAATGGCATGATTGGTGAAACTGCCGTATTGAACCGCTTAGTGCAGTTAGGGTACGAAGTCCTTTTACCCTGGAGTCAAGATTTAGGCTACGACCTGGCATACTACGTCGAAACAGAAGAACGGCACTTCGGTTTCTTTACTCACAAAGAAAGTCAACTGGTTCGTGTCCAATGTAAGTTGGCATGGCTTTCAAAAGATGGCTCATGTATCATATTCAATACCTCAACAGCTTCCTTTGGTGGCCCGGATGTATGGAAGAAGAAAAGAAGCGGCTACAGGGGAAGAGCTGATTGGTTTGGGGCATATAGCCCTGACACAGGGAAAGTCTATATGGTTTCTGTATGGGAAGCACCTGACGCAGGTCATATGATTCTGAGGCTCTCGCCAACAAGGAATAACCAGAGTAAGGGCGTGAAGTGGGCACAGGACTACGAGATTTAGCGTCGGTGGTGGGACTCGAACCCACGGCCTATTCTTTAGGAGAGAATCGCTCTATCCGCTGAGCTACACCGACGTGCTGTTCACATTGTACTACACCAAGTCAACGCGCTTGCTCTGTCCTTTGAGCTAGGTCAGCACGGTGTGGCAGAGGTTTTCAGGTTGGAACAGATTCTAATGATTTGCTATACTATGCCTTGGAAAGCTCAATCATCTCACACAAAGGACAAAGAGATGGACACTCTTATACGGCGTATCATTCGAGAAAATTGGCGTCCAGGGAGCGCAGCTCTGGCGGGCCTGGTGGCAACGGCGGCCTACAGCCTGGTAATGGAAGGGGACATGTATATTACAGGCAATCGGTACAGTGACGTACTCTTCATCCAGGGCCTACTAGGTGAGAAATCTTCCCCGCGCAAGACGTTTCCCTTCCTCGCCTGGGGTATTCATTTCCTCAATGGTGTCATCCTGGCCGAACTCTATGCTGCAATCTTCAAACGGTTCCTGCCTGGCCCAAACTGGCTCAAAGGAGCCTTTTTTGGGGAACTATTTCTGGTCTCTACATGGTGGTTAGCTCCCCTTGTCGATAAATATCACCCTCTGACGAAGAGTGGGGAACTGGCCAGACTTGCCACCTGGACCTCATTTTTCCAAAATGTCGTCCGTCATCTGGTCTTCGGTTTGCTGCTGGGACTGCTCTATCGGGACTAGGGACCCTAACTCTTCTTTGATCTGAAGAGGTAGCGCTCGAACAGCCAATCGAGGAAGGTCTTCGCGAACTCGGGATCGTCGTTGACCTGCTTGTAGAATTTGAAGTGGCCGTCGATCATGCCCTGGAGGAGTTCATTCACTACGTGGTCGAAGGTGAGGCGGGCATTTTCAGTACGACTCTTTCCTGAAGGGAAAGCGGCATTTGACCAAATCGCGGACTTTGTCTGCCATTGATTACTCCTTGCTTTTCTTTTACTCTTTAGGATAAATATTATCGCTTCTCTCCACTCGTAGCTGTATTGGATGAATTATAAGATTCTCGGAAGTTGTCGGAGAGAACGCCGTAAAGTCGACTTGCAAAGGTTTTACCTGGATCAATTGTAAGATGAATCAGATGCTGGAATGTTTGATAGATCAGACGCTGGAAAGGCCTCTTCTAGCTTCTCTCTCAGGTAGAGAAAGCTATTATTAGCATGTTCAATGGCTGTTCTCTGATCATGGACGGTTTTAATAGATTCCTCTTTATTCTTTTGAAGCGTTTGCAGTCTTTCTTCGGCATTTTCCTTACTCAATTGTATCAAAGTTGTAGCCTGCTTAATAAGCAGTTCAAGGGCTCCACTGGCAAGGAGCTCAACCCACCACGATCGAGGCTTGATTTTATGTCCTTTTTTATCTCCTTTGTCATTGGGTAAGCTTCTGAGAGCTATGATGCTAAGAAACGGTGTGAACAAATGAAGAGCTTTGAGAAGTGTAACAGTCCGATTCATCTTGTTCAGTTTAAAGTCATGCCTTCTCTCACTCTCTGCCAGTCTTTTTAGCTGGTCATCTAACACGTCTGGGAGTACACAGGCAAGTGGTATCTCTACTTGAAAGGGCCTCGCATTAGCATCTTTTACCTTGTGCATGATGATCGTTCCACCGGGTTGTGGTTCAGGCTTAGCAAAACCAGTGCCGACCGCGCTGACAGGAATCAATCTCGTGGTGGTATATTTCCTCCGGCGATTGAGGAGAGTTTGGCGAAATGCTTCAATTTCCAATAGGCGGTTGCATATCTCTTCGAGGGAGAACTTCCCGTCAAAGAGATCCCATTTTGTCAGCACGAAATGGACGGGTTGTCTGGATTGGCTGACAATTTGTAGGAGTGTTTGTAGTTCAGCGTGAACAAAGTAATAATCCTTTTCGCCCTCCATCAACCGAAGTATTTTATAGCCATCTAGCATTACAAGGAGGGTATCCGCTTGTTTAATTTCTTCCTGAACAGATTTCGTTGAGGCCTGACCCTGCTTGGGTTCTGTCAGTATCTGACCTGCGTAATCAATATAAGTGAACTTGACTGCAGGGTAAATAGTGAGGTCCCCGGTTTGTACATTACAGGTGAATTGCCATGTGCTCACGTCTGCTCTTTCTGTCGACTTGGGCCATTCTCTCAACGGGTCAATGATCTGAACATACTTCTCGTTGAGAAGGCCCCCTTGCTCCGGATTATCACATGAGATAGAGAAGCGAGTCTCTTCGTTCGGTATCGACAATATTTGATACATACTTGCCAGAAGTACTGTTTTGCCAGCTCGTGATGATCCTAGCATCACTACCTTGTAACTCTGCATGCTCGAGTTGACCTTCTCGCTGAAGTTGTTCATGGGCTTGTTTTCTCTCACCCTTCCATAGGTGTTTTCAGCAGAGGTTTTTCCTTTTCTGGGACAGCTTACTACTCCACCCCCCTGCTGTCAAGCGAGAAGGATAGACTGGCAGTCCAACCTGGCTAACATATCCCCGGTTGCTTGCAAATACGCAAGAAAATAGGTACGCTTGAAAGAAAATTGCTCACACGGGTAGAGAAGGCGTGTGCAGGCAAGCAAACTCGTGCAAAAGGACGGTGAAAAGTGCAACATTTCCCTACAAACGAAGGCTTCATTCCCTTTCGCGGGTATCGCACATGGTACCGCATTGTCGGAAACGGCGAAGAGCCAGGCAAGCTCCCCCTGCTGGTTCTCCACGGCGGTCCTGGAGCCTCGCACGACTACCTGGAACCGCTGGAAGCGATGGCGAATACAGGTCGCCGTGTCATCTTCTATGATCAACTCGGTGGGGGCAACTCTGACCATCCACACAACCCATCGTTGTGGACAGTAGAACTCTTTGTTGAAGAGCTTGGCGCCGTGAGAAATGCGCTGGCACTTGATCACCTACACATACTCGGCCAATCATGGGGAGGTATGCTAGGTATGGAGTATGCCTTGACACAGCCGAGCGGTCTGGCCAGTCTCACGGTAGCCGATTCTCCCGCCAGCATGGTTCACTGGGTAAGCGAAGCAAACCGTTTGCGTGCTCAATTGCCGCCGGAAGTCCAGCAAAGCTTGGTGCATCACGAGGAAAATGGTACAACAGATTCCAAGGAATATCTCGATGCCATGCTGATCTTCTACCGCCGTCATGTCTGTCGACTCGATTCCTGGCCGGATTGTGTGACGCGTACCTTTGAGAAGCTTACCCAATATCCAGAGGTCTATAACACGATGAATGGCCCCAGCGAGTTCCATGTCATAGGCACCCTCAAAACCTGGGATATTACCAATCGGTTGCATGAAATCAAAGTTCCAACCCTATTGCTCTCAGGCCGCTATGACGAAGCCACTCCCATCATTGTTGAAACTGTCCATCGGAGCATCCCTGGCTCAGAATGGATTATGTTTGAGAACAGTTCACATATGCCTCACGTGGAAGAGACGGAACTGTATTTGCAGGTGTTGGACAGGTTTTTAATGCATGTTGAGGAAGAAATCTTTACCCACACAAAAAGCGATCAACCGCTGCGTTAAACTCAACAGGTTTTTCCATGACAAGCGTGTCAGGCGGTGATCAAGTTTGGTGCAGGTTGCCTTATCATGTTCCTTCCGGGCATGCTGGTCTTCTTCTTCCTTGCAGACAAGGACATTGGTGCTGAGTTCTCTTCGAGATTCTTTTCGGAGAAGTTCATGAGCTTGTCTCCTCGGAAGGTCAGATTCTTCAACAGGAATGCAAGGGAGGTTGCACGTACCACTTATGATCGATATGGCGCATGAGCAGGGCGCAATCCAGTCTGGTGATCGTCGAAGAAACTTGACTCGACCCTGGCTACCTGGAGTGGCTCAACCTTCCAGTTTCTGCTGCGCAGTTCCAGGCCATCAAAGATATCGGGACGGCTCGTGGCGGAATATCCCACAGACCCCTGCTCAAAAAAGGCCGATGCCTCCTGAAGGGACTCAAAGAGAGAAGTTTGAGGGAGACTGCTCGCAACCTGCGCCTCAACGGTTAGTCGCGTTTGATGGCCATCGCTTTTTACGCTGATGCGGAACATCTCATCGCTCTCGATGACCTCAAAGGCGGCATGGCGATGCAGGCCTGGAAAGAGTTTTCCACCAGCTAAGGTGTTGAAATGCGACGAGGTATGCCGCATCGGAATGTAGACCCCTTCTCGATGCTGCCCGTTTTCTTCCCATTCAACGGCGACCCGGTGAGCAGCATTCTCTGAGGATAGGCCCAGCGATGCCGGCAGAGCACTCGGTCTGAGAGATTTGAGCCGAATCAAACAGATGCCAGCTATCGCCATTCCATGCACCAGCTTTGGCCGGAAGGGGCCTGGGAGGATGCCCTCCAACAATGCTGGAGCAACACGATAATTGATGAGAATACGCCGATCAATGATGCCTTGAATGGTTGGAAGATACATCTTGTTCATCTCTTCATTTTTAGAATCGAGTCAGTGTGACAACGTAATGGCATTGCTTCTTATCCTCTTCTTCAGATTATAAAGCAATGTTAGAACAGTCAGTAAGACATTTACTGTTCACAAGAATTGATAACTAACAGCTTCGTTTAGCAGTTCTCTATGAAAGTGAGCAAATTCACCTATTGACTGTGCTGTAGAGCATAGTGTATCTCTAAAAACAGAGGTATCATCGTTTAGCAGATAAGGTCAACTTTATTGATTTTTATAACTCATGTCGCGCCGTGAGAGATAGGTTTGCGCCTGAAATCCCACGTGAGATGCAAGGAGAAAACTATGCAAGTACGTCATTTTCGCGGTCTGCTCGTGTGTACTGTGGTCCTTGTGATGATGTTGCTCACAGCATGTGCGGGTACAGTACAGTCTCCGCCAGGCACCACTGCCACGACACCTACGACGCAGGTGCCACCAGCCGCTACTCAACCACCAACCGCTGCTCCCTCCCCGGTCGCATTTAAAGCAGGTGGCATTTCATTCATCGGCCCTGTGAAGAGCATCACGAGCAGCAGTCTTGTGATGAGCGCGCCGAATGGGCAGACATTCACGCTGGCGATCAACGCCCAGACTGATCGCTCAGCCTTTGGTGGAAGCCTTCCAACTGTCGGGACCTCCGTCGATATGGACTCCGCTGCTAACCCTGATGGAAGCTTCACGGCAACGATCTTGAAGCCAGCCAGGCCAGGTGACCCGGACCTGAACGTCATAGCGTACACGGGCATCACGACGAGCGCCGTTGGCGCGGATAGCGTTATTCACTTCACGGCCGGGATCAAGAGCTACACCTTCACTATTCCTCCGACGGCGGACGTGAGTGCTTTCGGCGCGAACGCACAGGCCATCGGGAACAATGTAACGGTCAAGGTCAAAGTGCAGTATCCGGCTAATACAGTCGTCAGTGTTGGCTAAACAGGGGTAACAACGGAGCAAAATGGAGGGGCGCAATGTATGAATTTTGACAACCAAGACCGGTAATATTCGCGTGTCACCCTGAGCCCTTCGCTCAAGGGTAAACTCCGCGAAGGGACTGTCTCGAGGGGCGCAGAGATGCTTCGCTTCGCTCAGCATGACAAACCCCTACCGATGTTGGTCGTTAAAACTCATCATTGCGCCCCTCAGCGCCTGCGGTTAAACACGACGTTAATCGCAATAATCGCGACAAAGAAGAACATGGCCATGATGCCAAGGACAGGTGCGAACGCGGGCGAGATGTTAGCGAATAGCGCTCCTACTATCGCAAATAACATCAGCATGAGCGCCAGAATGGAAACAAGCGCCAGGGCCAGGCGTTGACCTGACGAAGGGCCTCTTCCCGTGTCTTGTCCTGAGAGTTTCTGTCCGAATGATCCGGTAATGTGGTCCTGGTAACGAGGGACCTCTTCATACCCGGCAGAGTAAGAGGCTGGTCCCTCGCGATTGGTCTCATGGAAGTTCATCTGTTGTGACATGGGAGTTTGCTCCTTATGTATCCTCATACAGCTTCAGGTGTTTTAACTGTTTTAACTACGGATAACGGGATGCCAGGGTTGTATTCGAGCAATCTCCCCTGTCACAAATGTGATCCTTCCTTAGACTGGAGCAGTTTCTGCAATTGGAGAATGGTATTCCAATTTCTTGCTGTTCCCACTGTTTTCAGCTTTTTCTCAATCAAACTAAGGGAGAGTTTTGAGCGTCCAATGCCGTTCGGATAATAGATATACATTTCTTTGCCGGTGATGAAGAGTTCTTCGGGGCCGGTATACGTCTTTAAAAGATCTTCCTGTGCTGTAGCCTCGGGTCGTGCTGCCAGAAACAGCACGACCACCCATTTTGTTTCTCTGCCTGGTTGGCTCTGAAACGGGTTTTTCTCTATGATCTCTCGTAACTCGGCTGAAGTACGAACGATGACTTCCACGTGAAAGCCAAAGGTTTTTTCAAAGCCATCCTCGATTTGCCTCCGGAGTCGTGCCACGTCAGCGTCATCACTGGTAAATACGACGTTCCCAGACTGTATATAGGAGATGACATCCTTGAAGCCTAGGGCTTCATGCATACCTTTGAGTTCATCCATTCTTATCTTATGGTGACCTCCAACATTGATGCCGCGGAACAGTGACACAAACGCTGTCATGTTCAACCCTCCTTTTCTGCATCATTTGCTGGAAAAGCAGGCGGAAATGGGCATAGAGCCTCGTGTGCTCGACCGGCAAACGCATCGAAACGAGACGCACGACTCATAGCAACCAGCCTTGGATAAGATTGCTGGCCTCGTAAGTCACTGATCGCGTTCGCCAACCGTCTCATCCAAGAGCCAGCGAAGCTCGCGACCGCACGAGCGACATGCCGCGATTACTGGCCTTTCTGAAGCTGTTGCTTGATGAACGCGAGCGCGGTCTCGGCCACTTCATGCCACCCGTGGTCGATGGTGAGTGAGTGTCCGCGGTTGGGTATTTCATGGATCTCGGTCACGCCGGGATTCTTCTCCTGTTGCTTGTAGGAGGCATGGGCAATCGCCCACGGCACGGTGTTGTCGTGCTCGCCGGAGATGATCAGCAGTGGTCCACGCTCGGGATTCTTCGTGTCGACCTGGGCTTCGGTCCACGGGTTGAGATTGGCGGTGGCTGCCTGGAAAAGCGGCACACCGGAGCCAGGCACCGAGTACGTCTCGTACAGCTTGTGCGCTTCGCTCTCGTCTACGGCGTTGGCGAAGGCGAAACGGAACTGCTCGTAGGTCAGCGCGACGGCGCGGGTGTAGTTGAGGGGGTTGCCCAGGACCGCCGACGAGGACTTCAGCGCCGAGAGCGGCAGGGGGAGCACGCCGCGGAACGGCGCGGGATCGATGGCGACCGTCACGGCGGCCACGCCCTCCCCAGCCACCTTTTGCGCGATGAGGCCGCCGAAGGAATGGCCGATGACGGCGGGCTTGGTCTTGAGCTGGCGGATGGCGTCAATGTAGTGATCGGTGACCTGCTTGATGCGCTTGTGGGCAAAGACCTCCGGGTCGTGCTTGGCCTCTTCAACGGTGTCCGGGTCATCGGGCCAGCCCGGCGCGAGCGTGCTGTAGCCCTGCTCTTCGAACAGGGCGCGCCAGTTGTCCCAACTGGATGAGAGGAGCCAGAGGCCATGCACGAACACAACCGGCTGCTTACCTTCCGTGTTGGCGCGGTCGATCTCTTGCTGTTCATGGATCGTGAGAACTGTCATATAATACTCCTTTGGGTGTGTTGGTTGGGTCAATCGGTGAGATTTTCCTATTCAATTCTTCTACGAGAACTCCAAACCACCAGCGTCGCTCCATCCTGAGATAGGCGTGCACCTGCCCCGCCGTCAGTCCAATGGAAGTGCCCTCCTATCGCACCCAAGTCGTTTGGGTCTCCACTACATGCCTTTTCTTCATGTCCAGCCCGAACATGCGTTTAGACGAAATTGGGTATCAGGGAATGAACCTCCGACACGAGTGGTCTCACAACCGTACTTGTACCACAGCAGAGGCCCCTAGTCAATACGAGGTCAATATATCATTCGGGGCGCAACATACGCTAAGGTTTTTGTGAAAGAAAGGGCAAAAGTGTCGTAATATTTCTAGCTTGATCAAATATGCCCGAGGAGAAAAAGGTGCCTGATATCCCTCGTTACTGCCCCTCTTGCGGCGCTGCCAACCCGGCGGAGAGCCTGATGTGCTTCGCCTGTCAACTTCCCCTGGATGCGCGAGAAGAGAAAGAGCGGGAGGTATTGCTTCATGAACGCTACCGGCTCCTCACACAGGTTGGCGCGGGCGGCTTCGGCGGGGTGTACCGGGCGCTGGATACTGCGGAGACCGGGCGTATCGTCGCGGTCAAAGAGATCAACCTGCGCGGCCTGACCGCGCAGGAGGTGATTGAAGCGACCGATGGCTTTTATCGCGAAGTGCGCCTGCTTTCCAATTTGAGACACCCCAATCTGCCGGTTATCCATGATACGTTTACCGACCCGGAACACTGGTATCTGGTGATGGACTTTATCGAGGGCGAGACGCTCGAAGCATATCTGAAGAGAAAATCCAGGCCCGGCCTGCCGCTGGACGAGGCGCTCGCTATCGGCATCCAACTCTGCACGGTGCTGGACTACCTGCACACGCGCGAACCGGCGATCATCTTTCGTGACCTCAAGCCGAGCAATGTGATGCGAACAGCCAGTGGGCAGCTCTACCTGATCGATTTTGGCATCGCGCGACATTTTAGCCCGGGCAAACTGAAGGATACAGCGCCCTTTGGCTCACCGGGCTACGCGGCCCCGGAGCAGTATGGCAGGGCGCAAACGACCCCGCAGGCGGATATCTACAGCCTGGGTGCGCTCCTGCATCACCTGGTCACGGGCAATGATCCGGCAGAGAATCCATTCCGCTTCGCCCCGCTGCCCATCTCTGCTTCCACGGAGCTGGCGGAACTGGACATACTCATCCAGCGTATGGTGGCAATGGAGACAGGTGAGAGGCTGGCCAGCAGCGCCGGGGTGAAAATGACGCTGCAGCGGCTGGCCGAGACGATACGGCGCAGGGAGTACCGGGCCAGGCGTGACAACGCTCCTCCAATACCTGGCTGGCCTGGACCGGCGCCCGCCCCCACGCTGCGCACAGGCATCACGCGGCGTGGACTGCTCACCACCGGGTTGAAGATTGGTGGTGTCGCGGTGGGACTAGTAGGTGTGGTTGGGTTATGCGAGTTATGCTCCATTGCGTATCACCCTGGCGTCCATGGAGTAGTGGCAAAGCCGCCCCCCAGCCCAGGAGTAGCGAAGCAGCGGTTGGTTTACCGGGGACACAAGGGAGCAATAACGGCGCTCAGCTGGTCGCCTGGTGGAACCATGGTGGCCTCTGGCAGCGTAGATAGAACCGTGCAGGTCTGGCGCGCGGCGGATGGCGCGCTGCTTTACACATTGAGCGGTTATGATCGCCCGGTGACCTCAGTGGTCTGGGCAACCGATAGAACAAACGTCATTGCCTCGGCAGGCATGAGCGATGGAACGGTGCAGGTCTGGGATGCCCTGAGAGACCACAGAGACCGGATCTTTCATGGCGATGGGAGGGTTCTTGCGCTCTCCTGGAAAGAGAAGTCGCCGTGGATCGTTTCAGGCGGCACGGCTCGCGAGATTTATACCTGGAACGCTTCCAGCGGAAAGAAAGGCGCTCGCTATACGGGGCACAAGGGAGAGGTCAGGACAGTGACATGGCTGCCTGATATGCCAGGAAGCGCCACGCCGGGCAGCGTCACATCCGGAAGCAAGGTCGCTTCGGGCGGCGCGGATAACACGATGCAG
>WNFE01002445.1_pt1 | contig 13688 bp, 13 predicted proteins | sample 5400451 | NCBI WGS metagenome assembly WNFE01 (sample SAMN13153344, study PRJNA577476) | soil metagenome | isolation source: 200 cm saprolite under Douglas fir tree site 2 hole 2 | place: USA:California | collected 2015-04-18 | reverse complement strand
GCTTCATCGCGTGCTCGATTGGCCCCGGAAGCTCAGCGTGGACGAGCAGCGGCACTTTCATTTCCGCAAGTTTTGGCAGCGCAACGCGAAGATCACTTTCGTCTACGTTTTCAAATTCCGGCACGCCCGAAGGCACGAGGAAGCACTTGAACCCGAATACGCCGGCGCGATGCATTGCCCGCAATTCACCGGCGTTGCCGGGCACGACGCCTCCCCAGAAGCCGACGTTCACCCAGCATTTCTCGCGCGCCGCAGTGCGCTTGGCTTCGAGCGCCGCGGCAGTGGTGGTTGCCGGAATACTGTTCAGCGGCATGTCGATCAGCGTCGTGACGCCCCCCGCAGCCGCCGCGCGCGTCGCCGTCTCGAATCCTTCCCAATCGGTGCGCCCGGGCTCGTTGATATGGACGTGCGTGTCCACCAGGCCAGGCATGACGACAGATTCCCGCGCGTCATACACGTTCGCACCCGAAGGCAGATCATCATGGCCGCGCACAGCACTGATCGTTCCATTGCGAATATGTACGGTCGCAGCCTTTACGCCTTCCGGCGTCACCACACGTTCGCTGCGGATCACTTGGATGGTTTTCATTGGCCGAGCTGCGAAAGGAATTCTTCGAGCAGGTTTTGTGTGACGCGAAGGCGATAGCGCGCGGTCGAGCGGATATCGTCAATCGGCGAAATTTCGCGGGCAAGAGTTTCCTTCGCCACCGCGATGATAGCAGGTGTGAGCTTCGCGCCGCGCAGCACGTCTTCCGTTTTCACCGCGCGCACCACGATGGGCGCGATGCTGCCGAGTGCGATGCGAACGTCGCCAATCGCGCCAGCCTCCATCTGTGCCGCCACGGCGAAGCACACCTTGGAAATCGCCTGCGCCTTACGCGTGCCCACTTTCCGGTAATACTGCCGCCACGGCTTGGCCCGGCGCGGCAGCCGGATGCGGCGGAGCAATTCGTCAGGCGCGAGCAGCATTTTCTTGTAGCCGGTGTGGAACTCGTGATACGGCAACCATCGCGTGCCACGTGCGGAAACGAGCTCGATTTCCGCATCATAAACCAGAAGCGTGGGAGGGGAATCTGCCGCTGGCGAAGCGTTCACGATATTTCCGCCCAGCGTGCCGCGATTTTGCGTGGCGATGCTGCCAGTTTCCCTCGCAGCGGCGCAGAGCAGCGGGAATTCCGCTTGGAGAACGGGATGATTCTGGACTTCAGTGTAAGTCGTCAGCGCCCCCAGTGTGACAGCATCCGTCGTTACTTCAATGCCGCGCAAATCAGCCAGTTTTGCCAGGCTCAAAAATCGCTTGTGTGAGAGCTTGCCGGCCTCGAGCAGCACCATGAGGTCCGTGCCGCCCGCAAACGGCTGCCATGTTCCTGGTTCAATCGCGAGTAAGGCGAGCGTTTCCGACAGATTTTGCGGCACGCGCAAATCGTAAGCGGGAACGTAAGCCCTCATCGCTTCTCCGAATGCGCTCTATCAGCTGGTTCGCACGCGCGCACCACAGCCGCAAAGATCTTCTGGTAGCCGGTGCAGCGGCAAAGATTTCCTGCGAGTCCTTCGCGGATTTCCGCGTCGCCCGGATGAGGATGCCGCTCGATCAATGCTACCGCAGCGATCACCATCCCCGGTGTGCAGATGCCGCACTGCGCACCGCCACATTCGAGGAATGCTTCCTGCACAGCGTGAAGTTGCGGGCCACTGGCGATTCCCTCGATCGTGCGAATGTCCGCGCCATCGGCTTCGACGGCAGGGACCAGACAACTGTTGACGATCGCGCCGTTCATCAACACAGCGCAGGCGCCGCATTCGCCCTCGCCACACCCTTCTTTCGTGCCGGTCAGATGCAGCTCTTCACGCAAGACGTCAAGCAGCCGCGCCATCGGGTAAGCCTTGAAGTGGCTGTGCGAGCCGTTAACGGTGCACTGAATTTCAATCTTGCCTACGGTGTCAGCCACGCGCGCCAGCCTTTTCGGTCATCGCGTCCATCAGCAACTCCGGCGTCGCAGGGATTTCGCGTAGGCATATACCGGTCGCGTTCTCGATGGCGTTCAGGATCGCCGGCGCAGGGCCGTCCATAGGCAGCTCACCGATGCCCTTCGCTCCACCAGGACCGAAAGGATAAGGCTGTTCTTCGAAGAACACGCGGATGGGAGGAATGTCAGCGGCCGTCGGCATGATGTAGTTCGTCATCTGGCCGTTTGCCATGCGGCCTTCTCGCCAGACGACGTTCTCGTACAGAGCCATGCCAATGGCCTGCGCCACACCGCCTTCGATTTGTCCGGCGGCGAGCACGGGATGAATTACCTTGCCCACCTCCTGCACCGCAACAAAATCGGTGACTCGCGCTTCAAACGTGACCGTGTCCACGGCGACTTCAGCCACGTAGACAGCCCACGCGTACGTGCCGTACGCATCGCCGCTATAGCTGGCATCGTCCCAGTACAGGCCCGGAGGCTGCTCGTATTGACTCCTCGAGCGCAGCGGCCCGCGCGTTTCTATGTAACGCCGGCAGGCGCGAATGAACTCATCCTCGGTGCAGGCCTCACACAGCAACCCGCTCTCGAGCAGCGTTCGCTTCAGCCCAAGAGCGGCAACCTCCACCAACTTGCCAACCACCATCGAAGTGCGCGACGCGACAGTCGGTCCGCTGTTGGGAACGGAGCCAGTATCGGGGCGTGCGATTTCGATGCGGTCAAAACCGATGCCGAGCGCATCGGCCGCGATTTGTGAAAAGACGGTGTTCGTTCCTTGTCCGATTTCAGTGCTGGCTGCCAGGATGCGGACGCAACCTTCGGAAGTCGCTTCCATTTCCACAATCGAGGCGAGAGTGACTTCACCCGATCCAGTGAACCCTGCTCCATGCATGAACGAAGAAAATCCGATCCCGCGTTTGATGCTCGCGCCGGAATTTTCTCGCGCGAAACGTTCACGCTTGGCGAGATAGTCGCTTTCCTTGAACGCGCGGTCGAGCAGGCCGCTCAGATCCACATCTTCGCGTATGACTTGTCCTGTCGCCGTCGTCTGGTCTTTGCGGAGGAAGTTCCGCCGGCGAAATTCTTCCGGCGTAAGATTCACGGCTCGCGCAACCTGATCGAAGTGACGCTCGACCGCGAAGATACTCTGCGGCGCGCCAAAGCCGCGAAAAGCCCCATGTGGCGGTGCATTTGTGGCGACTGCTTGCGAGCGGATGCGCACGTTAGGACAAAAATACGGCCCAGCTGCGTGAATCGTTCCGCGGGAGAGCACGACGGAAGAGAGCGTCGCATACGCGCCGCCGTCGATCACGAATTCGATATCCATGGCGACCAGCTTGCCGTCCCGCGTGACACCGGTACGGTGCCGCGTGCGCGATGGGTGGCGCTTGGTCGTCGCCACCATGTCTTCCGCGCGGTCGTACACGATTTTCACCGGCTTTCCTGATTTCCATGCCAGCAGCGCCGCGTGTGCGGCGATCATCGAGGGATATTCCTCTTTTCCGCCGAACCCGCCACCCGTTTCCGTCTGAATGACGCGAATTTTTTCGTGCGGAAGGCCGAACAGAGTGACCAGCGCCTTGTGCACGTAGTACGGGCACTGCAGCGAGCCCCAAACTGTTACGCCTTCGCGTGGATTTGCCACCGCGATCATGCCTTGATTCTCGATGTAGAGTTGCTCCTGAGAGCCGGTCCGAAATTCGCCTTCGACGATGACGTCGGCGCGCGCCCACGCGGCGTCCACGTCTCCTTTTTCCACGCGGTAGGACTTGAAGACGTTGTCTTCGCACGAAATGATGACGCGCTTCGCAAGCGAGTCCTCGATCGAGAAGATGGCAGGCAGCGGCTCAACGTCGATCCGCACCGCGCGCCGCGCTTCCTCGAGAAGATATTTGTCCGGGTGAGCCAACAGGACGATGGGCTCTTCGGGATGGTTGATGAATTGCTCCGCAAGGCAAGGCTGATCGTGCGCAATCGCGGCAATTTCATTCTTGCCGGGAATATCCGCTGCGGTGACGATCGTGAACTCACTCCATGCAATTCCGTCGCCGTAGCGGATGCCGCGGATGCGGCCTCGCGCGATGCTGCTGCGCACGGTCACGCCGTGGATCATTCCGGGGAAGGCAAGGTCATCCACATACTGGGCGCGGCCGGTGACTTTGTCCCGCCCTTCTTTCCGGATGACGGAGTGACCCAAGAGTTTTTCTTCCATCCCTGCTGACCTCGCGCGGGCGAACGCGCGTTCGCACGCTCAGTACTGGATACGATCGCCTTTCTCTTTCCACTTGCGAAATGGTTCCAGCGCCGCTTCGCGCATCATGGGTTCAATGGGTATCCGCCGCTCGGCGTTCGCGCGCTTCAATTCGTCGTAGATGAAAGAATCGTCGAAGCCCGCGGCTGCCGCATCACCCGCTGTCGCCCCGAAATATACGCGCTCCGGCCTGGCCCAGTAAATCGCGCCCAGGCACATTGGACACGGTTCGCAGCTAGTGTAGATTTCGCAGCCGGTAAGTTGAAACGTCCCTAACGCGCGGCACGCTTCGCGAATCGCCGTGACTTCCGCATGCGCGGTGGGGTCATTCGTCGATGTGACGCAGTTCGCGCCGGCCGCGATGACGCGCCCGTCTTTCACCACCACCGCGGCAAATGGTCCGCCGTGGCCGGAACGCACATTTTCCACCGCACGATCGATCGCTTCTTGCATGAAGGCGTTGGGCATTCTGCGTCTCCTGCCTTGCACGCGCTCGCGTCAAATTGTACCGGAAAAACTTGGGCGGGCGTTCGCGGTTTTGTGATACCCGGCATTGAATTTACGCATCGAGATCTTCAGGTGCACTTTCGCGAATTTGCATGTAAAATCCTTCGTTCGATGCGCAGTTCCGCAGGAAGTAGAGTTGGCGGCCGCGATGCGGCAGCTCCTTTTGCAGCCGTTGACTCTCTAGCGTGACCCTCTCGAAGGAAAATCTCGATTTTGGGTGAGTTTGACCACCCGTTTAAGATCGCTGATACCCCGAGTGTGCCATGCAACCTGTGGCAAAGGGAGGTAAGGAGTCAGTTTGCGCTGTGCCAGGGTTTAGCAGGACGGGCGCTCCTGCCTGTCCGCGCTCGCTGTGGCGATATCGTTCCGGACAGGCAGGAGTGCCTGTCCTACCAAGCAAACTGATGATCCACTACCCAAAGGGAGGAAGGTTCATGATCGTTGGTGTTCCCCGAGAAAGCTATCCAGGGGAGCGGCGTGTCGCCCTGGTACCCACCGTGATTCCCCACCTTACGAAGGCGGGTATCGAGGTCGTTGTCGAAGCGGGAGCGGGTGTGGAGGCTGGCTTTCCCGATCCTGAATACGCGGCCAAGGGCGCCAGGATTCTCGCTGACCGCGCCGATGTTTTCCGCGCAGCGGATATCATAGTCCAGGTGCTTTGTTATGGCTCGAACGACCAGACAGGCAAGGCCGACGTCCCACTCCTCCGCCGCGGCCAGGTATTGATCGGGTTTCTGCGGCCGCTCGGCGCCTTGGAGACGATTCGCGAAATCGCGGCAACGGGAGTGACCTCTTTTTCGATTGAATTCATGCCCAGGACCACTCGCGCCCAGAGTATGGACGCACTTTCCTCGATGGGTACGATCTGCGGATATAAGGCTGTGCTGATAGCTGCCGTGGACCTGCCGAAAATCTTCCCCATGCTGACGACGGCAGCGGGAACTATCACGCCGGCGCGCGTTCTAGTCATCGGCGCCGGTGTGGCGGGACTCCAGGCGATCGCCACGGCGCGCAGGCTTGGAGCGGTGGTCTCCGCGTACGATCTGCGGCCCGCCTCCAAGGAGCAAGTTCAAAGTCTGGGCGGCAGGTTTGTCGAGCTGCCGATCGAAGCGAAGGACGCACAGGACGCCGGCGGATACGCGAAGCCGCAAGATGAGGAATTCTACCGCCGCCAGCGCGAGTTGCTGGGGAAGGTGGTCGCCGAAAGCGACGTGGTGATCACGGCCGCCGTGGTCCCGGGCAAGAAATCTCCGGTGCTGGTGACGCGAGAAATGGTGGCGAACATGGCGCCCGGTTCAGTCATCGTCGATCTGGCGGCGGAGCGCGGTGGAAACTGCGAATTTACGAAAGCAGGGCAGACAATTGTTGAACATGGCGTCACGATCATCGGCTTATTCAACCTCGCCACCGCCGTGCCCTACCACGCAAGCCAGATGTATGCAAAAAATATCACTGCGTTTCTCCTGCACATGGTCAAGGAAGGGAAGCTTCAGCTCAATCTGGAAGATGAAATCATCCAAAGCACCCTGCTGACGCACGGAGGGGAAGTGATCAACGGCCGGGTGCGGGAATTCTTCTCGCTGCCCCCTCTCGTAGCCGAGCAGAAGGAGACAAAATAGCGATGAAGACGGATTTGATCACCAGCCTTTATGTATTCATGCTGGCGGGCTTCATTGGGTTCGAGGTCATCCGCCGCGTATCGCCGCTCCTTCACACGCCGCTAATGTCGCTAACCAACGCGCTCGACGCGATTGCCGTGGTCGGCGCGATCCTGCTGGCAGGTGAACATAAGACCACGCTGTCCACGGTGCTCGGTACGATCGCGATCGTCGCCGCCACGAGCAACGTTGTGGGAGGTTTTTTAATTACGGACCGGATGCTCAAAATGTTCAAGGTGAGCCGTAACCCGAAACCATGACCTCCTTTCCATCGACTGAAATCATTATCGAAATCACGTATCTTGTCGCGACCGCTCTTTTCATTCTTTCTCTCAAATGGATGAGTTCCCCCACCACGGCCCGGCACGGCGTCTGGGCCGGCGAGCTGGGCATGCTCCTGGCCGTGGCGGGAACCCTCTTAAATCGCGGCATTGTGGATTACAAGTGGGTTGCGATTGCCCTGGTGCTGGGTTCTATCATTGGCGTTCCCCTCGGCAGGGTTCAAATGACCGCGGTACCGCAACGCACCGCCCTCAGCCACGCCTTCGGAGCCCTTTGCGTCACCCTGGTCGGGACGGCGGAGTTCTATCTCCGTGCCCCCAATGTGCCCAAGTTCATGATGTCGGTTCTTTCCGTGGAAGTGATTCTCGGCTCGCTGACGTTCACCGGCAGCCTGATGGCCGCGGGAAAGCTGCAGGAAATCCTGCCTCAACGCCCCGTCACCTACAAGGGACAGAACATCGTTAATCTTGGGATGCTGGTCGCCTCCATTGGAGTGGCGGCGTACCTGACGATGCATCCGGATCACCTGTATTTGTTCCCCATCATTCTCGTGATTCCGCTTCTGTTCGGCGTGATGATGATCGTGCCCATCGGTGGCGCCGACATGCCCACCGTAATTTCCCTGTTGAATTCCTACGCCGGCCTTTCCGCGGCCGCGATGGGATTTGTTCTCGACAGCAAGCTCCTGATCGTTGCCGGCGCTCTGGACGGCGCTTCCGGCTTGATTCTCTCCGTGAACATGTCCAAGGCCATGAATCGCTCGTTCTCGAATGTTCTTTTCGGCGCGTTCGGCCAGGAAGCGACAGCCACCAAGGGAGGACAGGAGGCGCGCCCGGTCCGCAGTGCGACGCCGGAGGAGGCTGCCGGAATTCTCGCCGCGGCGAGCAAAGTGGTCATCGTTCCGGGCTACGGCATGGCCGTGGCGCAGGCGCAGCACAAAGTGCGCGAACTTTATGACAACCTGACCAAACGCGGCGTCGACGTGAAGTTCGGCATCCACCCTGTGGCCGGACGCATGCCCGGCCATATGAACGTGCTGTTGGCCGAAGCTGACATCCCCTACGACAAGCTTTTGGACATGGATGAAATCAACGGTGAGTTTCCGCAGACCGACGTGGCATTGATCATCGGCGCCAACGACGTCACCAACCCCGCCGCGCGCACCGACGCCAGCAGCCCTATCTATGGAATGCCAATCCTCGATGTCGACAAGGCGCGCACTGTGATGGTCATCAAGCGCAGCATGGGAGCAGGCTTCGCCGGAATCGACAATCCTCTCTATTACCTCGACAAAACATTGATGCTCTTTGGCGACGCCAAGAGCTTCGCAGGTTCGATTGTCCGCGAGCTTTCGGGCGGCGACAATCAGGGGTAGCCCTCTGCCGCGCTCGCCTCGCCGCCCAACAACACCCGCTCGCCGTCGCGCGACAAGCGGGTGTTCGCAGGAAACCGCCGCAACAACTCGGTTCTGATAGCAGAGTACGAAAAACTACGGGCAGGTGGGCGAGATCATCTTGACCGCAGTTATTTTCATATAGTGCGGGGCCTTCGGAACATTGGCATCCGCCTCCGCGTCCTTGGCGGGCACGGCCGTGCCGGTCAACTCGACCTTGTGGCCGACATGGGGCGCCAGCTTGGCCGTTGACGATACGATCCCAACCGACTTCGGACCCTTCTCGAGATCGGTGAGCATGAACGTGTCGGGTGCAGTGCCCTTCGCCAAACATCCCGTCATGCTGTGTTCTTTGGGAGCCGCATCCTGGGCCCGGACACCCAGCGCCAACGTAATCGCGCATGAGACTAGCAAAGCCATTACGATTGAGTATTTCATACGATCCTCCTGCCTCCTGTTAGTGGAAATTACCAGTCTCTACTTCCCCTTTCGGCAAAACAATAGGCCCGCCGCCCCGCCATGTCAAGTTCAGATCGCTCTGGCAGCCCGGGACGGAAGGAAAAGCGCGAATGTGCTTTGCGTCCCATATTCTGGCGGGCTCCCCTTCTAGATTCAGGGTAAACAAGTAGAGCCCGCACCCGTTACTCTTCGTTTAGGAACTCAGCTTCGGACGGGCCCGGAATCAATCCGGCGTTCACTCCCCGGATTAGAAATTCGCGCACCGCCTGGCGCCCGCGCTCGCCATAGTTGAGCGTCAATTTGTTCACGTACATCCCGATAAATTTGTCAGCCAGGTCGGAATCCATGTCACGCGCGAATTGCATCGCGTAATTGACCGCGGCTTCACGATGCTCCAGCGCGTATGTCACGCTCTCACGAATCGTCTGCGCCACTTGGACACCCACTTCCCGCCCCAGCGCACGGCGCACCCCATTGCCGCCAAGGGGCAGCGGGAGCCCTGTCTGTTCAAGCCACCACTGGCCCAAATCAACGACCCGGTGAAGCCCCATTTGGGAGAACATCAGCTGCCCTTCGTGAATCAACAGGCCCGCATCGACCACGGAGTTCTTTACGGCGTCCAGGATCTGATCGAACGCCATCGGCACAGGCTCCACGCGCGGCTCGTACAATTTGAGCGTCAGGTAGGCGGAAGTGTGCAACCCCGGCACGCCGACGCGGCATTTCGGCAAATCCTCGCGTTTGAGGGGATGTTGAGAGACAACGATGGGGCCGTACCCCTCCCCGAAGCTTCCTCCGCAATCGAGCAGCACGTACTTATCGCGGAGGTAAGGGTACGCCCCAAAGCTAAACGCCGTCACGTCATAGATTTCCTGGGAGGCCGCCTGGTTGAGCGTTTCAATGTCGGCCAGGACGTGGGAGAACTTCAAACCGGGCGTGCGCACCTTCTGGGTGGCCAGCCCGTAGAACATGAATGCATCGTCGGAGTCCGGCGAATGAGCCAGTTTGATCTCGAATGCTTTTCCAGTCGCAGGTTTCGGCGGCATCGCGTTCCGTCAACTCTCCCTAAGGGCGCGGGCTGCACGCGCCGTCCCGCCAGGGCGGTCTGGCTTCCCGCTCGCCGTCCGCCTTGCAAAATGGCGGACTTTGGCGGGCGAGTGGCGTGTCGGCGACTTGTGGCCCGACAGAATGTTCGAATCGTTCCTAAGTCCGAAGAAACCTCTTTGGAGTCAATCGGTCTCGCTGGTCCGCCAGGTACTCTGGAGTCGCAGGAAATCCCGGGATGACACCCGTTCATCAGAGAGGAGCATCGGATGCGGATTCCGCGTCTGCGGAAACCCGCTTTCAAGGCCAGAAGGTTATCACAAAATGGCATCTCCCCGGAAGCCCACCAAAATCGGGTAGTAGGTCAATTTGCCCGGCGCCAGGTTTTAGCAGGCACCCTTTATCCCGAGCCCCTGCGAGGGGCTGCCTGTCCGCGTTTGCTGTGGCTAAATGGAACCGGAAAGACAACAGTGTCTGTCGTAAAATCGCGGCAATTCAATCCTCGGGCCTCAAGAGATGTCCATTTAAAAACGATGCAACCTGCCGATCCGGAGCTAGCTTCATCCTGGTGCAGCGGGCTACTAGTTCGCGGGGTTAGCGCAGATCGTCACTCGGGTCCTCGAAGGCCGTGCCTACGGGAATTGATACGGATCGTGGCCGGTCCAGCGTGCTCCGTACGATTTGAGCGAGGCTTTTCATGCTGTAGGGTTTCTGCAGGATGGGAACACCTTTTTCGAGCGTGGAATTTAGAGATACTGTTTCGGGCGTGTAGCCGGTGGTAAACACGACTCGCAGATCGGGTTGAATAGCGGACATTTGTGAATACGCAGCGGGACCGGAGAGGTCCGGCATCACGACATCCAAAACGGCCATATCTATCTTGCCGGAATTCGCCTTGAAAAACTCTGTTGCTTCGGCGCCATTGGTTGCGAGAATTACGCGATAACCCAGCGTCTGCAACATCTCCTGGGCGGCCTCCCGGAGCCCTTCGTTGTCTTCGGCAAGCAGGATTGTCTCTGTGCCCTTCGGGATTTGTTCGTTACTCTTTGGCTGACTCGGTTCGGCTGCTCCGTTTCCCGCGGGGAGATAGATTCGAAACGTGGTTCCTTTCCCAAGCTCGCTATACAAGTGGATAAATCCGCCGTGCTGTTTCACCACGCCGTACACGGTTGCCAGGCCAAGCCCGGTGCCCTTGCCTAATTCCTTGGTCGTGAAAAAAGGTTCGAACACACGTTCTGTCGTGGCAGCGTCCATCCCAACCCCCGTGTCCGAAACCGTGAGCAAGACGTAGCTTCCCGGCCGCGCGTAAGGGTGCAGCTGGCAGTATTCTTCCTCGATCTCGACGTTTTGGGTCTCGATGACGAGCCGCCCGCCTTCCGGCATGGCATCCCGCGCGTTCAAGCAGAGATTCATGAGCACTTGCTCGATCTGCGCGGGATCGGCAAGCGTAACACGGAGGTCCGGTGCGGTCAGGACGTGGACTTCAATTTGTTCTCCGATCACTCTTCGAAGCAGACCGATTCCCTCCACGGCAAGAGCGTTCAGATCGACCTTTCGCGGCTGGAGCACTTGACGCCGCGCGAAGGCGAGGAGCTGGGAAGTCAGTCGCGCCGCCCAATGAGACTGGTCCCGGATCTTCTGAAAACGGTCGTGGGTCGTGCTTCCTGGCTGTGCTTCCTGGCAGCCCATTTCCGCCCATCCCAGAATTGCGCCGATCACATTATTGAAATCATGGGCTATGCCACCGGCCAGCTTCCCAATCGCTTCGAATTTTTGCAATTGATGCACCTGCTGTTCCATTTGCTTGCGCTGCCTGCGTTCCTCGGCCTCTCGGAGCGCGCGCTGGACCGCGGGGACCAGCCGCTTCAAATTGGTCTTCATCAGGTAATCCTGGGCGCCGTCTTGCAATGCGGCCACGGCGGTTTCCTCGCCCATCGTGCCGGAAACAAAAATGAAGGGCACCTCAGATCCCTTTGCTCTCAGGAGACGCAGCGCATCCGTGCCGGAAAAGTGGGGCATGGAAAAGTCGGAGACAATCAAATCCCAGGTGTGCTTATCCAGAGCGGATTTCAGCGTGTCAGGAAGATCCACGCGTTCAGACTCGACGTCATAACTGCCGCGCCGCAATTCTCGCAGCAGCAAGGCGGCATCATCTTCGGAATCCTCGATCATCAATACGCGAAGCGGGGTCCCCATCGATCATCTCCGGGCCGGCGGCTGTTCGTTGAGAACGAGCCAATACAATCCCAGTTGGCGGACGGCCTCCGTGAATTGATTGAAGTCGACCGGTTTGCGCACATAACTGTTTGCCCCGAAGCCGTACCCGCTGAGACGGTCCTGCTCTTCATTCGAGGAAGTCAGGATCACCACAGGGAGCAGTTTGGTCCGCTCATTTCCCCGCATCTTTCGCAAGACTTCCAGGCCATCGATCTTGGGGAGCTTCAAATCCAACAGGACCACCTGCGGCATGAGACTTGTGTCTCTTCCGGAATGTGTTCCGGTGCCAAATAAATAATCGAGGGCCTCGGCGCCGTTGCGCGCAACCACCACGTCATTGCTGATGTTGTTCTTTTTTAAGGCGCGAAGAGTTAACTTCTCGTCATCGGCGTTGTCTTCCACGAGTAGAATGACTTTTTCTTCCATAATTCACGCTCCTCCCTGTTTCATCTCTAACAGCGTAAAATAAAATGTTGCCCCTCTCTCAACTGCACTTTCCGCCCAGATGCGGCCGCCGTGCCGGTGAATGATCCTTTGGACTGTCGCTAACCCCACCCCAGTTCCGGGGAATTCGTTCTTGTCATGGAGACGCTGGAAGGCGCCGAAAAGCCGGTCCGCATAGGTTGGGTCAAATCCGGCGCCGTCGTCACGAACGTAGTAGGTGAACCCCCCGTCGCCAGGCGCCCTCCCGAACTCGATACAAGCCGATTCACGCTTCGAGGTAAATTTCCACGCATTGCCAAGCAAATTCTCCAGCACAATTCTGATCAGATGGGAATCGGCGAACGCCTCGAGGCCTTCTTCAATGCGGAACTCCACCCGGCGCTCCGGTTGCGTTTTCTGCAGCTCCAAGGACACGGATCGGGCGATAGCCCCAAGGTCCGTGTTTTCCCGCCTCATCTCGGAACGGGTCACTCGGGAAAGATTTAACAGATCATCGATCAGGATTCCCATGCGTTGCGTTGCGGCACGCACACGGTGAAGGTAGTCTTTTCCGTCTTCATCGAGCTTGTCCGCATAGTCTTCCAGCAACGCCAGGCTGAACCCGTCGATGCCACGCAACGGCGCGCGGAGGTCGTGAGATACGGAATAACTGAAAGCTTCGAGTTCCTGGTTGGCGGAGAGCAATTCCGTGTTCACTCCCTGGATCCGAGTTTCTACGCGTTTGCGTTCCTCAATTTCATTCTCCAGCTGTTCGTTAACCAGCTCCACCTTGCTCTTTTCCGTTTCGAAATCGTCGAGAATGTTCAAAACAGCGCGTTGGGTTTCCTCCAGGCGGCCTTTCTCTTCCGAAAAGTCGTCCAGGATGTTCACCATGGCCCCCTGAGCCGCCTCCATTTGCGTTTTCTCGGACGCAAAATCGTCCAGGATATTCAACATGGAACGTTGCGCTGCTCCGAATTGCGCTTTCTCGGCTACGGAATCTTCCAGGATGTTCAATACGGCGCGCTGCGCCCCTTCCATTCGCGACTTCTCCGCATCGAAGTCATCCAGGATGTTGAGCATGGCGCGCTGTCCGTGCTCCAGGCCGGTCTTCTCCGCCGCGAAATCTTCCAAGATGTTGAGCAGAGCGCTCTGGCTGTTTTCGGCGCCAGACCCATCAGGAGCAAAGCTTGACGCGGGAGCGCGGCCCGCCTGCCCGGGGTATGGCGGCGTTTCAAACTGGCTGAGAACTGATTCTGGAGTGCTCATAGTTGTCAGACTGGGACGGCCCGCGCCGCGAGCTGCCTCTTGAGGTCGTCGACCTCTTTTTTGAGCTCGATCATTTTCAGTTCGCGCCCGATCGTGAGTTTCTGAAACCTCTCGAGTTCGGCCAGCCGCTCGAGCTCTCGCGTGCGCTGGTCCGCCAATTCCACCTCGGCCTTCTTGAGAGGCGTGACATCTCGCGCGGCGGCAAAGACGCCGAGGAC
>WNFE01002442.1_pt1 | contig 13696 bp, 11 predicted proteins | sample 5400451 | NCBI WGS metagenome assembly WNFE01 (sample SAMN13153344, study PRJNA577476) | soil metagenome | isolation source: 200 cm saprolite under Douglas fir tree site 2 hole 2 | place: USA:California | collected 2015-04-18 | reverse complement strand
GAATAGCCATTCCTGCGCGCTACTCTTCCTCTTCCTTCACATCCCCACGCGCGGCCTTCGCCTTCTCCACAATCTTCTCCTGCAGCATCCCCGGCACAGTGTCGTAATGATGCATTTCCATGTTGAAGCTGCCGCGGCCCTGGGTCATCGATGTCAGATCCACGCCGTAGGTCAGCATCTCGGACATCGGTACTTCGGCCTTTACGACGGTGTTGCCGCCCTTATTGTCCATACCCTGGATGCGTCCGCGCCGGCTGTTCAGGTCGCCCATGATGCTGCCGGCAAAATCGTCAGGCACGGTGATCTCGACCGCCATGACGGGCTCGAGTAGCGTGGGCTTCGCCACCTCCATGGCCTTTTTGAAGGCGATACGGCCCGCCATCTGGAATGACATGTCGTTCGAATCGACGTCGTGGTACGAGCCGTCATACAGGATGACCCTGAAATCAACGACTGGAAATCCGGCTAAGTACCCCCGTGCAGCAGCATCCTTGATTCCTTTTTCGATGGCGGGAATATAGTTCTTGGGAATCGAGCCGCCGAAAATGTCGTTGACGAACTCGAACTCGCCGCCGCGCGGCAGCGGTTCCATTTTGATCTTGCAATCGCCGTACTGACCGTGTCCGCCGGTCTGCTTCTTGTGTTTTCCCTGGACATCGGCCTTGCCGCGAATCGTCTCCCGGTAAGGTACTTTCGGAGCTTTCAGCACCACCTCGGTGTGGTACCGCTTCTTCATCTTGGAGACAACCACTTCGATGTGCTGCTGGCCCGTGCCCGCGATCAGGAATTCTTTGGTCTGAGCATCGCGAAAAAATCGCAGCATGGCATCTTCTTCCATCAGCTTGTGAATTCCCGGCCCCAGCTTGTCCTCGTCGGCGCGGCTCTTGGGTTCGATGGCGAACGTGATCGCGGGCTCAGGCAGCTTCACTCGCGGATACTGGATCGGCGCCGACTTGTCGCCCAGCGTGTCGCCGGTCAGGGTGTCTTTCAGTTTCGCAACGGCTCCAATGTCGCCCGCGTGCAACTCCGGCACAGGCACGGCAGTTTTGCCTTGCATGGCGGAAATATGCGCCATCTTTTCCTGCGAGCCGCGGCTGTAGTTCACCACCGTAGCATCGTTCTTCAGCACCCCGGAGAAGACTTTGAAATAGGAGATCCGCCCCGCAAAGGGGTCGGAAACTGTCTTGAACACGTAGAGCGATACCGGCTCCGCATCCGTCTCGTGTCGCTTCGGTGGCTCTCCATTACTCGACGCCGCCGGATCCCCCTGTACCCACTCGTGCTCCGAAGGCGCGGGCGTGTAGTCCACAATGAAGTCCATGACCCGGTCGGCGCCGATGTTCCCCAAACCGGACCCGAAGATTACCGGGAAAATCTTGTCCTCGCGAATCGCGTTGTGCAGCGCCGGGATGAGGTCTTCTTCCGGGATGGTTCCCTTCTCGAAGAACTCTTCCAGGAGCGCGTCGTTGCCCTCGGCCACCAGTTCCACCAGCTTTTCGTGCTGCGCCTGGGCCTCGTCTTTCATGTCGGCCGGGATCTCGGTTTCTTTCCCCTTGCCGTTACCACCCAGCTCGTAGGTGTACGCTTTCAAGGTGACCAGATCGACCACTCCCCGGAAGTTTTTCTCCTTCCCGATGGGAAGTTCGAGTGGAATCACGGCTCGTCCGAACGCATTGGTCAGCGACTCCAGCACGCGCTCCGCATCGGCACGGTCGCGGTCCATGCGGCTGGCCACGATCAATCGGGGCGTCTGATATTCCTCGCAGTAATTCCACACCCGCTGGGTGACAACCTCCACTCCGGCCACACCGTCCACGACAACAATGGCCGCATCCACCACCGGCAGCACTAGCTTGGCCTCGTGGACAAACATGTTGAACCCCGGCGTGTCCACGATATTGATTTTGGTTTTGCCCCACTCCACATGAGCCAGGCTGGCCGAAATTGACATCTTGCGCACGATCTCTTCTTCGTCGTAGTCGGTGGTGGCGGAGCCGTCATCCACCCGCCCCATGCGCTGGCTCGCATTACCCGCGTACAGCATCGCCGAAACCAGCGACGTCTTGCCCGCGTGTCCATGCCCAATCACCGCCACATTCCGGATATTCGCGCCTTCATAAACCTTCACGGGTTCGCTCCTTTACCTAATCGGGCCACGTAGGGGCGGGTGCCCCACCCGCCCAGCCGAGCGACGCTCGGCAGTTTTTCGCTCGGCAATCTTCGCTCGGCAGCCCAGGCCGACGGTTGACTAAGGCGGACTCACATAGGACGCAAAAGAAGAGGACAACTTATAGACCGAAGCCAGCCAGCCTGTCAAAACCTCAGGATGCTACCACAGCGGAATTTAGCGGCTCAAGCCAGCCGGGCAGGCGATGGGGGTTCAATTTCAACAATTCCCCCCTCGGCTTCATCCTGAGGGACTTCAGTCCCGAAGAGCCTGCCCTGAGCGAAGTCGAAGGGATCTTGCGCGCGTCGGCACGATTGCCGGGGAAGAGTCACGATGCGCTGCACGCCGGATCCTTCGCAAGCTCAGGATGACGGCCTTCGAGTAGAGACAGAAATTTGAACTGAGCACAAGGTGTACGGTAATGAGGCCATTTGCTCGGCCTCACGCTCAACCCTGCTTAAGGATAGCCAACGGTCCGCAAGCCGCCCGCGGTGTTAACTCTGCTACTCGCTTTGCGGGGCTGCAAGCGTAAGTTGCACAGCCTGATGGTCATGCTCACCGAGCGTGACGGTCTTCGGTTCGGAGGTAGTCCCCGGCGCTTCTGATGAAACAGAAGGCAACTTGGCGGTGATCCGGTATTTGCCTGGGGGCAACGTGCTAAATGTAAAGTGACCATTCTGGTCGGTGCTGGCACTTGTCGAACGCATTCGGTTATAGAGCGTTTCAGGATCGGGTTTCGCCCGAACCTGCGCGCCGGCTACAGGTTTGTCGTGCTCGGTTACCGCCCCTTCGAGTTGCGCGCCTGCCGAACTGAGCGCGATTTCTAACGTCCCGCCGGAAGAGCCTTTCTCCATCTCTATGCCTTTCTGCAGGACGTCTTCCGCTCCCAGGCGGGCTGATTTTACGTACCAACCTTGCTCCATCCCGTAAACCCGGAGCGCGTAGTTGCCATCGAACACGTCAGTGATCTCGAATGAGCCGTCTCGCTTGACCTGAGCGAATCCGAAACTCGCGGTGTCGCTTTCGCTTGTGGACTCCAGTTGGATCCGAATCCGGTCAAGCGCGTTCACCCCTGCACCGGTGGGCACGATCCGTCCGCGTATGGTTGTGCCCTTGCCAAAGGCGATCACGACTGAGTCAATGTTGTCGTTGCCAACCTCCAGCTTCTGCTGCGTGACGTGGCGGATGTCCTCATCGCTTTCCTGGGCACTGAGGACATAGCTCCCCGGCGGAACGCCTTTGATACTGAAATCGCCCTTGGCACTGGTACTCGCGCCGAGTTCGTCGCCCCAACCGCCGGCCTCGGGAACGTAGAGCTGAACATACGCATGGGTTGCCGGTCTGCCATCGGCAGCGATGACGTGCCCGGCGACCTCGACGGTCTTCACATGACGCAGGGCAAAATCGGCCTCCACTTCCTCGCCGGGGCCGAGTGCGACGGACTGCGCTTGATCAAGTTGGATCACTCCGGGATAGAAGACCGGAGCGTATTGGCTGCCGAGGGTGGTCCGGACGCTCCAGCTCATGCCATCGTCTTTGCCTGACATGCCAAAAAATCCAGGCATGTCGGATTCTGCTGCCTTGACGTAGTACTCACCGGGTTTCAGCCCGAAAATCCGGTACTCGCCACGATCGTCGGTCACAGCGGCAGACGAGGCCGTCAACTGTTCCTTCTGCGCTCGTGGACTCCAGTCCTCCTTCTCCTCTGCGCTCAGCTTGCGCAATGCCGTGACCGCCACCCTGGCCATTGGCTCGCCGCTCTCATCGACGACACGCCCCGTGACGACGGCGGCCCGCACCAGGCGGAATAGGGCATCACTAACCTCCTGACCAGGTGCAAGCGTCAACATAGCCCCGCTGCTAATTGCTTTGGCTTTATATTGCTGAGCGATGTAGCCCGCGTGGGAAGCTAGAAAGCGGTACTGGCCGGGTGCGACCTTCTTGATCTCGAAGTGACCGTCGCTGTCGGTATTGGCTGCGAATCCTTGGGGGTGAGAACCTGCGTTTTCCGGTAACAGCACTACCCGCGATGACTTAAGTGGAGAGCCTTCCGCCGCGGTGAGCACTTGTCCGGAGACCGTACACAGAGCAGGTTGCTTTTCAGCGGCCTTGTCGGCTTGCGGAGCAGTCTGGGCAGTCGTGGCCAACACCAGGACCAGGCAGACGATCAGCTGGACAAAACCGCGCATCGCATGAACGCTCCATCGCCTTCGGCTGCCTATTTTCGCAAGCAACGGAGCAAAAGGAAAGGCTGATCGTGGTCCTCGGGGCCGTCCATTTGCAGCCCCCCTCAACCCAAACCACATCTCACGAAGCTCGATAAGATCTAGCGTTTCTTTGCCCGGGCCCCTCTTCCAGCTACCACCCAGGCTCCCCCACACATCGCCAGAGCCACGAGCGCGCTGGTCCACTCCTTCCCATCGTGCGGCGACGCAGCCACCCGGGGCAGATGAACCAAGAACACCCACAGGAAGAACATCAGCCCCAACAGAGTTGCGGCCAGACCCAGGTACTTCCGAGTAACAATCGATACTACCGTCGCGAAAAACGCCACGCCCACAAAATACGCCCGGAACAGAGGCCCCGGAATCCACGACGGCACCAGTGTCGCGACAAACCGCGCATACAGGAAATGTTGAATGCCAACGACGACCAGCAGACTCGCAAAGAAGAGCCGCCCCAACCCAACTAAAGTCCCGGACAGGACCAGCGCTGCCCCACACATCGCCAGAATCTCAAATCCACTGGTCCACGGGCCCGGATCGTGAACATTCGCGACTAATCGGGGTGCAAAAACAAATAGCCCGCGCAACAAAAGCAAGATTGCCAGCAGCAGCGCAGCCAGACGCATCTTCTTCCCAGTTGCAATACAAAACGCGGCGGCGATAAGCAAGACCGCCGTAGAGTACGCCCAAAGCGGACGGCCCGGGCTCCAAGGCGGTCCGGGTACCGGTCCCGCCACAAAGGCATGGACCAGGTATTGAATCCCGAATCCCGCCATAGCACCAGCAAAAAGCAAGCGGCCAATTCTGGTCAGCTCTGTCATAGTCACCATTTCTTGAAAATCACAAACACCGCCGCCACCATCAGCACGGACCCAACAATGTAATTCCACTTGATGGGCGCGTCCAGGTACAGCACCGAGAACACCGAAAACACGGTGAGTGTGATTACTTCCTGAATCGTCTTCAGTTGCACTGCGCTGAATTCGTACGATCCAATGCGATTGGCGGGCACCTGGAAACAATATTCAAAAAAGGCGATGCCCCAGCTGACGACAATCACTGTGAACAATGGCGCCTGCCGGTATTTCAAATGTCCGTACCAGGCAAAGGTCATGAAAATGTTGGAAATGGTGAGCAGCACGATCGTGGTCATATCCGCTATCCTGCCCCAAACTACTAAGTTTTTTCCAGCCGGTGGCACAGATTAGTCCAAAGTAACCCCCAAAACCTTGCGCCGGAGCCGCCTGTGGCCTATGCTTTGGACGAGAAGCTTGCCGGACTACGAACCCGCCATGCGCCGCCTTACCGCCAGATTGTTGCTTGTACTGCTGCTCGTGGGCACTCTTGCCCCGGTGGCTCTGGCGATCTCCGCTCCGTTACCACATGCCTGCTGCATGCGGAAACCGATGCACGACCACGGCTCCCGCAGTCTTGAGGTTCAGGCCGTTGCCGGTGAACATCGCAACTGCTGCCCTCCGGTCACCACCACCCATTGGGCCGAACTCGGCTCGGGCGTCACCTCCAATATTCACCCCCTTCTGGCCTACCTGCCGCCGCAGCCACATCCGGCTTTGCGCAGCAACTACGAGAACCCTCTCCGTCCTGTCCGCGGTCCTCCGGCCAACTAAAAAGCCGCCTATTTGCGCCTGATTTCAGGCTGAGTCCGATTCCTCGTTTGCATTTTTCGAAATGAACCGGGAAGCCGGCTCACGCCTGGAAAAGAAACTCGTTTGATCGGGTACTGGCGCCTTCTTCCGTTCTTTGTTTTTTCTCATTGCTACCGTGAGGGACCACGCGGCGGTTGCCTCCCTGGGATCGGGAGAACACATGACTTACAAGAAAGCGCTCTTGCTCGGGTTGCTGTTGAGCAGCCTTACTGCCTACGCCACCATCTTCGGAACCGTCAGTGGCCTGATCCATGACCCCCAGCACCGCCCGGTACAGGGCGCGCAGGTCACGCTGCGCGCGGCAGACTCCGCCTGGACGAAGTCCATCACCAGCACCGACTCCGGAGAATTTCATTTCGACACCGTGCCCCTGGGCGAATACAGCGTGACCGTCGAAATCCAGGGTTTCGCTCGCGCCGAGCAGAAGCTCGTCCTCAGCTCAGGTCGCGACGCCCGCGTGCACTTTTCGCTCACCGTCGCCCAAGCCAAAGAAACAGTCGAAGTCACCGACACGTCCGCGGTGGTGAACTCCGAGTCCTCTGCCAATCCCACCCTGGTCAGCCGCCGCCAAATTTCCGAAAGTCCCGGCGCCGATCAGACCAACAGCTTGAACATGATTACGAACTACGTTCCCGGCTCTTATATGGTGCACGATCAATTGCACATTCGCGGCGGACATCAGGTTTCCTGGTTGATCGACGGCGTTCCCGTACCCAACACCAATATCGCCTCGAACGTTGGGCCTCAGTTCGATCCCAAGGACATCGACTACCTCGAAGTGCAGCGCGGCGGCTACTCCGCCGAATACGGCGACCGCACTTACGGAGTTTTCAACGTCGTCACCCGCTCCGGATTCGAACGCGATCGTCAGGCCGAGCTGGTCGCCAGCTACGGCAGCTTCAATCGCACCGAAGACCAGTTCAGCTTCGGCGACCACACCGACCGCTTCGCCTACTACGGCAGCGTCTCCGGGAACCGCACCGATCTGGGCCTCGAAACCTCCAGCCCCGAGAACCTCAACAATCAGTCGGCCGGCCTCGGCGGCTTTACTTCCCTGACCTTTAACAAGACTCCCAACGACCAGCTTCGCCTGGTCGCTTCATCCCGTGGCGACCATTACCGTGTTCCCAACGATCCCGGCCAGCAAGCGGCCGGCTTTCGCGACGTGGAAGACGAACGCGACGATCTGGTCAATTTCTCTTGGTTGCACACCGTGGGTACGGGAACCGTACTTACTGTCTCGCCCTTCTACCACTTCAACCGCGCCCACTACACCGGCGGCTACGTCGGCCAGCCCGACCCCAATGTCGTCATTCCCAATGACGACCGCGGCTCCAATTACTTCGGCGGCGTGGTGTCCCTGGCCGTCAATCATGCGAAACATAACGCCCGCGCCGGGTTCCAGGTGTTCGGAGCTCGCGACAATCAGCTCTTCGGAATCGTCACCAGCGACGGTAGCAACCCGCCGCTAAGTCAACGCGAGAGGGTATGGGGTAACGTTGAAGCGCTCTTCTTCGAAGATCAGTACAAGCTCACCAGTTGGCTGACCCTGAACGGCGGAGTCCGGCTTACGCATTTCGGTTCCACCATCAGCGAGAATGCGGTTGATCCACGCGTCGGCGCTGCCATCCGCGTTCCGCGCCTCAACTGGGTCCTGCGCGGCTTCTACGGACGCTACTATCAGGCCCCGCCGCTGCTCACGGTAAACGGCCCTTTACTCGACCAGGCGGCCCAGCAGGGCTTTGGCTTCCTGCCGTTGCGCGGCGAGCGCGACGAGCAACACGAATTCGGTCTGACCATCCCGCTTGCCGGTTGGACGTTCGACGTTTCCAACTTCCGCACTGGCGCGAAGAACTTTTTCGACCACGATGTGCTGGGCAACTCCAACATCTTCTTCCCGCTCACCATCGAGCGCGCCCGCATACGCGGCTGGGAAGCCACCACGAACTCGCCTCGGATCGCCGGGCTAGCTCAATTCCATGCCGCCTATTCCCATCAGTACGCTGAAGGTGCCGGTGGCGTAACCGGCGGTCTGACCGACTTCACCCCGCCAGACGAAGGCTATTTCTTCCTCGATCACGACCAGCGCAACACGCTCTCCACCGGATTCAATCTCCAACTACCGCGGCGCATCTGGACCGACTTCAACGTCAACTACGGCTCTGGCTTTGTTAACGGAGGAGGGCCGCAACATCTTCCGTCGCACAGCACCTTTGACTTGTCGCTTGGCAAATCGTTCGGAGAAAACTGGAGCGTTCGCCTGAGCGGGCTGAATTTATCCAACCATCGCTACCTGCTGGACAACAGCAACACCTTCGGAGGAACGCACTACGTCAACCCGCGCGAAATCTCGGTTCAGTTGAAGTACCGATTCCGCTACTAGTAGTGGCTGTGTAGTGGTTGTGTGGTCGCGGGCGACTCGCCCGCGCTGGCTCCTCATCGCTACTGACCATTGATCCTCTTCAAGGCCTCCAGCAACTCCTGGTTATTCGGCGCCTGATCCAGCGGATACACCTTGGCAAACGCAATCTTCCCGCCCTTATCCACAATGAAGACGGCGCGTTCGCAAATCCCCGGAAAGGGCGGCACAGCCCTGAAAACGCCGAACATCTGGCTTACCTCGCCGTGAGGATAAAAATCCGCGCACATGGGCGTCTGCATCATCCCGATCTCTTTTTTCTGCCAGGCGATCTTGCTGGGAATCGAGTCCACGCTGATGTCCACCACCTCGGCATTCAACGTGGCGAATTTCTCCCGGTCAGAATCGAACGCCGGTACCTGCGCCGCGCACGTCGGCGTCCAGTCCAGCGGATGGAAACTCACCACAACATTGTTCTTTCCCAGGTAGTCGCTGAGTTTCACCTTTAAATGCTGTTCACCCCGCACCGCCGGCAACTCGAAATCCGGGGCCGTATCCCCCACTTTCAACGCCATAGGTTTCTCCTTCTGCTCGCCACATTAACCGGTCGCATGCCCTTCATTCCCCGCGCCCCGGGCGGCTTCCTGTCAAAATTAACACTGCTTTAACAATTTCAGAACGCCCAAGGGCTAATATTTCCCGATGTCACAGGAGCCTCTCGTAATTGAAGATATTGCAGGCCCAAAGGATGGACAGCGCATTCTGCGTCTCACCGGGCCTCTGGTTCTTACCACCCTCTTCGATTTTCAGTCCAAGGTCCGTGCCGATACGTCCCAGACGCTCATGCTGGATTTCACCAACGTCCCCTACGTTGATTCTGCCGGAATCGGCGTCCTGGTGGGCGCATACGTCGCTTACCAGAAGGACGGCCGCAGGTTGTACCTGATCGGCGTCAGCCAGCGGGTTCAGGACGCGCTCCAGGTCACCCGCGTCAAACAATTCTTCCAGTTCGTCGACTCGGTGGCAGCGGTGGAGCAGGCAAGCTAACTGAGAACCGCGAACTGGAAACTGAAAACTGGTTTTCGATTCCAACCTGATTCTCAACCAGCCCAGGACCTCGATCACCCAGCCATCGTTTATCATGAAGCCATGGTTCCCCGCCTGCTAATGGTTTGGATGCTCGCATCTACTTTGTCTTTTGGCGGCATCGCCGATGACGTCCGCAACCAGCTTTCACTCAACGATTTCGCCGCGGCGGAGACCACTCTCCAGACCTATCGCAATCGACATGGCATAACTCCCGACTACGTGGAAGCCCTCTCCTGGATGGCACGCGCCAACCTCGCTGCCAATCGTTTCGATCGCGCCGAATCCTATGCCAGGCAAGCCGAAAACCTGAGCCGACAGTTGCTGGTGAAACGGGCCTTGGACGCAGAACCCCAGCTGCCGATCGCCCTCGGCGCCGCCCTCGAAGTTCAAGCACAACTGCTGGCCGCGCGCGGTCAACAAACTCAGGCCGTCGCCCTGCTTCGCCGCAGCGTGGTCACGTACCGCAATACGTCGATCCAGTCCCGCTTGCAGAAGAATCTCAATCTCCTTGGCTTGGCCGGACAGCCGGCGCCACCGCTAAAGATCGCGCAATATCTGGGCCCCAAGCCGATCGCGCTTTCGCAGCTCAACGGATCGCCCGTCCTGCTTTTCTTCTGGGCGCACTGGTGCGGCGACTGCAAAGCGGAAGGCCCAGTGATTGCCCAGCTAAGATCCGAATTCGGCCCCCGCGGCCTCACCCTGGTCGCTCCCACTCAACTCTACGGCTATGCCGCCCAGGGCGAAGACGCGCAAGCCAAGGACGAACTGGCCTACATCGAGCGCGTCTGGCAGCACTTCTACCCGGGACTGCAGAGCGTTCCTGTCCCGGTCAGTAAAGAAAACTTCAATCTGTATGGGGCCAGCACCACACCAACCCTGGTTCTCCTCGATCGCGCCGGCCGCGTCGCCCTCTACCACCCCGGCGCAATGCCCTATGACGAACTGCGTGGGGCAATCGAAAAGGCAATCTCCCGCCAAGAATTGAGAACCGGGAACTGAAAACTGGCAAGTGGTTGTTTGGGCCACTTCTAGCCGAGGACCGTCCCAGGTCGCAGGCGATACGGGTTTAAGATTTCGGCAACGCCATCTACAATCGCAATCTCGTGGACCTCGCCCGAATCGCCGAATTGCTGCAACCGTTCCTTGACCCCAGCCCGGAAAGCCCCAGGCAAGGCGCCAAGCCTGCCGTCCTGCTCCCCGCCCAACTCCAAAGTATATCGATATATATCGATCTATTACTGCGCTGGAATTCTCGCGTCAATCTCACCTCGGTCCGCCAGCCGGAGGAAATCGTCACCCGCCATTTTGGTGAGTCCCTCTTTGCAGCTCGACATTTGTTCCCCGCTCCAGAACAAAGCCCGGCAGAAAAGGCTCCGCTTGAAGTTCACGTCATCGACGTTGGCTCCGGCGCCGGCTTCCCCGGCCTGCCCATCAAGATATGGGATCCACACATCCACCTGACCCTGATCGAGTCCAACCAAAAGAAAGCCACCTTCCTGCGCGAGGCCGTTCGCGCCCTTGCATTTACCAATGTCGATGTATTTGCCGGCCGCGCCGCCGAGTTTCAGGCAAGCCCGAGTTCGAACCAGCAGGGGACCTTGGCCAGCCCGAAGAAATTTGGACACGTGGTCATTCTCCGAGCCGTCGAGCACTTCGACTCGATTCTCCCGGCGGCAGCCGACCTGGTAGGGCCGGCGGGCCGCCTGGCGATTCTGATCGGCAAAGCTCAGCTCGACCGCGCTCGCCACCTCATCCCGTCGGTGCAGTGGGGCCAGCCGACTAAATTGCCCCAGTCTTCAAGTCGATTCCTGCTCCTGGGAAGGAACGAATCGAGATAGTTAACAATTTACAAATGTGGGCGAATAAGCGCCGCTGACGACCATAGAACCTACCGTGCCCGAGATTAGCCCCGTGATCCAAGGTCAAAGTGGGGAAAAAACTAAGGCGGGTTGGACAGTGATAGGAACTACAAAACCGAGAACCATAATCTTAAACGCGTGGAACCAAGATAGTATAAAGTGGACGAAATGCGCCCATTTGGTGCCCTCTCGGACGGGTAAAAGTGGGAGCCTATTGGCCATATTGGCACATAAAGTGGGGACTCTGGTTTAGATATTTAGGAAGGAATGTATCTCCGCATCCAGCACTCCAAAGGCATGCCAATCAATGTTCCACGTGGAACATTGCACATAAGCCCCCGCGCCGCTTACCGTCTCCCCACTGTGGAATCGAGTCCCGGCTTTTCCGGAATTTGACCCGCGATGTTCCACGTGGAACACTCCCTGCGTCAGCCGAGATGAGGCAATGGGAAACTCCCATGGCCAGGTTTGCAGTGGACGAGTTTGGCCAGTTCGGATGTTCCACGTGGAACACAAGCCTCATCCGCCGACGGCCTGATCTCATCCGGGTCGCTGGCAACGCATCCGCCCCCCAAGCCTTGCCCGCGGTGTTCCACGTGGAACATTCGCGCTGTGTTCCATGTGGAACATATCTGTTCTGTGGAAAGTAGGGTCGCATTCCGACTGCAAGCCGCTTTCTTTCAACAAAACCTGCGGCGGCCTCGCTGCACCAAAATACGTCATTGCCAGCGCACATCGTTTCGCTCTATTCTCAAAATATCTCTGGGTTCTCTACAACTTAAATGGGACGCGTCATAGCGGTAGCCAACCAGAAGGGCGGCGTGGGCAAGACTACGACTGCCATCAATCTGGCCTCCTCTTTTGCAGCGGCGGAAGTCAACACGCTGCTCGTGGACTGCGATCCGCAGTCGAACGCCACCAGTGGATTGGGCTTGGTCAAGGATCCGGGGCGAATCAATACTTACCATTTGCTGATGGGCGCGGCCTCTCTCGAACAGGCCGTACAGCCCACCGAGATCGAGCAGCTCTGGATCGTGCCGGCGCACAAGAACATGATCGGCGCCAACCTCGAACTGGTGGACGCCGAGCGCCGCGAGTTTCGCTTGCGGGACGCACTGGCGGCCTTACGGGATCGCTACCAGTTTATTGTCCTCGACTGCCCGCCCGCCCTCGATCTGCTTACCCTGAACGCCCTAGTGGCAGCGGACGCTGTGCTGATACCAATGCAGGCCGAGTATTTCGCGTTGGAAGGCATCAGCGAGCTGATGGACACAGTGGAGCGGATACGTGCCAGCTTCAATCCCGAGTTGGGCATCGAGGGCGTGGTTCTGACCATGCTGGATGAGCGCACCAATCTGGCTCAGCAAGTGATGTCCGAGTTGAAAAGATTCTTTGGCGACAAACTCTGCACCACGACTATCCCGCGGAACATACGGCTGGCGGAGGCGCCCAGCCACGGCCGACCGGCGCTGCTGTACGATCCTCGGTCGAAGGGCGCGGAGAGTTACATCCGGCTGGCCAAGGAGATCATTGCGCACCATCTGCCGGTGCAGGAGCAAGCCCCGGCAGCGGCGGAGGAGATGGACAAGACGGCTTGATAAATTGATATGTGTCTATATATTTAAATTGACATACATCAATGTTAATAAGGTGAAGTAGCCGAGCTTCGCTCGGCTGGACGGTAGGGGGCGGCCGTCCCCAGTTTGTAAGATCGAGGGAAAATGACGACAACAGCAGAGAAGGTTGCGGCGGAAGTTGAAAAGACGGTTCCGGAGAAGCGGAGGGCGCTGGGGCGCGGACTGGAATCGCTGTTGCCCAGCGGTCCCCGGGCGGTAGTAGCCACGGCAGGCACAGCAGCGCCGGACGCGCCTCCCCATTCCGCGGTACTGCCTGAGGTGTTTGCCCAGGCGCAGACGGCGAGCGGGCAGGCTGTGGTCCAGATTGCGCTGGAGCAGATCGAGCACAATCCCTACCAGACGCGTTACCACTTCGATAAAGACGCTCTGGAAGAGTTGGCGGAATCGATCAAGGCGAACGGAGTGGTGCAGCCGATAGTAGTGCGTCCGGGCGCGGAGGGGCGGTTTCTGCTGATTCTGGGCGAGCGGCGCTGCCGGGCGTCGAAGCTGGCGGGAAAGCCGACCATTCCAGCCATCGTCCGCAAGGTTTCCGACCAGCAGGCGGCGGAGATGACCGTGGTCGAAAACCTGCAGCGTCAGGACCTGAACTGCATGGAGCAGGCGGCGGCATTCGGCAAGCTGAGCCGCGATTTCGGATTGACCCAGGAGCAGATCGGGCAGCGGGTGGGCATTTCGCGGGAGTCGGTGTCGAAT
>WNFE01002435.1_pt1 | contig 13707 bp, 13 predicted proteins | sample 5400451 | NCBI WGS metagenome assembly WNFE01 (sample SAMN13153344, study PRJNA577476) | soil metagenome | isolation source: 200 cm saprolite under Douglas fir tree site 2 hole 2 | place: USA:California | collected 2015-04-18 | reverse complement strand
CGCATCAGCACACGGAGTATACAGGATGATCGGGATTGCTCAGCTTACGCGACGTGGCCTTACTGCCGCGCTGCTCGTGATCGGCATCACTTTCGCAGCAATGCCGGTGCACGCACAGCTTGCGCCGTCGCAGCCGATCAAAATCGTCGTCGGCGTACCGGCGGGCGGCCTCGGCGATCTTGCCGCCCGCATCCTCGCGCAAAGGCTCAGCGAAAACGGGCACCCGGCAATCGTTGAAAACCGCCTCGGCGGGAACGGCATCATCGCCACCGACGCCGTCGCAAAATCGCGGGGGGACGGCTACACCCTGATCATGGGCAATCATTCGACGCTTGCGATCCTGCCGCATATCACCAAGATCGGCTACGATCCCGAGAAAGACTTGGCGCCGATCGCGCTGATGTTGGCGGCACCCAATGTGGCCATCGTCAAGTCGGCGTTGCCGGTGACATCGATGCGGGAACTCGTCGCCTATGGCAAGATCAACCGTCTGACAAATGCCACGCAAGGTATCGGCGCGAGCGGCCATCTCATCGGTGAGCAGTTCAAGCAGCTGACCGGCGTCGATCTCGTTCACGTCCATTATCGCGGCGCGGCGCTCGCACTGCAGGACGTTGTCGCGGGACACGTCGATATGATGTTCGACGTGGTGGCGCTCACGCGAGAACACGCGCTGTCCGGACAAGTGCGGGCGCTGGCGGTGTTGTCGTCACAGCGGAACCCGGTGCTGCCCGACGTCCCGACCTCGGCGGAAGTCGGGTTCGCAGCGCTCCAAGGCGGCGCCTGGTTCGGGCTCATGGCACCCGTCGGCACGCCGCGCGCGACCGTCGATTGGCTCAACGCCGAGACCCGCAAGGCGTTCGAAGTGCCGGAGGTGCGTGAGCGCCTGGGCAAGCAGGGGCTGCAGCTGCCGCTCGGAAGCCCGGAAGAGTTCGCTGCGTTGATTGCCGCCGAGAGCAAGCGCTGGGGTGAGGTGATCCGCACAGGCGGCATCAAACTCGAGAGCAATTGAGCGGCAGGCTTGCAATTGCGATGGCGCTCGCAAGCCACGGCGGCGCTCGCGGGATCGGATGATGTGACCATTACGGGCGGGCGGCGAGCAGGGACTCCACGTTTGCGCCTCCTGCCATTTGCGGGTGCGATGGGTCAAAGCCCTGGTGCAGTTCTCGCTTCAAAACCAGCGAACGCGCAACAACAAAGGCGTCTTTCAGAGTCGTGGCCTGGCGCAGCGCAACATTGAAAAAGGCATCGCCGAAATAGGTCCACTTGGCTTTGTCCTGACACCCGAACGATGGATGGCTAGCGTCCGCCGCGGTGATCACGAGCGTATCAGCATTGGCGAGGGGAGGTATGAAGACGCCAGAATAGCAAGCCGAAATGATCACGACCTTGTGTCGCACGCCGGTTCGCTCGAGCATCTCGGCGAGTTTGGATGGCTTGAGCATTTCAGCCGGCCGCCGCCCCGCGGTGACGGCGAGGCCGTCGGGCGAGCCGTGCGACGTCAGGATGACAAACAGAATGTCGCTCTCGCCATTCATCTTTTTTGCCTCCGCTTGCAATGTTGCTGCAAGCGTTTCGACGGTCGCACCCCCGCCCGTCTTGGTATTGAATCTCACGACCACCGGGCCGCCGCCGAATCGGCTCGCCACGATCTGTGCCGCACCGGTCGCCTCGCTGCGGAAAACGCCTTGATCGCCGAACAGACCGAATGACACCACGGTGACCTTGCGGGCGTTGTCGGCCGCGTGCGCAGCCGCAAACAGCGGCGCGAAGGTCAGAGACAAGACGATGATCGGTACGCGGAGCCGGCTAACCAAAAATCCGAACCTCACGACGGTCCTCCATTCACGCGCGCCACCATCGCGGAGCTGAACACCCTCAGCGGACAGCCTCGAAGACGTCCGTGATGATTGTCTCATCGGCGATGCCGCCGCCCGCCGCATTGGGCTGTTGCGCGCCCGACTTGGGCAGCCCATACATCGCTTCGATCGTGCGCAGGATGTTCACGTGTGTGATGCCTTTGCCCTCGGCATACGAGCCTGGCTTGATATGTGCTCCGGCGAAGATTGTGACAATCCGATTCTGAATATCGCGTAACAGCTGGTTGTACCTCGGCGGATACCTAGGGTTTGGTCCGATCAGGGGATTGGTGAGTCCGTAATAACCTCCCTGGTCATCGTTTTCGTCAAGAGTGACGATCAGAAGACTGTTGTGAGTCTTTGCCCACTGGTAATAGCCGTCGAGGTTCTGTCGGAGCCAGGCGTCGCCAGCCTGGATGCTCTGACCCGGTTTGCCGTTATGCATGTCGTGGTTCAAGTTCGGGATGACGAAGGCGACGGTCGGCAGCATAGCGTAGTCGCTGGGAAAATCCGCAAACCGCAGATTGGATGAGGTCTCGATCGTCGTTCCGTTGGGAACGTTCGCGAAGCTGATCCAGGGCACATGCTTGCGGGCGTAAATGCATTGGTCCCCGCGGCAGTTCGGCGGATCGAAATCGACCGTCGAGCCGATGCTCGGCAGGCTTTCGGCATAGCCCTTGAACGAAAGGCCCTTGGCGATCAGTTGCTCGCCGAGGCTGCTGGCCTTGAACGGGTAGTCAGGGTGGTTGGCCTTGCTCGGCACCTGGTCGCGAAAGCCGACGTTCTGATTGCTGCCTGAGAACAGCCAGAAATAGTTGCCTTGACTATAGTGCTCCTCGGCAAACATGCGTTCGAATATGGCGCCCTCTGACGCCAATTTCCTGATATATGGCGCGTCAAACCCGCCCCCGAGGATTTGTTCAAAATCCTTATTCTCCTCGACCACAATGACGATGTGGTCATAGACCGGCAGTGCCGGGGGCCATGGCGGCCTGCTAGCCGCCATCGCGCTGCTGACCGCGCACGACAAGAGAGCAATGACGCACGCGTGTGAAATTTTCGGCATCTGTCCTCTATCCAACTAGACCTGCGCTTGCGCTCGAGATCGCGAGCGCTGTGGATCCATCGGGAGCGGATGCAAGCACATTCAATTGCGTGAGGATACCGGCTCCGCGTTGGCTGTGCTATCACTGCATCTACGCTTTAATGATGGCAGTTGATCCGCGCGGAGACGATCATGCTCAATCGCACGACCTTTGCGAAAGGTCTTGGCGCAACGGTGCCGAGGGGTTGCACGTGGTGAGAAACGCCAAAACTTCGTCCTGCCTCATCCGGACCGCTGCTGGAGGGCTTCCCGCTGCGCCACTCACCGCCCGCAAATGACTGCGAAGGACACTCCCTGCAAACAGCCGCCGAAAACGTTGTCGTCAGCCGAGCCGATGGGGCGACCTTGCGTCAGGCCCTCAGCGTTTGGCCGCGCATTGCCTTGCTGAGCTTCGGAAGTCCCGCCGTCCAGCTCGCCGCCATGTACCGCATCCTCGTTGAGGAAAAGCGCTGGATCTCCCGAGACCGGTTTCTCAATGCTTTGAACTATTGTCTGGCGCTACCTGGCCCCGACGCGCAACTGCTCGCGGCCTATGTCGGCTGGATCATGCACGGCACGCTCGGCGGCATGCTCGCAGGTGGCCTCGTCATCCTGCCACCCATGATCTGCATGATGGCGCTGAGTTATGGATATGTCAGCGGCGGTGATTCCACGATCGGCGAGGTGCTGCTTTACGGCCTCAAGCCGGCCATCCTGGTCATCGTGCTCGAGGCGACGATTCGAGTCGGAAGGCAGGTGCTGCGAACCCGGCTGATGGTTGCGCTCGCGGCTTTGGCTTTCGTCGGAACTTTTTTCTTCAATCTGTCCTTCGTGCCTGTCGTCGTTGGCGCCGCCGTGATCGGCTTCTGCGCTGCGCTTGTGGGGTCTCCGGCACTTCCTGGCGCGGCGCATGCTCAAGGCTTCTACGGCGCGTTCGTGGGGCCGGCCGCTGAAGGCATCCGTCAGGACGATTTGCCGGAGCACACCCGGCCGACCGCGGGTCGCCTGCTTCGCATCGCCGCGTTCTGGCTCGCGCTTTGGTTTGTCCCCGTCGGAGTACTGATCGCCGCGCTGGGCCTCGATAATGTCTTCAGCCAGATCGCAATCTTGTTCAGCAAGATGGCCGCGCTGTCCTTGGGCGGTCCATACGCCGTCAACAGCTATGTCGCGCTGCATGCGGTAGAGCCATACGGTTGGCTCACGCACGAGCAGGCGCTGGACGGTGTTGCGCTCGCCGAGTTGGCGCCGGGACCCGTCATCCTGTTCCAACAGTTCGTCGGCTTCCTCGCGGCATACCGCAATCACGGCATGCTGCCGCCGCTCGCGGCAGCGACATTGGGTGGGCTGCTCAGCATATGGGTCATTTCCATCCCGACGTTCTTGTGGATTTCTCTCGTTGGTCCGTTCATCGAAAGATTTCGCAACAACCAGCACATCAACACGACGTTGAGCGCCGTCACAGGCGGCGTCCTCGGTGTCGTTCTTACCTTTGCGATTAGGTTCGGCACGCGCACGATATTCACGGAGACCGAGCCGATCAGCGGCTTTGGGCTCGATTTCAGTGTTCCGAATTTCGCCAGCGTTGATCCATGGGCGCTGTCAATCGCCATCGTCGCCGGCATCGCCATGTTCCGCTTCGGGCTCGGAATGGTTGCGACGTTGGCGGCATCCTGCGCCATCGGAACCATTCCATATTTGATCGATGCAATCGGGCTGGGGAGCTTGCAAAGCGGCTTGCTGGGATTCGTCGCCGGCGCTGCCATCGGGTTCCCAGCCGGCCCGGTTGCCCTATGGTGTCTGCATCTTCGCATCCAGCAACGGCGCGCAATGGCGTCCGCAATCATCGCAGGCAGCGCAATCGGCGATCTCATTGTCGCCGCGGTGTTCTTCGTCGTCACCGACCTTTTCGGCGGCGCAATCGCTTCGCTGCAGGTGCTCAAAAATCCGCTGTTTCAAGGCCCCATCTTGATTGTGGGCGGGATCGCGCTGCTGTTCATCGTGAGCCGGAGCGTGCTGTTAGGGCTGCCGCAGCAAGAGCAGCCTCGGGACGAGCAATGGACCTATATGGGCGCGGGACTCGCGGCCCTGATTGCGTTGTCCGCGAGCGTAACTCACCCGGAGAACCTTCTAGCGATCGGAGCCGTCTTTGCCATCCTTGGAATTGGATCCGACAGCGGCATCACCCTGCTGACCGGGTTCTTCATCGGAACTGCACTCACCTGGTTCAGCACGATCGAATTGCTTTGTCATCTGGGCGAAAAGCAGGGACGCCAAATCATGCTGCGCGTGATGCAGAGCTTGTGCGCGCTGTGCATCGCGGCAGGAGTCGTCCAACTCGCTCGTGCGGCGAACCTCCTCGGCATTTGAGAACTGCTGCCGGCGCGGCGACGCCGTTCAACCCCCGGTAAGCAGTGCAAGCACGATCACCTGCAACCGTCCACTGTAAAGAACAGGGGAAAAAACAGGGGGACCGGGGACCGGCAACTCTCGAAACTTCTGTCGTGCAGCGCAAGCCAGGAGCGCGGCACAATCGAGTCCTTCTGTTCGTCCAACGCTTTAGCTCCATCACTGCAACCCTAGGCGGTACACGCGGGCAACCGGCTTCGGCCATCCCGGCAAACGACTGCGAAAAAATAACAGGGAGGGAACAGAAGATAGCGGGAGAAATCCCGGGAAACGGCAATCCTCAGCGCCGGACTACCGCAGCGTTCGGGGCGCGCGACGCTAACAGCCAACAAAAGCGGGTCCGGCAGCGGCGCCGAACCGGCGTCCAGGCGCAAATGTGATGAATACGCTTTTGTGTAAGATTCTCGTAACGCGCGCAAGCAAAATTTTTCTTACGCCGCCGCGATCTCGATGCCTTCCTGCTCGCAGGAATTCGCCACATCGCACACGGTGCCGCGCTGTACGTCGCGCCGCCAGCGCAGATCGTCGAACTCGGTTCCCCGATGCATCGTACAGCGATTGTCCCATATCACGAGATCGTTGACCCGCCAGCGATGGGTATAGACGAATTGCCGTTGTGTCGCGTGCGCGGTTAATTGATCGATCAATGCGCGGCCCTCGTCCTCGGGCATGCCGAAGATCCGACCCGCGTGCGACGCGAGGTAGAGCGATTTGCGCCCGGATTCAGGGATCGTGCGCACGATCACCTGGGGCACCGGCGGCATTCCCCGCCGCTCCTCATCGCTGAAATTGGTGAAGCCGAGCCGCGCACGAGAGTTGAAGATCGAATGCTCCGCCACTAGGCGATCGAGACCGCGTTTCGTCTCCTCGGGAAGCGCATCGTACGCGGCTCGCTCATCGGCGAATTCGGTATGTCCGCCGACCGGCGGGATGGAGCGCGCATAAAGCAGCGATGCGCGCGCAGGTACCCGCTTGAACGAGCTATCCGTGTGCCACAGCCGGTTGCCCAATTGGAACGAGCGCAGTCTGCTTTGCTTGCCCCAGACCTCGTTCTCGTGATTGAGGTTGGAAACGTCGGCAAATTCTTTGCGCAGCCGCAGTGCCGCGTCCTTTTGATAGACGGCAATCGTGGTCTCGAGCGGGCCGAAGTATCTTGCGAAGTCCAGGTGCTGATCCTGCGATAGACGTTGATTGGGAAAGATCAAGACCGCGTACTGAGTGAAGGCGTCTTTGATCCCGCGCAGATCCGTGGGGTCTATTGGCGCCCCCAAGTCGACGTCGCCGATTTCGGCAGCGAAGCTTGGCGTGACCGGATAGACGGTGATGGCCATGATCATGCCCTCGGGCACGAGGTTTCGCCGGTGTTGGAAGAATTGAATCATGGCGGATCAATGCTTGCAATCGGCTCACGGAGAGATTTTTAAGCCGGGACGACCGGAAGCGAGCAATTGAAAGCGCGTTTCGCGTTGCGTTCGACCGGCGCAACGCGCGCGGCCGCTCGAAGCCTCGCGTGGGGGTGGCTTTCGAGGTTCAGAACTTGTAGCCGAGATCCGCGTGGAGGACCTGCACGGTGTAGCTCGTCAGGCGGCCTGCGCTCCGAGCAGCGCCTGGCGAAAACGCGACTTGAGCAACGCTCCGTCCCACGATGGCAACACCAGCGGGTCGCGCGTGGAGGAGACCTTGAGGACGACGAGCACCGGGCCGTCGGCCGTATGCAACATCGTCACCGCGGCGTCGAGTTCGCGCATCTGTCTCACGGTCGCGGTCTGGCGGAAGCCGCACGTGCGCGCGATGCCCGCAAGATCGACACCCGCGCTGGTGTGGGTCGGTTGCATCCCCGTTTCGCCATAATGCTCGTTGTCGATGACGGTGATTGCGAGGTTGTTTGGCTTTTTCGCCGCTGCGGTCGCCAGCGCCCCCAATCCCATCAGCATTTCGCCGTCGCCCGTAACGACCAGGACGCGGCGTTTCGGTTGCGCCAGAGCCAGTCCCAATCCGACCGTGACTGCGCTTCCCATCGCGCCCCAGAGATAAAAATTGAGCGGGTGATCGCCGACAGCCGCGCAGTCATAGGTCGGCGAGCCCAGACCCGCCACCACGAGCATATTGCCGCGATCGCCCAGTATTCGAGCGATCGCGCTGCGGCGCAGCAGCTTGCTTGATTCGTCCATCGGTTCAGTCCTTGAAAAGCTTGGCGCCAAGCATGCGCTGCGAGAGCAGGACCGCCGCGATGAGATTGCCATTGAAGGCGATGCGCGCGGCTGCCTCCACGGCCGGGGCCGCCGCTTCCGGCTCGGTCACCTCGTAAACGATCGCGCCCGCCAGCCGCAGGGTGTCGGCCGCGATCTGACCCATCGGTATCTGCCAAGGATTGGCCTCGCCCCACTCGCCACGCATGGTGACGATCATCAGCAGCGGGAAAGCGCACACCCTCGCGAGCGAGAGCGTGTTGATGCAGTTGCCGACGCCGCTGCTCTGCATCAGCAGGACACCGCGCTCGCCGCCGAGCCAGGCGCCGGCCAAAATGCCGATGCCTTCCTCTTCGGTGGTGAGCACGGTCGGCTTCATCTCATTGGCGGCGTGGCACAACTCGATCAGCCGCGCATGCCCCGAGTCAGGGACGTAAGTGACGTGGCAAACGTCGAATTCGCGCAACTTGTCGAAGACCAGGCTCGGCCAGTTCGGCGCATCGGCCGTGACCATACCGCTGTCGTCTTTGTTGGCGCGGCCGTGTCCCCGAGTTTGCGTGGCCATTTGCCGTCCTTTCAAACAGACAACCGTTGCCGGATGGCTTCATCGGCCATCACGTCCGCCGGCGTACCGTGCTTTATGATTCGCCCCTTCTCCATCACGTAACAGGAGCTGCTGATAGCGGCTGCACGGCGGACGTTTTGCTCTACGAGCAACAGCGCGACGCCCTCGCTGCGCATTCGGGCAAGCGATTCGAAAATTTCGTTCACGACCATCGGGGCTAGGCCTTCGGACGGTTCATCCACCAGAAGGAGCTTTGGCGCGCCGACCAGGGCGCGGCCGATCGCCAGCATCCGCTGTTCCCCGCCGGAAAGCGTCTTGCCGAGCTGGCGACGCCGCTCGCGCAGGCGTGGAAATAGATCGAACACGCGATCGAGCTGCAGGCGTTGCTCGGCACCGGACCGCCATCTGCTGAATAGCCCGAGAATAAGATTCTCTTCGACGCTCAAGGTCGCAAAGATGCGACGGTCCTCCGGAATAAAGGCGATGCCTTTGCGGAACACGCGGTCCGGCGACATCCCTCCAATCGCCTCCCCCTCGAACACAATCCGCCCTTGAGAGGGACGCAACCAGCCCATGATCGTCCGCAACGTCGTCGTCTTGCCGGCGCCGTTGCGCCCGAAAATACTGACGATCTCCCCCGCATCCACACTGAACGAAACGCCGTGCACCACCGGCGCGTAGTCGTAGCGCGCATAGAGCCGATCGAGCTCAAGCAGCGGCATGATCGACGCCCAGATATGCTTCCCGGACGAGAGGACTGGCGCGCACGCGATCCGGAGTTCCCTCGAATAGCTTCTCACCCTGGTGCATGACGATGACGTGGTCCGACAGACTCATGACCAGATCGACGTCGTGCTCGATCAGGAGGATGGTGGCGCGACCCGTGAGGGATTTGATCAATGCGTCGAATTCAGCCGTTTCGGAAGGCGACATTCCTTGCGTGGGCTCGTCGAGCATCAGCAGCCTGGGTCTGAGCGCCATGCAGACGGCAATCTCGACCCGGCGCTGATCGCCATGCGACAGATTTCCAACGAGCTCGTTCGCCCTCTCCTGCAGCCCGAACTCCTCAAGAATGGCTCGAGCACACGCTTGCGGCCCGGCCAAGCGATCCAAGCGAACGAGATAGCTACTGCGCCTTTCAAGACTCTGGCACGCGAGGCGAACGTTCTCGAATGTGCTCAGGCCAAAAAACAAATTCGTGATCTGAAACGATCGCGCGACGCCGAGCCTCGCCAATGCAAAGGGCGCTTGTCCGGTGATGTCGCGCCCGTCCAGCTCGACCGTTCCAGAATCCGGCTGCAGCGTTCCTGCGATGAGATTGAACGCGGTGCTCTTGCCGGCCCCATTTGGACCTATGATGGATGTCACACAACGCGGAAGAGCCTCGAAACTAAGATCTCTCACGGCGCGCAGCCCACCGAACGCCTTGTTGAGAGCGCGCACCTTGATCACGGCGCTGCCTTCCCGCGCGACGCCGACAGGCGGCGAGCAAGTCCGATCAAGCCGTCGGGCAAGAACATGACGAACACGATGAAAATGACACCGAGGACGAGCAGGTGCCTTTCCGTGTAGCTGCCGATCGCGGATTCCAGGAACGTGACGATCACGCTGCCCGCAAGCGGGCCCAGCAGTGTGCCTACGCCGCCGACAAGTGACATCACCACGGCCTTGGTCGAAACCTCGAATCCGAAGAGATGCGGCGCCACGAACCCGCGCAGCAACGGGTAGATCAGGCCGCCAACGGCCGCGACTTGTGCCGCCATGATATATGCCAGAAGCTTGTACCAGAACGAGTTGTAGCCGAGATAAGGCACGCGGTCGGAGTTGTCGCGAATTGCGCGCAGGACCGCGCCGAAGCCGCTGTCGAGGATTCGGCGCGTGCCGATATAGATCAAGACCAGAACGCCGAGGACGGCGTAATAGAAGACGAAATTGCTTTGCAGATCGATCGTGACGCCCGGCAGGAGTGTAATGCGCGGGACTGGAATTCCGATCAGACCGTCTGAACCGCCGATTGCTCTCGTGTTGTGCGCGATCTTGGACAAGATTTCCGCGGCGCCGAACGTGATCAGAGCGAAATACACGCCTTTGGCGCGGATTGCGACGGCCCCGAGAACGAGCGAGAAGACAGCCACGGCCGTGACGACCGCGATCAGCACCAGCCAAAACGACTGAGTCACGTGCAAATACATCAGTGCCGAGATGTAGGCGGCCAATCCGAAATATGCGGCCTGTCCGAGCGACAGCAGTCCGGCGTAGCCGAGCAGAATATCGACGCTGAGAGCGGTCGCGCCGAACAGAAACGATTCGATCGCCAGACGCGTGTAGAAAGGACCACCCAGCCACGGAAAGATTGCAGCGAGCATGAGCATTGCAAAGCCGAGCCAACGCAATTGCCCCGCATTGGCTCGCGGGGGATAGAGCGCCCGTAACAGGCGATCGCCGACGTTGAGTTTCGCCGCTGCGTTAAGCGAGGGCCGCGGCTCGACGGGCGGGATGCTCGGTTGGAGCATCACGCCTCTCCAAGCCGGTTGAACAGGCCGCCCGGCCGCGCCACGAGCACGAGCAGCATCACGCCGTAGACCAGCGTCTCAGCCCAGACCGGCGGAATCCAGAGGCTGGCGAGGCCCTGGACCTGCGCAAGCAGCAAGGCCGCGACCACCGCGCCGACGATGCTTCCCATTCCACCGACGATGACGACGGCGAAGGCCATGACGAGGAAGTCATGCCCCATCGTGGGAAACACGGCGTAGATCGGACTGAGCAAGACGCCGGCGAGCCCCGCTAGGCCACTGCTGTAGATAAAGGTCAAGCCGTACACCCACCTGATCGGAATCCCCAAGGATGCGACCATCGGCGGATCGACCGCGGTCGCGCGTAGGACGGCGCCGAGCCGCGTGCGGTACACCAGCCACCAGGTGGCGAAGATCGCGATGAGGGCGATGCCGAAGACGAAAAGCCGGTAGGTCGGCACGAACACCTCGGCGAAGCTTACGATGCCGGTAAACGCAGGCGCCACGGCGTGCGTCTCCGTTCCCCACACCACCTGAGCAATGTCCCGAAGGACCAGGCTGACGCCGAACGTGAGAAGCAAGGTCACGATGGCGCGATCCGGGCGTGCCAGCAGCGGGCGGATTCCGAGTTCTTCCAGCGCCCAACCGACGGCGCCGACCAGAAGCGGAACCAGCACCAGCGCGCTCCAGTAGCCTGCGCCCCAACCAACGAGCATGAAAGCGGCATAGCCGCCGAGCATATAGAGATCGCCATGCGCGAGATTGATGACGTCGAGCAAGCCGAAAATCAGGGTCAGGCCCAATGCCACGAGCGCGAGCGCGACGCCGATGATCAGCGCATCGATCACCTGGGGCAGGACTACGACGTGGAGATAACCCAGAAGGTCTTCCATCGGCGCAGCTCGCGCTCGTGGCTTTCGCTCAGAATTTCTCGCATTTGTCGGAACCGACAGCGTCCTCTCCGGGCACCTTTCCGACGGTCCGGAAATCGTTTCCGCTCACCTTGACCACGACCATATCGACGATCACCTGGTGATCGCCCTTGCGCATCTTCTTCGTGCCTTGCGGCGTTTCCCAGGTTGCGTCCTCCATCGCGCCGCGCAACTTCTGTTCATCCGTGCCGCCTACCTTCTCGATGGCCTGCTTGAAGAGATAAAACAGGCCATATGTATCGGCAGCGAAGAGATCCGGATCGCTCTGGAATTCCTTCTTGAAGGCGGCCACGAATTTCTTGTTGGCCGAGGTATCGATGTCGATCGAATAGCCGGCCGCACTCAGAAATCCCTCAGCCGCGCCCGCCATTGCGCCGATATTCTCCTGTGTCACGGCGCCAGCGGAGCCCGCAAGCGTCAGCTTGTCGGAGAGCATGCCATATTCCTTGAGTTGCGTGAGGAGACGCACCGTGTCGTTGCCGGCCGTCGCAGTCATGATGACGTCAGGATGTGCAGACCGGATCTGGCCGACGTACGGGGTGAAGTCCTTTGCCCCGAGCGGCGGGAACGCGCTTCCGACGTCGGTGCCGCCCAGGCGGTTGATATCGTCCTGAAACGCGGAAATGCTGCTGCGACCCATCTCATAGTCGGGGCCGATGAAGAAATAGCGTTTACCCGCCACGTTTTTCGTCAGCCATGAGGTCAACGCGCTCGACTGCATGAAGGCATTGGCGTTCACGCGAAAGACGTTCGGATTGCATTGCGCGCCTGTGATCGACGGCGCATAGGACACGGTCGTGACCAGAATGCGATTGTTTCGTTCCGCAACCTGGCCGACCGCAAGCGTGGATCCGCTGTTGACGGTTCCTGTGAGCAGATCGACCTTGTCTTGCTGGAGCAATTTTTCGGACTTGCGAACGGCGACCGGCGGATTGGCCTCCTCGTCCTCGAACAGCAGTTCGAACGGACGACCTGCGACACCGCCCGCCGCATTGATCTCCTTGACCGCGAGCTCGGCGCCCCAACGCACCTGTTTCCCGATCGGAGCGTAGCTGCCCGACAGTGGCGTGACGACCCCGACCTTGATCGCATCGGCTGCGTGTGCATTCAGCCCGAGGCTGAATGCGAATGCGGCGATCGCACTGCTTAGAATAGTCGGCGTGTTGAGCATGTTTTCCTCCGGTTGCAAGTCTCACCTTAGACGCCGGTGAAATTGGGCTTACGCTTCTCGGTGAAGGCTGCGATGCCTTCCTTGTAGTCACCGCTTTCCCGCAGCTTCTCGTAGGCGTGTCCCTCGACCTCGAAGCCCGCGCTCAGGCTCGTGTCGTATGACGTGTTCAACACCCGCTTGACCGTCTTGAGTGCTAGCGGCGACATGGTGGTGAGCGTCGTGACGATGTCGTCGAGAATGCGATCGAGTGCCGCCGTGTCATCGGCAACGCGCGTGAGCAAGCCCCAGCCGTGGGCTTCCGGCGCCGGGATGCGACGGCCGAGCATCATCATGTCCACGGCGCGGGTCAAGCCAGCGATGCGCGCCACGCGCTGACTACCGCCGCTGCCGGGAATTTGGCCCAGAGTCACCTCCGGCAGTGCCAGGACCGTGTCCTTGGTCGCGATCCGGATGTCGCAGGCCATCGCCAGTTCGAGGCCCACTCCCATGGCATACCTTTCCAGCACGCAAACCACCGGCTTCGGGCAGCGCTCGGGCGCGGCGATATTCCATGCGAGGTGGGACATGCCATCGCGCTCGATTTGCGGGAACGCCTTGACGTCCCCGCCCGAAGTGAACACGCCGTTTTTGCCCCGGATCACGACGACGCACACGTCCGGATCCTGGGCGAATGCTTCGATGATCGCGGCGATTTGGGCACGCCCACGATAGGACACGACATTCAACGGTGGCCGATCGAGCCAGAGAAAGCCGGCCTTCTTCTTAGGGTCGACTTCGTAGTGCAGGCCATCGAAATCGCGCAGAATTGCGGCACGCTGTTCGGCGTAATCCTTGCTCATGAGTCTTCCTTCACCGTGACCTTGTTGTCTGCGAACGCCTCATATTCCCCGGTTCGCAACTTGCGGCGCAAAAGCTTGCCGGATGCGGAGCGGGGGATGGCCTTCACGAATACGTATTCCCTGGGGCGCTTGAAACGCGCGAGTCCGCT